>Ga0105245_10002485_pt1 | contig 16659 bp, 20 predicted proteins | sample KBSM54metaG_FD_81523 | JGI IMG/M metagenome (GOLD analysis project Ga0105245, IMG submission 81523) | Miscanthus rhizosphere microbial communities from Kellogg Biological Station, Michigan, USA - KBS M5-4 metaG | ecosystem: Host-associated > Plants > Roots > Rhizosphere > Soil | place...
CACACCGAAGCGACGGTCGTCATCTCATTCACAATGACATTGGTCGGAGGCGTGCTGCCGAGTACGGTCATCAGCGCAATGGCGGAGTTGTCTCCGCCTGCTGCGCTCGCGGAAGATCGGCCACCTTTCGCTACCAGATAAAGAGTAGCGCCATTGCCATCCGCGCTAAGCGCAAATCGGCCATCAGCGTCAGTTCGGGCCTGCGCCAGCTGTTTCGGCGCGCCCGATCCTTCGGCCCACACGGTGACAGTAGAGCCTACGATGGGCGCTCCTGCGCCGAGGACCCGACCGCTGATGCTATCCGCCGCAAACGTGGGCCCACTGGAGAGAATGATGGCCGCCGCGCAGGCGAAAGACTTGAGACGCTTCATATCCGGTTTCATAGGGTGCCCCTTCGTTTGGTCGTGCTCGACCTGCGAACCAAGTCCACTGGCGGAAATTGGTGGGGATTGTTACGGGCGACTTTGCCACTGGAAATTGCCCTTTGGGGCAATCGCCGCGTTCACCGAATGTCCGCTTTGGGTCAAAAGCAGACATGTGCGGTGCACTACCTTATGTCCGCTTTACCCCCGAAAGTGGACATGCGCAGTGCACTAGCTGAAGTCCGCTAAGTGCCAAATAGCGGACATCCCGCCCGCTTTACACCCAATAGCGCAATTCGGCGTGAGCCTTTAGTGGCGGTAACTGTCCCATTTTCATGAAGAAAGTTCGCTATCGTGTGAGCTATCTCACATACGAGGTCGCAGCACGGCCAATACACTACCCGCAATACGAATTGCCATGTGCACGATTATAGGGAGCGTCAAATGTCACGCGAATCGGATTCCAGCCGCATTGAGCAAGTTATCATGCTCGGCGGGTTGGCGTTGTATCTCGTACTGGCCACCGTCATACCCGCCTAGGCAACCAGCGCGTTTGATGGTGTTTCGAAATTGCGTCGCGGCTTGAATAAAATTCAATCGAAATTTGGCGGAGGTCGGCGGCGGTGTTTGCGCCACGTTGAGGAGACAGGGCAGCAATGAGCGTGAGACCACTTCACGTAATGCTGATGGGAGCGGCCGTTATCCTCTCAACAATTGCTCCAGTTCCAGCGTTTGCAGAATTTGAAGTTCAAACATTTGCAGAATTTGAGAAAACTGAGTGGGATGTTCAAGATCTATACAAACAGTGCACACACAAAGGAAGTCTTGATGCAATTTTTTGTTTGGAATTTATTTCAGGCGTAGCACGTCAGGTCTTTACGAACGGTCTGGCATTGAAAGAGATTAAAGGTACCCCCGATTTAATGACGATTTCTATTCCTTCTGCATGTCCAAAATCATTTGTATCAAATGACGCGATGGTTGAGGCCTTCAACGAGTGGGCAAACCGACATCTTGAAACATGGAGTTCAAGCGCACAAAAAGGAGTAATGCAAGCCATGCGCGACACATGGCCATGTTTTTGATGAAAACCCGCGTTGCGCTGCGTGTGACGGCGTGTCCGCGCGATGTCCGCTCTTATTCCGAAAGCAGACATTTGCAGCGCACCGGGCGATGTCCGCTTTGCTCCTAAAGTGGCTGGTAGGAGAGTTTGCTCACGTGAATAGCGACATAGCGGTCTGAATTTGATCAGCTGCAGCGGTCACTAGCTCATTATAGTCTGTATGACCTTGGGCCGCTGCCTTTAGGATGCATTCAGCGAGATACACCTTAACCGCCGCTGTTACGTACGCGGTGGGTACTCTTGTCATGACATCTTCAAGCGCATTTCTCATGTCTCGGATAAGTCGCGGTGTGAATTTCGGCATAACATCATCCATTCACGACCTCGCTCGCCGTCACCGGTATTTCACCATCACGGTATCCAAGTGGTGACAATGCAAGCACTCAAACGTGCGCTTGTCATAACCGGGTTTGTCGGCAGGTTCGATCCATGCAAGTCGCATAGAAGAGCGACAGTCCGGGCATCGCCTGTCGCTAATCTGAGGAACTCGCGGCAAATCAATTTCTGACCGCAACATTCACGCCTCCTTGTCAAAAACGCAGGCGTCGTCCCCTCTTTGAGAATTCCAGCGTGCGCGCATTGCTTCGCGGCTGCACGTGAATTTTTTGTAATAGGTGCGTCCAACTTTTGGAGAGTGCACTAGATTAAACGCTCATGCACTTTCAAGAAGATTGATCTTACCCGCCAAAGCAGACGAAATGTCGCACTGAGTGCGACCAATGTGAACAAACTTTAATTTGTTCGAAGCTGCAATCTGAAAATAGGATTAGGGTCAGCTCTGATCTCCGAGTAGGGCCCCGATCTCAAAATGGTCCCCCGTCCCCAAAGAGGTCGGGGCCGATAAAGAGTCACGCAGCTATAAGCCACGCTGAAGTCCAAAGGGAGGAAGCGCGGCGGGGCCCCGGCGCGGACGGTTCTGACACCGTTCCGACTGGGGCCTTTTGCTTGAGTAATATTCGTAGCGATGTCCGCTTTGGGTCAAAAGCGGACGTGTGCAGCGCAGTAGGCGATGTCCGCTAAGTGCCAGAAGCGGACATGTGCGGTGCAAGAGGCGATGTCCGCTAAGGGCCAGCGGAGATCGGCAAACAGAAAAACACGCCTCGCAACGGTCTCTCCGAATTACATCTTGCCGATCAAGCGGCGAGCGGTGCTGATTTCTTCTTCCTGCGCCAGCCGAACAGTCCCATTGCGCCGAGGCCAGTGCTGAAGAGCGGGAGAGTGGCTGGAAGAGGAGTTGCGGCGGTTGTACTCGTCTCCTCTATGAGTAGCCCATTGGGCGCACCCTCGCGACGGCGAATTTAAACTTGAGTTTGATTTTTCGTCATGCGGCAATCAGCTTCCGCTTTCTGCGTCGTCCTAAAAACCCGAGTAGACCTGCACCGCTAGCGAACAGCGGTAGTGCCGTGGGAATCGGTGTCGTGACGGGGGGCGGTATCGTCACGAAGGGAGTGTAATCATAGGCAAGCATGAGGCCCGGTAAAGTATCTCCGGCGCCGCTCCAAATAACGACTCCGTCAAGACTGTTATCAATGAGCTGAAACACAACATCAAAGGTAGTAATTCCATTACCGATATATAAGCTGGCGTTCGCGTCATCATTAAACGCAACACTAAAGTTCGGTCCGCTTGAGCTTGGGGAAATCAGCTCATTACCAAACGTGCTTATTGAAGCCGTATAATTAAGCGGAGAATCCGAAACGAAGCTGGAATTAATTGAATAGCCCACGCCCGTAAGGGTTCCCAACGCCTGATTGAATGTATGAAAGCTCACGCTGGTGCTTGCTTGCGACAAATTCGGAGATTCGGCGAACACGGTAAAATCATGCGTTTCAGGTGTCGTTATCATTGTGGCGGCGTTCGCATCGCCAACGTCACCCAGCAATGTCAACAACCCTGTCAGAACCACAACGGCTCGCAATAATCGAGCCTTGTGTGACGCCATCGAAACACCCACTGGTAGTCTCGACCAGAGATAGAACATAACACTATGTAGCGCGGCCATGGCCGCGAGAGCTTTGACTAGACGCATGGCCGTTTGTGTGTCGGGGCCGGAACCACTTCGCTGTGCGCGCACCATTGTCAGGGCCGAGCGGAGACGCATGTAAATCTCCTTGCAAGCTTGCGCTTCGGACGTCGCCCTCAAACCGAAATACAACAGCGCGTGAACGCGAAGCAACACTTCAATCTAAACGGGACACTTTTTTTACGTAAAAACTATTTTGCAACGGATCAGAAAGCCATCGAGGGGACACGGGCTTTCATATTTCAACTCGCTCGCTAAGCGTCGTACCACTGCCGTGTGTTCGCACGTTCGCTCCGGACCAAAGTAGATTTAAAACCCGAAAGAGGACATGTGCAGTGCAACTCGATATGTCCGCTTAGTGCCAATAGCGGACAGATTGCGATATCCGCTAAGACTTTGACTTATCGCGTGACGTTCCGACTAAGCCGCCCGGGGCCCAAACTGACATTTGGGTTGCTTGGGTTGAAGGCTGACCTCGCTTTACAATGAATGTGACTGCGTAACAGCCCATTCGTGCCCCGTTGTAGGGGTTCGTATTGCAGCTATAGTCATGGCAAATGCTCCCGCTATCGCTGCATATCGTGCAGCCGTATGCGCCCAGGCCGAATACCAGCCGGCCGGTGCAGTTGTTAATGACGATGCCCGAGGTGATCGGTACATCCTTCATTGCCTCAGCTGTGGGCGCCATCACAGCGCAGGCGGCGATGGCGAACGCGCAAATCAAAAAACACTTTCGCATCGAACTTCTCCTTTGAGCGTTACGCGCGCTCGCTCTGGGTCAAAAGCGGACATGTGCAGTGCACCCATGCATGTCCGCTTTGTGCCAATAGCGGAATTTTGGGGGCCGCGATTAAAATGTCCGCTAAGGGCCAGTGCCGGATATTCGCGAAATAATCTCCTAGGCAATAGAGAGAGACCGCCTTGGGGCGGTGTCTCCGAAATCCGAACTCAGGCATTTTGATTAGGCAGCTGCAATCGTTGCTTTGGATAGTTGCGGTTGAGTCTCACCCACTCACCGACCGAAGATAACATTTGGCCCTTCAAGGCCGGCAGCGAAGTTGTACTGCATTCGGAAGATCCCCGACAAAACGTGTTGATCGTCTAGAGCACTGCTGCCGAGATATATGGTCGTAAATGGACTCACAGCCGCACCTGCATACGCAGTGTTCAGATGCGTGTAAGTTACGTCCACGCCCATGTAGAGTTCCTTGCTCACGTTCCACTGGGTGCGAGAACCGACCTGCCAGAAAGAGAAGTTCGGGCTACAACTATTGCCCTCACCGTGGTTGAGGGTAATCGGCGGCCATATCGCGCCTTCAACCGGCTGCCCGCACGCAAGGGCACCTGTAGCCGGGTTCGGCAGGTGCTCGGCGGCAATGTCCTTCGCAGTCTGGTCGTACCACACCCGCGTGTAGCCGCCATACAGGCTGGTCCGCCAGCGCGCGTTCCAGAAGTGCTCATAGCCCGCATTGAGGCTCCAGGCGTTGGTCAACTGGATTGGGAGTTGGTGAGTTCCGCCGTTGAGAATATTGTCGAAGATCCCATCGGCTACCCAGCCCACACCGGCTGTGCTCCCGTTAACGATCTGCCAATTGCCAGCTTTGGTCGCGTATCCGACCGCGCCCCTGGTCCCGACGAAACTCGCTCCAATCGTGTCGCCCCAGGATAAGTTGATGAGTCCGCCTAGCCCCGCAGCCCAACCAAGCTGTTCACTGGGATGAGCCTGTATAGGCGACGGGAGCCCGTTGTAATAGCCGCCAGCCACCTTGTGGACGGCACCGCTGATGCCAAGGTAGCCCCAGTTCTGGTCAATACGCAGGTTGCCGACGACATCCGGCCAGCTAAACCCGGCAGTATCCGTGATTGTCACTCCATTTACCTGAAAGCCTCCGCCGGCTCCATCGATCACGCCGACTCGACGTGGAGCCTCGGCTGAGATCGTGGCGGACACGCCGTTTCCCAGCCCGGCCGTGTAGGCGAACAAGAACTGACCATAATTGTACGTGTCGCCCGAGGTCCTCGAGTCGGAATAGCTGAACGCCTCGGTGGTGGTAAAAATGTCGAAGAACGACACCGCCCGACCAGCCGTGAAACCCGCAAACTGAATAAATGCTCGATCGGCGAGGAAGCTCGACGTCTCACCGTTGCTAAAGGTTTGTGCACCTATGCGGAGGTATGCGCGAATCGTTCCGTACTCGGACTGGTTGCGCGCATCCACACTGACTGCAGCGCGTCCGCTAAAGTTGAAGTTGTTTGATGTGCGGTTGAACAGGCCATTCACGATGGTGTTGGGGCCAGTAGCCGGGATGCTGTTGCTGCCGGCGGGTATGCCGTTGTCGGATCCCCACTCAGCTTGCGAACGCACATAGCCGCCGACCTTGATGCACATATCGGTGCCGGGGATGTAATAGAATCCCACACCGTACAGGCTGCAGATCTTTACATATTGAATCGGCTGGGCCTTGACGGGAAGATCGGCAGCTTGCGCTCCGACAATTGCAATAAGACTTCCTACACAGCCGCCGAGAATGCTTTTTGCGTTCATTTTTCACCGCCCCTTACTCGCATGGCCCGCACCAGTCCCCACATGGCCGACGAGCGGTATCGGCCGACCACTATCTCACTGCAGAGCGCGAAAAACAGGATGATTGTCGCTTATCCCACAGGCCCCAGGGTGTATTCCCTAGTGCCTGTTACCCGAAAGCAACAAATGTCCGCTTTGGATCAAAAGCAGACATGTGCGGTCCACAAGCCGATGTCCGCTTTCCCCCCAAAAGCGGACATTCTGCGCGTCGAAGGGCATGTTCGCTAAGTGCCAATAGCGGACATTGAAGGCCTTCCCGGAAAGGTCGTTGATTTCAGACGAACACGGCAGACCGGGGCAGGATAATCCTGATCTCAGTGAACTCACCGAAGTGCGTATCAACCTCGATTGAGCCCGCATGTTGTTTGACGATGATGTCATGGCTGATGGAGAGGCCAAGACCAGTGCCTTCTCCGGTCGGTTTAGTCGTGAAAAACGGGTTGAACATCTTTTCTTTTACATCGGGCGTCATACCAGTCCCGTTGTCGCGAATTCTGACTTCCACACGATCGCCAAGGTTTTTGGTCGAGGCCGTGAGAGTCGGCTCGTAGTCGGCACCATTCGTCTCTGTTCTGCGACTGGTCGCAGCATAGAAACCGTTGGCAATGAGATTAAGAAGAGCTCGCCGGATGTCCTGCGGGAAAACGTCTGCCCCACCGGCAGACGGATCAAAGGATTGCTTGAGCTTGACCTCAAAACCCTGCGTCTCGGCCCGCGCTCCGTGCCAGGCAAGATTAAGGCTTTCCTCAACGAGCGCATTGATATCAATCACCCGATGCTCACCTGAGCCTTCGCGCGAGTGCTGCAGCATATTCTTGACGATGGCGTCCGCGCGTCTGCCATGATGCACGACCTTATCGAAATTGCTCTTCAGCGTGTCGGTCAGTTCATTGATTTCAGTGCGGGCTTTATCGTCGAGCGATATGCTCTTCAATGCGTCCCGCAATTCATCGATGAGCTCGGCAGAGATACCAGAGAAATTATTGACGAAATTGAGCGGGTTCTTGATCTCGTGCGCGATGCCGGCGGTAAGCTGACCAAGCAAGGCAAGTTTCTGGGTCTGCACGAGACGGTCTTGCGTAGTGCGCAGTTCCTCGAGCGATTTACTCAAATCATCGGTGCGCTGTCGCAGTTCCCTGAGTAGTCGCGCATTCTCGATGGCGATGACGGCTTGCGCGGCGAAGTTCGAAAGTAACTCGATCTGCTTGTCGCTGAACGCCCGCACTTCTTTGCGGTAAATAACGATGACTCCGACCGCGCGATTTTCCTTGAGCATCGGAACCGCGACCGTTGTGCGCATGTCAGCCTCTTCGACACCGCTAACGGCCAAAGGGTCGCCGTCAAGGTAAGCCTGATCCGCTCGGAGGTCGGCAACTTGGACCGGCTGCCGGGTTTTGGCGGCGCGAACCGACGGGACTTCAGGCCCGGGACTGAACAACGTTCCACTCCGCCATTTTTCAACAAAAGTAGGCGGCAGCGGTCCGTGAAGCGCAGCGGTACGGAAGTCCTCGCCCTCGCAAAGCCACATATTGCCGTAACTCGCCTCGCAAATTCGTACAGCATTTTCCAGCATGGTCTCGAATACGCGTGCGAGCTCGCCGCCTGAACCCGCGATCGCCTTAAGCACGTCGGCGGTGGCGGTCTGTTGCTGAAGAGATTCGCGCAGCTCGTTGAGCAGGCGCGCGTTTTCCATGGCGATGACTGCTTGCGCGGCAAAATTTTGCACCAGGCTTATTTGCTTATCCGAAAACGGTTTCGCCTCAAGCCGGTACAGCACGAAACCACCAAGAAGGGTTTCCTCTTTGCGTAGGGGGACCGTCAGCAGCGTATGAATTCCAAACTGATCGACTATTGCTTTCGCGCGTTCATTGCCGATGCGGTAAGAGACGTCCTTAGAGATATCAGCCAGGTGAACGAGCGGCTCCCCTCCCAGGATTCGCGTAAACGTGAGGGACCCCTCCGGGGCACGAGGACCACTTTCCTTTATCCAGTTGACGTAGCGTGGATCGCCATGTGCCGCGACAAGATGGAGCAACTTGCCATCGTAGGAATAGACATGTCCGTAGTCGGCCTGACACAGGCGCATGGCGCTTTCGACCATCGTGTCAAAGACCGGCGTAAGGTCACCCGGGGATTCGTTTATAGTCTGCAATATTTCAGCCGTTGCCGTCTGTTGATCGAGCGCCTCGTCGCGCTCACGCAAAGCGCGGTCGAGCTGTTCCTGCAGGTGAGCTGTCGATCTGCGTGCCGGCCGCGTTTTGCGAGCCTTAAGCAACACGACCTTGCGCGACCGGCCGCTCGTTCTACCACGGCGCTTCATGTCGCCCTCCGGGCGGATAAGGATGCTGAATTTTAGGCAAGTTCCAACGGCGACGCTATGTCCGCTTTGGGTCAAAAGCGGACGTGTGCAGTGCAAATTGGTAGGTCCGCTAAGTGCCAAAAGCGGACATTTGACGTGGCGCCGGTTCAATGCGGCTCTGTACCGGATTTGCGGCCAATATCCTAATATCGGCTCGATGAACGAGGATGTTTCAAAATTTTTAGAGAGCCGCCTCGGGCGCCTTCACGCCAAGCTGCGTCTGGGAATAGAGGCCGAACATGAGGCCCAACTATTTGGGCAGGGCATAAATTATTTTCACATTGAAAATTTGAGCTCATCGAATTTTGTCATCACGAGTTTTTTAAAGTTGGCAGGACTGTATGGCCGCGGCCGCAGAAATGCGACGCAGATCCAGGTCAGACGCAACTACGTAAGATCGATTCAAATACCGAAGGCGTTTGATGGGTTCGCCATACTTCACCTTAGCGACCTGCACGTTGACATCAGCCGAGACGCGATGGAGCGTCTGACGACTATTTTGCCAGAACTAGAGTACGATCTCTGCGTTCTAACGGGTGATTACAGGGGCGAGACTTTCGGCCCTTACGACGAGACTATGGCTGGCATGGTGCGTATTTGTGCTGCTCTAAAAAGACCAATTTACGGAGTACTAGGGAATCACGACACGATCCGAATGCTGCCCGGACTTGAGCAGATGGGCATCCGAATGCTGCTCAATGAATGCGAGACAATCAAACGTGACGAACAATGCATTTATCTTGCCGGCATCGACGATGCCCATTTCTATCTGACGGACAACATTGAAAAAGCCGCTTCTGGAATACCAAATGGGGGGTTTTCGATCCTTCTTTCACATACCCCTGAAATTTACGAGGAAGCCGCTCACGTCGACTTCAATCTAATGCTAAGTGGACACACCCACGGTGGACAGATTTGCCTCCCTGGGCGCATTCCGATCATTCTGAATTCAGTTTTACCAAGAAATATGGGCGCCGGCGCCTGGAAATATCGCGGCATGTTTGGATACACGTCGGTCGGCGCAGGCTCATCTACAATCCCTGTCCGATTCAATTGTCAGCCAGAAATCACGCTGCATTATTTAGTATCGAACTGACATCCCATGTCTGCTTTGTGCCAATAGCGGACATTCGCGAAATGATCTGCGCAAACAGAAAGACCGCCTCGCGGCGGTCTCTCCCAAATCCTCAGGCTGAATTAGTCAGGCGGCCGCGGTCACAGCGGCACTCTTCCGCCTCTTTCGCCAGCCGAGTAGACCTAGCGCACCAAGGCCGGTAGCAAAAAGCGGGAGAGCTCCGGGAAGCGGTACGGTGGCCGGCGTGGGCAGTCCGCCCGCATAGACGAGCAAGTTTACTCCGTTGCCGCCTGTATCGGTCACGTCACCATTCGTGCTGAGCGCGGAGAACGTGAAGAGACCTCCGTTATCGCTGAGATCAAATGCAATATTATAAGTGAGGCCAATCGTCGTTGCGATGGCTTGGGTAATGGAGTCGTAAGCCTGAACTGCACCATCGAAGTAACAGTTGCTGCCACCCGTGCCGCAGCCAGCTTGGACTACGCCGCCAAAGGTGGCCCCGAAAATGTTAAGGTAAGTCCAACCGACCGGCGCTGAACTACCTACAACACCCGTATCGAAATTCCCATTAGTGAGAAGATTCGACCCACCACCTGTCGTTACGCTAACATTGTCAAGCAAGAGGAAGGCGGGATCCTCGCGAAATGCGAAGCTGATATTTGTAGACGCCGCCGTGGCTACGAAACTAGTCGTATAGGTCTGGTAGCTATGGGGGACCGTCGTGCCGTTTAGATCCAAAACCACTGGCCCTGCGGGCGGCGGCTGATTGATTGGATCTGCGTATGCGTAACTGGTCAGCAACGTCGTAGCTAGCAACAGCCCCTTGAGGTACTTGGTCACCATGACGCCCTCCAATACTCTACAATTATGCGCCTAAAGCTACGACAAAGCCCATAACAATACCATGACACCTTTTTGGACAGGTTTCAGGATACCGCTTCATAATCGGTCCATTGCGAACAGTGAGAGCAACATCAATGTCTGCTTTGGGTCATCAGCGGACTTTTGCAGTGCAAAAAGGCATGTCCGCTAAGGGCCAATAGCAAACATCCCCCTAAATCGAATTCAGTTGATCGTCCTGAGCTTTAGATCGGCCTCTCTGGCTTTGACAAAACCGAATTTGGCATAGGTGTCTTGCCCCCGAGGGCTTTGCAGGAACGCAAGGAACGCATCTGCCTCCTTGCGATGCGGAGAGCCATTCAGGGCACCGATCACATAGGCAACATCGGCGCGTAGGCTGTCTTCATCCGGTAGCGTAACAGCGTCGATATCCGCACCGCCCCGATGCGCCTCAAGGACTTCGGTTTTCCAGACCACACCGGCATCTGACTGGCCGGCCTTAATCCGATCCGGTGTCTCGCGATGGTGCACGGCGGTGAACCAGTTATTTTTAGTGGTCTGGCAAGAGACGCATTCCTTGCCGCCGGAGATCACCGGCCAAATTCCGTGGCGCTCCAGAACGTTACGGATGTAGAATTGCATGATGCCTTCATTGATGGGGTTCGGCATCGACGTCCGTACATCCTCGCGCGCCAGATCCTTGATGCCAGCGATCTTTTTCGGATTACCTTTGGCCACCATAATTTGCAGTTCGTTGTGCATGTAGACCATGTAGCTCTCCATGACTCCGGACGCCTTAAGTTGTTTGAGGTGCGCCAGGTTCACAGAGGCGTAGAGGTCAGGCAGCCCACGATAGTCCTTGTCAGCGTAAACCCAGCCGCCCGTTTTAATCGCCTGCAGAAGCAAACCGGGAGGGAGCGTAATCAGCCCAACCGTCGTGCCCGGATGCTGCGCCTGAAAGGCGTGCACCACATCGTCCATAGCAAAGAACTGATTGCCCGCAAGCCACAGTACCAGGGCAGCGCCGGGCATGTGCTCGAACGCCTCACGTCCGATTACCGCGCCTCCGTCCACCGCATAGAACTTAACATCCATCTCTTTGCCGTTCGGAATTGCGGGCATTTTAGCAACCGCCACGCTATTCTCCGGCTCGGCCGTGTATCCGTGCGGGGCCAGCCCAATAAAGACGAGTCCGACGACCAGTTTGATAATTTTCAGCATTGTCCCCATTTCGTGTCCAAAGGTTTTTCGGACGCTTACGGCGCGTTGCTGCCGTCGACGGAAAAGTCGCGGCCGACAATTCCATCGTGACTGCTGCCACCGCGACCGGCGCGAATCCTACCCGTACGACTGTTGCCACCGATCTCCATTGCCCAGTAACGGCGGCCACTGACGGACATCGCGGACGCAACGGCTTGGCATCCGCCAAGCATCATGTTCGCGCGGTGTGGCGGCGATTGCATCCACACGCGCCTCGCACATGCCTCGGTGGCGCACCCGACCGAAACGTTCTCAGCAACAGCGCCAGCGGGGCCGCGACGGTCCATAAAGCCTGCGTGATCGAGACTATTGCGGCGAGCCATGTCATTGGCGTGCTGCTGAGCGAGCGCATGGAGTGAGGCGCAGTCGGCGAAGCAGGCGTCCGCGAAAAACGCCGTCGCGCACAGAATGGCGAGTGATCGGAGTGAGGTCATCCAACTGCCTTTCCGTCTACAGTAACCCAAAAGTGCTGGCTGGGAATTCAAGACGATGCGAAGGAAGCGCCCCGCCGAGACCATAAAATGACCGCGATGGGGGCGATGTCCCCTTTACCCCCAATAGCGGGGATTGCACCGCTGATAGCGCAATGCAGCCGCTAGACGAGTTTGGCGCGAAGACGCCGGAACTCGTCGTCTGTTATCGAACCGGATTTCTTTAGCTGATCTAGTTTGGTAATTTCGTCTGCCACGCTGTAGCCGACCACGCGGCGCAGTTCGTCACGCGCCTGCTGCTGTTGCTGCGCGCTGCGCTCCGCCATACCTCGTCCTTGGGTAATCAGATAGGCAAAGATGCCGAGGTAAGAGGTTAGAACCAGCGCTATCACCCAGAGCGCCTTACCCCAACCAGAGATGTCGTGACGCCTAAACAGGTCGCCGTAGATGATGACTAGCAGCCAGAACCATACAACAAATGCGAATATCCCAAGCATATTCATCAAAAAATTCGAATAGGTGTAGCCTCCTTCAAAGTACATGGCGGTTCTCCCAATCGTTCAACCGACCAGATTTCTGAATAGATGCGGTTGGTTCAGCATGTGGTCTCGCCGTACTTTACGGCTATACACGCAGTGGTTCGAATTGGACCAAGGGCCAACACCCCCGAAACTTAGTGTCGCGTCAGCGGCCACAAGGCCACGCAATGTCCACTTACGCAAAGTCCGCTTTACCGCCGAAAGCAGACATCCATAATGCATCTCACGTGATTGCACGGCGATCCACTTTAGCTGCATGGAGTTCACGATGCGACACCTATTGGCTGGCATAGTCACGTTGGCTCTATGTTCCGATGCCATCGCGCAAACAGCGGCACATCCTTCGCCTGAATTGTCTCGCCAGGCGCTGCGCAAGCAAGACCGTCAGGTGTGCACGGCACAGGCTGTGCAAGAGAATGTAGCAAGGAGAAACCGAGCCGAGTTTCTCCGGTACTGCATGGCCGACCGGCAGGGTAAGAGACGAGCAGCCACTCGCCGATGATTGTAAGGGCCGGGAGGCCGGGTGATTTCCGAGTAAGCAGCGTGGGCTGCCTTGGTGGCTCCTTCGGCTTCTCATCGCCGCGCGCGTCTGACGCCGATCGGGTCAATATCCGCTTTGGGTCATTAGCGGACAAACAGCCCGGGCCAAAATGCGGCTTTGCCCACCTTGGTCCAGTAGCGGACAAAGACAGGCGCGCCGGGAATTTTACAGGGAATTTTGCAAAATCGCGGCTTTGGCAACGCCAGAGGCTACAAGTAATGCGGTCGTTACAGGGCTTCCAAATTCCCTACTCGACGAAACAGGATTATTTTCGCGGAACAGGGACTATCGCCAAATGAGATTTCCGTTTCCACCGACAATACTGATTTCTCAACCCGTACCGGTAGCGAGTTCAGCATCTTCGGTGTCGCTTGGCAGCGCCGGATATTGAATCAATGAGTAGCGCAAGCCCTCGATGCCCTTTGGGGATGACCTAACTGGTGCTTTTCTTGATCGCGGTCGGCAGAGTGTCGGACTTGTGGTTTTTACAATACGCCGCAACCTTTGCGGAGTTTTTTTGCAGGCGATCGTAATCCAAGACGTTGCTGTTACCGGCCGCGTTGTAATAACCGCTCATCCAAAAGCGGACAAAGTCCCGATTATCCTGGCTGTACCCGAGCCAATTTCTGCAAGTGATCCGATTCATATCTAAATTGATTTGAGCTGCGCTTGGCAGCGAACCCGCCACCAGCAAGGTCGCCGCGGTGAAAAGAATAACCCGCCTCATGATCTATTCCTCCTGCTCAAGCGCTTTACTGCGGGCCAATCGCCCTCTGCAGCCCGGCCATCACGCTTTCTTGCGGATGGTACTGGCACCACGCTTTCAAGTTGGCGATGTTCTTCTGGTGTAAGCCGATATCCACAAATGTCCGGCGAGTCTGATAACTGAACCATCCGCTCATCCATGCCGAAAAGTCACGCGACATTTCCGGTGACATTGCTAGATACTGATCGCATTTAATCGAGTTCATATCGATGGTGAGCTGAGCATGCGCAGCTACCGGAAGAAGCGTGATTGCAAATACCGTACTTAGCAATGCTGTGCGAACCATCACAAATCCTCCAAACGGTTTCAGAAAGCCAATACCATCGGTCGGCAGAGCCTTGTTGATCTAGATCAAATCAAACCTTTCGGTGTGGTGCGCCGATATTCCAGACCCAATAGATCATTTTCTTCATGACACCGCTTCCTTGGCTAGGTAACGGTGTGGTCCGCTTATTAGTGGACATTGACCGGCGCCAATCGCTTGTCTGCTTTATGCCAAAAGCGGACGTCGGCTGAATCAAGAACCACAGTCAGCGCTCCCAGTCGAGAACCTCGATTTGGCCGAAGGCCTGGCGCGGCTCGTTGAGAAACAACACGAGCCGCAGGCCATCGGTCAGATAGGGGTCGCCGGTGAGATTTACTTGTGGATGGGGCAAGGACGATGTGCCCACTCCACGTACAAAACCAAAGCGTGAGACAGCCCCGGACATGATTAAATCCTGCAACAGATAGAAGCGGTCCTGATCCACTTCGGGGCTAATGCGATGAGTCGTCAGATACCAGGATTGCGTGGTCAACTTGATACCGATGTCGCGGCTGATTTGGCCAACCCACACCCGCTGTCCGTCAATCGTGAACGGTGCCAGCCACAGCCGTAGATGATTGCGCAGACTGACAGTATCGCGTGCCTTCTGCAGCGCGACGTCCTGCTGGCGCCCAAAAACATACAGGGGGCTAACCGGCGCGTTGAAATATTCGCTGCGAAACAAAAAGGCGCGTATGGTCCGATAAATACTGTGGAGATCGAACGGCTCGTCAAGCCTCCAGCCACGCCCTATGAATGCAAATAGCGCGTCAATGCCGTGTCCCACGACCACAATATTGAGCGGGTCACCGTTGGAATTGCCGGCCTTGTTGGTCGTGCAACAGTGCAGCTGCGTCAGCTTTTCACGTAGCGTTGCGAGGTTGACGGCTTCGACGGTGTCAGGCGGATAAATGCTACCAAAGTCGACTTTTTCGATGGCGTATGAGGAGCCGCCGACCGGCAGCACGAACCTGAAACGAAGCATCTGCCTATCGGTCTCAAACCCGACCTCAAGCAGCTTCAAACCACCTTCACGGTGCGTAAAGACAAACCCGGCAACACTTCGTTTTTGCGGGATTACATTCGGTACCGGGGCTCGCGCCACTACCGCTGCAATGGAGACATTGGTACTGCTCCGCCACCAGAAGCGAAGGAGCCGCTCGACCTCCGGGGCCGAGAAGTAATTCGGATCGGTAACGATCGGCAGGAAGCGCAGGAGCAAATCGCCGGCGTTGTCCACGCTCAGCCAGACGGCCTGAATGCCTTGGTCGGCCAGCGACGCACCAAAATACCGTTCACTTTCGTCGTCGGTCAGCACCGCAGCGCGAACGGTCACCGCGCCCTGCTGGCGAACCTCGGCGCGGGACACGAAGGGCTCCGCCGGTAGGTCGGGGCCGGCGCCGCTGGATCGGCTGAACACCGCGAGTAGTGAAAGTAGCACCACGGCTGAGGACGGCCAGCACCATCTCTTCCTATGCCAAAGCTGGTGCAGGCCCATTTTAGGCTAGAAGCCTCCGAAGATCTGAAGCGAATTTAGTCCCTGAATAGCCCGTGTGCGTCGTTGATCCAGATCAACGTCATCGCGCTGAATGCCCGCTTGAGTCGTTAGCGGACGTTTCGCGACGTCCCGCGTCATGTCCGCTAAATGCCAAAAGCGGTCGTTCGCGCGAGTTGCCCAAATTTGCCCTGCAACGAGCCAAGCCTGATTTAACGCGATGATGTAGGGCCTTGGTCCATCTCGACTCTCCGCATTTTTGAAACAAAGTTCTTTGCGTGAAGGAAAACATGTCGGGCAAATGATAAAGGGTCACACGCAAAACATGTCACGCTCTGTGATTGCGATCGCAACTGTTGCCGCATTGTGCGTCTGCGCGCCCGCCGAAGCCAGTATCGTAGTCACCGTTGACAAATCGGCGCAGCGGCTATCGGTCGCAATCGACGGTTCGCCGCGCTACCAATGGCCGGTTTCTACGGCGCGCTGGGGATACAGCACCCCAAATGGAATCTATCGCCCCGAGCGGCTGGCGCGGAAATGGTTTTCTCGCAAATACGATTGGTCGCCGATGCCGTATTCTATTTTTTTCGATGGCGGGTACGCCATTCATGGCAGTTACGAGATCGCTCATCTCGGCCGTCCGGCATCGCACGGCTGCATCCGGCTGCATCCACAAAACGCTGCCATCCTATTTGCGCTGGTCAAAGAGCACATGCGCGAGACGAGTATCGTCGTTACAGGGCACGCGCCAACGCCCTCAGGCGGAAAATGGCAATGGCAATACTAACGACGGACATTCAAGGCTCTTACCAAACGATTACGGGACATGGCTGATTTTACCGGGCTTGGCCTCTGACTCGCCCGACGATACGCGAAGCAAGCATCTGGAACAGCCGCGAGGCTATCGCCACGAACAAAATCAGGATTGCGGTCTGAATGACGGCGCCCACACCCAGG
>Ga0105245_10002486_pt1 | contig 16658 bp, 15 predicted proteins | sample KBSM54metaG_FD_81523 | JGI IMG/M metagenome (GOLD analysis project Ga0105245, IMG submission 81523) | Miscanthus rhizosphere microbial communities from Kellogg Biological Station, Michigan, USA - KBS M5-4 metaG | ecosystem: Host-associated > Plants > Roots > Rhizosphere > Soil | place...
TACCCCCGAACGAGGGGCACCTGATCGACCCTACGTCGGGCCTTCACGGTGTGCCACCCCCGGTCGGTGAACTCGCGTCGTCGGCTGGGCTAAACTCACTCCCGGTACCGTGTCCGAGCGGCCGAAGGAGCATGTCTCGAAAACATGTGATGGTGCAAGCCATCCGTGGGTTCAAATCCCACCGGTACCGCCACTGAAAAGCCCCGGAATCTCAGCGATCTCCGGGGCCTTTTCTTGTGCTGAGCCCGGTTTTGCCCTCGTCGAGGATGCGGTTGCCCGAGGCGCCAATCTCCTCGTGGGCGGCTCCGCGGTGGAGGGCCCGGGGTCGTTCTTCGCCCCGACCGTCCTCAGCGGCGTCTCGCTGCAGGCACGCATGGTCAAGGAAGAGATCTTCGCGCCCGTGGTGGGGATCATTCCGTTTCGAGACGAGGCGGAGGCGGTAGAGCTGGCGAACTCGAGCGAATACGGACTGGTCGGTTACGCCTACACTCGCGACGCCGGCCGGGTTCTCCGGCTGATCGACTCGATTGACACGGGCATGATGGGAATCAATTCCGGCGTCGTCTCGAATGCGGCCGCGCCCTTCGGTGGCGTCAAGCAGTCTGGGCTCGGACGAGAAGGCGGCGCCGAAGGAATTCACGAGTACCTGGAGACCAAGTACACCTTCATCCCCTCGATCGGCTAGCTCCCTATTTCTTGGACGTGCTCTCACGCAGCACGAGTTGCGGGATTGCGAGCGGGATCCGTGAGGGCGCCGGCATATTGCTGATCTGAGCCCACAACACGTCGAAGCAGGCCCGCCCGAGTCCGACGAAGTCGAGTCGCACCGTTGACAATGACGGTGTGAGGAACGCCGACTGGGGTGCGTCATCGAATCCAATGACGTTGACGTCTTCGGGGATGCGGCGGCCAGCCTCGTGGAGCGCGCGGAAGACACCGAGGGCAAGATCGTCGTTGCCGCACAGGATCGCTGTCACATCGGGATCGCGCGCAAGAGCCTGGCCGGCCTGATATCCCGCGCGCGCATCCCATCCAGGAGCAGGCAACTCGGGAACCTCAACCCCGGCCTGTCGGAGCGCCGCGCGCCAGCCGCCTTCTCGTTGGTCCTTGGTCCAGGAGGGGATCGGTACATGGTGAACGGTGCGGTGCCCGAGTCCCAGCAGGTGCTGGGTGGCGGCGAACGCCGCGTCATAGTCGGCCAGCCAGACCCAGCGAGGGTCGGGCTTCTGCCGGGTGGTGGACGAGAACGAGCGGCCGATCGCGGCGGCGTGGGGGATGTCTTGCGGGAGCGCCTGTAGCGTGCGAAGCCCGACCTGGTCGTAGGCGATGACGATGACTGAGCCGGAACGGGGGTCGCTCACCGACGAGACGGCCGCCTGGATGACGTCGGCATCCAGCGAGTCGACCACAGAGATCATCAGCGAGAGCCGTTTCATGCGCGCCGCCTCCTCGATGCCCTGGAGGGTGGCCGCATAGCCGTAGAGCGTGGTGTTCGACGCGAGGACGGTGACGCTGCGGGAACTGCCCATCGCAAGGGCTCGGGCCGCTCGACTCGGGCGATAGCCCAGGTCGCGGATGGCTGACTCGACGGCATCGCGGGTGCGCACGCTCACGTATGGGTGGCCGTTCAGAACGCGCGAGACGGTCTGGTGGGACACCCCGGCGTGCGCAGCGACGTCGGTGATGCTGACCGTCCGACCGGACTGACTCACGCGAATCGGCTCCTGATCGCTGGATGCTTCGGGGCTGGCACCAGAACGCCTCTCATCGTAGGTCGCCCGAGGTTTCGATGGCGAGCAACAGGCAGGAGTGGGGTACGAGCTGGTGTCTGAGTCTGGCGATGGGTCCCTCGGAATGACCGGTCCAGAGCTCCGTGACGGTCGCCGGCCCGGCCACCCCGAGGGACGTGAGAGGCAGATCGACGTCGATCGGCGTCTCGCCGATCGCGAAGATCGCGGCATAGCGCGCGGGTCGGTCAGTGGCGTCGGCTGTCCACGCCACCAGCCCGTCGTGGTGAAGCACCTCGCGATTGTTTGTTGACGAGCGAAGTACGCCCAGGGCCGCATCATTGGTGAGCAGCGACATCGTCTCCTTCTCGGTCTGGGGCAGATCGCCCCCGAACATGAGAGGGGATCGCGCCATCATCCAGAGCGTCATCATTGTGCGCGCCTCATCCTCGGTGAGACGCGACTGTCGCTCCGGCCCTCGCTCGGCACGGATTCCGATGCGGCCTAACGGCAGCATGTCAGCGTCGGGCCACCGCCCGTCGCCAGCGAACGGCGCCCAGAGCGCGAGCCGGTCGAACTGTCCCAGGATGTCGGGCCATTCATCCCAGAGGTCGGCAGAAATACGCCACAGATCCGAATGTTCGCGCAGTTGCGGTCCGTGAACGGTCGAAAGCATCTGCCCCGGTGAGAGGCTGAGGACGATGTCGCGGCCGGCCCCCGCGATCGCGCGCGAGAACGCCTCAATCTCTTCTGAGTGGAACGGGCCGACCATGTCGTCGACCTTCACGTAGTCCAGGCCCCATTCGCTGAACAGGGCGGCGATCGAGTCGTAATACGCCTGAGCGCCGGGGCGGGCGTGGTCGATGCCGAAGTTGTCGCTGTTCCAGTCGCAGGTCGAGTCGGGGTCGGCGATGTCGGAGGCGTGAAAGTCGGTGCCGAAGATCGGTAGATCGGCCTCGACCGCCCTCCGCGGGATCCCGCGCATCAGGTGGAGGCCGAACCGAAGGCCAAGCTGGTGGATGCGGTGGGCGAGCGGGGCGAATCCGGCACCGTTCGCGGACGACGGGAATCTGTTCTCGGCCGGCATCGGACGCCCCCAGGCGTCGAGGACGATGGGCGCATCCGCGTTGTATCCGCCCGCGCGCGCGGTGGGCTCGTACCACTGGATATCGATCACGACGGTGTCCCAGCCGTGAGGCAACAGGTGCTCGGCCATGAACCTGGCGTTCGCCATCACCTCGTCCTCCGTCACTGATGTGCCGAAGCAGTCCCAGCTGTTCCACCCCATCGGGGGAGTGGGCGCAAGGGTGCGGGGAATGGGTGGCACAGAGGGACTCCTTCGAGGGGATGTGACGCCTAAGGTATGTGAGCGGTCACTTATTGGTCAAGTCGCCCGGCCTCATTCGACTCACGGCCCTTCAAATCTCCAGCAAACCACTGAGGGAAGCCTTCCACTTGACAGGACACAATGTGTGACCGCTAACATATTGACACCAGAACCCGTGACTTCTGCCCCCTCGCATCATCCGACCCTTCAATGAAGAAAAGAGTCTGTTCGTGAACTCGATCAAACGATTCCTCGCGGGTACGGCGGTGGCAGCCGTTGTCGCGCTCGCAGCCGCCGGCTGCACCGCAGCCAATCCCGGTGGATCAACCGGCGGTGGCGACGCTGCCTGGCCCAGCCCCACCGCGAAACTCAAGGGCGTCACGCTCACCCTCTGGACGCAGCCGGCGACCAGCACCTATGCCGACCAGGTCATCTCGTCCTTCGAGAAGGCCACCGGCGCCAAGGTCGAGAAGGTCGTGCTGCCAGACGACGCCTCGCAGTTGACGAAGATCGCCACGGGCGACCTACCCGACGTGGCCTGGTGGCAGCCGACCGGAAGCGCGATGTCGGTTCTGTTGCCCTCGAAGAACCTGCAGTCGCTCGACAATGCGCCGTGGCTGCCGAAGCTCGACCCCGCCCTCAAAGACGTCGGCGTCGTCGACAAGGTGCATTACGCCGCGATGGTGAGCACCCCATCCGTCCTGGGCATGTTCTACAACAAGGCCGACTTCGCCAAGGCGGGAATCTCCAGCACGCCCACAGACTGGAACTCCCTGCTGGACACGGCGAAGAAGCTCAAGGCGGCCGGGATCACCCCGTTCTACGAGGGCGGCGGCGACGGCTGGCCCACCCAATGGTGGCCTCAGGTGCAGCTGGCCGAGTCTGCCAAGGCCGGCTTCTGGACCCAGGTGAACCAGAACAAGGAGAGCTTCACCAGCAAGCCGATGCAGGACGTGATCACCCGCTACCAGGGCATGATCAAGGACGGCTTGTTCAACTCGGACATCCTGACGGCGACCTTCGACGACCAGGGCACGCACCTGCTCGACGGATCAGCGGCGATGGTGTTGCAGGACAGCTCCGCGTTCCTCGGCCTGGTCAACGGCAAGCTGAACGGACAGTCGGTCGATGACAAGCTGGGCTGGTTCCCGATCTCGACGGATGGCAACATCGCGACAACGATCCCTACGGGGGCGAACGCGTTGGTGGCCTTCAAGACCGGCGACAGCAAGAAGGAGGCGGCGACCCGCCAGTTCCTGACCTTCTGGCTCGGGCCGGACTATCCAAAGTACATCGCCGCGCTGAAGACCGCTTCCATCCAGCCGGCCGTGCCGAACCCGGAGGGACTGCCGGCGATCAACGGCAAGATCAAGAAGTCGCTGTCGAACTCCATCGGGTCCATGCAGTCGCTCGCCGCGGTCAACCCCGATCTCTGGCGTAACCTCCAGGACATGCTGAACGGCGGCAAGACACCGGAACAGGTCGGTGAGGCGACCAATGCTCAGTTCGACGACCTCGCAAAGGCCCAGGGCCTGCCCGGGTTTTAGCTTCAACCGGAGAGGATGCTGGGGCCGGATCAGCCGGTCCCAGCATCCTCGCGAGGAAGGCACCCTTCAGCATGACAGCAATAGCTGAGTCCCTCGGGATCCGGCCGCAGCCCCACTCGGGCCGCCGACGCGGCGGGGCGCGGCTCCGCCAGTCCCAGCTCTACCCGAGCTGGCTGCTTTGGCCCGCGTTCCTCGTACTCTTCATCTTCTTCTTCCTGCCCAACGCCCTGAACTTCGTATACGCGTTCACGGACTGGTCGGCGTTCAAAGACGCCATCAACCCCGTCGGGTTCGATCAGTTCTCGACGCTCCTGCGCGACAACCTGCTGGTCTCCGATATCCGCACGACCGTGATCTTCGCGGCCCTGGTTGCGGTGTTCCAGAACGTCTTCGGACTCGGCCTCGCTTTGCTGTTGGAGAAGGACACCCGGATCAACCGGACCGCTCGAGCATTCTTCTTCCTGCCGGTGCTGATGTCGGCGTTGGCGGTGGGTTATATGTTCCAGGCTTTGCTGCGGCCGGACGGCGCCCTCAACCAGGCACTTACGTTCCTCAGCGGAATACACGTCGACACCGCCTGGCTCGGCAATACCACCTGGACCATCGTGGTCGTCGCACTCGTGAACGCCTGGAAGTGGACTGGCCTCTCGATGCTCATCTACTTGGCGGGACTCAAGACCATGCCCGAGGACATCATCGAGGCCGCGCGCATCGATGGTGCCTCCTGGTGGAAGACACTGTGGACCGTGCGGTTCCCGCTGCTCGCTCCCGCTGTCACCTTCAACGTGGCAACCGGGCTGCTCGGTTCGCTGAACAGCTTCGACGTCGTGCAGGCGACGACGCAGGGCGGACCTGCGCGCTCCACGGAGGTCCTCAACATCTTCATCTATCACACCTTCGGTTCCGGGCTGTTCGCCCAGGCGACCGCCATGAGCCTGGTTCTGCTGGTCGTCGTCGCGGTGCTTGCGTTCCCGGTGATCGGGATCCTGCGTCGACGGGAGAACGTGCTGTGAGAGCTCGTCCCTTCTCGTTGCTTCGGCTCGTCCAGCCGACCGTTGTCGTCCTGTTGACCGTGCTCGTGATCGGCGTTCCGCTTTGGCTCGTCTTCGTGACCTCGTCCAAGTCGCAGGCCGAGGCGAACAGCCCCAACCTGAAACTGCCGACCAGCTGGCACCTGTTCGAGAACCTGGCGACCGCATTCACCGACGGGCGAATTCCGCTCGGATTCTTCGGCAGTTTGCTCGTGATGGTGCCCGCCGTTGCGGGAGTGCTCGTGGTCGGGTCCCTCGCGGCTTGGGGACTTGCGCGGCGCGTCGGGCGGCTGAACTCCGTGCTCTACGGCGCCGCGATCAGCGGGATCGTGCTACCGCCAGCGGTTGTCACCCTTGTCTTCCTGCTACGGCAGCTCGGCATCGCGGGCACGGCCCCCGGCATGATCGGCGTCTACATGGGCATGTATCTCGGCGTGGTGATCTTCTTCATCACGGGATTCGTCCGGACGATTCCGATCGAACTCGAGGAGGCGGCGCGCATCGATGGGGCTCGGCCGTTGACGATCTTTCTCCGCATCATCCTGCCGCTCCTCCGACCTGTGATCGCGACGGCGACGATCCTGGTCTGCCTGTACATCTGGAATGACGTGTTCTACGCATTCTTCGTGCTCGGCGGCGGGCAGATCTCGACTCTGCCGCTCAATCTCTTTCGAGTGGCCAGTGGTGCGCTGTATCAGAACAACTGGAACCTGATCTTCTCGTACGTCGTGATCATGAGCCTCCCGCTCGTGATCGTCTTCATCGTCGCCCAGCGTCGCATCGTGTCCGGCATCACCAGCGGTGCCGTGAAGTGAGTCCCGGATGAAGAAGCGCAGGATTGGCGACCAGCAGGTCGGACAGATTGGTCTCGGCACCGCGTTCATGTCAATCTCCGACAGGTATGACGACGAGCTGTCGGTGAGCACCATTCACGCCGCCATTGACAGCGGGGTGACCCTCATTGATACCGCGCACGCCTACACGAACCTGGATGAACCGGCCCACAACGAACGGCTGGTGCGGGCAGCGCTTGCCCGCTCGACGTGGCGAGATCGAGTGTTGGTTGCGACCAAGGGAGGCCACTGGCGCGCGGGCTATGCCGACTTCCCGATCGACGGGCGGCCCGCGACGTTGCGGGCGCATCTCGACGAGAGTCTTCGCAGTCTCGGCGTGGACGTCATCGACCTGTACCAACTGCACCACCCTGACCCCCGCGTTCCCATCGAAGAGAGTGTTGGCGCGCTTGCCGGCTTCCAGGCTGCCGGGCTGGTGCGCATGATCGGGGTATCGAACTTCGATCGGGCGCAGGTGGAGCGCGTGCTCACCGTCGCGGCAATCGACAGCGTGCAGAATCACCTGTCCCCGTTCCGAACCGTCGATCTGCCCCTCATCGACTTCCTGGCGGACCGCGGAATCGCGTACCTCAGTCACTCCCCGTTCGGGGGCTCACTCAGCTCGGGCCGCCTGGCAGATACGCTGCCCCAGACCGCGACGATCGCCGAGAGCCTCGGGTGCTCCATCCACAGCCTTGTTCTCGCCTGGCATCTGACTATCTCGGGTGCGGTCATCCCCATCGTTGGCGCACGCAAACCAGACTCGATCATCGATTCGTGCGCCGCCGCGGATCTCGAACTCCCGGATGACGTCGTGGTGGCCATCTCTCGAGAGTTCGACCTCGTCGGCGCCGGCCCGGATGCCTGAGCGCACCGGAAGCGGACGCAGGGGCGCGCCTTTGTCGGCCGCCCCTGCGTCTGGGCGTCCACGAGTCTCGGGATGCTTCATGCTCAAGCTGAAGCCGGAATTCATCGACGCCTACCTGTCCATGCATTCGCCGGTCTGGCCGGAGATGCTCGAGGCGATTCGTGACGCCGGCTGGTCGAACTACACGATCTTCCTGAGGCAGGATGGCACGCTGGTCGGCTACTTCGAGACCGACGACCTTGATCGAGCGCGCGCACGGATGGCCTCGTTCGAGGTCGACGCACGCTGGGCGGCAGAGTCCGAGCACTTCTTCGACGGCCAGCAGGACTGGCTGGACCCCGTCTTCAACCTCGAATGGCAGCTGCGCGCGAGCGGTCTGAAGGTCACGCCGCAACACCCGCGGTAAGCCGCGGTGCGGACCGCCGACGAGGATGGTCAAGCCGCGCCAAGTTGACGTCGTGCTTCGTCGATCACGTTCAGCAGGCCGAGGGTGGCGTCGAGGGAGTGCTCCGGTGCCTCAGTGCGTCCCTCGGCCACGTGCGCGGCGACGGCCGTCGCCTGATAGCACAAACCGTCACGCCAGCGCAGAGGAGTCGGGTCTTGCCACCTCAACTCCTGGTGCGTGATGCCGGTCACCTCGTCGATCACAACCCTCAGACCGCTGGGAGCGCAGAACGGCGCGTCGACCTCAAGCCGCGCGCGATCGCCGGCGATCATCGCCGTGATTCCGCTGCGCGCGACCATGGATGCGCCGGCGATGCCGATCGCATGTCCCGTCCCGTGTCTGGTGAGCACCGTCGCCTGTTCGTCGACACCTGTTGGGGCGAGACTTCCAGACGCGACGACGCTCACGGCAGGTCCGAGCGCGAACTGCGTGAACCAGAGTGAATAGATGCCGATGTCAAGCAAGGCCCCGCCGCCGAGTGAGGGATCGAAGGCGCGGCTGGCGGGATCGTACGGGAACACGTCGCCGAAGTCGGCCTGCGCCCTGTGCACCTCCCCGAGCACCCCATCGTCAAGGAGCTGCCGGATGATGCTGGTCTGCGGGAGAAATCGCGACCACATGGCTTCCATCGCGAAGACCCCCGCCTGTCTCGCGGCGTCGACGATCAGCTGGGCTGACGCTGCCGACGTGGCCATAGGCTTCTCGACGAGCACGTGCTTGCCGGCCGCGATCGCGAGCAGCGCGAGGCGCACGTGCTCAGTATGCGGAGGGGCCACATACACCGCGTCCACCTCCGGGTCTTCGACGAGCTGCTCATAATTGCCGTACGACCTCGCGATCGCATGGCGGCCCGCGAACGCTGCGGCACGGTCGGCGCTCCGCGATCCAACAGCGACGATGCGCTGGTCGGTGTTCGCGAGGACGGTACTCGCCCAGGCGTCGGCGATCTCCCCAGGCGCCAGAATGCCCCAGCGCAATGTGGGGCCGCCGCGGAGCGGGGGGTTGGTCGGTTCGGGCAGGGACGAGGGGAGCACGTCCTTCTCCTCTCAATGGATGCGTTGCATGCTGGTGGCCACGAGCGGCCGAACGCCCGTGGCCACCAGGTCATTGTCGCGCTAGGTCAGCACTGGTCCTTGTACAAGAACTTCGCGTTGGTTCCGAGCGTGTCGACCGTGATCGGAGCGAGCTCGGTCTTCACCGCCTTCTTGACCGTCCCGCCGGTGAGAGCGGCGTACGCCTGCTCCACGCCCTGCATGCCCTCGGTGTAGGGGTCCTGCGCAACGAGGCCCTGCACAATGCCGGCCTTCAGGTCTTCGACCTGCTTGGGACCCGCGTCGTAGCTGATGACCTTGACATCTCCGCTCTTCTTGCCCGCCTGCTGCAGTCCGGTCGCGGTGCCCTCGGCGCCGTTGACATTGGTGGCGAAGATGCCAGCCAGGTCGGGGTGCGCGGCGAGCTGGGCTTGGGTGATCGACGCGGCCTGCGCCGGCTCGTCGTTGTTGTACTGCGTGTCGAGAATTGTCACGTTCGGGTACTTCGCCGCCATCTCATCCAGGAAGCCCTTGGTTCGCTGGTCAGTCGTCGTGATGCCCGTCTTGACGTTCATCACGAAGACGCTGCCCTTTCCGCCGATTTGCTCGCCGAGCAGGTCGGCGGCGGTCTTGCCGCCAAGGAGGTTATCTGAGCTGATGACCGATGCGGCGATCGACTCATCGTTGACACCAGTGTCGACGATGACGAGCTTGATCTTCTGGCTCACCAGTTGTTGCAGCGGTGCCTGCATGGCGGTGGCGTCGTTCGGGGCGATCAGCACGGCGTCCGGCTTCTGCGCCACGACCGAGTTGACCACCGGCGTCTGCACGTCAGCGCTCCAGCTGTCCCCGCCGGTGACGGAGAGCTTGACACCGAGCTTGTCAGCGGCCGCCTGAGCTCCGCATGCCATGGTGACGTAGAACGGGTCGCCATTGACGCCCTTGATGAGGGTGATCTTGTAGGTGCCGCCGGCTTTGCCACCAGAGTCACCTCCCGTTGTCGCGGGAGCACATCCGGCCAGGGCGATGATGATCGTGGCGAAGACCACGCAGGCGAGTCGAGTACGTGTTGCTGTCTTGCTTTTCACGGGTACAGCCTCTCTATTCGATTTCACTGCTCCGCTCGCGACGGCGTCGTGGCAGAGACCTGGGCCGGATGTGCGCGCGCCCGACAGGGCTCGTCGCCTAGGCGCGACTGCGCGATTGCCTTCGGAGCTGATCGATGAACACGGCCAGTACGAGCACGACTCCCAGAGCGACGTTCTGCCAGTAGGACTGAACGCCGACGATGATCAGGCCGCTGGCCAGAACCGACGGGATGAAGACTCCAACGGCGGATCCGAGCACGCTTCCTCGACCGCCGAACAGGCTGGTGCCGCCGATCACCACGGCGGTGATCGCTGCGAGGTTCAGACTGGTCTGGCCGGTGATGGTGGTCGTCGTGAAATACGCAAGCGAGAGCACGCCGGCCAGTCCTGCGAGGGCGCCCTGGAGTGCGTACACCTTGAGAAGATGGGTCCGCACGTTGATTCCGACTCGGCGCGCTGCCTCCGGGTTGGATCCCACTGCCGTCGTGTAACGACCGAACCGGGTCTGGCTCAGGACTAAGGCACCCGCGGCCGTGACGAGGGCTCCGATAATGATCAGCCACGGGATCCCCCCGACAGTTCCCAGCCCGATCGTGGAAGTGAACTTGCCCGGAATCCCCCGAAGGTCTTGCCCGTTGGCGTTGATCAGTGAGAGACCGTACGCGGCGCCGAGCGTGCCCAGCGTCGCGATCAGAGGTGGCACCTTCGCGTACGCCACGAGGGCGCCATTGATCAGGCCCCAGATCAGCCCGGCGATGATGCCGGCGGCGATGCCCAGCAGGATGCGCGGCCAGTCGGCCGTCGGACCCTCGTCGGTGCCCGCTCCCATCACCCGGGCGGCGACCACGCCCGAGAACACCAGGACCGAGCCCACGGACAGGTCGATGCCCCCGGTGACGATGACGAACGTCATCCCGACCGAGACGACGAGGAGCATGGAGGCGTTTGTCGCCACTGAACGCACCTCGAAAGGGGTCGCGAACGCCGCTGGATTCAGGATGGCGAACACGGCGGAGATCGCGATCAACACCCCGAAGATCCAGAGTGTGTTGCTAGCGAGGATCCGGCGCCACCACGGCAGGTGGGTTGAACTACTCGCAGCTGTTGGCGAGCCGGTCATGACGCCGCTTCCTCGATCTCGAGGGCGCCAGTCATAGCGCCGACGAGGTCTGCGACCGTGGCGCCCTCCATCTTCAGCTGCGCCACCCGCCGACCCAGTCTGAGGACTTCAGCGCGGTCCGCCACCTGAAGGACCTCCGGCATGTTGTGGCTGATCAGCACAACGGCGACACCTTTGTCGCGGATGCGCCGCACCACATCGAGCACGCGTGCGGTCTGCACGACGCCGAGCGCCGCAGTCGGCTCATCCAGGAAAACGAGGCGATTCGCCCATGCGACGGCGCGTGCAACCGCGACGCTCTGCCGCTGACCGCCGCTGAGGTTCATCACCGGACTCTCGGCATTTTGCAGGTCAACTCCGAGTTCGGCGAATGCAGATCGCGCTTCGGCGCGCATCCCTTTCTTGTCGAGAAGACCGATGGCTCGTCCGATCGGGCCGCCCCGGAACTTTTCGCGACCCAGGAAGAGGTTGCTCGAGCCGTCGAGGTCGGTGGCGAGCGCGAGGTCCTGATACACGGTCTCGATGCCGTGCCGCTGCGCATCGACCGGGCTGTTCAGGTGCACTGGCTCGCCGTCGATGAGGATCTCTCCGCCATCGGGCTGAAGGGCGCCGGAGAGGGCCTTCACCATCGTGCTCTTTCCCGCGCCGTTGTCACCAACGAGCGCGACGATTTCACCGGGGTAGATCTCGAAATCCGCGCCGCGCAGGGCTTGAACGTGCCCATACGTCTTGATCAATCCCTTTGCCTGAAGCAGGGGTGTTGGCAATTTCGTTCCTTCGGGCCCGAACGCGGTCCCCAATGACAGCGTTGTCATCACACAAACTAGAGGCCACCCCTCACGAAGTCAATTGTTTAGCGTTGCCTCGCAGTCACATTTTGACAACGCTGACATTGAGGGAAGATCTAGCCGAGCCTCTCCATCACCCGGTAGCCGGTCGGGCGCAAATCAGGCCCGTCGGTTACGCGTCGCCTCTGCGCGGGAACACAAGCTGATTCGCCGTCCGCAGCACCTCGCGCGAGAGCAGCTCGTCTGCCTCGAGGTGCCGCGCGGTCGATATCCGAAACTCGGCCGTCTCGCCCGGAAGAAGTGTGGCAAGCATCTCGTCGACCACGGCCGTGGGGTCCACCCGATCGACGAGCAGGGCGACGTCTCGAGCCAAAGTCCGTGCCGTGACGCGAACGGAGTACCCGTCAGCCGTGGCCTCGATGGACGCCTCGAGCGGGTCCTCCTCGAGCTCGGAGTCTCGGTACTCGACGAAGAACCAAGTCCCGCGAGTGCCGTCGAGCGTCGCGACGATCAGCTCGTGACTGGCGGTTGCGGGTGTCGAGATCTCCGGCGGGATGGCGACCTGGCTTGCCCCGCGTCCGTCGATTCCGATCTGGATGATGGCCTCTTCCAAAGTCTTGCCCTCGAACGTGAGTCGACGGATAACGAGGTCACCCGACCACGTCTCCGCGGTGTCGTTCACGACCGCCACGACGAGAGAGTCGCCGCGCGGTTGGACCGTCACCAACCGGTCTGCGTATGCATGACGAATCGCATACAGGGTTGGCTTCGCGCGTCCATCTCCGTCGATGGCCGCCCACGACGTGACCGGCCAGCAGTCGTTCAACTGCCAGACGACGCTGCCCGCGCAACGCGGGCTATAGGAGCGCAGATGCTCGATGTTGGTGCGGACGGCGACCGCTTGGTTCAGCGACATCGCCCAATGCCAGTCGTCGATGCGGTCCGGGAACGGAAAGTGCGGTGTCAGCCCGTCGGTCAACTTGTCGTTGCCGCTGAGGGCCTTCTGATGACCGATCATGCCGGGCGACTCCGGAGTGAGCGGGTCATCACTGATCGATCGGGTCAAGGTCGCCCAGGTCGGGGGGCCCTGCCAGCCGAACTCCCCGACGAAACGTGGGATATAGGTCCGGTAGTCGAGATAGTCCCGCTGGTTCCACATGTCCCACTGGTGCATCGAACCGTGATCGGGATCATTCGGGTGGATGTCCGGGCTGGGCGACCAGGGACTCGCCGACGTGTATGCGCGATGCGGGTCGAGTTCGGCCAGCAAGGCTGGGAGCATTTCGAGGTAGTACCCGAGTCCCCAGGACCGACCCTCGAGACGTTCCTTCCAGTGCCAGTCGTGGAAACCCCAGATGTTCTCGTTGTTCCCGTTCCACAGCACCAGGCTGGGGTGAGGCAACAGCCGCACGACGTTGTCACGTACCTCTGCGACGACCTCCGAGCGCAGGGGTTCCTCTTCGGAGTAGGCCGCACAGGCGAATAGGAAGTCCTGCCAGACCATGATCCCGAGCTCGTCGCAGAGTTCGTAGAAGTCGTCGCTTTCGAAGATGCCGCCGCCCCAGACCCGCAGCAAGTTGATGTTCGCCTCGCGCGCCTGGCCGATTCGGGCCGCGTAGCGGTCGCGGTCGACGCGGTGCACGAACGCGTCGTCGGGGATCCAGTTTGCGCCTTTCACAAAGAGGGGCCGGCCGTTGACCACGAACACGAAGCCCGTTCCGAACTCGTCGGGTTCGGTCTTGAGGGTCACCGTTCGGAACCCGATCCGGGTCGAGTAGTTATCTACCGTGCGTCCGTCCACGTCGAGCTCGACCGACAGAGCGGAGAGCGGCTGCTCGCCGTGCCCGTGCGGCCACCAGAGCTCGACGTCGGGTACGCGTACCTCGACGCTCGCGCTCGACTCGCCGGCGTTGAGCAACCCACGGACGGGCAGGGCGCCTGCCACCGTGACGGTGAACCCGAGTTCGGCATCGTCGCCAGACCGCCGTTCGACATCGAGGTGGACCGTGACCACACCGTCGGTCCCTTCGACGGTGGCAAGCGGACGCACCGAAGAAAGGCGTGCAGTGCTCCAGCTGTGCAGTGTTACCGGCCGCCAGATACCGGAGGTCGCTACATCGAGGCCCCAGTCCCAGCCAAAGTTGCAGGCCATCTTGCGGATGGAGTTGTACGGGTGGAAGTTGACGTGCGGGCGGTAGCCGAGTTCAAGGCTCATCCGGTCGGCGTACTTCACGGGCGACGCAAATATCACCCGCAGACTGTTGGAACCGGCGACCAACCGAGGCAAGACATCGAATCGATAGGTGCGGTGCATGTTGACCGTCGATCCGAGCGGCCGACCATTGAGCTCAATGGTTGCTACGGTGTCCAGGCCGTCGAATACCAAATCGACGCGGTCGTGCCCGTCGGGCGACCAGTCGAACGTGGTGCTGTATGTCCAGTCTGTCGAGCCGATCCACGCAACCAGACGTTCGTTGTCGTCGAGGTACGGGTCGGGGATCAGACCCGCAGCCATGAGGTCGGTGTGCACGCTGCCGGGCACCGTCGCCCGGATCGTCGCGCCGCGCACCTCGTCGGGTACGCGTCCGGCACCAGCCTGGAGCCCCCATCCTTCGTGCAGGCGTCGCCGCACGGGCAGGCCGGTTGCTTCGCGGTCGCGGACCGTGGGCTCGCTTGTCATTTGCTGGCTCCCGAGACGAATCCGTTGTAGATGTAGCGCTGCATGACGAGGAAGAGGATCAGGGTCGGGATGATGACGACCATGGTGCCGGCCGCGATCACTTCCCACTGGGCCCCAAACGGACCCTTGAAGCGGAATAGCGAGGTCGAGATCACCCCCAGGTCGCTCGAGGGCATGTAGAGGAACGGGATGTAGAACTCGTTATAGATGGCGATGCCGCGAATGATGATCACGGTCGCGATGGCCGGCTTCAGAAGGGGCAGGATGACGCGCCAGTAGATCGTGAAGCGGTTCGCTCCGTCGAGCATCGCCGCTTCGTCGAGGGACCGCGGGATCGCTTGCATGAACTGCACGAAGATGTAGATCGACACGATGTCGGTGCCCAGGAACAGCACGATGGGTGCCCAGATGCTGTTGAACAGGCCGAGGTTGTTGACGATCTGGAAGGTCGCCACCTGCGTCGTCACGCTGGGAACCAAGGCAGCGACCAGGAACGCGCCAAGCACGAGCGACTTGAACCGGAACTGGAAGCGGTCGATGGCGTAGGCCGTCATGGTGCCGATCAGGATCGTTCCGACCAGCGAGACGACCAGGATGAAGGCAGTGTTGGCGAGGCCCTGCAGCATGTCGCCCTTGACGATCGCCGTCGCGAAGTTCTCGAAGTTGAACAGGTTCGACGGGAGGTCGAACGGTCCCGTTCGCGAATATTCGGCGGCGCCCTTGAGGGAGGCGATGAGGACGACAACGAGCGGGAGCATGGTCACCACGGCAGCGGCGGCCAGGCTCAGGTACTTCAAGAAGATGAAGATCGCGCGAGTGGCGGTCATGAGAGATCCACCACTTCGTCGGGAACGATCCGTCTTTGAATCCAGGTCACGAAGAGCACGATGGCGAGCAGCAGCACGGCCATCGCCGACGCGAGGCCAACCTTGTGGAAGGTGCCGAAGCCGAGCTGCACGACCTTGATCACGAAGGTCGTCGATCCATTCTCGCCGAGAGTCATGACGTACGGGATCTCAAAGACCGAGAGGCTGCCCGAGATCGCCAAGATGAACGACAGGCCGATGATGCGGCGGATGCCGGGCGCGATGATGTAGCGGAACTGGTGCCACCGGTTGGCCCCGTCGATCTCTGCCGCCTCGTAGATCTGCGCCGGGATCGACTGGATGGCGCCAAGGAACAGGACGAAGTTCAGGCCCATATAGCGCCAGACGGAGGTGGCCGCCAGCGAGTAGTTGACCACGCTCGGGTCGCCGAGCCAGTGCTGGGTCAGCGAGCCGAGTCCGAAGGTATGAAGAACCGAATCGAGGGTTCCTCCCGGCTGGAACAGGTAGAGGAACACGAACCCGATCGCGACGCCGTTGATCAGATACGGGAAGAAGAGGATCCCCTTGAACAGGTTCCGAAAGCGCGAGCTGAAACTCAACATGGTGGCGAAGTAGAGAGCGAGAGCCATCTGCACGAAAGACGCGCCGATGTAGTAAACGCTGACCAAGAACACGGGGAGGATGTCGTTCCTGGTGAAGATGGCCACGTAGTTCGCCGCGCCGACGAAGACCTTGGGCGTCGCGCCGAAGCCGTCCCACTCCGTGAGGCTGTAGTAGATCAGGTTGCCGGCAGGCAGGTAGATGAAGGTGACGAGAAGGGCCAGCGGAACGATCAGGAACAGCCAGGGGGTGACTTTCCATCCCTGGCCGTTCCGCCGACCCTTCGGTGTCGAGGAACGACCAGCGGACGCCGGAGCGGATGGGATGTCAGTCCGAGTGGTCATTGAGACGTCCTTCAGTGCGCTCCGGCGTCGCCTGAGTTGTGGTGCTATCGAATCAACCGGCGGACGCCGCCGCGGCCTTCCACTTGCTGTTCAAGTCAGCGAAGTACGCGTCCTTGTCGCCAGCAACTGCGCCACGGGCGATGTCGATCAGCTTCTGCCGGTAGACGTTTCCGTTCAGGTCGATCTCTGCAGCGTTGGCGATCGAGGTCTGAAGAGCCTCCTGGCCCGTCGGCGCGGCCGTCAGTTGCACGAACTTCACCCCGAGGGTCTTGAAGCTCGCCAGCGTGTCCGGCAGAGGTGCACCAACGGTCGGCGAGACGCCGCCCTGCGCCTTAGCGAATCCCGAGCTGTTCGTGAACCAGTCGATCCACGCTCGGTCTGCCGCCTTGTGGGTGGAGTGGA
>Ga0105245_10002487_pt1 | contig 16649 bp, 18 predicted proteins | sample KBSM54metaG_FD_81523 | JGI IMG/M metagenome (GOLD analysis project Ga0105245, IMG submission 81523) | Miscanthus rhizosphere microbial communities from Kellogg Biological Station, Michigan, USA - KBS M5-4 metaG | ecosystem: Host-associated > Plants > Roots > Rhizosphere > Soil | place...
AACGAGCCCTCGCGCTGCTCTAACTCGACCTACCAGGTCTGAAATCTCCCCGATCGCGCGCCGGCGCGGTCGGTGTCTGCATTCGTCCGGCGCCAACCCCCTCAAAGGCCGATAGGCCGGGAGAACCCCACATGAAGAAAAATTATCTGGTGGGCGCCGCGCTGGCGGCGCTCGGCCCCCTTTCCGCGACCGAGCGCAGCATGGGCCGCTACATGCGCGACCCCGCAGGGCACCGGTTCAGCGGCGCCGCGTCCCTGGCTGCCGTTCGCAGCTCGCGTAATGCGATTGTCGAGCAGATGCGTGGCATGCTCGCCGTCGCTGCCGAGGATGGTGATCGCGACCTGACGGCCGAGGAGGCAACTGCCTATGACGCACTGCAGGAGCAGGTTGCCGGCTTCGATACCCGGATCGCTCGGCTGACTGGCTTCGCCGCAACCGAAGCGGCTGGCGACGCCGGCACTCCGGCCGCTGCGCGTCGCGGCGGGCCCAGCTCGATCCCGGCAGGACCGGGCGCGAAACGCGAATTCGAGAGCTTCGGCGAATTCATGTCGGCCGTCCGCTTCAACCCGAACGATCAGCGCCTCACCTTCGTCGAAGGCGTCGGTGCCGAGGGTGGAGAAGAGTTCAACGCCGAAATGCGTATGGACAACAACACGCAGGGTGGCTTCATGGTCCCTCCGCAGCTTCGCGAGACGATCATGCAGGTCGCGCCGCAGGACGCGCTCGTACGGCCTCGGGCGAACGTCATCCCGGCCGGCTCGCCGCCTGATGCTGGCGTGACGATTCCCGCGCTCCACCAGACCGGCAGCACGAACAACATGTTAGGCGGTGTGCAGGTCAAGTGGATCGGTGAAGGCGACGACAAGCCGGAGACTGATGCCAAGCTGCGCGAGGTCACGCTGATCCCGCACGAGGTGGCCGGCTTCGTGACGATCACCGACAAGTTGCTTCGCAACTGGCAGGCGGCGAGCGTATTCATCGAGAACCTGCTGCGCGGTGCGGTCACGGGCGCGGAGGACTATGCTTTCATCCGTGGTACCGGCGTCAGCCAGCCGCTTGGCGCGATCAACGCCGGCGCGATGAAGTTCATCGGCCGGACCACGGCTAACCATGTCGTCTATGCCGACCTGGTCGCGATGGTCGCCCGCTTCCTGATGCGTGGCGGCCAGTCGCCGATCTGGTCCATGCCGCAGTCGGCGCTGGTCGATATCGCGACGATGACCGATCCCGAAGGCCACTACATCTGGCAGCCGCTGGCGGTCGATGGCTTCGCCGGCACGCTGCTCGGTTACCCGGTCCGCTGGAATAACCGCATGCCGGCGCTCGGCTCCAAGGGAGACATCGTCCTGGTCGACTGGTCGCAATACCTGATCAAGGACGGCAGCGGGCCGTTCGTCGCAGCCAGCGAGCACGTCAAGTTCACCTCGAACAAGACCGTGATCAAGATCTTCTGGAACGTCGATGGTGCGCCCTGGCTCACCGCGCCGATCATCGAAGAGAATGGCTACGAGGTTTCGCCCTTCGTCGGCCTCGACGTCCCCGGAGCCTGACGGGCGAGGCGTGAGCCTCGCCCCACTTTCCATCCGCGAAAGCCCTGCGGACGCTTCGGCGAACGGTTCTTCCAGTATCGAAAGGATTTTCGAAATGCGCGATCTCGCGAATTCTATCCACATCGTGCGGGCCATCTCGCCCGCAGCGGCTGTTGCCGACAACACGCCAATCGTCTCGCAGATCATCGACGTGAGCGGCTATAACAGCCTGGTGTTCCTCCTGAACCTCGGCGCCCTTGTCGATGCAGACGCGACCTTCGCCGTCACCGTCGATCACGGCGATGCAGCCAACCTTTCCGATGCGGCGGCAGTGCCCGCTGCCAACCTGACGGGCACCCTGGCGGCGGCGTCGTTCAACTTCGGCGACGACAATGAGCTGCGCAAGATCGGCTATGTCGGCAGCAAGCGCTATGTGCGGCTCACCGTCACGCCGGCGAATAACACCGGCAACGCCTTCGTCTCGGCGATCGCGCTGCTCGGCGATCCGCGCTTCGCGCCGCTGCCGAGCCTGAACACCTGATCCGGCGGGGCGCGGCTCCGGCCGCGCCTCCCGTGTCCCTTCCGAGGAGGACGTCATGAGATATCCGGTTATTGCCGAATGCGTCGATGCGCGCACCGGCAAGCGCTATTTTGCGGGCGACACGTTCGACCCCGCCCCCGATGCCGATCAGGCGATCCGCTTGCTTGCCGCAGGAGTGATCACCGAGGACGACAGCGATGGCGCCTTGCGCATGTTCCTCGCGCTCGCCGATGACGAGAACGGCGCCGGCATGAAGCTGATCGACCTTGCCGGCTATCGCTTCGTCGGCATCGCTGTCGGCCGGGAAGCGCCGGCTGATCCCGGCGCATTCGACTGGGGTGCCATCGAAAGGGATGCAGGTGAGACCGGCGTTCTGATCGAGCCTGAAACCGATGGGCTGGACGAGCTCCTCGTTGCCGCTCTGAAAGACATTGCGGCAAAGGAGGATGTCACCCTGGAACCGCGCGCGAACAAGGCGGCGATCATCGCCGCGATCCGGGCGAAGCGTGCGGAATCTGCCACTGCCGATGAAGGCGACAAGTCCGAAGACGATGGGCTGGACGCTCTGGATGATGCAGCGCTCGCGGCCAAGGTGAGTGAGCTCGGCGTCACGGTCGACGCTGGCGCCGACCGTGCTGTGGTGCTGGCGGCGATCCGGGCGGCTCCGAAGGTCGGCTGATGCGCGTCACGGTGATCACGCCGCCCGAGCCGTTCATCACGGTCGAAGAGGCCAAGGCTCGGGTGCGCGTGCTCGCCGATGACGAAGACGGCCTTATCGAGGATCTGATCGCCTCGGCTACGGCGCATCTGGATGGGCCGGACGGCTGGCTCGGACGGGCGCTGGGGCGTCAGACGCTCGAGGCGCGCGGCGATTTCTTCCGCGATCGCCGCTGGTACCTGCCCTATCCGCCCGTGATCGAAATCGAGGCGCTGACCTATCTTGATCATGACGGTGTCGAGCAGACGCTAGACCCGACCGCCTATGAGCTGCGCGGGCACCTGATCGAGCGCGCCTTCGCGACGCGCTGGCCGCTGGTGCGGTGCGATGATGAAAGCGTCCGTGTGCTCTACACGGCCGGTTATGACGCGGTGCCGCGCCCGATCTGCGCCGCCATCCTGCTGATGGTCGGCGATCTCTACGCCAATCGCGAGACGACCGTCGCGAGCGCAAATTCAATCATCGTGCCGATGAGCACGACTGTCGAAAACCTGCTCATGCCCTTCCGGGTGTGGGCCTGATCGCCTCTCAACCAAGGAGCAAGTCATGCGCAGAGTAGTCATCAGCCCGGTCACGGACGGCACTGGCGCCGCAACCGCGTATTCCCCGCGAATCTCGGGGCTCGTACATTCGGTCACCTATGTGAAGCGTGGCAGCAACGGCTACGCCAACGGCGTCAGCGTCCTGGCGACGGCCGAGGCGACTGGCGAGCAGATATGGTCGGAAGCCGCAGTCAATGCGACCGCTACCCGTCATCCTCGAGGGCCGACCCATAGCACTGCCGGAGCTGCGGCATTGTACGCGGCAGGCGGCGCGGCCGTTCAGGATGCGATCGGTCTCGGCAACGACCGGATCAAGGTCGTGATCGCCGGCGGTGGAGATACCAAGGGCGGTGACTTCCACTTCGTCCTGAAAGACTAGGCGAGCCACGTGTCATCGCGCGGCCAGTACGACCGGAAGGTCGAGTTCCAGCGCGCGAATATCGCGCGTTCGGGGCTCGGGGTGGAGCAGGCACCGAGCTGGTCGCAGATCGAGCCGGCCTGGGCGAAGATCCTCTACGGTCGCGGCGAGGAACGGCGGAGCGCTGCGGCCGAGGGTTCAGTCCTGACTGCCACTTTTCGGGTATTGACGACGGAGAATCTGCGCACTGTGACGGAAGATGATCGCATCCTCTACGGCACAGAGGCGTGGGACATCATCAGCGTGGCGCCGATCGGCCGTGGTGAAATCGAGTTCGCCGCGAAGCGCGCGAGACAGTAACGATGCCGATGGAGGAAGACCTAGTCGCCCGCCTTGTCGGGGTGCCGGCGATCGCGGCCATCATCGGCACGCGCGCCGCCTGGTTCGAGCTGCCGCGCGCTGAAGGCCTGCCGGCGATCATGCTGACGATGGTCTATCCGGGCGAGAACTGGACGCATGAAGGGCCGATGGCGCTTGCATCGCCCCGCGTCCAGTTCGACGCCTTCGGACAGGACGACACGACCGTCGCCACGCTGGCGCGGCTGATCAAGGCCGAGATGCAGCGGACCGATTCCGTCATCGTCGGCGATACGGAGTTCCTGCCGCCCGCGACCCTCGAGCTTTCGCAGCTGATGAAGGATCAGATCGGCGGCACCGACATGATGCCAGGCCTGCCGGTCTATCGCTGGCTGCTCGATTTCAATTTCAATTGCCAACCCGCAACCTGAAGGGGTTTTGAACGATGACGAAAGCTGCCCAGACGAACTTCGGTTCGGAAGTATGGATGGCCCCTGCGGGCGATCCGCTTGTGATGGTCGCCGAGCTGATTTCGCTCCAGCCGCCTGCCGATACCCGCGACACGATCGACGTGACGACGCACGACAGCGAGACGGACGCGAATGGCGGCGTGCCGATGGAGTTCATCGGGGAGCCGGTTTACGATCCCGGCGATTTCACCTTCAAGGTGAACTACATCATGAACTCGACCGGCGACCAGATGATCCTCGCCGCGCTGGGCGATCCGATCCCGTGGGACATGAAGCTGGTCGGAAAGTCGGACGTTGGCCAGCGCCAGCTCGCCGGCTCCGGCATCGTCACCAGCTACGCCCCGGACGATCAGCCGATCAAGGGCGTCCGCACCGCCACCATCAAGGTGAAGCGCTCGGGCGTGTGGGTGCAGGGGCCGGTGACCTGATATGCCGGTCGCACTGAAAGGCGAGGCGACCGTCACGGTCGCGGGGGAACGCTTCGACCTGGTGATGGACAATGCCGCGTGGATGGCGGTCGAAGCGGTGCTCGACAGAAGCTTCCTCGACATCACGGTGGAGATCGTGACAGCGGCCGCGCGGAATCAACATCTGAAGCTATCGACGGCTGCCGGGCTGCTCTATGGCGCTACCCGCGCCAACCATCCCGAACTCGACCTGGAAGCGTGCGGCGGCCTGGCGCGGGGTGGCGGCATGGATGTGATGACGCCGCTCTACGATGCGGTCGCCGGCTCACTCAAATTCGCGGAGCCCGGCGCGGGGGAAGCGAAGCCCGTGGCGGTGCGGGCGAAGAAGAAGCCGCGTGGGACTGGGAAAAAATCCTAGACCAATATCTGGAGGCGGGCGGCACGAGCGCCAGCTTCTATCGGGAGACGCCGAAGACGACGCTGGCGACGATCCGCGCCTATCATCGTCGGCGCGGCTGGCTGGCCTGGCAGACGGCGGTGTTGCAGCGTTTCGAGTTCAAGGACGGGTTCCCGACATTGCACGAGCTGATGGGAACGGATCCGGTCGCAGCGCCGCAAACCCCTACCGACCTGGTCCATACGATGGGACTGTGGGGATCAGCTCTGGCGCGGAAGCGGCGAATGTGATCTTCTCTCGGTTTGTGAGAGGTGAAACCATGCGGCATTGGTGCGTCAATTTCGTGGTTGTCGTGATATTGTTGGCTGGTTGCCAGCGTGACGATCCAGTCGCATCGGCGAAGCGCCGACTTGAAATGATCAAGAAGGCAAGCCCTTCCGATCTCTATGCGATTTGCGATGCGGGTCGCCGCGTAGAAGAGGCATATTTGCAGGCGCAAGATCAGAAAGGCTACGAGGCAGCCAAACTCTCTGCTGATCTGGACTGTCACACAGCTGAGATTCAGCGGCACTTAGGCGCATAGGTTGCGATCGGTGCGTGTCGCCGGCCCGATCTATTGGGCATCAGTCTAATCAACTGAAGAAAATCATTTCGAAGGCATTGGCCGTCTGGAGTGGTCCAGGCGGCTTTCGCCCGTTGGAAGGACGCCGCCACGTGAAATTCGCGCCGATCATGGTCGACGGGTTCGATGAACTCGACGCCCAGCTCGCCGCGATCGGCACGGCACTGGCGACTGAGGCCGCTGATGAGGCGGTGCATCGTAGCGCTGATCTGCTGCGCGACGCATGGATTCAGGGCGCGCCTTATCGCGCTGGCGACCGGAGCAAGTACGGGCACCTGCGCACCAATATCCGCGTGCGGAAGGTCGATGCTCGCAAGGCGACTGCGGTGGTTTACGCCGTCACGACCGGGAACGCCTTCTGGGGTTATTTCCTCGAATTCGGGACGGCCATGATGGCGGCGCGCCCGTGGGCGCGGCCGATCGTCGAGGGGCTGCGCGGCAGGCTGGTCACCGTCCAGATCGAGGTCCTGCAAGCGAAGATCGATGAAGCAATCGCCGGCGCGCCCAGATTCGGGCCTGTTCGGGCCAATGGAAGGAACGCCTGATCTATGTCGGCTCTCGCGAATCTCACCACCTATATCGGTGCGGAGAACAAGAGCCTGCTCAGCACGATCGAATCGTCGCGCGGGGCGCTCAAGTCCCTGCTCTCCCAGATAGACCCGGTCGCAACGGCGACCGAGCGCTACAACAAGAAGGTCGATCTGCTCGACAAGGCATTGGCCAATGGCAGGATCAGCCAGGACGTCTATGCCAAGGGGCTGAGCTTCCTGAAGACCAGGCTCGACGATGCCAGCGGCAGCCTGGAGCGTCACGGCTCCAGCCTCGGCAACGCCCGAATGGCGCAAATGGAATTGACGCATGTCATCCGCGCCTCCTCCGATGCCTATGCAGCGGGCGCATCGCCCCTGCAGATCTTCAGCGTCGAGATTGGTCGCGTTGCCGAGGCTGCGAGCTTCGCTGGTGGTAGCCTCGGTAAGTTCGGGGCTCTCATGGCCGGCCCGTGGGGAATGGCGATCACGGCTGGCGCCGTCGTATTGTTGCCGCTGATCGCGAACCTGTTCAAGACGAACGATGCGGTCGGAGAGCTAGTCAAGAAGCTAAAGGAAGACGCGCAGGCCTCGATCGATGCCGCGATCGCGAAAGAGCGCTTCGGTCGCACGCTTGAAGGCGTGGATGCGGCGATCCGTGATCATACTGCGGCGTTGAAACAGCAGCTTACTGTCGACAGGGACGTTGCCGATCAGGCGAATCGCCAGGCTCAGGCCGATTTGCAGACGACGCTCAACATCCGAAACAAGACGGCTGCGACGCTCGCCTATGTGCGGGCACAGATGGCGGCGGACGAGGCGGATACAAAATCGCCGGACATGAACCGCCAGTTCCGATTGCAGCAGGCGCGCGCAGCCTTGCCAAAACTCGAGGCTGACCAGGCTGCTGCTGATGCCGCTGTTCAAAAGGCAGATCAGGAATTGCAATTATCCCGCATCGCCCTGGCGGAGGCCGAAGCGAAGCGGATGGTCGATCCTCTCGCGCGGATCAAGAAGCTCTATGACGATCAGCGTGACGCGGCGGTAAAGGCTGCTGAAGCCCAGGCGAAGTCCGGCCATATCGTCTTGAATGTGCTGACCCAGCAACTGGCAGCCATCGAGAGGAATCGCGACGCAGCAATGAAGGCCGCTCAGGCGGAGCGCTCCGGCGCCAATCACGAGACGGGCCGGCAGATCACGGCCGCGCAGGGTGCGGACATTGTGCGGGGCATTGGCGGAACCGTCACCAGCCAGGGCCGCACCCATGAAAAGCAGGCCGAGCTCTACGCAAAATATCTGGCCGGTACCGGCTCCCTCGCGGCCAAGCCCGGTACAAGCATGCACGAATGGGATCAGGCGGTCGATATCGCGAAGACTGTCGGCATATCGTTGGCGAAGATTCGCAAGGCCTTCGAGGACAAGGGTGTTCACCTCACCGAGCTGCTGGACGAAGGCGATCACTTCCATGCCGGCTGGGGCAAGAAGGGGAAGTCCGGAGAGCAGCTCGCCCGCGAGGCCGAGACCAAGCGCCAGCAGCAGATCGCACGCGCGGAGGCCTATTCTCAGGAGGAGGCGGCAGCCCAGCGTCGTCTGGTCGACGCGCAGAAGAAGACGGCGGATACGGCCGAAGAGCGTTATCAGCTCGCCGTCCAGGCGATCAACGCCGATGCCGCTGCGCGCTCCACCCAGATCGACAATGAGCTGGCGGCGAAGAAGATCACGCCGGCGCAGAAAGCGCATCTGGACAGCCTGAACGAGGCGACCCGGCTGCAGCTGCTCGCTAACGCGGTCGAGACGAAGAACCTTGCCGACCTCGAGGAGCGGGTGCGGCTCGAGCGGCTCGATCTGGACAATGCCAATGCTCTGTTGCGCGGAGGCCTGGATGCGGCGCGCACGCAGGAGGAGCGGCGCCAGCTGCAGCTCCAGATGCTCGACAATGAGAAGGCGGAGGCGCTCGCCGCGCTCGAGCTGCGCCGGGTCAAGGAGAAAATGACCGACGCGGAATATGAACGGCTTAAAACGAGCATAGACATCGGCGACAAGAACGCCCGCGCAAGCGTGACCCGCGACACGATGGGGCCGTGGGACCGCTGGCTGAACGACGCGCCGAAGACTGCGGCCGAGGTGAAGGAAACGCTTGAAAGCATCCAGGTGCGCGCGATCGACGATCTCAATCGCGGGCTCGCTGATGCCACCACCAACGCGCTGCACTTACACGGCGTGCTCGGCCAGGTGGTCAGCGACCTGATCGAGATGGTGCTCAAAATGGGCGAGGCGGGCGGTGCCAATGGCGGCGGCATCGGCGGGTTCCTCAGTGGGCTTGGGAAGGGACTTGGCGCCATCTTCGGTGGCGGTGGTGGCGGCGGCGGCGGTTTCACGCCCTCTGGCGTCTCGGCGTCGATGAATACGCTGCTCGACTCGATCGGGCATTCTTACCCCGGCTTTGCTAGCGGCGGCAGTTTCGACGTCGGAGGGCGTGGCGGGATCGACCGCAACATCCTGTCTATCAACGGCGTGCCTCGTGTGCGTGTCAGCGCGACCGAGCGGGTGACGGTGACGCCAGCCAATCAGCTCGGCGGCGAGCCCACCATTGTGCAGCTGGTCGTTGGGCCGGGGCAGATATTCGAGCCGGCCGTCACAGCCATTTCAGGCAACGTCGCCGTGCAAACCGTGCGCCAGGCCGGCATCGGCGCCGGCCGCGCGCAAAGGCAGAGCCTCTGATGTCGATCGACCTTACCGCGCTGCCGATCCGCGCCGCCACGCCCATGCCCTATCGGGCCGGTGGCGTGCAGGCCTCGGCGCTGGGCGGCGCAATCCTGCAGGTCGATCGCATGGGAGACCGCTGGTCCTTCCAGTTCGAAACGCCGATGATGCAGCTCGAGCCGGATGGGCGGCAGTGGCAGGCGCTGTTCGACCAGGCCGAGCGCGCGGGTGCGATCGTCCGCGTCGTCCAGCCCGGCTTCGTCGCGATCGCGCCTGGCGCGCCAATCGTGGCGGCCGATACCGCCCTCGGCCGCGCGATCCCGCTGTCTGGGCTCACCCCGGCCTATCCGATCCGCGCCGGCCAATGGCTGAGCATCATCAGCGGTGGCCGGCGCTATCTCGACAAGGCGGTGGCGGAGGTCGTCGCTGACAGTGCCGGGCTGGCGACGGTGACGATCAAGAACCTGATCCGCGCGCCGCTGAGCGCAGGCGACGTGGTCGAGCTGGCGGTGCCGAAGATCGAAGGCGTCATTTCCGGCGATTTCAACGCACCCTGGCCGTCCAACCGTCTTTCCTCCTTTTCCTTCACGGTAACCGAAGTCCGATGATCGACCGCATCTGCCTAGCCGGGCTGCTCAAGCTTGAGCTGCCCGGTCATACCGTGCTGCTCTGCGACGGCGGCACGCTTTTGTTCGAGGGCGACACCTATCTGTCCGAGGACAGCGTGTTCGGCACGATCGCCGCGATCGAGGCGGTGACGGAGGGCATCGGCGACCAGGCTCCGGCCGCGACGATAACTTTCGCGCCGCAACCGGATGCGGCCGCAGCCGATCTTAGCAACGCGGCGATGCAGGGCTCGCGTCTGCGGACATGGATCGCCGAGGTGGATTACGACACTGGCGTCATCCTCGGCACACCGGACCAGCAGACCGATGCGGTGATCGACGTGCCGCGCCTGAAGATTGGCAAGGGCAAGCGGCTGGTCGAGATGGACTTCGTGTCGAGCCTCGAGCGGCTGTTCATCATCGGTACCGGCAACGTACTGTCGGGCGAATTCCATCGCCGCGTCTGGCCCGGTGAGCGCGGCTGCGACAATGCGACGGGCGTCGAATACACCTTCGCCTGGGGCGTCGGGTCGCCGCCACGAGGCGGCACGCCCAGCACGGTGCCCGGCATCATCTCCGCGATCGTCAACAGGAAGTCGTCATGACCGGGCGGATTAACCTCGCTGATCGTGCCGAGATCACGAAACGGACAATCGACAAATATAGGTTTGAGGCGCTCAGTTTCGAGAGACAGGTGACGTGCCTGCACTTGTTCCGCGATCACCTGATCGCGTTCGGCCACACCCCTCCGGAGATCCCGCCTTTCGCCTCGGTTCGCGGCGCCGCCAAGGCGATGAAGCGCGCGGGACACGGCAGCCTGTCGGCGATCGCCGACAAGGTACTGCCAATGGCGCGCATCGCACCAGCGCAAATGCTGGTCGGCGATATCGGCCTGCTGCCGGGCACTCCATTCGAGGCGATCGTGATCTGGGCCGGTGGCAAGATGTTCGGCTGGCACGACAGTGACCTGTCGCGTCTTTCGGTGATCACGGACGTGCCGCTCGATACGTTCATCGCGGCGTGGAGGGTCTGATGAGCGGTGTCTTAAAAGCGATAGGCAAGGTCGCTGGCGTTGTCGCGGTTGGGTTGTCGCTCTTCGTTCCAGGACTTAACGCGGCAGTGATTGCTGCGGTCGCGGCCGTTGGTGTCGCTGCACAGATCGGTGGGACGCTCCTTGCCAAAAAGCCAGTGCCGACTGGGTCCTCGACCCAGATCACGATCGGCGCCAACCAGCCATCGTCGATGATCCTCGGACGATGTTACGCGGGCGGCGCGCGGGTGCACCAGATCGGTTACGGAACGGGCGACGGCATTTCCAACGTGTTCGCCGCGCTCGTCGACATCTATTCGGTCGGCGGCCCGGTCGAGGGGCTGATCGCGACTTATGCGGATTTCGCCGAGGTGACGTTCGACGGAAGCACCAACGCGATCGGCTTCTATCACGACAATTTTCACCGCACCTATCAGCTCGGGGCGACGCCCGAAGCTGCCGCGCTCGAGCCTTGGTGGGCGGGCACGCCCGACTGGGGCAGCGACTATAAGCTGAGCGGCAAGGCGGCGATCTTCTGGAACGCGGGTTTCCCTAAGAAGGGCGACGTGTTCCATTCGGGCTTCCCGCAGACGGGCGCGGAGTGGGATGGCGTGCGCGCCTATGATCCTCGCCTCGACAGCACCTATCCGGGCGGCTCGGGCACGCAGCGCTGGGCGTCGCCGGCCGATACGAGCGATTTCAGCGCGGCCAAGCCGACATGGACCTTCTCGAAGAACCCGGGCGTGCATGGCCTGCGCTACGCGCTCGGCAACTGGGACCGGGACGAGGACAATCCGGACGCAACCTATCTGCTGACCTTCGGCATGGGCTTGCCGTTCGACGGCATCGTGGTCGCGGATTTCGTCGAGTGGGCGAATGTCTGCGATGCCAATGGCTGGGAGATCAACGGCATCGTTTCCGAGCCTGGTGACCGCTGGAACAATCTGAAGGATATCTGCGCGGCCGGCGGGGCCGAGCCCTGCATCAAGGGCGGGCGCCTCGGCCTGCGCATCTCGGCGCCGAGGGTGTCGCTCGACACGATCACGCGCGAGGATCTTGCCGATGACGATCTGTCGGTACCGGCGACGCGCAGCTATCGCGACCGGCTCAACACCATCATCCCGAAATACAAGTCGCCGGACCATAAATGGGCCTATGTCGCATCCAGCCCGGTGCAGGTGACCGACTATGTGACGCTGGACGGCGAGGAGCGCAGCGAGGAGCGGCAGTTCAACCTGGTCACCAGCGCCGACCAGGCCGCGCAGCTCGCCGCCTATGACCTGGTGAACGGGCGCGAGCGCTTCCCGATCGAGCTGGTCTGCAAGCCGCGCCTGCGGCTCTACGCGCCGGGCGACCAGCTGACGGTCGACCTTCCCGAGGCCGGGCTGGTCGCGCAGGATTGCGTGATCCTGCGCCGCTCGGTCGATCCGGTCACGATGAAGGTGACGCTGACGCTGATGGAGGAGACGGCGTCGAAGCATAGCTTCGCTCTAAGCGAGACAGGCACATCGCCGCCCGCGATCTCGATCGAGACTGCGGGCGCGATCGACCAGGTGACCTATGGCACCGCAGCGCGGATCTCCGCGATCATCCGATCGGCCTATACCATCCCTGTGGTCATCACAGCCGCAGATGCGGGGACTTCGGCGAGCGTCACAATCCCGGATCAAAGCTGGGATTACCCTGACGGCACGGCGGATGTGACCCGCACAGGTGGCACGATCACAGGCCTCGCATACGACACGCCATATTATATCTGTTTCGACGACGCGACGCTCACTGACGAGACGCCCACCTATCTGGCTGTCGCAACCTACCTGGGTGCGATCAACAGCAGCGCGCACCCGTTCCGCCATTATCTCGGTTACGTGGCCACGCCGGCCGCTGGCGGCGGTGGCACGACCGGTGGCGGTGGCGGTGGCGGCTATGGTTGCACCACCATCACGTCGCTGATCCTCATGGCGAATGCAGCGCATGACGGGCCGGGAGAATGGAAGCCAGCCGGGGACGTGCGGGTCAGTGACTGGGTCTGGACCCGGCACGAGCACGATCCGGACGGGCCATGGGGCGCGTATCAGGTCGCGGCGATCAGATTCCTCGAGCGCGACATCCTGTCCTGCCCCGGGCATCCGGACGCAACGCCCGAGCATCCCTTCTGGCATGACCACTGGGTCCAGATGGACGAGATCGGCACGAAGGCAGGCCGCGCGACGATCGCCCATATGACGATCGCCGGCGCGCACACCTATGTCGCCAGGCACCCGGATGCCGAGGCGGGCGTGCTGTCGCACAACAAGCAGGCCGAAGACCCGTTCCTCTGATCCCCGGTCGGGCGCTCGGGTCAATTTCGAACACATGCGGCGAGGCCGCTCGCCAACATTTCAGGAGTTTAAGATGGGTGCCAAGGCATGACCCCCGGCCGTCTGGACCTGCGCGTGCAGCGCTGGGTGCCCTTCCTCTATTCGATCGAGGTTCCCGGCATCGATCTGAGCGCCGCGACTGTGCTCCGCGCCCAGGTGCGGCTCTATCGCGACGCCGCTGGCGACGCTCTGCTCGATCTCACCAAGCAGACGGCCGGAACCCAGGGCATATCGGTCACGTCGGCGACGGTCGATGGCTCGCCGACTTCGACGATCGTCATCCAGATCGATGAGGCGAACCTCGCCGACCTTCTGCCTTATCCGGATTCCGGCGTGCCGGCCGGCAGCGACGTCGCGCTGGTGTGGGACCTTGTGATCACCTGCGCGCCCTTCGGCAAACGGCGCTGGCTGGAAGGCAGCTTCACGATCGTCGCGGGAGTGACCCACTGATGGCCGACGCAATCGTCAATCTTGTGGACGACACGGTCATCGTGAAGATCCCCGGCGCGGACCTCGTTTCGCAGTTAGTCGAGCAGGCCGCTGGCTATGCGGCAACGGCGGAGGCAGTGCTCGAGGATCCCGGCTTCGTCGCGGTCGCGGGCGACCTTCTCGACCCGGCCAGCAAGATCGACGCCGTCGCCGGCGGGGTGATCAACCTCGCGACGATCGCTGCAGCGGCAAGCCAGACAGCGGCGGATCGGGTGCAGACCGGTGTGGACCGCACCGCGACCGGTGTCGATGTTACGGTCACCCATGCCGATGTGGCGCTGACGCACGCCGATGTCGTCGCTGCGGACCTTTCCGCGCAGCAGGCGGCGGCGGCTGCCATCGCGAACAACACCTTCCTTGCCGCCCATTCGACAGCGCTTCCGCGCGGCCTGTCGAGCATCACGATCGGCGGCACCGCGATCACCGGCGCGACGCCCGGCACCTATGCCCTGACGCCGGTCGGCGGCTCAGTGACGGGGATCGCGGCGAACCTTGTGGTCGATACCGCCACCACGGCGCACATCGTCATCACCAACCCCGGCCTTAACCTCACCGGTGGCACGACCGTCCCGACGTTCGCCAACCCTGCCGGCGCCACACTGCCGGGGGGCACGACCCTGACGGCGGTACTGGGGCCGCTGATCCCGACCAGCGGCGCATACTGGGCGCCGACATCGGACAGCCTCTACCTGGCGCGCTGGAGCAACGATGGGACAGCCACGCCGGCGGCGGTGCTCAATCCCGATCTGTCGCAGGTCAAGATGCCGACCAAGGGCGTCACCGACGCGCTGAAGGCCAGCCTGGTAACGCTCGCGCCCGAAAGCGGCTATGCCTATGGCGTGGGCGCCTGGGACGCTGACGGGTTCACCTTCCGGGCCTCGATCCTGATCGATCTCGCCGGCGCGATCTCGTTCGTCGGATCGGTATCTCTCCCGGCCGCCACGGTCACGACCGCCAACCTCGACGCGGCGACGCAATCCCTGCTGATGGTGCCGCTCGCGCCGGAGACGGGCTACACCTTCGCGATCGGCGGCTATGATGCGGATGGCTTCACGTTCCGCGCGTCGTATCTGATCGCGCTCGACGGGACCGCGTTCGCGAGCGTGGACGCCCGTTCGGCGCTGGCGATCAACCGGCCGGTGATCACCGGGGCGAATGCGAACTATGCGATCATGCAGATCCCGACCGGGAACGGCACCTATCGGATCGACAGTCTGTCCCGTGCCGCTGCGGGCAAGCGGATCACCCTCACGAGCAGCGGCTGCAATGCGATCCTGACGCCGGATGACTACGTCCTGTTGGATGACCCGACGCAAACCGGGAACGTGCCGACGCAGCGATGCGTACCGGCGGCCGGGGGCACCGTTCGAGGCGCTGTGCCCGGCCTGCGGATTCGCGAGACGGGCGACAGCCAGTTCCTGCCTGTCAACGCACCAGTGGCGCCCTATCGCGACGTAGATATCTACCCCGGCTGGACGCTGGTCACAGGCAACAATTCGCTTTCGGGAATAGGGACGCAGCGAAGCGACATGATCGCCGCGCGTCGCGGGCTTCCGGTTGCGATAACCCTGCCAGGAAATAGCCTGCCGGCATCGGGCAGCGTGGAACCGAGCGCCATGCTCGTCACCGGTGGCCAGACCGATCGCAACGCCTCGGATCGCGCCCTGCGCACCTCGGCGGGCTCCGGCCCGCAGACATGCGGCCCGCTCGCCTACACGACCAATACGAGCCTAGCGATAACGCTGCTCGGTCAGCCATGCTTGCTCTCGACCAACGGGAGCGGCGTTTACGGCATCTCACAGGTCGGAGGCACGGGAGCACTCGCGGTTCCGCCCAACTCGACCTTCACCGTCGATCAGCTTGGCACGGACGACTATATCGCGGTGTTCGAGGGTGGCCGGAACAATCCGCTCGAGCCGATACAGGTCCGCGCCGATCACGCCTTCATGCGCAGCTCCGTCACGTCTTATGTGAAGCACATCATCGGCGTCGGGGTAACCACCAAGTCTGACGGCACGGAGCCGGCCGGGTCGGCCGTTCATAATGGCATGTTGCAGATCAACACCTGGCTCGCTGCCGACTACGGCGGCGACGGCTTCGGCTTCATCGACATGCACAAGATGATCAACGGCATCGCCCCCTATAACGGGACCGGAACGTCGATCGTCGTCAACGCAGATGGGTCGCGCACGATGCCCAGCTGGGCCGCGCGTATGGGCGTGACGCTCACGAGCGGTGACCTTGCGAATATTGCGATCGACCAAACGCCACCCAGCGCGACCAGCGATGGGCTGCACTGGGTCGCCAGCGTCGTCGCGGCCCGGCGCCTGACGCAGCGTGAAATGATCAACCTCAACGGCTGGAGCACTACGCCATGACGAGCGGCCTCATGATCAATACGGGCCAACCCAACCCGAACGGGCGGGCGGTATCGCTCTACGATCGCGGCATCTTCCCGACAGCCGGCGACCTGGTGCTGTTCGACGCGGCGCACTCGCTGCAGGGCCTCGGGCTCACCACGATCCCGACCAATGGGCAGACGATCAAGAACCTCGCCCGATTGAAGGCCGCGAAGGTGCTCAGCCTTACCTCGTCCGAGGCCGACATGGCGACGACCGACCTGAGCTTCGTCCGGGGCGTCGGCACCCATTCTAGCCTCGCACGCACCGCAAAGGGCGGGCTCGATTTCAATATCGGCACGTCCGGATCGGCCTCGACCGACAACGCCTATCTTTCGGCGCCGGTCGCGGTTCGGAACTTCATCTCGGCGAACACCGCGAATCTGCTCGACCCGGCCAAGGATCACCTGGCTATATCGATCTGGCAGCGGCCACGGCGTGCGGCGATTTCCACGCAGCCGGGGATCGCGGGGGTATTCACGACCGGCAATGCCTATGCGAATGTCATCCTGACCGGGGGCAGCAGCAGCCCCACCACGGGAACGCTCGAGGGGTCGCTCAACGCGATCGGCTACGCGCAGACGCTGGACACGCC
>Ga0105245_10002490_pt1 | contig 16626 bp, 9 predicted proteins | sample KBSM54metaG_FD_81523 | JGI IMG/M metagenome (GOLD analysis project Ga0105245, IMG submission 81523) | Miscanthus rhizosphere microbial communities from Kellogg Biological Station, Michigan, USA - KBS M5-4 metaG | ecosystem: Host-associated > Plants > Roots > Rhizosphere > Soil | place: Michigan...
GCTGCGCGAGTGGCTCGACGCCCATCTGCCCGCAATGGTCGAGACCATGGTTTCGCGCGAGATCGCCCGGATTACCGGATCGCGCTAGGCTTTTTGGGTCGCTTCGTGAAAAGCTGAAAACCGGTACCCATCCCCGCCTTCGCGAGGACAGGCATTTTCAGCACGATGCTCCGCCTCACGATTGCGGCCTGCTCCGGCATCTGCCAGATCGGGTGCATGAAAATCCTTCTCTCCGCGAGCATCTTCGCGCTCATCGCCGCCGCCACACCTGCCGGCGCCCGCCAACTCACCATCGACGATGTGACGATGCTCTCCCGCGTCGCCGCACCCGATGTTTCCAGGGACGGCCATTGGCTGGTCTGGCAGCAGCGCGAGACTGATCTCGCGACCGATGGTGGCCGATTCGATCTGTGGAAGCTCGACCTGACGAAAAAGGGCGCTACGCCCGAAAAACTGGTCGCCGAAGCCGAGGTCAACGAAACCGCTCCGCAATTCTCCGCCGACGGCACGACTGTCTATTTCCAGTCCGACAAGGGCGGCGACGACGCGGTCTGGTCGGTGCCGGTCGCCGGGGGCGCGGCGAAGCAGCTGACCAATTTCAAGGGTGGCATGGGCGGTTTCAAGGTCGCGCCGACCGGCGATAAATTGCTGGTCTTCGCTGACCGCAAGCCAGGTGCGCCGAGCCTCGAGCTGCCGATGGTGAAGAAGGATCCGAACGCGGGCAATGCCCGCACCTATGATCAGATGTTCATCCGCCACTGGGCGAGCTGGTCCGACGGCAACCGCTCGCAAATCTTCGTCCTGCCGCTGACTGCGGCGGGCGCGCCCGGTAATGGCATCGCGATCGAGGGCGGGCTGATCGGTGACAGCCCGTCAAAGCCGTTCGGTGGTGGCGAGGAAGTGTCGTGGAGCCCGGACGGCAAGACCATCTATTTCGCACTGCGCCAGTCACCAGTGCCGGGTGTGAAATCGGATCTCCCGATGGAGCCGTTATCGGTCAATCTCGATATCTGGTCGGCGCCCGCCGACGGATCGTCCCCGCCTGTGAACCTGACGCCCGCGAACCACGGCATGGACAATCTTCCGACCGCGTCGCCCGACGGCAAGTCGCTCGCCTGGTTCGCCATGAAGCGTGCGGGCTATGAGGCTGACCGGCAGGTGCTGATGGTCCGCGATCTCGCCAGCGGCACAGTCCGCGCGCTGACCGAAAGCTGGGACCGCTCGGTCGGCTCGATCGCCTGGTCGCCCGACAGCAAGTCCATCATCGTCACCGCCGAGGACACACAGGAAAACCCGATCTGGTCCATCGACGCCGCCAGCGGCAAGATTACCCGGCTCACCCAGGCGGGCAATGTCACCGCGGTGGTGCCGACCACGAAGGGCCTGGTGTTCGCGATGAACAGCCTGACCGCACCCGACGATTTCTACATGCTGACGGGCAAGAAGACCGTGCGCCTGACCTCGGTCAACGCCGACAAGCTCGCCGGGATCGATCTGCCCGAAGTCACGCGCTTCAGCTTCCCGGGCGCGAATGGCGACACGGTATGGGGCTATACGGTCAAACCCGCCGGCCTCGCAGCGGGCGCGAAAGCGCCGATAGCCTTCATGGTCCATGGCGGGCCGCAGGGCTCGAGCAACAATAGCTGGTCATACCGCTGGAACCCGGCCGTGTTTGCGGGCGCGGGCTATGGCCTGGTGGCGGTCGATTTCCACGGCTCGACCGGCTATGGTCAGGGCTTCAGCGACGCGATCCGCAGCAACTGGGGCGGCTGGCCGCTCGAGGATCTGCAAAAGGGCCTGAAAGCCGCGACGGACAAATTCGGGTGGCTCGATGTCGATAATGCCTGCGCGCTCGGCGCCTCCTATGGCGGCTATATGATGAACTGGATCGAGGGCAATTGGCCCGATCGCTTCAAATGCATCGTCCAGCACGACGGCGTCTTCGATGCGCGTGCAATGGCTTATGAGACCGAGGAGCTCTGGTTCGACGAATGGGAGCATGGCGGCCATCCTTATTATGAGGCGCCGGCCGAGTTCGAAAAATGGAACCCGGTCAATTTCGTGACCAAATGGCAGACGCCGCAGCTCGTGATCACCAGCGAGGGCGATTATCGCATCCCCTATACCCAGGGCGTCGCCGCGTTCACCGCACTCCAGCGGCGCGATATCCCGTCGCGGCTGGTGGTGTTCCCCGGCGGCAGCCATTGGGTGCTGAAGCCGAAAGAGAGCCGCCAATGGTATGGCGAAGTGCTCGGCTGGATGGGGAAATGGACGGGGAAGAAGGCTGAATAGCATCTTCGACGGGCGGCGTGCGCACTGACTGCGAAAGCTATATAACGCGATGATGGCAATGACCTTGATCGACGCTGATGTTTGTCGGGACGGCGGTTCGCTAGTCGCAGACTTTAAGCGGGAAGACGGATCGCACCTTTCCATATTGTTGGAGGTCGTCCTGCGGCGGCTGGAACCAGGCGAGCCGTGTCCGTATGGCCACTTGCACGTAGGAACAAACATCCAGAACTACTGTGATCCGCTGACCATAGTTCCAAAGGGAAGTTCAGCAGAAGTCGAGTTGCTGAATGATCTCGATTCCTGGTTGCGCAGCGTGGCTCGCGAAGGGACCGCCGAGGAGAGGAACCATCGTTATGTGCTTGAATTGCGTTCCGCTCTGGAGCGCCGTGACGGTTGAAGTACAAGGTCGGCGCCCGACCCGGATCGTTGCAGGAGTTCTACATGATCGACGCCCGAAGAGTCCGCCCAAGAAATTTGCCGGCGAAGCAAGTGATTGCGCCAGACGGGTCGGTTATCGAAAAAACGGTCGTACGGCGGAAAGCCCGACGCTTATGGAAGACCTGCTGGCGGCGTTCCGCTGGAACGTGCAGCGTATTCTATCTGAGCGTCGCGAGCGCGCCGATGGAGATAACCTCGGAGATATCAAAGAAGGCGGGGTAAGTAAGAAAACCAGCTAGTGCCTGTCGTGCCGGAGAACGGGGTGGCTTTCCGCTGCGGACCGAGGCTAAAGCCGCCCCATCATGACCGAGCTCCCGAAAACCTTCGACCCCGCCGAGATCGAATCCCGCTGGTATGCCCATTGGGAATCGAACGGCCTGTTTCATCCCGATCGCCCGGGCGCTGAGCCCTGGACGATCGTCAACCCGCCGCCCAATGTGACGGGCTCGCTGCATATCGGCCATGCGCTCGACAACACGCTTCAGGACATTCTGGTCCGCCACGCGCGACTGAAGGGCAAGGACGCGCTGTGGGTGGTCGGGACGGACCATGCCGGCATCGCGACCCAGATGGTGGTCGAGCGCCAGATGGCAGAACGCCAGCAGAAACGCACCGATTTCACCCGCGAAGACTTCGTCGCCAAGGTCTGGGAATGGAAGGCCGAGAGCGGCGGCGAGATCACGCAACAGCTGCGCCGGCTCGGTTGCTCGATGGACTGGGCGAATGAGCGCTTCACCATGGACGAGGGCTTTTCCAAGGCCGTCCTCAAAGTGTTTGTCGACCTTTACAACCAGGGACTGATCTACCGCGACAAGCGGCTGGTCAATTGGGATCCCGGCCTCGGCACCGCGATCAGCGACCTCGAGGTCGAGACCAAAGAGGTCCAGGGTAGCTTCTGGCAGATCCGTTATCCGCTGGAGGACGGCTCCGGCTCGATCACGGTCGCAACGACGCGGCCCGAGACGATGCTCGCTGACATGGCGGTCGCGGTCCATCCGGACGACGAGCGCTACAAGGCGATGCTCGGCAAACAGGTGAAGCTGCCCATCACCGGCCGCCTGATCCCGGTGATCGCCGACGAGCATGCCGATCCGACACTCGGCACCGGCGCGGTGAAGATTACGCCCGGCCACGACTTCAACGATTTCGAGGTGGGCAAGCGCGCCGGGTTCAAGGCGGGCGAGATGCTCAACATGCTCGACGCCAAGGCGCAGGTGACTCAGACCGCTGATGGCCTGATTCCAGGCGATCTGCTCGGCATCGACCGCTTCTGGGCGCGCAAGCTGGTGGTCGAGCGGCTGAAGCAGGACGGTTTCCTCGTTCCCTATATCGACAAGGAGGGCGTCGAGCACGACGCGGAGCCACGCACGATCCAGACGCCTTATGGCGACCGCTCGGGCGACGTGATCGAGCCATGGCTGACCGACCAATGGTATGTCGATGCCGAGACACTGGCGAAGGCGCCGATCGAGGCGGTGCAGTCCGGCGCTATCAGGATCGTGCCCAAGAGCTGGGAGAAGACCTTCTTCAACTGGATGGAGAATATCCAGCCCTGGTGTGTGAGCCGGCAGCTCTGGTGGGGGCATAGGATTCCGGCGTGGTTCGGACCTCCAATCGGGCGCGACGAACTTTCTGAACAGGACGGCACATTCGCCTGGATCGATGAGCTGCCAAATCTTGATGATGTTTCGGCACGAACACGAGCGTCGGCGCTGCCTGAAGTCTTCGTCGCCGAAACGCTAGAAGGGGCTTTTGAGTTAGCAAAAGATCATTACGCAAAAGTCGGCCTAGAGCTAGATATTGAGGGTGGGTTTCGCCTCGCGGAAGTCGGCAATTACGACGAGGCCCAGACCAAGTTTTCTGACGGAGTATTGGGACTCTGGCAGGATCCTGACGTCCTCGACACTTGGTTCTCCTCAGCGCTCTGGCCGTTCGCGACGATGGGCTGGCCCGAGGATGGCGACTCCAAACTCCACGGTCGCTACCCGAACGACGTGCTCATCTCTGGCTTCGACATCCTGTTCTTCTGGGACGCGCGGATGATGATGCAGGGCATGCACTTCATGAAGGACGTGCCGTTCCGCACGCTCTACCTGCACGGGCTGGTTCGCGCCGCGGACGGGCAGAAGATGTCCAAGTCCAAGGGCAATGTCGTCAACCCGCTCGGCCTGATCGATCAATATGGCGCCGATGCGCTGCGCTTCTTCATGGCGGCGATGGAAAGCCAGGGCCGCGACATCAAGATGGATGAGCAGCGCGTCGAGGGCTATCGCAACTTCGCGACCAAGCTGTGGAACGCCGCGCGCTTCTGCCAGTCCAACGGGATCGGCGCGAGCGCCACGCTGGAGGCGCCCGAAGCTGGCCTCGCGGTCAATCGCTGGATCATCGCCGAGGCGATCCAGACAGTGCAGGCAGTCGATCTCGCGCTGGCGGATTATCGTTTCGACGGCGCCGCGAACGCGATCTACCAGTTCGTCTGGAGCCGCTTCTGCGACTGGTATCTCGAACTGATCAAGCCGGTTCTCTCCCCCCTCCCGCTTGCGGGAGGGGCTGGGGGAGGGCATGTCGATGAGAGCGGTGCGCTTGCGGACACGCCCTCCCCCGACCCCTCCCGCAAGCGGGAGGGGAGTGAAGAAGCGGAAGAAACCCGCAAGGTCGCTGGCTGGGTGCTCGACCAGATCCTCGTCCTGCTCCACCCGTTCATGCCCTTCATAACGGAAGAGCTCTGGTCGAAGATGGGCCAGCGCGACAGCGAGCTGATCGTCGCGAAATGGCCGATGGCCGATGCACGCGCGATCGATCCCGAAGCGAGCCGCGAGATAGACTGGCTGATCCGCCTCGTCAGCGAGGTCCGCGCCGCGCGCAACGAGCTGAACGTGTCGCCCGGCACGCGGATGCCGTTCCTGGTGCGGGACGCCGACGCGAAGACGCTTGAGCGCCTTGGCCGGCAGGCCCCGGCGCTCGCACGGCTGGCGCGGATTGACCGTATCGAGGGCGAGGCCCCCGCCGGCGGCGCAGTCCAGGTCGTGATCGACGAAGCCACCTTCGTCCTGCCGCTCGAAGGCGTGATCGACCTCGATGCCGAGCGCGCGCGCCTGGCCAAGGCGATCGCAGCGGCGGAGAAGGAACGCGATTCGCTCGCCGGCCGGCTCGGCAACGCAAGCTTCATCGAGCGGGCCAAGCCCGAAGCCGTCGAAAAGGCCCGCGCCGACCATGCCGACAAGGCCGCCGAAGCCGAACGGCTCGGCGCTGCGCTGGCGCGGCTGGGTTAGGCCTTTCCCTCAAGGTAACGGAGCGGCTAGGGGGTACCGCGAACGCCGGGGGGCGACCCCGGCTTTTTTCCGGCAAGGGCGATCGGCTCGGGTCGCACGCACCACATCAACTCCTCCCATACGGGGAGGGGAGCGAGAAAAGTCATGGCATCACGACCGACCCGCCCCGGCCAGCGCGATCTCACCACCGGCCCGATCGCATCGACCCTGCTCGCCTTCGCCCTGCCGACCCTCGGGTCTAACATCCTTCAGTCGCTCAACGGCTCGATCAACGCGATCTGGGTCGGGCGATTCCTCGGCGAAAGCGCGCTCGCAGCGACATCCAACGCCAACATCATCATGTTCCTCATGTTCTCGGCGGTGTTCGGCTTCGGCATGGCTGCCACCGTTCTTATCGGCCAGTCGGTCGGGCGGCGCGACATCCAGGCGGCGCGGCGGGTCTTCGGCTCGACCATCGGCCTGGTGGTCGGCGCCGCGGTACTGATCTCGGTCCTCGGCTGGCTGTTCACGCCGCAGATCCTCCGCCTGCTCGCCACCCCCGGCGAGGCGCAGAATATGGCGCGCGACTATCTGCGCGTGATCTTTCTCGGCCTGCCTTTCTCGATGCTCGGCGTGCTCATCCAGATGAGCCTGCGCGGCACCGGCGATTCGCTCACACCGCTGTGGTTCATGCTGCTGAGCGTGCTGATCGACAGCAGTTTCAATCCCTTGCTGATCGAAGGGATCGGGCCGTTCCCGCGCATGGGGATCGCCGGCTCGGCGACCGCGACCCTGCTGGCCAGCTTCGTCTCCTCGGCCGGGCTCCTCGTCTATGTCTATTGGCGCGACCTGCCGATCCGCCTGCGCGGCCATGAACTGCGCTATGCCATCCCGGAGATGGCGCTGGTGAAGACGATCGTCGCCAAGGGCCTGCCGATGGGCGCGCAGATGCTGGTGATGTCCACCGCCGGGCTCACCATGGTCGGGCTGGTCAACCGGCTCGGCGTCGACACCGCCGCCGCCTATGCCGTCTCGCAGCAGCTCTGGACCTATATCCAGATGCCGGCGATGGCGATCGGCGTCGCGGTCAGCAGCATGGCCGCGCAGAATATCGGCGCCGGCAAATGGGAAAGGGTGAACGCCATCACCCGCGCCGGCATCCTCTACAACACCATCATCACGCTCGTCGTGATCGTCGCCATCATCCTGTTCGACCGCCAGGTGATGGCGCTGTTCGTCGGCAGCAACAGCCCCGCGATCCCGATCGCGCGCCATATCCAGCTCATCGCGAGCTGGACCTTCCTGATGTTCGGCGCGTCGATGGTGCTGTTCTCCACGGTCCGCGCCAATGGCGCGACGATCGCGCCGCTGATCATCCTGGCGATTGCCTTTTATCCGGTGCGGATCGGCTTCGCGCTCCTCGGGCCGCGTTTCTTCGGGGAGGATGCCCTGTGGTATTCGTTCCCGCTCGGGTCGCTTGTCGCGCTCGTGCTTGCCCTTTTCTATTTCCGCAGCAGTCACTGGCGGACGCAGGCGCTGATCGTGCCACCCAATCCGGAAGAAGCCGAGGAGCACGCCCATGCCAGTGGCGAGCCCGCCGGCCGGCTCCACCCGACCGGTTGAAAAGTCGCCCGGGCACGGGCTTGCGCGTGCGAGCGGGAAGGGTCAAAAGCCGCGCATGTCCGCCGCCTATCCCGCCCTTCGCCTTCGCCGCACCCGCGCCTCGGCGTGGAGCCGCCGCATGCACGCCGAAACCGTGCTGACGCCCGCCGACCTGATCTGGCCGCTGTTCATCTCGGAAGGGGAGGGCATCGAGGATCCGATCGCCAGCCTGCCGGGCGTGTCGCGCTGGTCGGTCGACGGCATCGTCGCCCGGGCGAAGGAGGCACGCGATCTCGGTATTCCCTGCATCGCCCTGTTCCCCAACACCCCAAAGCATCTGCGCACCGATGACGGGGGCGAAGCGCTCAACCCCGACAACCTGATGTGCCGCGCGATCCGCGCCCTCAAGCACGCTGTGCCCGAGATCGGCGTCCTGACCGATGTCGCGCTCGATCCCTATACGGCGCACGGCCATGACGGGCTGCTCGATGAGGCCGGCTATGTCCTGAACGACCAGACCGCCGAGGTCCTGGTCGGCCAGGCGCTCAACCAGGCGGCGGCCGGCGCCGACATCATCGCGCCGAGCGACATGATGGACGGCCGGGTGGGGCTGATCCGCGAGGCGCTGGAAGCGGAAAGCTATGTCAACGTCCAGATCATGTCCTATGCTGCCAAATATGCCAGCGGCTTCTATGGGCCGTTCCGCGATGCGGTCGGCTCGCGCGGGCTGCTCAAGGGCGACAAGAAGACCTATCAGATGGATTCGGCCAACGCCGAGGAGGCGCTGCGCGAAGTCGCACTCGATCTCGCCGAGGGGGCCGACAGCGTGATGGTCAAGCCGGGCCTGCCCTATCTCGACATCATCCTGCGCGTGAAGAGCGAATTCCAGGTCCCGGTCTTCGCCTATCAGGTGTCGGGCGAGTATGCGATGATCGAGGCCGCGGTCGCGGCCGGCGCTGCCGAACGCGATCCGGTCGTGCTCGAGACGCTGATGGCGTTCAAGCGCGCCGGCTGTTCGGGTGTGCTCACCTATCACGCTGCCCATGCCGCAAGGTTGCTGAACGCGTGATCGAGACTGAACGCCTGATCCTGCGCCGCTGGGAGGACCGCGACCGTCCGACACTGCGCGCGCAGTGCGACGATCCCGAGGTCATGCGCTACCTGCTGCCGGTCCCGGACGACGCCGCGTTCGAGGCGATGCTCGGACGGATGTCGAGCTGGCAGGAAAGCCTGGGCTACACCTTCTGGGTCATGGAGCGCCGCTCTGACGGCGTCGTGCTCGGCATATGCGGTCTCAAGGGTGGTGCGCCCGATACGCCCATCGAGAATATGGTCGAGATCGGCTGGCGGTTGGGCCGCGACCATTGGGGGCAGGGCTATGCCCGCGAGGCCGCACAGGCGAGCCTCGACTGGGCCTGGGCGAATATCGATGCAGCTGAAATCGTAGCAATTACCGTGCAAGCTAATGCCGCGAGTTGGGGATTGATGGAGCGGCTTGGCATGGTGCGGGATGTTGGGGGGGAATTCGATCATCCGCTTGTGCCTGAAGGCGATCCGTTGAGGCGCCATATCCTGTATCGCATCGCCCGGCCCGCCTGATGGCCCGCATCGCGGTGCCCGTGCGGGTCGGAAGATTGCTGTTCGTGCTGACGATCCTCGCCGGATCGTTCCTGCTGTTCCTCGTCCAGCCGATGGTCGCGCGCATGGCGCTTCCCCGGCTCGGCGGCGCGCCCGCGGTGTGGAACTCTGCGATGCTCGTCTATCAGGCGCTGCTGCTCGGCGGCTATGCCTATGCGCATCTGCTTGGCCGGGTGACGGTGCGGTTGCAGGCCGCGATCCATCTCGCCGTGCTGATCATCGCTGCCTTCTGGTTGCCGATCGGCCTGATGGCAACGCAATTGCCGGCCAATGCCCAGCCCGCACTCTGGGTGCCCTGGCTGCTCGGTGCCTCGATCGGGCCCCTGTTCTTCGCGATCTCGGCCCAGGCGCCGCTGCTGCAACGCTGGTTCAGCGTCGCGAGCAAGGGGCAGGACCCTTATGCCCTTTATGCCGCTTCCAATTTCGGCAGCTTTGCCGGGCTGCTCGCTTACCCGCTGCTGGTCGAGCCCGGCCTTGCGCTGAACGGGCAGAGCCGGCTCTGGACCTTCGGCTATGTCATCGTCGCCCTGCTCGTCACGGTCTGCTCGATGATGCTGCCGAAGATGAAGATGGAGATCGTCGAGGGCCCGGTTGCCACCAGCCCCCCGCCGCCTGGCAAGCGCATCGCGCTCTGGATCCTGCTCGCTTTCGTGCCCTCCGGCCTGATGCTCGCGACCTCGACCTATATCACCACGGACGTGGTGGCGATGCCGCTGCTCTGGGTGTTGCCGCTCGGCCTGTATCTGCTGAGCTTCACGGTCGCCTTTGCCGCGAACCGCGCGCCGGCCGATCTGCTGACGCGGCTCGCGCCGATCGCCATCCTGCTGATCGGCGGGGTGCTGGTCGGCGGCAACCAGGGCAAGCCCTATCTCAACGCCGCCCTGGCGCTGCTGCTGCTGTTCATGGCGTCGGTCGCGCTCCACACCGCGATGTACCGCCTCCGGCCCGAGGCTGATCGGCTGACGGGCTTTTATCTGGCCATGTCCGTTGGCGGTGCGCTGGGCGGCATTTTCGCGGGGCTGGTCGCGCCGTTGGTGTTCGACTGGACCTGGGAATATCCGATCCTGATCCTCGCGGCGGGCGCGCTGGTGCCGCAGGATTTCCTGATCGGACAGCTCTCGCGGCTTTGGGCGCCGGATTCGCAACATCGCCGGATCGCGACGCTCGGCACTGCCTTTGCGATGGCGCTTCTGGTGCTGGCAGTGCTCGAAATGCCGGGCGCGAGCGTCGATAGTGCGGGGCCGCTCCAGGCATTGGTCTTCGCTGTCGTTCTGGTGCTAGGGCTATGCGTGATCGGCGCGCGGAGCGCCTTTGTCATCGTGCTGGTGGGCGCGCTGATCGCGTTCGGCGGTTATCGGTCGCTGCTGCTCTCGATGACGCCGGGCGCGAGGACCCGGAGCTATTTCGGCGTCTACACCGTGCTCGGTAATCCGAATGTGCGCCAGCTCAAACATGGCACGACCGTCCACGGCACTGAATTGCTCGGCAGCCCGGACCGCGAGCGTACCGCGACGGCTTACTATGTTCCGGGGTCGGGCGTCGGCCAGGCAATGCAGGCAGTGCCCGCGCTCTACGGCGATCATGCCCGGATCGGCGTGGTCGGGCTGGGGGCGGGGACGCTCGCCTGTTACGCAAAGCCAGGCCAGCAATGGCGTTTCTACGAGATCGATCCCGCGGTCGTGCGGATCGCGCGCGACACCGGCCAGTTCCACTTCCTTGGGCGTTGCCTGCCCGGCGCGAACATAGAAGTCGGCGACGCCCGGCTTAATCTCGCGGTAGAGCCGACTGCCTCGCTCGATCTGCTGGCGCTCGACGCTTTCTCGTCGGACGCGGTGCCGATGCACCTGATGACGCGCGAGGCATTCAACACCTATGGCCGCGTCCTCGCGCCGCATGGCGTGCTGATGGTCCATATCTCGAACAAGTTCCTCGATCTGGAACCGGTCGTCTCGGCGGCGGCGAAGGCGGGCGGGTGGTATTCGGCCAAATTGCTCTATTCTCCCGGCGGCCAGGTCGACCCGACGCACACGGTCTCCCTCTGGGCCGCGATGTCGCGCGATCCGGCGGTGTTGGCGGCACTCAAGGCGCGCGATGCGAGCTGGAAGCCGTTGTCGCGCTATCCGGGCTTCACGCCGTGGAGCGACGATTATTCGACGATCCTGCCGCTGGTGAAGGCATTTCATTAGGGGGTGAGTTCTTGACGATGTCGGGCGAAAAGCGAGCGCTTGCGGTGTTTGAGTAGGGAGCTCGCATGGCCTGCACTAGGCCGGGAGCAAGGTACCCTCTCATTCCAATGCCGACCCTTTCATCCTACGGTTAGCGAGATTTGCGCGAGGTGCTGCCGAACGGCATCGATGGTCGCAATCAGCTCGACGATGCTAGGCACCTCTCCTGATGGGTAGCGGTCTGCGGCTGGTGCGGGCGATCCAGACGCACGAACCGGCGCAATGAAGCGATAGCCTCTACCGACGATGGTCGCGATAAATCGCGGCAAGGAAGGATCGTCCTCCAGGGCTCGCCGCAGGCCGGCCACATTCACCTTGAGATTGGTCTCCTCGACATAGGTGTTCGGCCAGACCCGCGAGATCAGCGTTCGCTTGTCTACCAATTCGCCCGGTTTCTCAACCAGAGCCGTGAGGATGTCGAGCGCGCGTCCCCCGATTCTGACCGGCGCTTCCCACTTTAGCAGTAACTGCTGTTCCGGCCTCAGAAGGAACGGGCCGAAGGCAAAGGAGCGTTGGGCCGGCCCGGCTTGATCAAAACGGGATGCGTGTCTTGGTGAACGAGGCGTCCCAAGAAGAGGTTCGGAAGCGGTGACGGTCGGCATTTCGACACTCCTCGAGCTTGGCGCAGAGCCTGACCAGTCGGCATCCGGCGGCACCATCGCTAGAGTGCGTTCGACAGTGTCGCCCTATCCGACAGTGGCAGAATACGCTTCTGCCCGAACACCGGTCCATGGCCTCAAACCGGGTAAGCCAGACTAACCCCTTTCAGTGACAACGCCTCTCTACCGCACGACGTCCGCGACCAGGCAAAATCGCTTCCGGTCGATCAACCGCTGACGAAATGGCTAAAGATCGATGATGCCCCTCTTGGCGGCAATCGTGACCGCGTGCGTTCGGTCTGCGACCCCGAGCTTGGCGAAGATGCGCTTGAGGTGCGCCTTCACCGTATCCTCCGAGATGCCCAGCCTCCAGGCGATCTGCTTGTTCGGGTTGCCGGCGGCCACCAGCGACAGGATCTCGGTTTCGCGCTCGGTCGGCGCTTCGCCAATCGCTTGCACCGCTATCTGTGTCGCGACCTCCGGGGGGATATGGCGTCCGCCGCCATGCACTGCGCGGATCGCGTCCACCAGATCGGTTCGCATCGCGCTCTTGAGCAGATAACCGCTGGCGCCCGCCTTGAGCGCCCGCAGCGCTTTCGCGTCGCCCGCATAGGTTGTAAGCACCAGGATACGGACCTGCGGGTGTCTTCGGCTGATCGTCTGGATCGCCTCGACGCCGTCGATGCCGGGCATCTGGAGATCCATCAGCACCACGTCGGGGCTGGCTGCCTCGATCGCGGCGATCGCGGCGGCGCCATCGCCAGCCTCCGCGGCCACGACCATGTCGGGCTGCCGCTTGATCGACCCGACAACCCCGTCGCGCAGCATCGGGTGATCGTCCACCACCATGACGCGGATGGGATTTGCGGTTACTGAATCATCCATCGCTGCGTTCCATAGCCAACCGACGCCGCCAGGCCAGCCAGATCGGGCGTGATCTGTCAGCATAGGCGATGTCGGCCGCAACCGTCACTTCGACTTGCGTGCCGCGAGCGGGCCCGGGGTTGATCGCCAATTGACCGCCGATCTTCGCCGCCCGCTCGCGCATGCCAACCAGGCCAAAGTGGCCCGTGGCCCCGCCCTGGGCGGCGATCGCCGGCGCGATGCCGATGCCGTCGTCGAGGATTCGCAGAGTCAATGCCCTGGCGCCGAACAGGATCGCGATCGTGACGCTGCGCGCGTGCGCGTGACGGGAGATGTTGAACAGTGCCTCGTCCGCGATGCTGAGCAATTGATCGGCAATTGCGGGGTAGATCTCCCGTTGCAGCCCCTCGACGCCTACCCGAATCTCGACCTTGTCGGGCAGCAGGAGCCGCTCGGCGGTGCGGGTGACGGCGTCGCACAGGCTTCGTGCTCCGCTCCATCGGCGCAACTCATGGACGCGGTCGCGCCCTTCCACCAAGACGGCGTCTGCGTTGTCCAGCGCCTCCAGCATATCGCGGTGCGCGGGCTGAATCGCAGTCAGATCCTGCGCGATGTTGCTGAATCGCATGATCAACCCCTGCACGCTCTGCAGCAGCGTGTCGTGCAGCTCGCGTGCGATGCGTTCGCGCTCGTCAAGCCGCTCGTTCATCCGCGTCCGGATGCGGTTGGCGACGGCGCGAAGCCGCAGCGTATAGCCAAGCCACAGCAAGGCGAGCGCCAGCGCCGCGCAGAGCAGGTGGAACGGCCAGCTCTGGAAGAAAGTCGGCGGGATTTCGAGCTCCAGTGTCGCGCCTTCGCGGTTCCATACGCCGTCATCGTTCGCCGCCATGAGGCGGAACCTGTACCTGCCCGGCCTTAGCCCCGTGTAGAAAGCCTCGCGGCGAGTGCCGGCGTCGACCCAATCATCGTCCACGCCTTCCAACCGGTAGCGGAACCGCACGCGCGAAGGCACGGAAAGGCTCGGCGCGGTGTAGTCGATCTGGAGGTTGGAAGTAGCTTTCGGCAGCCGAATGGGCGTAGCGGCCGGATAGGTGCGGTCGCCGGAAAGCAAGGACTTGATCGTCACGGGCGGTGGGAGTGCGTTGAAGGAAAGCCGCTTGGGGTCGATCCAGGCGACGCCGAGCCTCGTCACGAACCAGAGACGTCCGTCGGAGGCTTCCATCGCCGTTTGCGACTGGGAGTCCTGCTGCGCCACGCCGGGCATCCCGTCGTCGCGATCGAACACCCGTGCCTTCAGCGGGCGAGAGCTATGAGCGAATGCGTAATCCAAGTCCGCCTTCTCGATATTAACCGCGCCAGCGACGGTGTTTAGCCACAAGTCGCCTTTGGAGGTTTCGACGATTCCGGCTGTTCGGCTCAAGAACGGGTGCACGTCCGAGGTGAGAGTGACGAAACGCAGGCCGTCGAACCGCGCCAACCCGAAGTCGCCGCCCGCGTAAACATGCCGCCCGCGAACGGCCATCACCACGACGGTTCCCAGTGCAAGATCGTTCCGCGCGGAGAACCGCCGCCGTGCGGTTCCATTGACCATCTCGATACGGTCGCCCTCCGCGATCCATATGCGCCCGACCGCGTCGCGCAGCATCTGCATCGGCAGAATGCCCGGGGTCGCCAGGCGCGGTTCGGGCGCCCAGCCGCGCCCCTCGCGGCAAAAGGCTCCTTCCACGGACGAGACGCAGATGCGGCCCGGGGCTTCCTCAAGGAGCGCAAATGCTCTGCGCCTCGCCCAGGGCAGCGGCACGTCGCGAACGGTGGGGCCGGACAGAATCCCCAAGGTGCGATCGGTGCCGACCCAGGTCCGCGACAGTGCATCCGTGTAGAGTATGAATGGCCGCCGCGGAAGTCGGATCAGCTTTAGGGCGTCATGCTCCGGGTCCGCTCTGAAAAGGGCGTCCGTCGACGTCACATACATTGACCCGGAAGGCCCCTTCGCTATCCGGAAGCCATTGCGCGAATCCGTCGGCAGTCCGGTCGCGACCACCACGCTCGTCTCGCGAAACTGGTCGAGACCAAGATTCGTCCCGACCCAGACGTTGCCTTCACGATCCTCCAGGATAGGGTTGGCGAGGTTGGACGTAAGGCCGCGCTCCACGCCGAGCCTCTCCATCGCGCCATTGACGACCGGAGCACTACCCCCAAGGCCGACGCCGCCGAGACGAAAGACACCGCCACTTCCGTAGGTTCCCCAAAGACTGCCATGGCGATCGAACAGGATGCTCTCGGCGCGAGGGTTGGCCGTCATCGGCGGCACGACCCAAGTCGGCGCCGCCTGGGCAGGCGATGCCCCGATGCGCTGGAGACCGGGGCGTGCGCCGGTGGTGAGCCAGATCGCGCCATCGGGCGACTGCTTCAGCTTCGGTCTGTCCGAAGCCGAGGCGGCGACGCGCGAAAAGCGACCAGCGCCTGCGCGCAGCACCTGGAGTTCGCCACCGGCCGCGACCCAGACCGATCCGTCGGCCGCTCCGAGCACGCTGGTTGCCGCGCCTGCCGCTACCCCACGAGAAGGGCCAAAAATCTCCCATCGGCCCCGTTGAAAGCGCGCCACCCCGCCTCTGTCATCCTCGCCCAGCGCCGCCCAGATCCCGCCTGCGCGGTCCTCGGACAGCTCAAGAACGGGCACCGGCGGGAGACCCAGGTCGAACCTGGTCAGGTGGCCTGCGCGGAGTCTCGCCAAGGCGCCTGATGCAAAGCCGATCCAAAGATCCCCGGAGCGGGTGGCAAGCAGGGAATTGACGTTGAGCGAGGGAAGACTCTCGCCTTTGGCAGGTTGGAACTTCTCGAAGCGCGCTCCGTCGAACCGGTAGAGTCCGCCTCCTGTGCCCAGCCAGAGATAACCGTCGCGCGACTGGGCGAGCGCCCACACCTCCGGCGGAGCTCCGTTTCGCGAAGTCCAGGCGGTATGTCGCAACTGATGAAGGCTGCGCTGCGCATCCGCCGCCCAAGCGCCGGACAGGCTCGGGGGGATCAGGGCAAGCATCCCCATCAGAAGAATTTTCCCGGCGGACATGCCCCATTATTTCACCCAAAGCGGACTCGGTGTCACGCTTGGGCATGGGGGTGCGCGTGCGGTCGCATGCGCGTTCGGATTGCCGCTACGCTTGGCAGGCTGCCACATGTCACTAAGCTATTCGGTTTGACAGGAGCTTCCGTCGGTATCCCTCTGAGGCGGTGTGGAAATTCCATATCACGGTAGCCCCGAGCGCCCGCTGCGCCGGCAGGAAACAAGGCGCGGGGCCGACGGGGGAGTGGACTTCCGTCAACGCCGCGCCACGCCGCCGGGGCCGCTGCCTCGACAGCGGCCTAAAGCGACGAATTTCGAGGGTTTGGGATTCCGATTCGTTCCCTCGTCACTACGACGAAACCCGAACCCTCCTCACTTCATAAACCGACATGTTTGCCATGGACGATGATGGATCAGAGAATCTCGTCAGGACCTGATGAACGAGAGCAGGTCGGGATTGAGGACATCCGCATGCGTGGTCAGCATGCCATGGGGGTACCCCGGATAGGTCTTCAGCGATCCGTTCTTGAGCAGGTTGACCGCACGCGGCACAGAACTTCCGAAGGGGACGACTTGGTCGGCCTCGCCATGCATCACCAACACCGGCACGGTGATCTTCTTGAGATCTTCGGTGTAATCTACCAGCCAAGAGTCGA
>Ga0105245_10002495_pt1 | contig 16606 bp, 14 predicted proteins | sample KBSM54metaG_FD_81523 | JGI IMG/M metagenome (GOLD analysis project Ga0105245, IMG submission 81523) | Miscanthus rhizosphere microbial communities from Kellogg Biological Station, Michigan, USA - KBS M5-4 metaG | ecosystem: Host-associated > Plants > Roots > Rhizosphere > Soil | place...
ATGGTGTAGGGGAACTCGTGCTTGGGCGGCAGCACCGGACGGATCGCGCGCCAGGCGAGCTTGCCGTGGCCGATTTCGCGGCGGCCCGGCGAACCGAGGCGGCCGGTCTCGCCGACCGAGAACGGCGGGAAGTTGTAGTGCAGCAGGAACGTTTCCTTGTACGTGCCTGCGAGCGAGTCGACGTATTGCTCGTCTTCGCCGGTGCCGAGCGTCGTCACGACCAGCGCCTGGGTCTCGCCGCGCGTGAACAGCGCCGAACCGTGAGCGCGCGGCAGCACGCCGGCTTCGGCAACGATCTGACGCACGGTCTTCACGTCGCGGCCGTCGATGCGCTTGCCGGTGTCGAGGATGTTCCAGCGCACGATCTTGGCTTCGAGTTCCTTGAACACAGCGTTGACGCGGCCGGCCGGATACTTCGGTTCGGCCACGCCCTCCGGCAGGAAGTGAGCGACCACCTTCTTCTTGGCGGCGTCCACGGCCTTGTGGCGCTCCGCCTTGGCGGGGATCGCGTACGCCGCGCGCAGATCCTTTTCGACCAGCGCCAGCATTTCCTTTTCAAGATCAGCGTTGTCGAGTGTGGTGACCTCGCGCGGCTCCTTCGCCGCCTTCTCTGCGAGCTCGATGATGGCCTGGATTACCGGCTGGAAGTGCCGGTGGCCGAACATCACGGCGCCGAGCATCACGTCCTCGGGCAATTCCTTGGCTTCGGATTCGACCATCAGCACGGCGTCCTGCGTGCCGGCGACCACGAGGTCGAGCGTGCTTTCAGCGGCTTCGTCGAGCTGCGGGTTGAGCACGAACTCGTTGCCGATGAACGCGACGCGTGCGGCGCCGATCGGGCCCATGAACGGCGCGCCCGAGAGCGTCAGCGCAGCCGACGCGGCCACCATCGCCAGGATGTCGGGATCGTTCTCGAGATCGTGCGACAGCACGGTCACGATCACTTGCGTGTCGCAGCGCCAGCCGTCGGCGAAGAGTGGACGGACCGGCCGGTCGATCAGGCGGGAAACCAGCGTTTCCTTTTCGGTCGGGCGGCCTTCGCGCTTGAAATAGCCGCCGGGAATGCGGCCCGCGGCGTAAAATTTCTCGAAGTAGTTGCAGGTGAGCGGAAGGAAATCGATGCCTTCCTTCGGCTGCTTGGCGGAGACGACAGTCGCCAGGACCGTGGTTTCGCCGTAAGTGGCAAAGACCGCGCCGTCTGCCTGACGGGCCATCTTGCCGGTTTCCAGGGTTAGCTTGCGGCCGCCCCAATCGAGTTCCACACGATGAATATTGAACATTCTAGCTTTCTCTCTCTGGTTCGAGAGCGCGTCGGACGCGCCCCGATCAGCTGCGAAAGCCATGAGCAAGACGGCGAGACGCTGCTGCGCGCGCGGGAAGTGCGCTTGCCAACAGCGTCCGGCGATCCTGCCATGGCCCTCGAGCCTTTCGACGTCGGGCGATCATTCGCCCGGAAATGTCCGGCGCAACATCGCCGGACGATGGTGGCGTAGACCTCTTTGGTCTGCGCCGTTGGTTTTTCTCAACAACAATGCGGCCAAACCGCAAAACTTCCGACGGCAGCAACTCTGCCGGCGGGTTCACGCGCGACTAGCGGCGGATCCCGAGCTTGTCGATCAAGCTCTGGTAGCGCTTTTCATCGGCACGTTTGAGATAGTCGAGAAGCTGGCGACGCTGTGACACGAGCTTCAAGAGACCACGACGCGAATGATTGTCCTTCACGTGCGACTTGAAGTGCTCGGTCAGGTTGTTGATCCGCTCTGACAGGATCGCAACCTGCACTTCCGGCGAGCCAGTGTCGCCGGACTTGACGGCATAGGATTTGATGACTTCGGCCTTGCGGCCTGCGGTAATCGACATCGTCAATTGCCTTCGTTGCGGCGGGCTCTGCCTTGCAGGCCGGCCAGATTGAACACACGCTTGGGGATGATTTCGCCGCGGCTCGTTTCGGCAAGGGCAATGAGTTGGCCCGAGACCGTTACGGAAACCATGCCGGTGACGACAGGAGCATCCCGTCCGCGCAACACGACGGCTTGGCCCCTTTGGAGCCTTGCCGCATCTGCCCGGGAGACGGCCAGCGCCGGGATGTCGTCCAGCGCGGTCGCTACGGGCAGTAGCGCATCGGCGAGACTACCCTCGCCAAGGGCGGCTCTATGGCACAGCCCCTCCAAATGTTCCAGCGAAATCATGGAGTTTTCGGTGAATGGGCCGACCCGGGTCCGGCGTAGCGCCGATACATGGCCATGGCACCCCAGAAGGCGGCCCATATCGCGGGCGAGCGCCCGGACATAGGTACCCTTGCCGCATTCGGCCTCGAAAATCGCATGATCAGGGTCCGGGACCTCGACCAGGGTGAGGGCATGAATCTCGACCGGGCGGGCCTCCAGCTCGACCGTCTCGCCATCGCGGGCGATGTCATAAGCCCGTTCCCCGTCAATCTTGATGGCCGAAAAGCGCGGGGGGACCTGCGAGATGGTGCCTGTGAAACCCGGCAGCAGCGCTCGGACCGTCGCGGTGTCGGGACGCTCAGCGCTCTGCGTTGTCACCCGGCCTTCCGCGTCGTCGGTGTCGCGCTCCTCGCCCCAGCGCACGGTGAAGCGATAGGTCTTGCGCCCGTCCATCACGAACGGAACGGTCTTGGTCGCCTCGCCGAGCGCGATCGGCAGGCCGCCGGTGGCGAGCGGGTCGAGCGTGCCGGCATGTCCCGCGCGCTTCGCCTGGAACAGGCGCTTCACGCGCGCCACCGCATGCGTGGAGGTCATGCCGATCGGTTTGTCGAGCACCAGCCAGCCGTGCACGTCGTGGCGCTCGCGCTTGGGCTTCGGACCGGCCGGCGGCGGCGCCTGCTCGATGTGCTCCTGCGTCGATTCGTCGATCACGCGTCACCGTCCTTGTCGTCGTCGTGATGCAAATCGCGCTGCACCTCCGGTGTTCGCAGTATCTTCTCGATACGTTCCGCTTCATCGAATCGCTCATCGATTCGGAAGTGGATGTCGGGAGCAAATTTCAGGTTAACGCGATGCGCGATCTCGCCGCGCAGAAACTTTTTGTTTCGCTCGAGCGCCGCGAGCACGTCCTTCGAATCCTTGCCGCCGAGCGGCATCACGTAAATCGTTGCCTGCCGCAGGTCGGGCGACATGCGCACCTCGGGAACCGTGACGAGATGGTTGGCGAGGACCGGATCATGCACGTCGCCGCGCGAAAGGATTTCCGCGATGGCGTGGCGGACGAGCTCGCCCGCGCGCAATGCGCGCTGCGATGGTCCGGAGGCGCGCGTGTCGCGCTGGTGGTGACGAGCCATTGTCTCCAAACGATCCATCAATGGCCTGATCGGCGGCGGCGACCGCGGGGATCAGGCTGCGTCACGGGTTCGGGACGGCATCGGCCGTCCCCGTGCGTGAAGCTTTTCAGTTGCAAAATAGGAGGGGTCGCTTCGCACGCCTGAGTATTGGACTCACAGCGAGCGTTGCACCGTCTCCACGCGGTAACATTCGATAACGTCGTTGACCTTCATGTCCTGGTAGTTCTCGAAGGCCATGCCGCATTCCTGGCCGACCTGGACTTCGCGGGCGTCATCCTTGAAGCGCTTGAGCTGCGAGAGCTTCCCTTCGTGGATCACGACGTTGTCGCGGATGAGGCGCACGTTGGCGCCGCGCTCGACCTTGCCGTCGGTGACGCGGCAGCCGGCGACCTTGCCGACTTTCGACACCGCGAAGATCTCGAGGATTTGCGCGTTGCCGAGCATTGTCTCGCGCAGCGTCGGCGGGAGCAGGCCGCTCATCGCCTTTTTCACGTCATCCACGAGATCGTAGATGATGTTGTAGTAACGGATCTCGATGCCGGCGTGTTCGGCCGCCTCACGCGCTTCCTTGTGGGCGCGCACGTTGAACGCGATGATCGGGACGCCCGAGGCTTCGGCGAGCGTCACGTCGGATTCGCTGATGCCGCCGACGCCGGCGGAGAGCACGCGCGCTGCCACCTCTTCGGTGCCGAGCTTCTCGACGGCGCCGATGATGGCTTCGAGCGAGCCCTGCACGTCGGCCTTGACCACGAGCTGCAATTCCTTGCGGCCGGCGGTCTTGAGCTGCGTCATCATCTGCTCGAGTGAGCCGCGCATGCCGGTGGCGCGTGCGGCCTGCTTTTCGCGCTTCTGGCGCGCACGATAGTCGGTGACTTCGCGGGCGCGGGCCTCGGTCTCGACGACGGCGAGGCGGTCGCCGGCCTCCGGTGTGCCGGCGAAGCCGAGGACTTCAACCGGGACCGAAGGTCCGGCGGTAGCGACGTTCTCGCCGGTGTCGGAGATGAGCGCGCGGACGCGGCCCCATTCGGCGCCGGCGACGACGATGTCACCCGTATGCAGCGTGCCGCGCTGCACCAGCACGGTCGCGACCGGGCCGCGGCCGCGGTCGAGCTTGGCTTCGATGACGGTGCCTTCGGCGGCGCGATCCGGGTTGGCTTTGAGATCGAGGATTTCCGACTGCAAGCCGATGGTCTCGAGCAGCTTGTCGAGATTTGTCTTCTTGGTGGCCGAAACCTCGACGTCGAGCACTTCGCCGCCGAGCGACTCGACCTGCACCTCATACTGCAGAAGCTCGGTGCGCACGCGCTCCGGCTTGGCATCCGGCTTGTCGATCTTGTTGATGGCGACGATCATCGGGGCCTTGGCCGCCTTGGCGTGCTGAATGGCCTCGACCGTCTGCGGCATCACGCCGTCGTCTGCTGCAACCACCAGCACGACGAGGTCGGTGACCTTGGCGCCACGCGCGCGCATGGCGGTGAAGGCGGCGTGGCCGGGCGTGTCGATGAACGTGATCTTGCTGCCCGAGGGCGACGTCACCTGATAGGCGCCGATATGCTGGGTGATGCCCCCGGCTTCGCCGCCGACGACGTTGGTCGCGCGGATGGCGTCGAGCAGCGAGGTCTTGCCGTGGTCGACATGGCCCATGATCGTCACGACCGGCGGGCGCGACTGTAGCGCCTCGGCGGCGTCGGCCACGTCGAACACGCCTTCCTCGACGTCCGATTCCGCGACACGGCGCACCGTGTGCCCTAACTCTTCGGCGATCAGTTGTGCGGTATCGGCATCGATCACGTCGGTGATCTTCATCATCTGACCCTGCTTCATCAGCAGCTTGATGACGTCGACACCGCGCTCGGCCATGCGGTTGGCGAGGTCCTGGATCGTTATTGACTCTGGGATCGTCACTTCACGAACGATCTTTTCCTTTACCTCGGCTTCGCGATGACCGGTCATGCGCTGCACGCGGCGACGGAACGCGGCGACCGAGCGCTCGCGTATTTCATCGGCGTTGAGCGCGGCATTGATCGTCAGTCGGCCGCGACGCTTCTCGGTGCCGGCGGCAGGACGGGTCGGCTTGGGCGGGGTGGCGGGACGTGCGGCGGCGCCACCGGGGCCGCGCCGCCGGGGAGCGTCGTCGTCTTCCATCTCAGCGACGGCGGCACGAGCGCCGGGACGCGCTGGTGTTTCGTCCGCGCCGAAACGCTTCTTGGCTTCCTGCTCGGCCTTGCGCTTGGCTTCCTCTTCGTGACGGCGGCGATCGTCTTCGTCTTTCTTGCGCGTTTCCGCCGCGTTACGCTCCTTGAGCTCGCGCGCATCGCGTTCCTCACGACGGGTCGCCTCTTCCTCGGCGACCTTGCGCTCTTCGGCTTCGCGTGCGCGGAAATCGGTGAGCGCGTGGGCGCGGGCGCTCTGTTCTTCCTCGGTCAGCGTGCGCAGCACGACGCCGCGCGGCTTCGAGGCACCGGCGGCCGGGGCGGCGACAGGGGCGGCGGCGGCCGGAGTTGGCGCGGCAGCGGCTCCCTTGGCCGGTGCGGTGCGGCGTGCGGTGGGAGCGGCGGGCGCGGCCGTTTCGGTGACAGGCTTGGTCTCGCCCGGACCGATGCGGCGCTTCACCTTCTCGACCACCACGGCCTTGGTGCGGCCATGGCTGAAGCTTTGGCGCACGACGCCTTGCTCGACCGAGCCGCGGCCGAGCGTGAGCTTCGGCTTTGCCGTCAGTTTTTCGTTCTTGGTATCCGTCATCCGATTCCCAATTGTTCAGTCACCGGCGCTGGCGAGCTTGCGATCTCGCCCCACCGATTCACGTCGCCTTCGTCCGTCCGGAAACGTTCGAGGTCGCGCCAACGTGCCAGAAAAGTCTCGCTCGCGCGCCCCGCGAGCAGGGCTGCATGTACCACATTTGGCCGGCCCAATGCCAAATCCAATTCGGCCGAACGGAAATCACGAATGATCGCCACCTTTTGGTCACCAATTCCGGTGCGACGCTTGAGGGTGGCGTCCAGTTTGCGCGTCCCATCGGCTCCTGCATCGGCGGCATGGATCAATCCGGCCAGATCATCCTTCTCGATCGCCTTCTCGACCCTGGCATACCCGGCTGCCACCTGGCTGGCTTTGTAGGCGATCGACAGGGCATCGAGTGCTGCGCGGGTCATCAACTGTTCGACAATTCCGGCAAGATCGGGCGGCACAGTCACGCCGGCCTTGAGCGAACGCGCGAACACGCCGCGCTTCGCCGCCTCGGCTACGGTTTGCCGCCGCGCCCAGACCCAGACGCCCCGACCCGGCAGCTTGCGCTTCAGGTCCGGCACAATTCCTTCCGGACCCGCGACGAAACGGATGAGCTCATCGACCGGCCGCACCGTGCGCGTGACCGCGCACTGCCGCTGCCGTTCCGCCTGGCGCGGACCGGCATCCGTCTCGATGATCTCCGTTTCTGCTGTCATGCGTGGGTCGTCTCGCGTTATTGCGCCGCCGGAGCTTCTGCCTCGGCCGCGGCCTCTTCCGCCGGCGGCGGTGCAAGGTCGGCTTCGGTGACCCAGCCGGCCTTGAGGCGGGCCTGCATGATGAGCGCTTCGGCTTCCTCGCGGGTGATCTCGATGCCTTCGAAGGCGCCCGGATGGCGCACGGTCTCGCCATCCTTGCGCTCGCTCCAGCCGGTGAGATCGTCGGTCGCGCAACCGGCGAGGTCTTCCACTGTCTTGATGTCGTTTTCGCCGAGCGCGACCATCATCCGGGTCGTGATCGCCGGGATGTCGCGCAGCGCCTCATCGACGCCGAGCTCCTCGCGGCGGCGATCAAGCTCAGCCTCGATCTGTGCGAGGTATTCGCGCGCGCGTTCCTGCAATTCGCGCGCGGTGCCTTCGTCGAAGCCTTCGATCGACGCAAGCTCCTTCTCCTCGACATAGGCGAGGTCCTCGATCGAGGCGAAGCCTTCCGACGCGAGCAACTGGCCGACGACCTCGTCGAGATTGAGCGCATCGATGAACAGCTTGGTGCGCTTCTCGAACTCGGCCTGGCGACGCTCGGACTCTTCCTGCTCGGTGAGGATGTCGATATCCCAGCCGGTGAGCTGCGAGGCGAGCCGCACGTTCTGGCCGCGGCGGCCGATGGCGAGCGACAGTTGCTGGTCGGGCACGACCACCGAGATACGCTCGCGCTCTTCGTCGAGCACGACCTTGGCGACTTCCGCCGGCGCCAGCGCGTTGACCACGAAAGTGGCGACGTCCGGCGACCACGGGATGATGTCGATTTTCTCGCCCTGCAGCTCGTTGACGACGGCTTGCACGCGCGAGCCGCGCATGCCGACGCAGGCGCCGACCGGATCAACCGAGGAATCGCGCGAGATCACCGCGATCTTGGCGCGCGAGCCCGGATCGCGGGCAACTGCCTTAACCTCGACGATGTTGTCGTAGATTTCGGGCACCTCCTGCGCGAACAGCTTGGCCATGAACTGCGGATGCGTGCGCGACAGGAAAATCTGCGGGCCGCGCACCTCGCGGCGCACGTCGTAAATATAGGCGCGCACGCGATCGCCGTTGCGCAGCATCTCGCGCGGCAGCATCTCGTCGCGGCGGATGATCGCTTCGCCGCGGCCAAGGTCGACCACCACGTTGCCGTATTCCACGCGCTTGACGATGCCGTTGACGATGTCGCCGATGCGGTCCTTGAATTCTTGATATTGCCGGTCGCGCTCGGCCTCGCGCACCTTCTGCACGATCACCTGCTTCGCTGACTGCGCCGCGATGCGGCCGTACTCGAGCGGGGGCAGGGTATCCGCGATGGTGTCGCCGACCTGTGCGGCCGGGTTTTGCCGGCGCGCGTCCTCGACCGTGATCTGTGTCGAAGGATTTTCGACGAGCTCGACCACCAGCATGTGGCGCGACAGGCGCAACTCGCCGCTCTTGGGATTGATCTCCGCCTTGACGTCGGTCTCCGCGCCGTAGCGGGACTTCGCCGCCTTGGCGATGGCGTCTTCCATCGCGGCGATCACGATGCTGCGGTCGATCGCCTTTTCGCGGGCAACCGCGTCGGCGATCTGGAGCAACTCGAGCTTATTGGCGCTGACGGCCATCGTCAGTCTCCTCCTGCGAGGCCGCAGATGATCCGCGGCGGAATGGATGGTTGCGGGCGTGTTTGCGCCCGCGGTTTGAAATTTCGTTGGGGGCGGCGTCGCCTTCCTGCGCCGCGCGCGCTTCTTTTTCCTTGCGCAGCGCTGCGGCGATCAATTGGTCGGTGAGCACCAGTTTGGCCTCGCCGATGTCCCGCATCGGCAGGAGCGCCGGCGTGCCGTCGACCTCCACGCGCACGGCTTCGCCTTCGAAGCCCGCGATGGTTCCGCGAAAGCGCTTGCGGCCTTCGACCGGCACGGCCATTTCGAGCTTCACGACCTGGCCGAGCGCGCGCTCGAAGTCGCTGCGCCGCACCAGCGGGCGGTCGATCCCCGGCGACGACATTTCGAGGCGATAGGCGCTCGGCACCGGATCGGCGACGTCGAGCACCGGCGAGAGCGCGCGCGAGGCCGCCTCGCAATCCTCGATCAACATTGAGCCGTCGGCGCGTTCCGCCATGATCTGCACGGTGCAGCCGTCGGCGCCTGAGATACGCACGCGCACCAGCCGGAAGCCGAGCCCTTCGAGCACCGGCGCGGCGATGGTGCCGACGCGCGCCGCCAGCCCCGTTTCGGAAACGAGGCGCGGTTCGCTGAGCAGGTCGGTATCGGTCATGCGCGTTTGTTTGCCTGCGGCAAAGCTGTTGTCGTCACTCAGATGGACGTCTCGCCCGGACCCGTTTCGGGTAATAAAAAAGAGCGGGTCCCGGGCGGGGCCCACTCTCAACAATCGGTCGACTTAACGACCGTTATGAGGGTGTCTCTAAAGACGCGGCAAATATAGTCCCTTGGCCGCCGGACGCAAGGGCCGAAATTTCTTCTCAGATCAGTAATTTACCAGCCACGCTTAACGGCGTCGAAACACGAAATAATTGGGCGTGCGGCCCTCGCGCTTGGCCTTGGCCTCGTAGCGTGTCTCGCTCCAGCCGTCCCACGGCGCCCGCCAGTCTTCGGCGCATAGCGCGGTCCATTCAAAATCCGGCGACCGCAGCACGCGCTCGAGCGTCCAGGCGGCGTAGTCCGGAATATCTGTCGCAAAACGGAACATACCGCCGCCGCGCACGATGCGTGCGATCGCGCCAACCGTTGCCTCCTGGACGAAGCGGCGCTTCCAATGGCGCTTCTTGGGCCATGGATCCGGGTAGAGCAGATCGACCTGTGCCAGCGATGCGCGTGGCAGCCAATCGAGAAGATCGATCGCGTCGCCGAAATGCAGGCGGACGTTCGCGAGCTTGTGCTGCTCGATCAGCGCCAGGCCCTTCGCCATGCCGTTGAGGAACGGCTCGCAGCCGATGAAGCCGACGGACGGATGCGCGAGTGCTTGAGCCGCGAGATGCTCGCCGCCGCCGAAACCAATCTCGAGCCGGACCTCGCCGACAGGCATCGGAAAGAGCGAGGCGAGTTGCGTCGAGGCAGGGGCCGCGAGATCGACAGCGAGCCGCGGCAACAGCGACTGCATCAGCTCGGCCTGGCGGGGCTTGAGTTCGTGTCCCTTGCGGCGCCCGAAGAAGGCGCGACGCTCATTGGGGCCGGGCTTCGACATCAAGCGATGCTCGTCTTGCCGTTCGCGCCGCGGACCACGCTCGACGACGCGAACGTAGAAACGAAACATGGCGGCTGAAGCCGCCATGTTGAACCTTTGAGACTGTGCAGTCGAGTTGGCTTTATCCTTCGCGTCGCGGACGATGCTCGACGACGCGAAGGGGTTAGCCGACCGCGCTCTTGATCTCCTTGGCGAGATCGGTGCGCTCCCACGAGAACCCGCCGTCCTTGTCCGGCGCGCGGCCGAAGTGGCCGTAGGCCGACGTGCGGCGATAGATCGGGCGGTTGAGCTTGAGCGTGCGGCGGATGTTGGTCGGGGTGAGACGGAACAACTCCGGCAGCACCTTCTCGAGCTTGCGCTCGTCGACCTTGCCCGTGCCATGCGTGTCGACCAGCAGCGACATCGGATCGGCGACGCCGATCGCGTAGGCCACCTGGATGGTGCAGCGCTCGGCGATGCCGGCGGCCACGACGTTCTTGGCGAGGTAGCGCGCGGCATACGCAGCCGAGCGGTCGACCTTGGTCGGGTCCTTGCCGGAGAACGCGCCGCCGCCATGCGGGGCGTAGCCGCCGTACGTGTCGACGATGATCTTGCGGCCGGTGAGGCCGCAGTCGCCGTCAGGGCCGCCGACGACGAAGTTGCCGGTCGGGTTGACCAGGAAGTCCGACGGCTTCTTCGGCATCCAGCCGTCCGGCAGCGCCGATTCAACCGCAGCGCTGATCAGGTCCTTGACCATGCCCGGCGTGTACTTCTTGCCGTTGCGGGTCTCGGCGTTGTGCTGCGTCGAGACGACGACCTTGGTGCAACCGACGGGCTTGCCGTTCACGTACTGCACGGTGACCTGGCTCTTGGCGTCGGGCTGCAGGTCGAACAATTGCTTCGCCTTGCGTCGATCAGTCAGCACTTTCAGGATTCGATGCGCGAAGAAAATCGGGGCCGGCATGAACGAGCCCTTCTCGTAGACTTCGCTCTCGGTGCAGGCGAAGCCGAACATCATGCCCTGGTCGCCGGCGCCTTCCTGCTCCTCACCCTTTTTCTTCTTGGCGTTCACGCCCATGGCAATGTCGGGCGATTGGCCGTGCAGCAGCACCTCGACGTCGGCGCCGTGATACGAGAAGCCATCCTGGTCGTAGCCGATGTCCTTCACGACATCGCGTGCAATCTTCGCAACCATCTCGCGATTGATCACGGCGTGATCGCCGAACTTCGTGAACAGCGGCGCCTGGCCGCGGCCTTCGCCGGCGATGACGATCTTGTTGGTGGTCGTTAGCGTTTCGCAGCCGAGCCGCGTGTTCACCAGACTGTCGTCGGCGATGCCCAGCTTCACGTCGTTCTCGAGAAACGCATCCAGCACTGCGTCCGAGATCTGATCGCAGACTTTGTCGGGATGACCTTCCGACACCGACTCACTGGTGAACAGATAATTCTTGTGCGCCACCTTGGACTCCTCGCGAAGACGCGATTGCACGCCGCGTCAGTTGAATGCTGCCCGCTTTTCAAGCAGCGTCCGAACCTGCGGTCAAGATGTGGGCAAGTGGTGGGCAGATATTCGCGTTTTCGATGGGCGGCGACCACCATGGCGGGGCGCCAGCCACGCGGCGTTTCACTCTTCGCCGGCGATCTCGGTGACCAGATCCACGATGCGGCGGCGCAGCTTGGCGTCCTTGATGCGCACGAACGCCTTGGTGAGCGCGAGGCCGTCCGAGGTCGCAAGGAAGTCGGCGACATAGGACGGCGAGGGTGCTTCTTCCGATGAGTTGGGACGATCGCCCGGCTGGGCCGGTGCGCCGTCGAAGAAGAACGAGACCGGCACTTGCAGGATGCGCGCGATCTGTTGGAGGCGGCTGGCGCCGATCCGGTTGGCACCCTTTTCGTACTTCTGCACCTGCTGAAAGGTGAGCCCCAACGCGTCTCCGAGTTTTTCCTGACTCATCGACAACATCATGCGTCGCATGCGCACGCGGCTGCCGACATGCCGGTCGATTGGGTTGGGAGCCTTCTTCACCATCGCAACGTCCTGGGTAAAATGTTCCACGCGCCGCCAACCCCGCGCAGGGAGGCTGCACTTGGAGCCGATTGAAGGTTGTTTCGCACCATCGTGTCGTGCAAGTCGGCGACGACAAACCGGTCTTTATTTTGAGCGTTGAGTGACCGTGTGTTCGATGAGCGAAAATCTGCCTCCAGGCGAAAGAAAAATATAACTTATTACCGTTTCTACGAAGCACATTTGCCCTGCCGAGGCACGGCAGTTCAAGTCACACACTCAGGCGACGCCGGCGTAATAATGTCGCTGCGAATACGAGCGCGATCGCGGCCCATGTCGGATAGTCGCCGATGCGGGCATAGAGTGTGGGCTCGATCGCCGTGGGCAAGGCGGAGTCGAGAACGCCTTCGACCCCAAGCGGCAGCGAACTGATCACGCGGCCAAGCGGATCGCTCACCATCGAGATGCCGGTGTTGGCGGCGCGCACCAGCGGCAGCCCCTCCTCGATTGCGCGCACGCGCGCCTGCTGCAGATGCTGATAGGGCCCCGTGCTTATTCCGAACCAGCCGTCGTTGGTGACGTTGACGAGCCACGCCGGGCGCTCGTCGCCGCGTGGAACGACTTCTCCGGGGAAGATGATCTCGTAGCAGACCAACGGCAGGAAATGCGGCGCGTGTGGGATCGGGATGGGACGATGCCGATCGCCTGGAATGAAGCCGCCCTGCACCTTGGTGAGCTGCATCAGCCCAATGCGCTCCAGGAAATCCTGGAATGGCAGATATTCTCCGAACGGCACGAGATGAACTTTGTCGTAGACCGACAAGATCGTGCCGTCGTGACTGATCACATAGACCGAATTGTACGCGCGCGTGATGCGTCCGTTCGGGCCCGGCTCGCCCGGCCGCGCCGCGCCGGTGATCAGCACCGTGCCCTCCGGCAGCAGGTTGGCGATCTGCGCCATCGCGTCCGGTTCGCGATTGAGGAAAAACGGAAACGCCGACTCCGGCCAGATCAGATGGGTGACGTCGGCGATACCGGAGGTCTGCGGTCCGGTGGAGCGGTCGGAGAGCGCAAGATAGCGCGCCATCACGTCGGCCTTGGCGTTGTAGTTGAACTTCTCGTCCTGGCGCAGGTTCGGCTGCATGATGCGCAAGTGCACGCCTTCCACGAAGGTCTGCGGTGTCGTGGCCAGCCGCGTCCATCCGTAAGCCGCGAGCGCGACAAGCACGAGCGCGGCACACGCGGGCGCACGCCAGGCCTGTGAGGTCGTCTTGCGTTCGTCGACGAGGACGGCGGGGCTCGCGAACACCGCGACCGCGGTGAACGTCATGCCCCACAGGCCCACGAGCGCCGAGCCCTGCGCGAGCGGCAGCGCGCTGGTGAGCGCATAGCCGTAGGCGTTCCAGGGAAATCCGGTGAACAGATGGCCGCGCAGCCACTCCGACACGGTGAGCGCCGCCGCCAGCGTGAGCACGCGCGGCGCGCCAGGTGTCCAGAGGAGGCGCGCCAGCGCAACTCCGAGCCCGGTGTAGATCGCCATCGCCGCCGGCAAGCCGAGCACAGCAATCGGCAGCAGCCAGCCGAAAGTCTTGGCATCAACGAGGAACGCGTAGCCGGTCCAGTACCAGCCGGCGACGAAATAGCCGAAGCCGAACCACCACCCGATCACGAAGCTTGGCCAGATGCCGCGCCCGCGGGTCGCGGCGGCGCCGTCGATCAGCCACGTCAACAGCGTGAACGAGACGAACATCACCGGCCAGATGGAGAACGGTTCGATCGCCAGCACGCCGATGACGCCGATCACGAACGCGATGGCGATACGGCGGATGCCCCAGGCCAGAATGACCGTGTGGGCGGCGCGTGCCAGCATCAGGACTGGCCGTCGCGCGGCGGCGTGACGTTGCGGGGCTCAGGGGCAGGTGCGCTGCCGGCAGCCGCCGCCGTGGCTTCGCGCGGGCGGCCGCGCGGGCGCGTGCTGCGATAGATGCGGATCTTCTTCACACGACGCGGATCGGCGTCCAGCACTTCGAACTCGAAGTCGTTCGTTCCCGGCACCAGCTCGCCGCGTACCGGCACGCGGCCGACGCGCGTCACCACGAGGCCGCCGAGTGTGTCGACTTCCGCGCCGGCTTCGCCAAGCTCGAGCTCGGGCCCGACCGCCGCCGCGACCTCTTCGAGACTGGCGCGGCCATCGGCAAGGTAGGAGCCGTCCTGCTGGCGCACGATCGTATGGATGGAACCTTCGTCGTGCTCGTCCTCGATATCGCCGACGATCTGCTCGACGATGTCCTCGATCGAAACGAGCCCGTCGGTGCCGCCGTATTCGTCGATCACCAGCGCGAGATGGATGCGCGTGGCCTGCATTTTGGCGAGCAGGTCGATCGCCGGCATCGACGGCGGCACGTAGAGGAGCGGGCGCGTGATCGCGACCGAGGAGAGCGGCACCGAGAGGTCCACGGCCTTGAAGTCGAGACCACTCACGGGCTTCTTGCGCCGCCGCGCAGATTTCGGCGGCAACGCGGCCTGCCGGGCCATGTACGCGACGAGGTCGCGGATGTGAACGATGCCGATCGGATCGTCGAGCGTCTCGCGATAGACGACGAGACGTGAATGCGAGGCGCTCTCGAAGATCTTCACGAGTTCGACCAGTGTCGTATCGTGTTGCACAGCCACGATATCGGCGCGGGGCAGCATCACGTCGTCGACGCGGCGCTCGCGCAATTCAAGGATGTTGCGCAGCATCCGACTTTCCGTCGGCGAGAAGCCGGTCAGGTTCGCCTGCTCGGAGCCGAGCACTGTCTCGAGGTCGGCACGGATCGATCCGCTCTTCCAGCCGAACAGGCCGCGCATCAGCCGGCCGAGCCAAGTCTCGTTATCGCGCGCGACATCGACCGGGCGGGGAACCGGAACGGGAAGATTGCGCGCGGGCTCGGTGCCGCGCTTTGCCGGATCGGAATCGGACATCGTTACCTAAAGTCGGGCCTCACTCCCGGGCCAGATAGGGATCGGGAACGCCGAGCCGCGCCAGGATCTCTCGTTCGAGTTGTTCCATGACGTCCGCATCGGCGTCCGATTCGTGATCGTAGCCCAAAAGGTGCAGAAAACCATGCACCGCCAGATGCGAGAGGTGGTGGGCGAGCGGCTTGTGCTCGGCTTCCGCCTCACGCGCTGTGGTTTCGTAGGCAATGACGATGTCGCCGAGCATTCCGTTTCCGGGGGATGGAAACGACAGAACGTTGGTCGGCTCGTCCTTGTGACGCCACTGCGCGTTGAGCGCGCGGATCGCGGCGTCATCGGTCAGCATCACCGACAGTTCACGTTCGGCAGTTTCGGGCGTTGCCGCAGCCGCCACCGCGCGCCGTACGATGGCTTCGCCGTCGATCGTGTCCCACAGCGGCGAAGTGATGCTCACTTCGATCACCGGGCCGGTCATCCCTTGCTCTCGCGCTTGCGCGCCGCCGCCTGATCGTAAGCTTCGACGATGCGCGCGACGAGTTCGTGACGGATCACGTCCTGGGCCGTGAACGCGACGTGGCCGATGCCCTTGACGTCGTCGAGAAGGCGGATGGCTTCGGCGAGCCCCGAGGTCTGGCCGGGCGGCAGATCGACCTGGCTCGGGTCGCCGGTGACGATCATGCGGCTGTTCTCGCCGAGTCGTGTCAGGAACATCTTCATCTGCATCGACGATGCGTTCTGTGCCTCGTCGAGAATGATCACTGAATTCGACAGCGTGCGTCCGCGCATGAAGGCGAGTGGCGCAATTTCGATCTCGCCGGTCTGCAGCGCGCGCTCGACAATGCGTGAGTCCATCAGGTCGCCGAGCGCGTCGTAGATCGGGCGCAGATACGGATCGACCTTCTCGCGCAGGTCGCCGGGCAGGAAGCCGAGCCGCTCGCCGGCTTCCACCGCCGGGCGCGACAGCACGATGCGGTCGACCTCCTTGCGTTCGAACAGCATGATCGCGTGCGCGACCGCGAGCCAGGTCTTGCCGGTGCCGGCAGGACCGGTACCGAACACCAGCGAGCACTTGCGCATTGTGCGGATGTAGGCGTCCTGCGCCGGGGTGCGCGCGCGCACCGGACGCTTGCGCAGGTTGATCTCTTCGAAATTCGAGCGGACGGTCGCCGGGTCGTAGTCGAACAGCGAGCCCTGCGAGATCGCGAGACGGATGGCGCCCTCGACGTCGCCCGGCGCGAGGTCGTGTCCGCGTTTGATCTGCTCATAGAGGCCGTCGAGCACCCGTCGCGCCTGCTCGCAGGCGCCGCGCGAACCCTCGATGGTGACATGGTTGCCGCGCTGTTCGGCGGCGACCCCGAGCCGGCGTTCGATCAGGGCGAGGTTCTGCCCATATTGCCCGAACAGCACCGAGGCGTGACGATTGTCGTCGAAGGCGAGCAGCACCTGCGTCGTGCCTTCGGCGGCGGGCGCGATCGGGAGTTCCTTGTTGTCGGATCCGCGCTGGCGCATTCAGGCTATCCGCGCCTTGCGGGCAGGCATTTCGTCAAGCTCGCCAAGCAGGACGTTGGCGCGCACTTCCGTGATCGTGACATCGGCAATCTCCCCAATCGCCACCGGTGACGCGACGTGCACGGCCTGCAGGAAGGGTGAACGCCCCATCATCTGGCCGGGATGGCGTCCCGGCTTTTCAAAAAGAACCGGCAGGGTCCGCCC
>Ga0105245_10002497_pt1 | contig 16589 bp, 14 predicted proteins | sample KBSM54metaG_FD_81523 | JGI IMG/M metagenome (GOLD analysis project Ga0105245, IMG submission 81523) | Miscanthus rhizosphere microbial communities from Kellogg Biological Station, Michigan, USA - KBS M5-4 metaG | ecosystem: Host-associated > Plants > Roots > Rhizosphere > Soil | place...
AGTCCAAAGCCGGTTTTTCTGCGGCGCTGTGAAGGCAGTTCACCCTCAGTCAGGTCAATGCCTTCTGTATCCAGCGTCATTACCAGATCGTCAATGTCATCGGCGGAAGTGACCTCAGTGCCAATAAAGCTGCTGGCTTCAGTTGGCGTGAGGTATTCCTTGTCCTCTTCTTCAGGATCTACTTGCTTCCAATCAGGGTCGAATTTATCGTGGGTGGCCAACAGTAATTACCTCTCGCGTGGGCGAGCAAAGATTCTGGCAGGGATCATACATATGCGTTTGCGCAAAACACATTGGTACGATTCCATCCAGTAAGATGGTTTAACCGCCATGGGACTAAATCGGCAGCGGGTCACGGTTCGTGCTCGGTTGAACGCAGTTACTCTGGGGGCGATGACGTCCCCGTTCCTTCAAAAAATCCGGATATCAGTCTGCCGAAACGGGCTTGACGCCCAGCGAATCGATTTCCTTGAGAATGGTCTGAAGTCTCTGCTCCAGCTGTCTTTTGGTTCGTGGTTTTCTTTCTGTTCTTGTAAATTGCCCGTAATTGGCAATGGAGCGCCGGTAAAAATCGGCAGTTTTCACCAGCAGGTCGGCCTTAGGATCATTTTGGGTGGACATGATTCTATTCTATAGGAGAATCTGTCAAGTGTGTCCCTAATAACAACGGGTCTTGGCGAGTTAACCACCAAAGACCCGAAATTAACTGTTTGGAAAGCCTTTTGGCCTCCATCCTTCACGATTGTTAAACCGTATAGCGCTGAAAAACCTCTCCCGGAAGGCGAACCATCCTGGATCCGGGCTTCACCGGCTCCGGCCGCATGCTGGAAACATCCACCGGCATGGCCCGTTCTTCCCGCACCAGACCGGTTTCAACCTGTCCGCGACGCATCTTCAGTTGCAGCGTGCGCTCGATTCTTGCCAGATCAGACCGCTCCACTCCTGAGAAGAACGTGATGGCTGAGCCTGTAGCTCCGGCCCTTCCCGTCCTACCCACACGATGGATGAAGTCTTCCGGTATCGCCGGCAGGTCGTAATTAATTACCTGGGCAATATCGTCAACGTGGATTCCGCGAGAAGCAACGTCCGTCGCCACCAGGACTCGAGATGTCCCGTGCTGGAATGCAGTGAGAGCGCTGTTGCGCTGCGATTGGCTTCGATCGCCATGCAACACGCTTACCGGAATTCCCTGACGATTCAGCTTTTCCGCCAGCCGCTCAGTCGCTCGTTTGGTGCGGACAAAAATCAGTGTGCGCCCGTTTTCCTCATTGAGCAGGCGCTTCAACAGAGAGAGCTTTTGGTCAGCATGGACTTCATAAGCCAGCAGATTGACCGATTCAGAAGCTTTGGTGGTCGAGCCAAAAGCCAGTCGTACGGCCCCGCTTGCGTATTCGTCGACGAGGTATTGGACGGAAGGTTCCAGCGTGGCGGAAAAACACAGCGTCTGCCGCGATCTTGGCAGTCTGCTGATGATCCTGCGGATCGCTGGGATAAATCCCATATCCAGCATTCTGTCCACTTCGTCCAGCACAAGCGTTTTAATGCCGGCCAGTGAAACCAGTTCACGATCATAGAGGTCTTCAAACCTGCCGGGCGTCGCGATGATCAGCTTGGCTCCTGAGCGCACAGCGCGCAGCTGCGATTTTTCAGCAACGCCGCCAATCAGCAGCGCTGCCGGCGGCAGTTTCTTGCCGCGCAGTTGTTCATATTGTTTGCCGATTTGCAGTGCCAGCTCGCGCGTGGGCACAAGAACCAGGGCGCCGGGCCGCGATTCTGTTTGCTGCATCAGCTTGTCCATCACGGGAACCAGAAAGGCAAGGGTCTTGCCGGTGCCGGTCTGGGCCGTGGCGACAACGTTTTTGCCATTGGCGGCGTGTGGAATGGCTGCCATCTGGACTTCAGTTGGGGTTACGAATTCGGACGCACGGAGGCGATCCAGTAGATATGGAGATATGGGAAGTTCTTTAAACGTAGACACTTAGAGTTTTTTGCTTTCTTTTGATCGGCGGCGGGTGCTGACAAAGACGTTTTTCAAAACGTCAGGGCAGAGTGATCTCATGCCGATATTTTTTCAATTTTCGCCGTAGACAATCGGAGGTAAAGTCAGTGTGGGAATCCTGGACCAGATCTCGGTCTTAAGGAGCCCTGCAACCGCGGATCTAAAGCAAAACCAGTATAGCACAAAAATGGTGCAGTTAGTCGGAAGCGTGTGACTAAGGTTTACTACTTTGCTTTCAGGCGCTTGGGCTTTGGTCGAGCTATTTGCCGAGCGCGGCGTTGCAGCTAACTGCTAAGCCGCTGGATTCTGATTGCTCGCAAACTAAAAATCATCCCAGCGCCAGCTCGCAGAATCAATAACAGGGACCAAGTTCTTCCTCTGAGGTGCGTGTATGCAACTAAAGCCCTTCCTGCTCGATATCTGGCTCGATCAATACGAACACGGCATAGAATTCAACCTGGCTGCGAGCACCGGGCCAACCTGGACCGTAAAAGACATCCTTGCCCTGGCTGACGACGAAACGCGCCAACGCTTTCTGACCCACAAGCTGGTCTACAGCCACCCCGCCGGCGCTGACAGTCTGCGCGAGGCGATCGCTGAAATGCAGCGTGTTCCGGTAGAGGCCGTCCAGATCGTGACTGGTGCCTCCGAGGCGTTGGTGGCCCTGATGTGGCTTGCCGCCGAGCCTGGCGCGAACGTAATCATCCCGTTACCTGGATTCACTACTTTCTCTGCGCTGCCACAATCTCTTGGCCTGGGAACACGCTTCTATCGCGTGCGCCGCGAGAACGGCTTTCGCATCGATCCCGACGAGATCAAGCGGCTTGCCGATTCCAAGACCAAGCTCATCCTGGTCAACAGCCCCCACAACCCCACCGGCGCGACTATCAGCGACGGCGAAATGGAAGCTCTGCACGACTTCACGGCGGAGCGCGGAATCCAACTGGTAAGTGACGAGGTCTACCATCCCATTTACCACGGAAGTCAGACGAAATCGTCGGCGCGCCTGCCGCACGCCACCGTAATCGCCGATCTCTCAAAAGCGTTTTCGATTTCCGGTGTACGCACAGGATGGATGATCGAGCACGACGCCCAGCGTCGTCAGCAATACTGGAACGCGCGCGCCTACTTCTCAATCAGCAACACCACCACCGGAGAAATACTTTCGGAAATCGCAATCCGCAAACGTGACGTCGTGCTCGGCAAGGCCCAGGAAACTGCTACGCGAAACCTCAAGCTCCTCGAGAGTTTCATGGCGGACCATCGCGACATACTCGGCTGGATCCCGCCGCAAGGCGGCATGACGGCGTTCCCTTGGCTGGTGAGCGGAGAAGATACCCGGCCGTTTTGTAAAGCCGCCGCTGAGCATGGAATCCTTCTGGCTCCCGGCGATTGCTTTGATGTGCCCTCTCATTTCCGGCTGGGCTTTGCCGCCGCCGGTGATGATTTCGCCAAGGCGCTTGAGCGCTTCGGAGCATTTGTAAAGAGCTGGTCGGCCAAGATGGTTCCAGCATGATGGTTCCAGCATAGACAGGAACTTGCTGCGACGCATTCAAAAACACTTGATTGTTGTCATTTTCGTCCGCTGAGGCGGAGGGGCCGTGGGCCGGAAGCGTTGAATCTCTTTACAACAGCATTTCGCTCTTGAGCTTTTGATATCCGGCTTGTGTGAGCCTGCCCAGTTCCTCAAACCAGTCCGCGTTCGCTGTGGTGAAGTTAAAGCACGCCTGTCCCTGCATTGTTTTCTTCAGGGATGGTGAAATTCGGTCTGAAAGATCGGGAAACATATACAGCGCGGGAAGATAGAAACTGACGTAATTTTTCTTGATTTTGGCGCCGGCAAAGAACATACGCCTGCCGTTCATGCTGGAGGAACGGGTTTCCAGATAGCAGTTTCCCGGCTTGTCAGTGCGGATGGCCAGCTCGCTCTCATAGGGTCGAAGCAATTGCCGCAGCACGGAAAAAATGGCGCTGTAGCCCTCTATTTTTCCCGGCGCTGCCCCATTGTTCTCAACCGCCATATAGCGTTCCTCGGCTGAAATCTCAGCCGGTCCAATGACTTTAAAGTTTCAACGTTCAGTCCGCCAAATCAACCGCGATCTTCAAAGGCTCGGTAGCTCGATTGTTCCCTGGTGCTTCCGTTCCTGGATGTGGTCCCAGACAAGCTTGTCAGCCACAAAGGATGCCTGCTTCTTTGAGAGTCCCACATCTTGCGAAGAAGACTCAATGCGAATGGCGTACCGTTGTCCGCATTTGCTGCAGACAACGGTTTCCATCGCGGTCTCATTGGGAACAGCTTCCGCTGTTCCCCGCATACGTCTTGCTACACTGGGTCTTACCAACGGGGTTCACGACGTTGGCGCGGCCCGCGATCATTGCCGCCGCGGTCATTTCCACGGCCTCGGCCACCACCGCCGCCTCCAAATCCGCTGCGGGGAGCTTGCGGTCTCGCTTCATTTACCGTAAGAGCCCGTCCACCGGAGTCTTTGCCGTTCAGCGCTGCCATCGCTTTTTCTGCTTCGTCGTCGTTGGGCATCTGGACAAAACCAAAACCGCGGGACCGGCCTGTATCGCGATCGGTCGCGACCGACGCGCTGTCAATGGCTCCAAATGGCTCAAACAGCGCCCTTAATTCAGGTTCTGTCATGTGGAATGAGAAATTGCCAACGTAAATCTTCTTCACTGCGACTCCTTTGTCGTTGTTGCTAGGGTGGTGCTGTTCTCAGCAGAAATAGGCAGGGACGAATGCGGGAAATGTCTATCTGAGTCGAGGACAACTACGTGCTACTTAATACTACACCTTTGGGCGGAGCCCCGCCCAAGGTCTCTAAAAATCGTGAAAGCCGAAACCTTCAGGGATGCCCTCTTCGTTGTAGGTAACGGTCAGGTCTTTGGGCTTTTCAGGAGCGTTGGGGTCCGCCTCCTGGTCTTGTGTTTTGCGTTGCAGCTTGCGTTGGGCTTTTTCAGCCTGCTTCTCCTGCCGCTGCCGCTCTTTTTGGCGCTTTGCAAAGGTGGTTCTAGAGCTTCCAGCCATGAGCACTCCTGATTCAGAATTTTGTGAGGAGAGCCAAGCAGCCCGCCCTTTTCTCTATTGTACTTTATGCGCGCTGATCACGCACCAGAGAAAGCAGTCTTACACAATTTCACGAACTAACTTAATCGCTTTGCATTTCAGTTTTCTCGATCCAGTCGCGAAAACGGCGTGTTGATGCCTCGCATCCTAATTCATAGAGTCCAGTGAGGAGGAGACATCGCAATGGCCAAAACTGCTGCTGATGTGTTGATTGAAGGATTGATCGACTGGGGAGTCGACGTAATTTTTGGTTTGCCGGGCGATGGAATCAACGGCATTATGGAATCTTTGCGGACACACCAGGAGCAAATTCGTTTTGTCCAGGTACGGCATGAAGAAGCCGCCGCCTTTATGGCTTGCGCCTATGCCAAGTTTACGGGAAGGCTCGGCGTGTGTCTCGCTACCTCAGGCCCGGGAGGCATTCATCTTCTGAATGGGCTTTATGATGCCAAGCTCGATGGCGCTCCCGTCCTGGCCATTACCGGTCTGCCATATCACGACCTGAATGACACATTCACGCAGCAGGATGTCGCACTGGACCGTCTCTTCATGGATGTGGCTGCCTACAACACGCGCGTAATGGGCCCAACGCACGTTGAAAACGTGACGGAACTCGCTTGCCGCACTGCCACGGTCTATCACAAGATCGCGCACATCGCTTTTCCCACTGACATTCAGGATATGAAAGCGGAACGCAAGACTGCTTCCAAGCGCAATATCAAAGGGCACGTATCGCTCGTTCATGCGGATGGCGGACACTTTCCCAATGATGCCGATCTCCGCCGCGCCGCCGATGTACTCAATGCTGGAAAAAAAATAGCGATCCTTGCCGGTCAAGGCGCACTGCATGCGACAGATGCGCTGGAACAAGCCGCGGAAAAACTCGGTGCGCCAATAGTGAAGGCGCTTCTTGGCAAAGCGGCTGTTCCCGACGACAGTCCCTACACGACCGGAGGCATCGGACTTCTTGGCACCAAGCCTTCACAGGAAGCTCTGGAAGATTGCGACACCCTGTTAATCGTCGGCTCGTCATTCCCATATATTGAGTTCCTGCCCAAACCAGGGAAAGCGCGAGCCGTGCAGATAGATCTTGATCCTGTACGCATTGGATTGCGTTATGACATTGAAGTGGGACTGGTGGGAGACAGCCGTCGCACGCTGGAAGCGTTGCTGCCGCTGCTCAATCGCAACAAGGACCGCAGCTTTCTGGAGACAGCGCAGAAGGGAATGAAAGATTGGTGGGAGCTGATGAGCAAGCGCTCCACCAACATGGAAAAACCCATGAAGCCGCAGGTGATTGCCCATGAGTTAGGGAAGCGGCTGCGCAATGACGCTATCGTAAGCTCAGACAGTGGCACCATTACCACCTGGTGGGCGCGTCACATCCTGGCCAAACGCGGCCAGATGTATTCCTGTTCCGGCACTCTGGCCACGATGGCATGTGGGCTGCCTTACACGATCTCCGCGCAGATCGCTCATCCTGGGCGCCAGTGCGTTGCGTTTGTTGGCGATGGCGGCTTCAGCATGCTCATGGCGGAATTAGTTACCGCCGTGAAATACAAGCTGCCGATTATTGTTGTAGTGATAAAGAACAACACGCTGGGTCAGATCAAATGGGAGCAGATGGTCTTTCTTGGCAATCCGGAATATGGAGTTGATCTTGCGCCAATTGATTTTGTGAAATTCGCGGAGGCCTGCGGCGCTGTCGGCTTCCGTATTGACGATCCCAAAGAGTGCGGCGCGATTCTGGACAGAGCGCTGAGTTCCAATAGCGGTGGTCCTGTGCTGATTGAGGCCGTGGTGGATCCCTTTGAAGCTCCCATGCCGGCAAAAGTTACGTTTGAGCAGGCGGCGAAATTTACGGAGTCGCTGGTACGGGGCGAGCCGAATCGCAAAAAGATAATCGCCACGCAGATTGCCGACAAAGTGAGGGAGCTGGTGTGAAGCAAAACTGACGGGAGTTTTTCAAAAGGCGAAGCCAATCGTAGCTTCGCCTTGTTCTTTTCCGCCCTGACCGTGACGGCCTTGGTTGCGCGGTCTATTTTTTCTTGGGCACCTTGGCGCCCTTTTCGCGCGCCTCTGAGAGGCCTATCGCGATAGCCTGTTTGCGGCTCTTCACTGTGCCGCCTTTACCGCCCTTACCGGATTTGAGCGTGCCCTTTTTCCTTCTGTGCACGGCGCTCTTCACTGACTTCCCGGCAGCCTTGCCATACTTGCGACCAGGGGATTTCTTTTTCGAACCGGAACGTTTCTTGGTTGCCATTTTTCCTCCCTGATTATTGAGAAGCGTCAGGGCGGAATTGAGTTGCGCCTGAAGAAATGCCTATCAGTCCTCAAAAGCATTCAATAGAGCGCAGGCCGGGCTGCGCAAACTTCCCTTGGACTCCACCATTCTCCGGTGCGGAATCCTCATCCTTTTTTAAAAGAGACATCTGGTTGAAAAGAAGATCCGCGTGAACTGCGTTGCTCCTGGCCCGGTATGGACTCCAATCAACAGCGCCGACAAACCTGTCGAAAAAGCGGCAGAGCACGGCAAGGCTTTGCCGAATGGACCGTCCTGCCCAACCGGAAGAAGTTGCGCCGGCATTTGTTTTCTTTGCTTCGGAGGCCGACTCCAGTTACATCACTGGTGAAGTGTTGACTTTATTAGGTGGCGAAACAACTGCTGCTTAAAGAGAGCCATTACTTCTGTGCGCGGCATTGGGGCTCGGCCAACTGTCGCGCACAACCTATTGTTGCAGACTAGCTGCTGCTCTCTTCTGTAGGAAAGGATTGCAAACTATCTATCGCACTTCGACAGATTTGGTCTGGATGGATATATAACTAGTGGTTCTGGGTAAACTCAAACCGCACTTCAATCTCACTCTCGCGGTCTGCCGATTCATACTTCCATTTGTGTACTGCTTGAACCAGAGAAGCTACAAGGACCGGGTTGCCACCCAGTTCTTTTACTCCAACCACTCTACCGTCTGAAGCCACCGTAAGCAGCACGCGCGCGACTCCCTGGATATTCATCTTGCGTGCGAGTTCCGGATATTCCGGCGGCACGCTGACTTTGAGTTTTCGTGTGGCGCTTTGCGCTTGTGCGGTTTGCGAAATTGCCGGCGACAGAGTTAGCGTGTTCCAAAGTAGTGTCGCAATGAAAACAATGAAGGTCGATCTTAAGAGACGAAATGCGCGGGTTGAGGAGTTGAGGATCATAATCTCGCTTGCACTGTTGCTATCCATTTGGGAGTCAGTCAAAAAATATTTTTGCAGCAGTTAGTTTTTAACGGCGTTTATTCATATGAATATTGCGCTAAATATCACGCGCACTCCAGCATAAAAACATTCGCGTGCTCACGGAAGTCAACACCGCACTGTCCTTTTGTAATTGCAAACCAACATCACGTTACTTCCGTATGGGCCAGTTTTCCGTAGTTCCAAAATGGGACAAAACTGAATAAAACATCAGTCACTTTGCAAAGCAATATTGGGTAACCATGTGTTAATACGGATTCACTATACGGAGCTAGCTCCAAAATGGGAAAAATAACAATAGATAAACCTGGGGAAAGCTCTGGTAATACGACCCAAGTAACTAACCACGTATTGTTTGCAGCATAGATAATCAGCCCGCACCCAAGCACTGCAACTGAATCGGTGAAGGCGCCCACGGGACGAACAACCGAAGTTGCGTAAAACCAAAGTGGAAGAGGAAAGAAAATGCTGCAAAGGCTACTTCGTCGTCAATCAGTATTGACCGCTTCAATTGTTCTTTTGATGTTGCTGTTTACTCAGGCCATGTTTGCCCAGTCTGACGCCGGCGCAGGCGGTCTGCGCGGTGAGATCAGCAACGCGGACGGCACAGCCGCTGCGAACGCGGCTATTACAGTCCGGAATGCTGAGACCGGCTATGTGCGCGAATTGCATACCGATAGCCACGGACAGTTTGAGGCCCAGGCTTTGCCGGTAGGCCGTTATTTTGTCCAGGCTTCCCAGGGCGAATTCAAGACTGATGAAGTAGAAGCAATTGTTACCGTGGGTCGCAGCCACACAATGGCACTTTCGCTCAAGTCCGCCAGCCAGGATGTGGGTGGCAAAGAGCAGACCGTCCAGACACAAACGATGGTGATGAATACGGATAGCCCGATTGACACGCATGATGTGTCAAGTTCTTCAAGCGTCTATTTGCGCTCGATTACTTCTGCGCCTATCCGTGGCCGCGCTTTCCCTGATTTTGTGCAGCTCACACCAGACATTTACCAGGAATCGGACCGCAACGGGCTGGTGATCTCCGGCCAGCGTTCCATCAACTCCTATGTCGCGCTCGATGGCGCTGACTTCAATGATCCGCTGCAAGGCAACCAGCGTGGCGGCAACGATCCGGTGTTTTTCTTCCCTTTGGCCGCCGTGCGAGAGTTCCAGGTAGTGCGCAGCGGTCTTGACGCTGAAGTCGGTCGCACGAATGCCGGCTTTGTGAATGCCGTAACCAAGTCAGGGACCAATGACTGGCATGGTGAAGGCTTCTACATGAACCGCAACTCAGACCTTACTTCACCTGACGCGTTCGGCAATCCGGCCGTCAATATGCAACATCAGTTCGGCGGGTCTCTGGGCGGACACCTCAAAAAAGATCGCACATTCTTTTTTGTCGCGGCTGAGCAGAATTTCCTCGACCTGCCTTTCACTGTCCAGTTCCAGCCACAAGCCGCGGGCGTAACTTTGCCAGCCAGTTTGTTGGCTTTGCAGGGAGTGAAAAGCGGAACAAACGACGTGACCTCCAGCTTCGGCCGCCTGGATCATTCTCTTACGTCCAAGCACATGCTGAATGTGGAATTAATGTACGCGAACCTGGACGCGCAAAACTTTGCTCTCTCGCCGCGCACCAATGACATTGCAGAGTCCACCAACTTTGACCGTCAGGGATCAAGCGGCGCGGGCAAGGTCAGCTTGGTATCCGCCTTCAGCTCTTCTTTGCTTAACGAACTTCGTGGGCAATACGCCACGGACTATCGGTTTGAACAGCCCAATGCGCAGTCATCCATGGTGGTAATCACCGGTGTTGGCACCATAGGCACAGAGGTTACGCATCCGCGCATGTTCGATAACAAGCGTTATGAGTTGACCGATAACGTCAGCGTCACCAAAGGCCGCCATTCTCTCCGATTTGGCGTGGATGGCAATATAACTCCCTCGCGCCAGGAACGTGAAACATTCATGGCCGGTCGGTATGATTTCAAGTCCCTGGCTGACTTCAACGCAGGCAAAATTGCACGCTATCGCATTACGCTTCCCACGAACGGTGATCCCAATTCGCTGATCTATGACGCTACGCAGCACGAACTGGGCTTCTTTGTTCAAGACAAGTTCGCGCTCACGCGGAACCTGATGGTCAATGCCGGTTTCCGCTGGGATGGCCAATGGAACCCGCAGCCGCCGAACCCGAATCCGGCGTTCGCCGTGACGCAAACCATTCCCAACGACCTGGCCATGTGGCAGCCGCGACTCGGACTTGCCTGGGATCCCAAAGGCCACGGAACAACCGTGATCCGCGCATCTGCCGGCATGTACGATGCACGCACTCCGGCCAACCTGTTCCAGCGCATGTTTACTGACAACGGACTGAACACCCTGGTTTTTGATAGCAAGGTCGACAAGAAGCTTCTCAACTTCGTTCAATTCCCGAACACCCTGGTTGGTATTCCAGCAGGCGTGGCTCCGGCTCCGACGAAGGTAGTCGGCTTCGACCCCAACTTTAAGAACCCGCGTTCATTCCAGGCCAGCGCCAGCGTGGAAACTGCCATCGGTGATGCATGGTCGATTTCCGGAGGTTACACGCGCAATTCCACCTGGAACCTGCAACGTCGTCTGGACCAGAACCTTTTCCCGGCCACATTTGATGCGACCGGTATGCCGATTTTCCCAACAGTACGTCCTAATCCTTCAATTGGCCCATTGTCGGTCAATCAATCTGAGGCGCATTCCACGTATGACGGATTTGATTTCACCGTCAACCGCCGCTTAAGCCACCACTTGCAGTTCCAGGCGGGGTACACGCTGGCATGGAACCGCGATGACGAATCAGGCGAGCGCGTTTTCAATCGCGAAGGAGCGCTTGATCCGCTTTTGCCTGAACTCGATGCCGGCCCTTCGAAGAACGATATTCGCAACAATCTGCGCTTGAGCGGCATTTTGGACCTGCCACGCGGCTTCACTATCAGCGCGATTACCCTCAATCGCTCGGCTGCGCCGTTTACTCCGACAATCGGATTCGACACGCAGAATGACGGCAACGACGACAACGATCGCGCCATCATCAACGGCCATGTCGCCGGACGCAACAGCATGCGCGGAAGCCCATTCTCTGATCTCGATATGCGAATTTTGAAGTCATTCCGCACCGGCGAGCACTCCAAGCTAGAGACGTTCGCTGAATTTTTCAACGTGACGCATAACACCAACAAAGGCTACGGCCCCGACGCAGTCAGCTTGTTCGGGAACGCGGCCACTCCCAATCCCACGGCAGGCCAGGCACTGTTTGCGCCGTTCACCACGCGGTTTGGCGGCCCCAGACAAGTGCAGATGGGAGCACGATTCACGTTCTAAAGTTTTTTGCAGCATCTCCCCCAACGGATGAATAGGCAACGGCAATAGTAGTTGTTCAGTCTTCCGGTAGGTCATAGAACGCCCGCGGTACTGTATTCGCCGCCGGCAAGGAGGTATTTGTGAACAAGAAAATCATGTCTTTCCATTTACTGATCGCTATGTTGGTTCTTCTGGTAGTCCCGGTTTCCGCGCAGGTGATCAAAGGAAACGTGTGGACTGCTGAGAGCCTTCCGCAGCAAGGCCATATAACCGGCGGCCCCTGGACTCTGCAACAGCGTGGCGCCAGCAATGCTGCTCCGTCCGCGGGATATTGCATCAATGGTGTTCCGCAGCCGAATCCGGGTACGCAGCGGATGTCACCCTATTACTTTGCCTTCGTAACAAATTCGGGCAAAGAGATGCATGGCTTTTTCGATTACCGTCCGCGCAATGACAATGAAGCCATTATGTCAGCAACGTCAACCGATTTCGGACAGACCTGGCAATTCACGCAGGAAGTTCTGGAACTGAACAAGGGAATTTGCCCGGCCAGTGACAACGTTGACCTGGCGAGCGAAGCCGGACTTGGCCATCCTTATGCCATGACGGTCAATGGCCATCGTTTCCTCTACAACCTTGATCGTCGCGCGGGCCAGGTTGATGTCAGCGGCCTCGTGGTCCACGAACTGTTTCCAGAACCCGGCGCGCCACTGAATCCCGTTCCGGCCACAGTGGATTTTGCCGCGCCAAGGACAGTAGGTCTTTTGAATCCGGATGGCATCATCGCCGAAGTTCCGGGCTCTTCACCCAAGACCATTCTGTACCTGCAAAAAATCCTGAATGGCGACAAAACTGCTCCTACGGCATTGCCTCTTGCTCAGCAGTGCGGTAAGCCAGTCGCCTTCAATGAACCGGCTGCCAGCCATGACATTTCCATTCCGCGCATGGCTTCTACCGAAGATGGAATCAACTTCACCGATCTGGGTCCAATCAATGGATTGAATGACATTACGGGAGTCGGTCCCACGGACATTCGCTACTTTGGTCCGCGTGGCACGCTGATGCAATTTGGAGACGGCACCTGGGGATTGATTTTCTCCGGTGGAAACTGCCTTGACGGAGATTCCGACGCGTTCCACTTCCTGGGCTTTGCGCAATCCACTGACCTGCGGAACTGGACGGTCATCAACGGCATCCAGAATCCTCTCGCATCCACCATTCCGCTCACGGTGAATGTGAATGGCACGGACGTAACGATTCCGGCGAACAGGCCTGTGGTTGGCGATTCTCTGGGATGGTTCAACGGCCGCATCTATGGCCCGTCATTTGTTCGGATGGGCGAGCATGATGGCGTGATGACCTTTACCGGTTATCACACGCCCAGACCGAACGACGATCGCGGCGACACACGCGGCATTGGCAGCGTTCGCCTTCATAGCGCGAAAAACATCGTGGCCATCAGCAATGGCGATGATGAACAACCGCCCAACGATGGTGACGACAGCAATCATGATCGGGGCAAAGACGACAAATAATCAACCGATCATGCTGACAGAAATGGGGTCTCGCAAGAGACCCCATTTCTTCTAGCAACTGACACTTGATCGTTATTCGTTGACCGCGGGATGTTTCTTAAATTCCCGAGGAATGGCAAACCCGATCTCCTGGGCCATCCACTTCGGCTCGCCGCTGCCCTGGCAAGTGCCCCACAAAGCCATAGGCTCATTTCCGTACCGAATCATCCCGCTATGCCTGGCCTTGTCCTTGTCGATCTCAGGATTGGGATCGGCAAAGCCGGTCAGGTGCCGAAGCATGTCCACTTCCTCCGGTTTGCCGGTGAGAAATGTCCAGTATTTGTCGTTGATGCCGTGCATCTTCACATATTCCTTGAGCTTGACCGGAGTGTCCTGTTCCGGCTTGACGGTCATGGAATAGATGAAAATCTCGTGATTGATCTGCTCATGCAGGATTTTTTGCACGTGTTTGAGGTTGGCTGTTATGGTGGGGCAAACGCCTTCGCAATCGGCATACATCATGTTGAGAATTACGATTTTGTCTTTCAGAAGATCATCGTAAAACTTCACTTTTTTGCCGGTGTGCGTCACCAGTTCGACGTTGGGAAAGTACCGCCGGCGCAGGACCTCGCGCCCAGGCAGCGGAGGGGCGAACTTATGAGCAGGCGCAACGGCGGCGCCTGTCCGAGCGCCAGTTTCTTCACCGCCGACCGCCAGCGCCCCGAGCAAGGGCACAGCGGCAAACCCGGCGAACAACTTTCTTCTGCTGACTTCTGACATTTCAAAACTCCTTTCGGTCTTGTTGTTGGGGGGAGCAGCACGCTTGCCGCGTGCTGCTGCCGCCGGGTTTACGGATTTGTTTTGGTGTCGCCGGTTGTGCCCACGTCAAAACGCAACATCATGGCGTGATCCTCGTGAATTACGTTATGGCAGTGCATCACGTAACGCCCGACCCAATCACGAAAGCGCATCCGGATGGTTGCATTGGCTTTCGGCACCAGACGGACGGTATCTTTGCGCGCCAGGTTTACACCGGTCGGAGAATTACTCGTACATCCTGACCAGCAGTACTGGCTGCTGTAGCGGCTGTAGTCCCATGAATCGTCGCTGCTGCTGCCGTACAGGCCAGGCGCACCCTGGGTGACCTGATGCTCTTCCATGTGGACGTGAATCGGATGCGACCAGTTCCACCCATTATCGAAATACCATTGCTCGAGGCTGTTCTGCTGCACGGTGAATCGCGCCGTAGTGCAACTGAAGAGGCTGCCATTAATGGTCCACTGCCCATTCCGGCCCTGGTCAAAGTTAAACGTGCGGCTCACGCGCGGAGTACCGCTCACACTGGGCAGCGAGTAGAAGCTAGGCAGGGTTGCCGGATCTACGCTGTTGTCCTGCGCTGCGGGCTGATCTACCACGATCTTTAGCATCAGGAAGCCCTGTCCGGGAGATGAGACAGACCCCGTGGGGCCGCCCTGTCCGTTCGGCTGAAGTAAGCGATTCTCGAGATAGATCGTCTTGCCTGCATACTTTGAGAAATCGATGATCACGTCTGCTCGTTCCGCCACTCCCAGCGCGACCGCCGGCACCTGGACCGGCTTCGGCAGCAAGTTGCCGTCATTCGAAATCTGCCAGAACGGCTGCGAGGTGGTGAGGCTGTTCAGGTCTGTCAGGTAAAGCTGCACGAAGCGCGACGGCCCGGTATTGATCCAGCGGAAGCGATAGCGCCGCGGACTCACGTGCAGCACCGGCTGAATCACTCCATTGACCAGGAACTTGTCTCCCAGGATGCCGTCAGTGTTGAACGTATCGAACACCAGGTCGCCGGTAGTCGCATCAAAGCAGCGGTCGGCAAACATCATTGGAATGTCATAGGTTGGGAACGACGGCAGGCGGAACCCGGTCGTCTCGTCGCCGGTGTCATTGTTGTTGAAGAGAATGTAATGCCCGACCAGCCCTTTATAGACATTTTGCGCGGTGAAGCCTTCGCGGTGGTCGTGGTACCACAGTGTGCTCAGCGCCTCGTTAATGTCGCCATTTGTCGAGACATGATCCGAGAGGAAGCCGGCGAGTTGGTTCGGATAATACTGGTCGTAGTATTGGCCGGAAGCAAAATAATCGCAAGGGAAGCCGTCACTCTCTGAAGGCGTGTGGCCGTTGTGCAGGTGTGTGGAGACCGAATTTATTCCGAACCCACCATTGTCGGAAGGCAGGTTGTTGTAGTTGCGGATCAGGATCGGCGTCCCGTAGTGGCTCACGTAAGTCGAGCCGGGGCTCATGCCGTCAAAGGTCCACAATCTCTGCATAGGCAGGTCGGGTGACATGCTTACATTCGCCACCTGCTGGCTCACTTGATACACGGTTGCCGCAGGGAAGGGAAGATTCCCGTTGCTGCCGATGGGTGATTGATGAGCTCGCGTGCGGCCTTCATACGCAATGCCGGTTGCGGGATTAATAGCGTTATTCGGCGCGATCGTCGGCGCCGGCCCTGTAAGCGCGGAAAGAGCGATCGGCTGCTTGACTGGTGGAATGGGCATGTTCATGACCCACGGACGCGTCGTGGGGCTGGCACAGTTGCCGCAACCGCTGCTTCCGGAATAGCAGTTGCCGCCGCTGCCCCACGTGCCCGCCCATGCGCGGCTGCTCAACCCTTTCTTGGCGATGAGCATTCCTGCGCCGGTCAGCAAGCCCATTCTCATCAAATCGCGGCGGCTGGTTAATCCGGCCTTCACCAATTCCTGCCGGTTCTTAAAGGCGTTGTACATTTCTTTCCATCGTGCGCGAGAGACTTTCTCTCCGTTCGCATTGAAATACATAAGGCTCCTGTTTCCGTCCGACTCAGAGTTGAAGGTGTGTGTAGGTACACGTATGCATCCTTTCCGCGGATTCTGCTGCGGAGACGAACTTGTACGTGGTTAAGGGACCCGGAAGTTAAGGCAAGGACGACTGCAGACCTTGACGCAATTCACAGCGCCAAATGTCCACATTGGGCCTTGTTCTGAAATATTTATTTAGAAGAATTCGACAATCTCGCAAACAAAAGTCGGACTCCACTCTTGCTTACATTGTTTTTTTTGGATAGTAAATCCGGCCACAAAGCTGGTCAATATGTTTTCTAAATAAATTGTAATTTTTGTTTCCGGCGGTTCTCGCATGGATGAGTACGAAGCTTAAAAATTGAAAGTTTAGACGGGAAGATTGGGTTTTCTGATGAAGAATTCAACATCTATAGGAAAATACTATCGCTAACACCTTGCAAAAAAAGAGACGCAGCAAGCTGCGTCCCTGAAACTCAATTGCTTAATCCGGCTTTAGCCCTTCTTAGGCTGTTCCACCTGCAGATTGTTCTCTACGGAGAAAACTCCTGCAACGCCGTTCGCGCGGATGAAAGCATCGTCCTTATCTGCCTGCGTTCTTACCACGCCTTCAAGGTTCACAT
>Ga0105245_10002498_pt1 | contig 16585 bp, 17 predicted proteins | sample KBSM54metaG_FD_81523 | JGI IMG/M metagenome (GOLD analysis project Ga0105245, IMG submission 81523) | Miscanthus rhizosphere microbial communities from Kellogg Biological Station, Michigan, USA - KBS M5-4 metaG | ecosystem: Host-associated > Plants > Roots > Rhizosphere > Soil | place...
AGCGCCGGTCGCTGGGGCGCTGCCAACCGGTGTCGCTGATGGGGCGGGGCTCGAAGAACAGGCAGTCCTCGGGGCAGGCGAACGGGGCCTGCTCGGCCATGTCGAGCCGGCACCGCTCGACCATCTCGCCCGAGGGCAGCGACCGCCGCGAGTAGTGGCGGCAATCCGCCTTCACGCTCACGAGGCGCATCTTTGCAGACCGGTCCCCGTTCGGCGGCCGGTCGCGGGTGAACGGTAGGGTCGGCCATCGTGAGCGACGGGGAGTCCGGCCGCGGGGCGTTGGGCCACGACCTGGTGCGCTGGAGCGAGGCCCTGGCCGCCATCGCCCGCACCGGCCTCGGGTTCACCGACAGCCTCTACGAGCGGGAGCGGTTCGAGGAGGTCCTGCGGGTGGCGGCCGACATCCGGGTCGCGGCCGGGCACGACTCGTCCCCCGAGGTCCTGGTCGAGGAGTGGCTGGCCCACGTCGGGCGGGGCGTGGCCGGCTACGTGACGCCCAAGGTGGCGATCGGGGCGGTCGTGGGCAACGAGGCGGGGGAGATCCTCCTCGTCCAGCGGTCCGACTCGGGGATGTGGCTGTACCCGACGGGCTGGGCCGACGTCGGCTACTCGCCGGCCGAGGTGGCGGTGAAGGAGGTGCTGGAGGAGACGGGGATGCTGGTGGAGCCGGTCCGGCTGATCGCCGTGCTCGACGGGCTGCGGCTCGGGTTCACCACGATCCCCCTGTACTCGCTGGTCTTCCACTGCCGCCTGGTCGGCGGGGAGCTGCGGGCCCATCCCCTCGAGTGCCGGGCGGTGGGTTGGTTCGGGGAGGACGGGCTGCCGTCGCCGCTGGCCGGCGCCGGCCGGTGGCAGGTGCCCGCCTTCGAGGCCATCCGGGGCGAGCCGGTCGAGGTGCTGTTCGACGAGCCCCGCCAACCGCTCTGGCGCTCCGGCCCTACCGGCGTCGCCGGGAACGACGAACTACCGTAAACCCGGTCCCCAGGAGGTCGTGTTCTTGCTGCTGCTGCGCCGTTTCCGCCGTCGAAAGACCGTGTCCGACCCCGTCACCGTGGTCAGCCGCTTCGTCGACGCCGCCAATCGCCATGACGCGGACGCCATCGCCAAGTGCCTCCACCCCGACTTCGAGAGCATCCAGCCCATCTACCCGAGCCGCAACTTCCGGGGATCGATGCAGGTCAAGCGCAACTGGCAGGCGATCTTCGAGAGCGAGCCCGGGTTCCGCCTGAGCCTGGTGCGGTCGGCGGCCAACGAGGGCACGGTGTGGGTCGAGCTCCACGGCGCCGGGCGCGACGTCGAGGTGGCGGGCGTGTTCATCATGGGCGTCGAGGACGAGCTGGTGCGCTGGGCCCGGGTGTACAGCGCCGTCGTCGAGCAGCCCGCGCCCAAGATGGCGTCGCACCCGGAGTCGACGGTGGGCGCCGACGAGCCGGTGAGCGCCCGGGAGGAGGCCGAGGCCGTCCGCCGCCTGATCGACGCCGGCCGAGCGGCGGCCATGGCCGCCGAAACCGATGTCGAGGTCGAGGTGGACGACGACACGGCCGCGTTCGCTCCCGAGGCCGAGACGTCCACTGCGGACGACGAGCCCGAGCCCGACGACGACGACGACGACGAGTACGACGACGAAGACGCCGAGGACGACGACGACGACGAGTCCGACGACGAGGACGAAGACGAGTCCGAAGAAGACGACGACGACGAGGACGAGGACGACGACGACGACACCGAGGACGAGGAGCCCGAGGCCGTCGAGCCCGAGGCCGTCGAGCCCGAGATCGTCCAGCCGGATGCGGTCGAGCCCGGCGACGGGCTCGGCGACGCCGAGCCCGTGCTCGACGCCGACGCGATCGTCCTCGCCGCCGCGGCCGAGGTCACGCCGGCCGACGGCGGCGGCACAGAACCCGATCTGCCCAACCCCTACGCCGATCCCGATTCGTTCTGGCAGGACGACGAGCTGCACGACCTCGTCGGCAGCGCCCCCCGCGTCCGGCGGTCGGGCGAGGAGGACGCGGTGATCGTCGAGTTCGGCGACCGCCTGGGCGACCCCGACGAGCACGACGGCGACGACCCGACCCACGGCCGGTCGCGTCGACGCCGCGGTGGTCGCCGCCGCCGGTAAGCGGTTCCCGCGCGGTTTGGATCGCCGATAGCGGCGTGATTCCGCCGATTTCGTGCGGTTTCATGACGATTCGGGTGTTTCAAACGGCGGGTCAGGCGGGCGGGGTGAGCTGCTCGAGGAGGGCCGCGATGATCGACACCCGTCCTCCCGAGTGCTCCCAGGCGTCGCCGATCCCCTGGTGGTCGGCCAGGCCGGCGGCGTCGGGCGGGCGGCCCAGGGCGTCGATGCAGGCCGCGGCCAGGGTGGCCGGCTCCACCTCGTCGCCGTAGGCGGGGAACGCCTCCAGCCCGTCCCAGAGGGCGGCCGGCGCCGCCGCCGGCGGGGATCCGGCCCCGACCGCGGCCGAGATCTCGTCGAACACCTCGTACGTCCCCATCCCCGCTGGCCGCTGATACCCGGCCACCGGGTGGAGGCGCCACTCGACGGTGATCCCGCCCGGCCCGTCGTCGCGCAGCCACACCTGGGAGCCGTTGACGTAGGCGTCGACCGGCGGCCCGAACCGCTCGTCGAGGGCGACCACCAGCTTGTCCGACACCTTCCACACGCACGTCGGCACCCGGGTGGCCATGGCCCCCAGTGTGCCCGCCGGCGCTGCCACTATGGACCCGTGAGCCGGCGCCCCCTCCGCCTGGTGGCGGGCCTGCTCCTGGCCCTGACCGCCTGTGCCGGCGGCAGCGGCGGCAGCGGCGGGAACGACGCCGACCGCGGCGCCACCGGCGCCACCGGCACCACCGGCACCGCCGCGCCCGGCGCCACCGGGCCCACCGCCGACCCCACCGGGCCCGGCTCGTCCCTGCCGAGGGCCACCGTCGCCGCCTGCCCGACGATCCCGGCCCGGGCCCAGCCCCGCCCCGACCGCCCCCGGTACGTGCTCCACGCCGACGTCCAGCCGACGACGGGCGTGGTCCGGGGCGACGTCCGGGTCGCCTTCACCCCCGACCTCCCCGTCACCGAGATCGTCTTCCGCCTGTGGCCCAACGGCCCCCGCCCCGCGGGTGGGGGCACCCACCTCGACCCGGGGCCGGTCACCGTCGACGGCCTGCCGGCCCCGTCCACGAGGGCCGACGACACGACCCTCGTGGTCGACCCGGGCCGCACGATCGAGCCCGGCACCACCGTCGACGTCGCCCTCCCGTGGACGCTCGTCGTGCCCGGTCCGGCCAACGACCGCCTCTCCCGCGACGGCGACGCCATGCGCCTGGGCTCGTTCTTCCCGATCCTGCCGTGGGAGCCGGGCGTCGGTTGGGCCCGGGAGGCGGCGGTCGGCGACTTCGCCGAGGCGTCCACCGCCCCCACCGCCGACTTCGACCTCACCGTCACGGTTCCCGCCGGCTACGACGTCCTGGCCAGCGGCCAGCCCGATCCGGCCAACCCCAACCACTTCGTCGCCACCGCCATGCGCGACGTGGCCGTGTCCATCGGACTGTTCACCGACCGGGCCACCGCCGTCGCCCACGCCCCCGATCCGGTGCAGGTCACGGTCGGCCTCCACTTCGGCGTCCCCGGGGACGCCCACGCCTTCCTCGACCAGGCGGTGGCCGTCCTGGAGACCTTCGGGCAGCGCTACGGCCCCTACCCGTGGACGACGCTCACCCTCGCCGTCACGCCCGACCTGGGGGGCGGCATCGAGTATCCGGGCCACATCATGCTGGGGCCCCTCACCGAGGGCGACATCACCACCCACGAGGTCGGCCACATGTGGTTCTACGGCCTGGTGGGCAACGACCAGGGTCGCGACCCGTGGCTGGACGAGGGCCTGGCCACCTTCGTCGAGGCCCGCTACGCCCAGGAGCTGGCCGCCTACACCGAGTTGCCGATCCCCCGCAGCGCCCAGGGGCGGGTGGGCGAGCCCATGTCGTTCTGGACCCTCCGGCCGGCGGACTACCAGGACGGCGTCTACACCCAGGGGGCCCAGGCCCTGATCGCCCTCGGCCCGCCCGATCTGGTCGACTGCGCCCTGCGGGTCTACGTGGCCCTGAACGCCTACCGCATCGCCCGTCCCGCCGACCTGGTGGCGGCGGCGTCGGCCGTCTTCCCCGACGCCGCCCGCAAGCTGGCCATCTTCGGCATCGAGCCGTAGGCCGGCGGCGGCTCAGTCCTCGGTCTGCTCCCGGAGGAAGCGCTCGATGTCGTCGGCCAGGGCGTCGCCCGAGATCATCTCCAGGCTGCCGCTCTCCTCGGGGTCGTCGGCGTTGTCCTCCAGGCGGCGGACGTAGGCGGCCACGTCGTCGTCGCTGTCGACCACCTCGCTCACCTGGCGCTCGTAGTCGGCGGCCATCACCTGGAGGTCGGCGGTGAACAGCGACGTCGACAGGAGGCGGGCGGCCCGCTCCACCAGGGCCAGCGACGCCTTGGGCGACGGGGTGGCGGCCACGTAGTGGGGGACGGCGGCCCACAGCGAGGCGGACGGGATCCCGGCCCGGCTGAAGGCCTCGTGGAGGACGCCGACGATGCCGGTGGGGCCTTCGTAGGTGGACCGGGTCAGGCCCAGCCGCTGCACCAGGTCGCTGTCGGCGGCGGTGCCGGTGACCCGGACGGGACGGGTGTGGGCGACGTCGGCCAGCAGCGCGCCCAGGGTGACCACCAGCTCCACGCCGAGGGAGGTCGCCACCGCCACCAGCTCCTCGGTGAAGGTGCGCCACTTGAGCTGGGGCTCGGTGCCGAGCAGGACGATCACGTCACGGGACGTGCCCGGAAGGGCGGCGGCCGACAGCTCGTTGGACGGCCACGCGATCTCCCGGGCCAGGTCGTCGTTCAGGCGGACGTGGGGCCGCGTCGACGAGAAGTCGAAGAAGTCCTCGGGGTCGATGGTGGCGAAGGGCTTGGCCTGCCAGCGGTCGCGGAGGTAGCGGACGGCGGACGAGGCCGCGTCGCCGGCGTCGTTCCATCCCTCGAAGGCGGCCAGCAGCACCGGGCGCCGCAGCGACGGACGGGACTCCCACAGCACGTGGTCCATCCCCCCGAGGGTACCCGGGCGCCCCGGTCACGAAGGGCGACGCAGGATGGCCTGGATGCCGCCGTCGAGATCGGTGGCCCGCCGGAAGCCGAGTTGCTGGAGGCTGAGGGCGGCCAGGCTGGACGCGTACCCCTCGTCGCACACGACCACGACTTCCTGGTCGAGGCCGGTGACCTCGGGGATGCGGTGGTCGGACGACGGGTCGAGGCGCCACTCGAGGACGTTGCGGTCGACCACCACCGCGCCCTCCAGCTCGCCGTCACGGGTCCGTTGCTCGACGGGCCGGATGTCGACGAGGAGCGCGCCCCGGGCCCGGAGGGCGGGCACGTCGTCGGCCGTCGGCCGGTGGGGCAGCCGGCGGCGGACGTCGGCCAGCACCTCGTCGATCCGGGACGTGGTCACGCGGAGATGTCGGCCGGCTCGGTGTGGAGGGGCGTGAGCAGGCGCGGGTCGTAGAACGTCATGGTCGACAAGGGCGGTGCGTACACGTGGACGGAGAGGGCGGTCGTGGGACCAGGGTTCCACACCCCGTGCACCCGGGTCGGCGCGATGGCGAGGGACTGGCGGGCCCGGATGCGGTGGGTGCGCAGGGGGTGCGGGCGCCGGCCGTCGGTGTAGCGCTCGACCAACTCACCCTCCACCACCACGACCTGGCCCGCCGAGCCGCCGTGGTCGTGGAGGTCGAGGGAGCCACCCGGGGCCCAGGCGATCAGCCAGGCCTCGTAGGCGTCGGTGTGGAGGAGCCGGCGGTACCGGCGGTCGTCCGGCGGTCGTCCCCCGGTTCGAGGACGAGGTCGGCGGTCGTCACCGCGGTGGCGAGGCCGGCTGCGATCGAGGCGAGGACGGCCGGCAGGACGGGCGCCGGGAGGGAGACGACGGACACGGACGAACCTCCAGGAAGCGACGGCGGACGGGGGTGGGGAGGTCCGGTCCGCGACAGCACTGGATCCGCATGCCCACACCCTAAGTCGCCAAAGCCGATCAAACAAGTCGTATTTCGACGGCGACCACCGTCGACGTGATCGACGTAGGGTCGCGGCCGTGGGTCTCGTCTCGTGGATCGTCGTCGGGCTGGTGGCCGCGTGGCTGGCCGGCCTGGTGTCGGGGCGGCCCCAGGAAGGTTGCCTGACGAAGATCGTGGTGGGCGTGGCCGGTGCCCTCATCGGGGGGGCCCTGGCCCGGGCCGCGGGCTACGAGGGGATCACCCGCTTCGGCCTGCGATCGGTGCTGCTGGCGGCCCTGGGGGCGACCCTGCTGCTCCTGGCCCTGAACGCCATCGGAGGCCGGCGCCGGTAGGCGGTCCGTCGCCGGGCTTCACGTGTCTCCCCCCGTCCCGGGGACAGTGAAGCCGATGGCGGCCCCGCCGGCGTCGACGTTGGCCGCCGAGATCGTCCCCCCGTGGGCCTCGACCAGGTCGCGGGCGATCGACAGGCCCAGGCCGCTGCCCCGGGAGTCGGCCGCCCGGGTGAAGCGGTCGAACACGGTGGCGAGGGCGTCGGGCGGGAAGCCCGGTCCCGAGTCGGTGACCACGAAGCGCACCCCGCCGTCGGCCACCCGGTCGGCGGTGACCCGCACCCCGCCCCCGGCCGGCGTGTGGCGTACGGCGTTGGCCAGCAGGTTGGCCAGCACCTGGCCGATGCGGGTGGGGTCGATGTCGACCTCGGGCAGCCCGTCGGCCACCTTCGCGGTGAGAGCCACGCCCTGGCGGGCGGCGAGGGCGGCATGGCCCTCCACCGCGTCGGCCACCACCGCCGCCGGGTGGGTCGGCTCCCGGTGGAGCGTGAGCCGGCCGGCGTCGGCCAGGGCCAGGGTGTGGAGGTCGTCGACCAGCCGGCCCAGGACCTGGGTCTCCTCGAGCAGCGACACCAGGTGGGGGTCGTCGCGGGGGTGGATGCCGTCGACCTGGGCCTCGATCCCGCTCTGGAGGACGGCCAGGGGCGTGCGCAGCTCGTGGGTGACGTCGGCCAGGAACCGCCGCCGCTGGGCCTCGGCCGCGGCCAGCCGGGCCGCGACGTCGTTGATGGTCTCGGCCAGGGATCGCAGCTCGGGCGGCCCGGTCGGTTCGACCCGCACGTCGTAGTCGCCCCGGCCCAGGCGCTCGGCCGCGCCCAACAGGTCGGCCACCGGGCCGCCCAGACGGCGGTAGGCCCGGCGCGTGGCCACCGCCCCCACGACCAGCACGAAGGCGACGATCACCAACGGCCACGGCCACCGCCCCCCACCGCCGTCCGGCCCCGGACCCGGTGGTCCCGGTCCGCCGGAGCGGTGCCAGTTGTCGACGGCCGTTCGCACCGCGAAGCCCAGTCCCACCAGCAGGCCGACGATCGCCACCGCCGCGACCACGAACCGCCGGCGGAAGCGGCGGGGGGCGAGGTGCCACGGGGGGCGCCCCCGGGGCGGCCACGGCTCCCCGTCCGGCCACCACGGGGGGCGGCCCCGGGGCCTCATGCCTCGGCGAACCGGTAGCCGACGCCGTGGACGGTGAGCAGGTGGCGGGGCCGGTGGGGGTCGGCTTCGAGCTTGCGCCGGATGTTCTTGACGTGGGCGTCGATGGCCCGCTCGTAGGACTCCACCGCCAGTCCGTGGATCACGTCGAGCAGCTGGGACCGGGTGAAGACACGTCCCGGCTGGCGGGCCAGGTGCTCGACCAGCTCGAACTCGGTGGCGGTCAGCTCCACCACCCGTCCGGCCACGGTCACCCGCCGCCGCTCGGGGTCGACGGTGACGTCGCCGACCACGACCGGCCCCCGGGCGCCGTCGCCACCGCCACCGGCGGCCGCCCGCTCGGCTCGCCGCAGCACCGCCCGCACTCGGGCCACCAGCTCCCGGGGGCTGAACGGCTTGACCAGGTAGTCGTCGGCGCCCAGCTCCAGGCCCAGCACCCGGTCGACCTCGTCGCTGCGGGCGGTGAGCATGATGATGGGGACGGGCCCCCGTCGCTGCAGCTCCCGGGCCACGTCGAGGCCGTCCATCCCGGGCAGGCCGAGGTCGAGGACGACGAGGTCGGGGACGACGGCCCGGGCCTGGGCCAGGGCCGTCGTCCCGTCGGATGCGGTGGTCACGGTGAAGCCGGCGTCGGCGAGGTAGTCGCGCACCACCTGGAGGATCTTGGGCTCGTCGTCGACGACGAGGACGGTCCGCTTCACCACACCATCTCAGCTGGTCGGCGGGCCGGCCGCCGGCGCGCTGGACTTGGGCGAGTCCTCGTGCGCCCGCCGGTGCCAGTCGTCCAACCGGCCCTGGGGGCCGCAGCCGCCGTAGCCGGAGCCGCCGGGACCGCCGTAGAAGCCCCGCCGGCCCCGGCCGACGAGGAGCACCACCAGGCCGATGCCGAGCAGGGGGAAGAGGAAGAACCCCGGCCCCGGCCCGTAGCCCCAGTGGCCGCCCCCGTCGACGACCCGCACCACCTCGCCGTCGCCCGCCACCCGGGTGACGACCTCCCGGCGCTCCCCGGCCCGGTAGGCGCCGAAGGCCACGCTGATGAGCAGCCCCGCGGCCAGCACGCCGGCCAGGACGCCGCCCCACACTCTCTTGTTCTCCATCTCTCTCTCCTTCGGTCGGTTGACGACCTCAGGATCGGCCCGAGTTGTGAACAGAAGATGGAGACGGTGCGGAAGGTTCGAGAGCCATCTCCTCCAGCCGACGGCCGAGGTAGCGGCGCTCGGCGTCGGTGGCGGCCAGGGCGAGCGCCTGCCGGTAGGCGTCGGCCGCCTCCGGGCGACGGTCGAGCCGGCGCAGGAGGTCGGCCCTCGTGGCCGGCAGCAGGTGGTAGCCGGCCAGCGCCCCCGACGCCTCCAGCCGCTCGACCAGGGCCAACCCCGCGCCGGGGCCGTCGGCCATGGCCACCGCCACCGCCCGGTTGAGCTCCACCACCGCCGAGGGCACGAACCGGGCCAGCTGGCGGTAGAGCTGGGCGATCTCGGCCCAGTCGGTGGCGGCCGCGTCGGGTGCGGTGGCGTGGCAGGCGGCGACGGCCGCCTGCACCTGGTACGGCCCCGGCTCCCCCCGCCGGAGGGCGGCGTCGAGGACGGCGACGCCCTCATCGATGCCGGCCCGGTCCCAGCGGGAGCGGTCCTGGTCCGCCAACGGGATCAGGTCGCCGGCGCCGTCGACGCGGGTCGCCCGGCGGGCGTCGTGGAGGAGGACGAGGGCGAGCAGGCCCAGCGCCTCCGGCTCGTCGGGCATGAGCTGGGCCAGGGTGCGAGCCAGGCGGATGGCCTCCGCGCACAGCCCGGTCCGCACCAGGTCGGCGCCGGCGGTGGCGGCGTAGCCCTCGTTGAAGAGCAGGTAGACGACGGCCAGCACCGACGCCGTCCGCTCCGGGAGGAGGTGGGCGGGCGGCACCCGGTAGGGGATGGCCGCGTGGCGGATCTTGCGCTTGGCCCGCACCAGGCGCTGGGCCATGGTGGCTTCCGGGACGAGGAAGGCGCGGGCGATCTCGGGCGTGGTCAGCCCGCACAGGGTGCGCAGGGTGAGCGCCACCCGGGCGTCGAGGGCGAGCGCGGGGTGGCAACAGGTGAAGATCAGCCGCAGCCGGTCGTCGCCGATGCCGCTGGGGTCGCCCCTCGGGTCGCCGCCGTCACCGTCGCCGTCGTCGCCGTCCTCGGCGGCGTCCCCGACGGGCGCCGTCATGGCCGCCTCCTCCGCCTTGGCCGCGCCCACCGCGTCCCGCCGCAAGCGGTCGACGGCCCGGTTGCGGGCGGTGGTCGTGAGCCAGGCGCCCGGGTTGCGGGGGACGCCGTCGGCCGGCCACCGCTCCAGGGCCCGGGCGAAGGCGTCCTGGACGCTCTCCTCGGCCAGGTCCCAGTCGCCCGTCGTCCGGATGAGCGTGGCCAGGACACGACCCCACTCCTCACGGAACGCCCGGGCGACCGCAGCCTCGACCCCGTCCAACTACATCTCCCAGATCGGCCGGACCTCGATGGTGCCGTTGGCGGCGTGGGGGAGCTTCGACGCCACCTCGATGGCCTCGTCCAGGTCCTGGCACTCGACCACGTAGTAGCCGCCGATCTGCTCCTTGGTCTCGGCGAAGGGACCGTCGGCGGTGAGCACCTCGCCGTTGCGAACCTGCACCGTGGTGGCGTCGGTGGTCGGGCGCAGGCGGTTGCCGTCCTGGAGCACGCCCCGGGCCGTCATCTCCTCGCCGAAGGCGGCGTACCCGGCCATCATCTCCTGGCCCTCCTGCGGGCTCATGGCGGCCAAGGCCGACTCGTCGTTGGCGATCAGCAGCAGGTAGCGCATCTCGATTCACTCCTTCTCGTGGGTCTCGTTCCTACGACGGACGGGACGGCCGGAATCGACACGCACCCGACCGGTCCTGGGCATGAAAAGGAGCGCCGACCACCCCTTTTCATGCCCAGGACCGCGCCTATCTCCGTAGGAGGCGGCGGAACGTGGCCGGTGGGGGCGGGGGAACGGCCCGCCGCTCCTCGTCCGACGTCGCCCGCCGGCGGCGCATCTCCAGCTCCAGGCTCTCCTCGCCCTTGGCCATGGCCCACCTGTGGTTGGCCGCGAAGGCGGGCTTCAGGACGAACGCCATCCGCCGGAGCAGGGGCTTGGTGGCCTCGATCCGCCAGTCGTAGGTGATGACGACCTCGGGGCCGTCCTGGGCGAACGTCCACCGGCCGACGCCCTTGAGGTCGCCGATGGCCTCGATGACAAAGCCGGCGTCGGTGACGGGCTCGGTGAGCTTCAGGTCCCACGAGAGGGTGTAGGGCAGCCAGCCCTTGGTGTGGAGCCGGTTGACGCTGCCCACCCAGTCGGGCGGGCCGCTGCCGTCGTCGAGCCGGGTGACCTTCAGGTACACCGACGGCCACCACTCCGGGAGGGTGTCGGCGTTGCCGAGCACGTCCTTGACCTCGGCGATCGTGCCCGGCACCCGCCAGACGGTGACGAAGTGGTAGTCGCTGGCCATGTTGTCGCAGCCAGTCTCTACCCTGGAGGGGATGTCTGCGCTCGACCGGTTCTCGCCCGTGGCCCGGGCGTGGTTCGAGTCCGCCTTCGAGGCGCCGACCGACGCCCAGGAGCAGGGCTGGGACGCCATCAGCCGGGGCGACCACACCCTCATCCTCGCCCCCACCGGGTCGGGGAAGACCCTGGCTGCCTTCCTGTGGGCGCTCGACCGGCTGGTGGGCGAGGGGGCGCCGGCCGACGCCAAGCGCCGGCTGCGGGTGCTCTACGTGTCGCCGCTCAAGGCCCTCACCTACGACGTCGAGCGCAACCTGCGGGCGCCGCTGGCGGGCATGGCCATGGAGGCGTCCCGGCGGGGCCTGCCCGCGCCCGACGTGCGGGTCGGCATCCGCACCGGCGACACGTCGCAGTCCGACCGGCGCGACATCGTCCGCCACCCGCCCGACGTGTTGGTGACGACGCCGGAGTCCCTCTACCTCATGCTCACCTCCGGCGCCCGGGAGGTCCTGCGGTCGGTGGAGTACGTGATCGTCGACGAGATCCACTCGGTGGCGGCCACCAAGCGGGGCGCCCACCTGGCCCTCTCGCTGGAGCGGCTGGAGCGGATCACGGAGCGGTCACCGCAACGCATCGGGCTGTCGGCCACCCAACGCCCGCTCGACGAGGTGGCCCGGTTCCTCGGCGGTCGCCACCGGGTCGACGGCACCGGCGAGTGGGCGGCCCGGCCCGTGAGCGTGGTCGACGCCGGGGTCCGCAAGCAGTTGCAGCTGGAGGTCGTCGTCCCGGTCGACGACATGGGCGAGCCGGGCAAGGTCATCCCCGACGTGCTGTCGGGCCCGGCCGCGGGCGACCCCGAGGTCCGCCACTCCATCTGGCCGGCGATGCACCCCGTCCTCCTCGACCTCATCCGGTCGCACACGTCCACCTTGATCTTCGTGAACTCCCGGCGGCTGGCCGAGCGGCTGGCGGCCCGGCTCAACGACCTGGCCGGCGAGGAGCTGGTGCGGGCCCACCACGGGTCGATCGCCCGCGAGCAGCGGCTGGACATCGAGGACCAGCTCAAGGCGGGCAAGCTGCCGGCGCTGGTGGCCACGTCGAGCCTCGAGCTGGGCATCGACATGGGCGCCATCGACCTGGTGATCCAGGTGGAGGCGCCGCCGTCGGTGGCCAGCGGCCTGCAGCGCATCGGCCGGGCCGGCCACCAGGTGGGCCAGCCGTCGGAGGGCAAGATCTTCCCCAAGTTCCGGGGCGACCTGGTGGTGGCGGCGGTGGCCGCGGGGCGGATGGAGCGGGGCCAGATCGAGGAGACCCGGGTGCCCCGCAACCCGCTCGACGTGCTCGCCCAGCAGATCGTGGCCATGTGCGCGGTCGACGACGTGACGGTCGACGAGGTGGCGGAGATGGCCGCCGGCGCCTACCCGTTCTCCGACCTCTCCCGCCCGCTGTTGGAGAACGTCCTCGACATGCTGGCCGGCCGCTATCCGTCCGACGCCTTCGCCGAGCTCCGGCCACGGCTGGTGTGGGACCGGGTCGAAGGTCGGCTGCGGGCCCGACCGGGGGCGCGCATGCTGTCGGTGGTGTCCGGGGGGACCATCCCCGACCGGGGCCTGTACGGCGTCTTCACCCCCGAGGGGTCGCGCGTGGGCGAGCTCGACGAGGAGTTCGTCTACGAGAGCCGGCCGGGCGAGACGATGGTGCTGGGCGCGTCCACCTGGCGCATCGAGGACATCACCAGGGACCGGGTGGTGGTCACGCCCGCCCCGGGCGAGCCGGGGAAGATGCCGTTCTGGCACGGCGACAACGTGGGCCGGCCGGTGGAGCTGGGCCGGGCCATCGGGGCCTTCCTGCGGGAGGTCGATGGCTGGCCCGATTCCCGGTTGCGCGACGAGTGCTCGCTCGACGCCTTGGCGGTCAAGAACCTGCGGGCGTACCTGGAGGAGGAGCGGTCGGTGACGGGAGGCGTGCTGCCCACCGACCGCCAGATCGTGGTCGAGCGCTTCCGCGACGAGCTGGGCGACTGGCGGGTGTGCCTGCTGTCGCCCTTCGGCGGACGGGTGCACGCCCCATGGGCGCTGGCCATCGAGGCCCGGGTGCGCGACCGGCTGGGGCTCGAGGTGCAGACGATGTGGTCCGACGACGGCATCGTCGTCCGTCTGCCCGAGGCCGACGAGGCCCCCCCGATCGACATGGTGGTGGTCGACCCCGACGAGGTGGAGGAGCTGGTGGTCGGCGAGCTGGCCAACTCGGCCCTGTTCGCCTCCCGGTTCCGGGAGAACGCGGCCCGGGCCCTGCTGCTGCCGCGGCGCCGGCCAGGGCAGCGCACGCCCCTGTGGCAGATGCGGCAGCGGTCGGCCGACCTGCTGGCGGTGGCGTCGAAGCACGGCGAGTTCCCGATCCTGCTGGAGACGTACCGCGAGTGCCTGCGCGACGTCTTCGACCTGCCCGCGCTGACGGAGATCCTGGCCGGCATCCGGTCGCGCACGGTGCGGCTGGTGTCGGTGGAGACGGCGTCGCCGTCGCCGTTCGCCTCGTCGCTGGCCTTCGCCTACGTGGCCAACTTCCTCTACGACGGCGACGCGCCCCTGGCCGAGCGCCGGGCCCAGGCGCTCACGCTCGACCGGGAGATGCTGGCCGACCTCCTCGGGGCGGAGGAGCTGCGGGAGCTGGTCGACCCCGGCGCCCTGGCCGCCCTGGAGGACCAGCTCCAGTGCCTCGACGAGCGGTACTGGGCCCGCTCCGCCGACGAGGCGTCCGACCTGCTGCGCCGGCTGGGCGACCTCACCCGGGCCGAGCTGCGGGCTCGTTCGACGGCCGACTTCGGTGAGGCGTTGCTGCGCGACCGACGGGCCGTCGAGCTGCGGGTGGGCGGTGAGATGCGCTTGCTGGCGGCGGAGGACGCCGGCCGCTACCGCGACGGGTTGGGCGCGCAGCCCCCGCCGGGCCTGCCCGACGTGTTCCTGGTCCCGGTCGACGACCCGCTGGGGACGTTGCTCGGGCGCTGGGCCCGCACCCACGGCCCCTTCGTGACGGCCGAGCCGGCGGCCCGCTTCGCCCTGCCGGTGGGCGTGGTCGAGGCTCTGCTCGCGGGCCGGGCCGACCGGGGCCTGCTCTTGCGGGGCGAGTTCCGGCCCGAAGGGCGGGAGCGGGAGTGGTGTGACCCCGAGGTGCTGCGCTCGCTGCGCCAGCGGTCGCTGGCCGCGTTGCGCAGGGAGGTCGAGCCGGTGGAGGCGCCGGTGCTGGCCCGCTTCCTGCCCGAGTGGCAGGGGGTGGGCTCCGACGCCCGGGGCGTCGACCGGCTGGTGGAGGTCGTGCGCCAGCTCCAGGGCGTGCCCGTCCCGGCGTCGGTGCTCGAGCGCGACGTGCTCTCGTCCCGGGTGTCGGACTGGTCGCCCCGCCTGCTCGACGAGCTGGCCGCGGCGGGCGAGGTGGCATGGGTCGGGGCCGGGCCCATCGGCCGCGACGACGGCAAGGTCCTCCTCTTCCTCCGGGGCCAGGCGGCGGCGTTTCGCCCGGTGGCGGCTGGTGGCGGCGGCGACCGCCCGTCCGATCCCGAGCACGACCGCATCCGGGCGGTGCTGGCCCGGCGGGGGGCGTGCTTCTTCCGGGAGCTGGCCGGCGCCGACGACAAGGCGTCCCTCGACGCCCTCTGGGACCTGGTGTGGGCGGGCGAGGTCACCAACGACTCCTTCGCCGCCCTGCGGGCGTTCGTGGCCGGCGGGACGGGTCGTCGCCCGGCCAGCGTCAACAAGCGGCCCCGGCCGGGGTCGCTCACCGTGCTCGGACCGCCCCGGGCCCAGGGCCGGTGGTCGCTGGTGGAGGCGGAGCTGCCCCTGGGCGACGTCACCCCCACCGAGCGGTCGTACGCCCTGTCGGCTGCCCTCCTCGACCGCCACGGCGTGCTCACCCGGGAGGCGGTGCGCGGGGAGGGCCACGGCGGCGGGTTCGCCGCCGTCTACCCGGTGCTGCGGACGATGGAGGAGTCGGGCCGGGCCCGGCGGGGGTACTTCGTGGCCGGCCTGGGCGGGGCCCAGTTCGCGCTGCCGGGCGCCGTCGACCGGCTGCGGGCCCGCCGGGAGGCCACCGGCGAGGTGCTGGTGCTGGCCGCGACCGACCCGGCCAACGCCTACGGCGTGTCGCTGCCGTGGCCGGTGCCCGGCCCCCGGCGGGTGGCGGGCGCCTACGTGGTCCTGGTCGACGGCCTGGCCTCGCTCTACGTGGAGAAGGGGGCCAAGTCGCTCGTCGCCCTCCGCCCGTTCGACGGCGCGTGGGAGGACGCGGCGGTGGGCGCCCTCGACGGCCTGAAGGCCAACGGCCGTGTCCGCCGCCTGGCGGTGGAGCGCTTCGACGACGCCCTCGCCCCTGTCCTCCGGGCCGCCGGCTTCGTCCCGTCGCCGAGGGGACTGGTCCGCTATGCCTAGCGAACCGGTGACGTCTTCCGGGGCCGGGACGCCCGAAATCGTCACCGGTTGGGGCCCTCGGGGTGCCTGAGGGCGACACCTTGGCCCGGACGTCGGCCACCATGCACCGGTGGTTGGCCGGGCGGGAGATCACCGCCGCCACCACCCGGGTGGAGGGGTTCCCGGCCGACCGCCTCGTCGGCCGGCGGGTCGACGGGGTCGACGCCTGGGGCAAGAACCTCATGATCCGCCTCGACGGCGGCCAGGTCGTGCACACCCACATGCGGATGACCGGGTCGTGGCACGTCTACCCGGCCGGCCAGCCCTGGCGCCGGCCCGAGCGCCAGGCCCGCCTCACCCTCACGTGCGGCGACCGGGTGGCGGTGTGCTTCAACGCCCCCGTGGTCGAGCTCCTCCGCCCCGGCGCCGAGACTCGCCACCCGGCCCTCGGCAACCTCGGCCCCGACGTGCTCGAGCCCGACGTCGACCTGGGCGAAGTCCGCCGTCGGGCGCGGGCGGGCGCGGCCGACCGCCCCCTCGGCGAGCTCCTCCTCGACCAGCGGGTGGTGGCCGGCATCGGCAACATCTGGCGGTGCGAGGCCCTCTTCGTCGAACGCCACAACCCGTGGGCCCCGCAGTCGGCGATCACCGACGACCAGCTCGACGCCCTGGTCATCACCGCCGGCCGCCTCATGCGGGCGAGCGTGGCGTCACGCACGGGTGTCCCCGAGGCCCGTCACGTCTACCGCCGCGCCGGCCAGCCGTGCCACCGATGCCGCACGCCGGTGCGGTCGAAACGCCAGGGCGAGCAGGCCCGCACCGCTTACTGGTGCCCGACCTGCCAACCGGCGCCGCCGGCGTAGCCGCCGCCGCAGCCCGGCCCGGCTCGCCCGGACGACATGGCAGGACGTTCGGCGCGGTGCCGCCGGCATAACCGGGCCAAGGCTGGCAGCGCCACTGGGTCCGGCCCGGCTCGCCCGGACGACATGGTGGTGTCCGGCAGGGCGTTCGGCGCGGCGCCGCGCCGGGGCCCGCGGGCGGCCCCATCACCACCCCGGTTCCGCCCGTGGTGGGGAGGTCGCCCGGACCATGCCGTTGGGGTCGGTGACCTCGAAGGTGGCGTCGGGCAGGAGCTTGGCCTGCCAGTCGGTCTGGTGGAGGCGGTGGTGGTGCCGGGAGCAGACGAGCACGAGGTTGGTCAGC
>Ga0105245_10002499_pt1 | contig 16582 bp, 12 predicted proteins | sample KBSM54metaG_FD_81523 | JGI IMG/M metagenome (GOLD analysis project Ga0105245, IMG submission 81523) | Miscanthus rhizosphere microbial communities from Kellogg Biological Station, Michigan, USA - KBS M5-4 metaG | ecosystem: Host-associated > Plants > Roots > Rhizosphere > Soil | place...
GAGTCGGCGAAGACGCCGCTCGCGCTTCGCGAACGCGTTCCCGTGCGCGCCGGCTTCGCGCATTTCGCGAAGGAGGAGCCGTTCCCGCCGCGCTCGTGGGTCGAGCGCGGCTATGACGTACAGCACTGGACCGACTTCCCACGCGGCGGACACTTTGCCGCGCTCGAGCAGCCGCGCGAGCTCGCGCAGGACGTGACGAAGTTCTTCACGAGCCTGTGAAGAGGCGCACTTCGAACTCCGCCCCCCGACCCTCCCGATTGCGCAGCGCGTACGTGAATCCGTGATTGGCGAGGATCTCCTGCACGATGGTGAGGCCGAGGCCGCGGCCTTCGCGTTTGGTGGAGAAGAACGGCGTGAAGAGATCTCCCGCATCTTCAGCGGCGATGCCCGCGCCGGTGTCGGCGATCGTCAGTTGTGACTTCGACAGCGTGATCGCGATCGCGCCGTTGCGCTGAATGCTTTCCATCGCATTGCGCATCACGTTGATCACGACCTGCTCGAGCTGGAGCTGGTCGACGTCGGCGCGCGTGTCGTCGGCGTCGATCGTCACCGCGATCTCGCGCGACTCCATCTCCGGACGCAGCAGCGCCGCGACGCGCTCGAGCACATCGCGAACGCGCGTGGCCGTGCGACGCGGCGGCGGAATGCGCACGACGTCGGCGAATCCGCCCATGAATCGGTTGAGTGCGTCGACGCGCGATGACGCGATCGACAGCGCGCTCACGTAGTCCTCGCGATCGGCTTCCGCGATCTGCGGCGCGTAACGCAGCGCCGACTCCAGCAGCGATCGCACCGCGCCCACGGAGTTGTTCACCTCATGCGACATCATCCGGATCAGCTTCTCGTACGCCGCCTTCTCCGAAAGCCGCAGCTCTTCCGTCATCTCCTCGACGATGAAGAACGTCTTCGCGAATCCGCGATCGCGAAACTCCGCGCGCCACACTTTCAATCGCCGCGGCGAACCGGGCGAGACGAGCCGCGAGTCGCCCGGTGCGAGCGTGCGCATCTCTTCGAAGAGCGCGGGAGTGACCAAACGTTGTGCAGTGGGATTCATCTGCTGCACGTTGCCGTCGAAGTCGCAGATGACGATGCCGGACGGCGACGCCGCGACGATGCGCTCGAGCAGTTGCCGCTCTTCTTCCGCCGCGAGGCGTTCCTCGCGCAGGCGATCGATCATGCGGTTGTAGACGTCGATCAGCGCGTCCATCTCGGGCTGCCCGACGCCGACGAAGCGTGACGTGAAATCGCGTTCGCTGATCAGCTCCGCGCCGGTGTGAATCAGATCGAGCGGTACGAAGAGCGCGCGCACCAGGCGGACGCTGACGAGAACCGACAGGATGAAAAGGAGCTCGACGACAAAGAGAAGAACGCGATTCTCGATCAAGACGAAAACCGCGGCGGCCGCGACGACGAGATGGAGGACGACGAGGTAGGTGATGATTTTCGTGCGGAGAGTCACGGCTGAATCCCATACTTTTCCAGCCGCCGATACAACGCCGCGCGCGACAACCCCAGCGCCTCGGCCACTCGCGACAGATTCCCGTCGTAGTGGCGCAGCGACTTCTCGATCATCGCGCGTTCGATCTCGTCGAGCGTCATCGCGCCGACTTCGGGCAGCGCTTGCTCATCGCGCGACGTCGCGTCGCGCACGGCGGCGAAGTCGTCGACTTCCAGCTCGCGCTTTCCGCGAATCAGAACCGCGCGTTCGATGAGCTGGCGCAGCTGCCGAATGTTGCCCGGCCACGTCTGCGACTTCAGCCACTCCATCGCGCGCGGCGCGATCGATTCGACTTCGACGCGATACGCCTCGCACGCGCGCCGCAGAAAATGCGCCGCGAGCGGCGGAACGTCGCCGCGACGCTCGCGCAGGGGCGGCAGCTGAATCGTGATCAGATTCAATCGGTACAACAAGTCTTCGCGAAATTCGCCGCGCGCGACGAGATCGGGAAGCACGCGATTCGTCGCCGCGATCACGCGCACGTCCACGGTTCGCGTGCGGCTCGAGCCGAGGACTTCGTACGTGCGATCCTGCAGCACGCGAAGGAGTTTGACTTGCGATGGCGGATCGAGCTCGCCGATCTCGTCGAGAAAGATCGTTCCGCCGTCGGCGGTCTCGAAGCGTCCCTTGCGATCGCTGCGCGCGTCGGTGAATGCGCCGCGAACGTGGCCGAACATCTCACTCTCGAACAGCGTCGCGGAGATGCCGCCGAGGTTCACTTTGACGAATGCGGCGTTGCGGCGACGGCTGTTGCGATGCACCGCCTCAGCGACGAGCTCTTTCCCGGTTCCGCTCTCGCCCGTGATCAGCACCGATGCCTCGGTTGGCGCAACGCGACCGATCAATTCGAGCATGCGGAGGATCTTCGGATCGCTGCCGATGATGTTCGAGAAATCGAACTCCTCGTCGAGGTCCGCGCGCGATCGCGGCGCGTCATTCGTCGCGCGCATTGCCGCGAGTCCGAGCGCCGTCTCGACCGACTGCACGACGTGCGCGTTCGTCCACGGCTTGGTGATGAAGTCGGATGCGCCGCGCTTCATCCCTTCGACCGCGAGCGAGATCGATCCCCACGCGGTGATGAGAATGACCGGCAGCGCCGGCTCCGCCGCGCGAATCGATTCGAGAAGTTGCAAGCCTTCTTCGCCCGTCGTGCGACGCGTGAAGTTCATGTCCTGAATGACGAGCGAAGGGCGCTCGCGACGGATCATCGCGAGCGCCTCGTCCGGAGTCGACGCCGACACGGAGCGGTAGCCCTGCTGCTTCAGGAGAAGCGCGAGTGAAGCGGCAATCGACGCGTCGTCATCGACGATGAGAATCATGGATGCAGATCATTCATATCGCAGCGCCTCGGCAGGCGTCACGCGCGACGCCAGCCATGACGGATACAACCCGCACGTCAACGCGATCGCGTAGATCACCGCGAGCGCCGATCCGATGCCGATGCTGAACACCGACGGCTGCACGAGGGCGAACACGCCGAGCAGCGGAAGCTGCAGCACGATCACGACGCCGACGATCACTGCGAGCGTCGCCAGCAGCGCGACTTCGGCGAGCACTTGCGAGCGCACGCTGCTTCCGCTGGCGCCGAGGGCGCGGCGCAGGCCGAGCTCGCGCGTGCGGCGCGTGACCGTCTGCCAGAGCACGCCGGTGAGCCCGAGCGCGACCATCGAGATGAGGAACGCGGCGATGATGCCGAGGATGAGCACCGGCGTGAGGCGAACGCGGAGGAAACTGTCACGCATCGCATTCATGCGGCGCAGATGAAAGACGTTATTGGGCGCGATGGCGTGCAGACGCTTGAGGAGCGCCTGCTCGAAATCGGCGCCGGTGCCGGGATGGACGCGCACGACGAAGTTGCGCCCGCGATCGTCAGTCCCCCTGTCACCGGTCGGCATCGTCGTCGACTCGCGCAGGAACACCATGTTCTCCGCGGTCGGCGCCACTTCGCCGTCTTTGCGGTACGGCGCGATCACGCCGACCACGCGATCCTCGCGCGTCCCGCTCGAGTCGAATTTCTTGCCGATCGGATCTTCGTCGCCGAAGAACGCGCGCGCGAGGTCGGCGTCGATGACGACCGGCCGATAGTTCGCGGCGTCATCCTGCGGTGAGAACCACCGTCCGCGCAGCAGCTTCACGCGCATCGTGTTGCCGAAACCATCACTGACGACGTCGCGCTTCAGCGTAACGACGCGTCCATTGCGGTCCCAACGTCCTTCCGACGTCGCGTTGCCGTACGGCGGAGTTTGGGTGAGGCCTGCATCGACGACTTGAGGAAACGACCTGGTCTCGCGAAGGACGTGATCGATGGTGAGGCGCGCCGGATCGTCGCCGGTGGTTTGCTGTTGTTCGGCGGTGCCGCCCGACATCTCGATGAGCCACACGTCGTGATAGTCGAATCCGAGCGGCTCGTTCCAGCGCACGATCAGCGACGCCGCCACGGTCAGCACGGCGAAGATGACGAGGAACGAGAAGAAGATCTCGGTCATCAGCAGCGCATTGGCGCGCTTGCGATGCCACACCAGCTTGAGCAGGTGACGAATCATTGTGCACCTCCGCGCAGCGCATTCACCGGATGGAACCGCGACATGCGCCACGCCGGATAAACGCCGGAGACGACGCCGAAGACCGCGGCGATGAGCATCCCGTAGACGAACACGCGGAAGTTCACGTCGAACGTCGTGTCGGGAATGATGCTCGATTGATTGAGAAAGACGATGACCAGGACGGCGGCCACGAATGCGATCGCGCCGCCGATCAGCGTGAGCACGACGTTCTCGAACACGAACTGCCTGACGAGCGCGCCGCGCGATGCGCCGAAGGCTTTGCGCACGCCGATCTCCGGCGCGCGCTCGAGGATGCGGCTCAGGTTCAGCGTGATCAGATTCAGCGACGGCAGCAGCATGAACAGCAGCGCCGCGATCATGAGAACGATGCGCGTGATCAGAGTGTGGTTCTTCCCCATCTTGTTCAGTCCGGGAATGCTGGTGAAGTCGCGCGAGAACGCTTCGAACGGCGTGTCCAGCCCCGCGTTCGTTTCCGTGAACGGCTTCTCGATCGGCATCGCTTTCACACGCGTGTCGAATTCGTTCTTGAGGCGCTTGAAGTCGCCGCGGCTCTTCGCCAGCACGATGGCGTTGTAGCTGCCCATGACCTGATGCTGGTAGTCCGACGACTTCGACGTCGTGTGCGGCACCCAGACTTCGGAGTACGCCGTCCAGCGCGTCATCGAGACGTCGGGCACGACGCCGATGATGCGGAACGCCCGCCCGTCGATCTCGATGTTCTTGTCGATCGGCGATTCGTGCTCGAACAATCGTTTCGCCAATCCCCGCGTCACCACCGCAACCAGCGCGCCCCGCTTCTCCTCCTCGGCGTTGAACGGACGGCCTTCGATAAAATCGAAGTCGAGAATGCGCCAGTAGTTCGCGTCGGTCTTCTTCAGCTTCGAGTCGCTGCGGCCGTTCTGGCGATAAATCGCGATCGACTGCATCTCGGAGTACGCCGACGCCGCTTCGATGTCCGGCAGATTGAGAATGTGATCGTGAATGAATCCGTATCCCGGATTCATCGTCATGGTTTCGTGCGGCCCTCTGAGCTGCAGGCGGTCGCAGCGCAGGACGCGATCGAATCGCGACTCCGGTTTGCGCGGCTCGAAGATGTTGTCGAGGATGGCGCTGACGACGACGAGCACGACGAGCGTGAGCGTGATGCCGAAGATGGAGATGAAGGTGAAGAACTTTCTCCGCCCGAGGACTTTGAGAGCGAGCTTGATGTAGCTCTTCATCACGCCACCTGCCGGCCGTCGAAGAGACGCACGATGCGATCGGTCGCGTTGGCGAAGCGCTCGTCGTGCGTGACCATCACGACCGTCGTCTTGTCGTTCTTGTTGAGGCCGTGGAGGATCGACATGATCTCCTCGCCCATTTGCGAGTCGAGGTTTCCGGTCGGTTCATCGGCGAGAAGGATGCGCGGACGTCCCACGATCGCTCGCGCGATGGCCACGCGCTGCTGCTGACCGCCAGAGAGCTGCGTCGGGAAGTGATGCACGCGCGACGCGAGGCCGACGCGATCGAGCGCCGCGAGCGCGAGCTTGCGACGTTCGCTCGACGCCATCTTGCGATACAGCAGCGGGATCTCGACGTTGTCGACGACGGTGAGATCGGGCACGAGGTGAAAGCTCTGAAAGACGAAGCCGAGCTTCTCGTTGCGCATCTGCGCGAGCCTCTTGTCGCCGGCGCCGTTGATGTGCTCATCGTCGAGCGTGAGTTTTCCCGCGCTCGGCGCGTCGAGCAGGCCGATGAGATTCAGCAGCGTGCTCTTGCCGCAGCCCGACGGTCCCATGACCGAGACGAACTCGCCCGGCGCGACGTCGAGATTGATGTTCTGCAGAGCGAGCTTTTCGACGCGGTCGGTGCGGTAGATCTTGTCGATGTTTTCGAGAGTGATCATTTCGTTCTTATCCTTTGCACACCTGCGTAGTCATTCATGTTCGAGATGACGACTTCGTCGCCATCCCGCAATCCGTTTCGAACTTCGAGCGTCTGCTCGCCGGCCAGTCCCCAGCGCACGGTCGTGCGCACCAGCTCATCGCCGCGCACGACGAAGACGTCTTCGCTGTCGCTCTGACCGAGCGTTCCGCGGCGGAGGCGGAGGACGTCATCGCGGCGGCCGACGATGACGAAGACGTCGACGCGCACGTTGTTGCGCAGCTTCGGGTGCGACGGCTGGTCGAGATCGACGGCGAACTTCGCCACGCCGTTCTCGATGCGCGGATCGATGCTGGAGATGCGGCCGCCGATCGACGTCGCGTCGTCGAGCTTCACGCGCACGCGTTGTCCCGGCGCGAGCTCGGCGGCGTGAATGTCGGAGATCGTCGCGGTGACGCGATACGACGAGAGATCGGCAATGCGCGCGACGACGTCGCCGCGGCGGATGGTCGCGCCGGCGTCCTGCACGATCGAGGTGACGACGCCGTCGCGATCGGCGCGCATCATCGCCAGTCCGAGTTGCCGCACCGATTCTTCACGCTCGTTGCGAAGCGTGCGCAACTCGAGCGCGGTCGCGCTCAGCTCCGCTTCACGGCTACGCTCCGATCGCGCGAGCGCCTCGCGAAGTTGCGTGAGCTCGATCTCGCTCTTGCGCGCTGCAGTCTGCGCGGCGAGAAACTCGGTCTGCGCGACGAGTCCCTCGCGATGAAGCTTCTCGTTCTGCTCCGACTTGTAGCGAAAAATCTCGCCGTCGAGTTTCTTCTGCTCGATCTGCGCGCGGAGACTCGCGATCGTTTCTTCGAGCTTCAGGCGCGTCTGCGCTTCTTCCGATTCTTTCTGTTTGACGCGATCGTTGAGACGCTCGACTTCGAGACGCGACGCAGACGTGTCGAGCGCCACGAGCTCATCGCCGGCGCGCACGTGATCGCCAGCGCGGTGCACGATGCGGAGCACGCGCGCTTCGACCGGCGACGAAACGACTTGCTCGACCGCGGGCATGATCGCGCCGCTCGCCTGCAGCGAGGCGTCGACCGATCCGCGCTCGACGCGGGCAATCTGTAGGTCGCGCCGATGCAGCGAAGGCCGCAGCCACTGCACGGCCGCCGCGATCGAGAACGCCGCCGCGAAGATGGCGATGGCGAACATCGCCGCGCGTTTGGCGATGCGGTTGCGGCGAATTGCGGGTTCGAGGATGCGATCCATTGATCGCCCTCCATCGCGAACGAGGTGCCAGGCGATGTGCACGTAGTTTCAGTGAGTTACGACCGTGCAAGTGTTCGCGATCGGGCGCTGGTGTTCGGAAACGGACAGGCTGGCGGCCAGCGGGGCGCGGGACATTCGGGCGGAGATGTCCCGCCTCCTGCTAGCCGCTAGCCCTCTCCCACCAACTGAATGAAGTTCGCGAGCAGCAGCGGATCGTAGAACGTGCCGGCGCGATCGCGCAGGATCTGCATCGCCGTCGCGCGATTCTTCGGCTGCTGATACGGACGCACCGTCGACATCGCGTCGTACGAGTCGGCGATCGCCACCATTCTGCTCGCGAGATTCGGCGTACGCGCGGTGCGCGTCACCGGATAGTTCGGCTTTCCGTCGAAGCGCAGGTGATGTTCATATGCGACGATCACCGACAGCGGTTCCGCGCCGTCCATCTCGCTCAGATACCACGCGCCCTGTTCGGCGTGACTCTGCATCACCGCCCACTGCGATCCTTCGAGCTTGCCCGGCTTGTTGAGCACCTCGAGCGGCACCATCAGCTTGCCGATGTCGTGAAGCAGCGCGGCCATGCCGAACGCGTGGAGCATCCCGCCCTGAATGCCGAACGAGCGCGCCTGCGCGAGCACGAGCAGCGAGACGTTGACGGCGTGCACGAACGTGTACTCGTCGTGCTCCTTCAGCCTCGCGAGCGGGAGCATCGTGCGCGTCGACTTCGAAAGCGAATCGATGAAGCCCCACACGAGTTGCTCCATCGGCGCGATCGGAATGTCGCCGTCGACGCGGAACTTCGAGAACGACTCGCGCACTTCCTTGAACAGTTCGTACGACAGCTCGGCGGCGTCGCTCGTCTCCGTCTCTTCGTCGGTGATCGAGACCTGGACGCGGCCGAGGATGATGTGGGCGGAGGATTCGGGAACGTCGCCGGCGGCGAGCGCGGTGGCGAAGCGATGACACTCCTCGACCGTGATTCCTGTCGCGAGCGTCAGCCGTTCGATTCCGCGGCGCTTCAGGATCTCGATGAACTGCCGTTGCGCGAGCGTCGTGTTGCGAACGACGTCATCGCCGAAGACGAGATCGTCGCCGACGATGAGCAGCGTCACGGAGTCGCTTCCCACATCCTCGGATGCGTCGGCGAGCGTCGCGAGAATCGCCTGGACCGCCTGCACGACGCGCGGATGTCCGGCGGGATACAACGTGCGGGCGTTGACGGCGGCGACGATGGCAGCGACGAGTTGTTCCATTGTCACTCCCTCGCCAATCTGCGGCAGACTTCGCGCACGAACGGATCGCGCGATTTCAGTCCGCGCGCGACGAGCGATTCCCGCGCGTCCGGCGGGTACGTCGCCAGCGACTCGTATGCCGCGCGGCGCTCCGCCATCGACGGCCACGGCAGCCACGAGTCTTTGAACAGATGCCGCATCCGTTCGAGCGCGCGCGGCTGCGCTAGTTCACCGAGCGACTTGATGGCGCGAATGCGCAATGAGGTGCGGCGCGCGAAGACGTCGCGATTGGCGACGATGTCGAGCAGCGGATCGACGCCCTCCTTGATGCCGTAGCTGCCGACGAGAGCGACCGCGGTCTCGGCGAGCTTCGGATCGGGATCGTTGATCGCGCGGTCGAGGAGCGCGCGCGTGACGCCGGTGTCGAACGCGAGGAGCGTCTTGATCGCCTCGAGCCGCACGCGCAGATCGGGATGATGCGCGCAGCGGCGAACCTCCGGAATCAGCGTGCGATCGTTGAGCGCGCGCACGAGCATGATCATGTTGCGCACGACGAACCAGCGGCTGTCGTGCAGAAACTCCGGGATGTCCGCGATGATCGCGCCGCCAAGCGACGCCGCGAAATCGAACAAGCGTCTGCGCCGCGATCGATTTTCTTCTTCGCTGAGCGCCACGAGCACCGCGCGCGACGCGGCCAATCCGAGCGCCTGAATCACGCGATGCATCTGTGACGCGCGCTCCGGCGCTTTCGCGACGCTGCCGAGAAGGTCGTTGATGATGAGCGGCGACGCGAGACGCGCCAGCGACTCCGACGCGGCGTCGGCGAGGCGCGACTCCCGGCCGGAAGAGATTTCGCGAAGGCGCTCGATCGTCATGAGCGCGTCGTTGAAACGGCCGTTCTGAATTTGTCGATGAAACGCCGACTCGATGCGCGCGAGCAGCACTTCCGGCGGACGCCATTCGCCGAATCGCCACAGCAGCTCGAACGTGGCGTCGACGAGCTGCATCGTCACTTCGTCTTCGGCGACCGTCTCGACGCGAGTGCCGAGGTCGGTGATGCTCTTCGTCGCTTCGATGCGCGGGAAGCGCAGCGAGACATCCTGCAGGAGCGCCTGATGATCGGGTGGATTGAAGCGGTCGATGTCGTCGTCGCCGAAGAGCGTGACGAGCTCGTGATCGATTTCCACGCGTACGAGGTTCGGCGTCGATGTTGGAGTCGCGACGTCGGCACCGAGCGAGCGGAGCAAGTCGAGCGCGTGTCCCGCGAACTTGCGCTGATCGAGTTGACGCAGCGCCTCGAGCACGTAGTCGCGCGACATCGCCGACGCGAGCTGGCGAAGGAGCGACGCGGCGCCGTCCTCGCTGGTCAACGCTTCCAACGCGCCGCGCAACACGACCGCGCGCATCGGCTCCGGAAGCGTTTCGAGGAGATGCATCACCTGCTGCACGGCCAGCTGGCGGTGCGTGCCGCTGCTCGCCGCGATGTGGTTGCGGATCGCGGCCGCGACGCGCTGCCTCTCTTCCGCGCTCATGTTCTTCGCGAGCAGCGCGGAAAGATCGTCGGCGGACTTCATCGCCAGCGCGGCGTCGCCGCCGATGTCGCGTCCGGCGAGAAGCGCGGTGAGGATGTCGTCCCACAGCGACGCGCGTTTCTCCGGCAACGGAGCGGCGAGCGAGTCGGTCATCTGCACGCCGGAGTAGTCGACCGGCTGGAGGCGAATGTTCTTGATGCCGGCCGCCGTCAGCTCGTCCCACACCGCGGTTTTCGTCGAGCGCGTCGCGCCCGTACCGACGCCGAGCGTGCAGAGGAATTGTTCGAGCTCATCGGCGTCGACGCCGAAGTCGAACGTGATCACGGCCACGCGATTCGTGTAGAGCACGTACGCGAATTTCTGCGCGTGCTCGGTCCACAGTTTTTCTTTTCCGTAGAGCAAACCGTCCGACGCGACGCCGAACGTGACCTCGCCCGCCGGTCCGCGCAATTCGTCCAGTCGCTGCTGCGCCTGCGCGAGCGAGCCGTTCAGCGCCGGATGTCCGCGCGGATACGCCGCCAGGTTTTTCCAGGCGAGCGCCAATGCGCGGACAAAGTCCGCCGCCGGATTCGCGAGCACCGATGACACGATCCCCGAATTCTACCGGCGATCGCGATCGTGCACATCCGCCTCGGGCAACTGCTGCTCGGGATTGAAGTCGGGAGGCCGCGGACCACCGGGTCCCGCCATCGCACTCCGCAGACGGCTGTGGCGATATCCGTAGAGTCCGTAGACGACCATTCCGGCCAGGAACCATTTGACGAAACGCGCCCAGGAGCTCGGCGGCAGGTAGTACGCGAGACCGATGCATGAGATCGCGCCTAACGTCGGCAGGAAAAACGCGCCGCCCGGAACGCGGAAGCCGCGCTCGCGATCGGGGTCCTTGACGCGCAGAACCATGATGCCGATGCAGACGAGGAAGAAAGCGAAGAGCGTCCCGATATTCGTCAAGTCGACCATCTCATCGAGCGAGGCGAACATCGCTGCGCCGCCAACGAAGACGCCGGTGATGATCGTTCCGATGTGCGGCGTTTTGAACTTCGCATGCACTCGCGAGAAGAACGGCGGCAGCAATCCGTCACGTGACATCGCGAAGAAGATTCGCGGCTGCCCGAGTTGGAAGACGAGAAGCACGGCGGTGTGCGCGACGACGGAGCCGAACGCCACGATGCCGACCATCCAGCTTGCCTGCCCGACGTACTTCATCGCCATCGTGAGAGGCTCGGCTTGTTCGCTGGCGATGGTCTTTACCAGCGCGCTGAACGGAATCATGCCTGTGAAGACGGCGGCGATCGCTGCGTAAATGATCGTGCAGACGATCAGCGACCCGATGATCCCGATCGGCATGTCGCGTTTCGGATTCCGCGCCTCCTCGGCCGTCGTGGAGACGGCGTCGAAGCCGATGTATGCGAAGAAGACGATGGCTGCGCCTGTCGCAATCCCGTGAAAGCCATTTGGCGCGAACGGGTGCCAGTTCGCCGGCTTGACGAACTTCACGCTCGCAAGGACGAAGAAGCCGAGGACGACGAGTTTGATCGCGACCATCCAGAAGTTGAAGCTCGCCGACTCCCGAATGCCCCACACGAGCACGACGGTGATCGCCGCGACAATTGCTCCAGCCAGAATGTTGAAGACGATCGGAACGCCGAAAACGTGTGGCGCGCTCGCCACCAGCGCCGGCATCTTCGCCGCGGCCGTCCGATAGTCGATCGTGAGCCACGGCGGGAGATGAATCCCGAAGCCGTCCAACAGCGTGTTCATGTAGTTCGCCCACGAGATCGCGACGGCGACGTTTCCGATGGCGTACTCGATGATCAGATCCCAGCCGATGATCCACGCCACGAGCTCGCCGAGCGTTGCGTACGAATACGTGTACGCCGATCCGGCGACTGGAACCATCGACGCGAACTCCGCGTAGCAAAGCGCGGAGAAGCTGCAGACGATCGCGGTCAGCACGAACGAAAGCATGAGCGCGGGACCTGCGCCCGGACGGTTCGCGTCGCCGGCGGCCGCGGTGCCGATCGTGGCGAAGATGCCTGCGCCGATGATCGCGCCGATGCCGAGGGCGACGAGGTTCCAGGGGCCGAGCGCTTTCTTGAGCTGGTGTCCTTCTTCCTGCGTCTCGGCGACGAGGTCATCGAGAGACTTCGTGCGGAAGAGTTGCGAGACGATCGACATGGTTGGGAATGATAGCTGAGTGCGTCACAGCGGCGCGTAGCCGAATGGCGCGAGCAGTTCCCAATCGATCGTGTTCGTCACCATGTCGCGATGCCAGTCGCTCAAGTGCGTCAGGTACTTTCGCTCGCTGTAGAAGTTCGGATCGAAAGGACGGGAGTCGACTTCGACCGGCGAGTAGTCCCAATGCGCGGGAAGAACGCCGCCGCCGGGCAGCGCGTCGATCAGCTCTTCGTAGCGAATCACCTCGCACGACGGCAGCGCGAGCCACGCGGCGTAACGCGTGTTGAAGTCGCGGCAGGCGGTGTGGAAATCGCGCCACGGTGTGCGCATGCGCATGATGCTCGCTGCCCACGCGTACGGATCCTTGATCGACACCACATAGCGCAGCGATCGCGTCGCGTAAGCATCGGCGACTTCGTGCGCGATCTCATCGACGAGCTGGAGCTGCTGCACATCGTCGCGCGACGTCGTCGCGGACGGCGCGCGGAACGTTGCCTCGTGCACGAACCAGCGCGCCGGATCGTCCGCCGATTGCGCCTCTTCCCAAAGCGAGTCGAAGTCGACAGGCGGCGAGTGCTTGTCGCCGAGGATGTGCATCAGCACGCGGCCGTGCGGAGAGCGGAGAGCGCGGACGAGGTTGGTCCCCGTCCGCATCTCTCCGTATTGCTTGACGATCATTTCGGCTTGGGCTTGGGCACGATCGCGGTCGACGGCGGCGTCTGTGCCGACGAGAAGAGGAACGAGTAATCGGACGCGTACGTCGCGCTCGATCCGACAGCGACCGCATTCGGGCCGCGCGTCGAGCGGATCTTCACGACGTTGCCGGAGGTCACCGAGGCGATCGGCGCGCCGGTGTGACAGTCGAGACATTGCGCGTTGTTCTGAAAGTACGTCTCCAGTGTCGTGTTCGCGACGTACGTCACCGCGGTCGTCGGCTGCGAGTTGCCTTGCGTCAGCGGCGTCGTCGCTCCCGGCTGGATCATCGTGTTGTTGTTCGGCCAGAGCACGTTCACGAGCTGGTAGTTGAGATAGACCGAGTTCGGATTCGCCGCTGCGATCTGCTGCCAGACGTAGTAGTTCAAGCCGGCGATGTTGTCGGTGGACGACGTCATGATCGGATTCGTGCGCACGACCTGCACCGGCGCGCTGTACGGATCAGTGCCGGCGACCGGCTCTTTGTTCTGCTGGCACCCGTAGTGATCCGTCTGCGGATTGCAGTTCAGGTTGTAGTACGTGTACCAGTTCAGCAGGGTGTTGCCGGAGATGTCCGTGGTGCTCGGCGCGTTGTTCACGTGCTCGAACGTCGCCCAGATGAACTGCTGTCCGCTCGGCGTCTTGTGAATGATGTGCAGCCCAACGAGGCCGACGGTGACGAGCTGCGGCGAGCTAGGATCGGACGGATACGTCACGTACGCCTTCGACGTCTTGAAGTACGGCCACAGGCTCGGGTCATCGAGCTCGATCCACGCCGCTTTCACTTCGATCGCGCCGACCGGACCGTAGCTCGTTTTTCCCGCGGGCAGATTGATGCCGGGGTTTACGACGAACGTCTGCTGCGTCTTCGCGTTGTACAAGCCGTTCGGATCGTTGATGTAGTTGTATTCGTCCTGATTGAGACGAATCTCGAACAGCGTCAGGTATCCGTTCTGCGCGGTGAGCCATGAGTTCGTGAACGCGGGCGTGAAGTCGGAGAGATCGAGCGTGACTGCGCCCGAGTCGAACTTGCTGAACATGCCGAGGTGCTTGAGCGCTTTCGCTTTGGTCTGGCCGGAGCCTGTTCCCCACGGCAGCGGCGGTAGCGCGTTCGGGCGGAAGACGTCGCCGGGGTTCATGTACGTCTCCCACACTTTCGGCGTGTTGTCGTTCGGCGTTCCGAACTGCGACGCGGGAATCGACGTGTTGGGCTGGCCGGCGGTGGTCGTCGAAGCCGTCCAGTTGAGCGAGATGAATTCCTGCCACGCGAAGCAGTTGAAGTCCGCCTGATCGCTCGCCGCCGCATCCGCGGGCAGCGTCGTCGTGACGCGCGGCGGCGACAGACAACCGCCGTTGCTCGGCGGCACGACGGGCGGCGGCTGTTGCGTGGTGGTCGTTGCGGCGACGGCTTTCGCCGTCGCCTTTTTTTTCGTGGACTTCGATGGACTCGCGGATACGAGGAGCATCGCGAGAAGAATCGAGAGCGTCGCGGCGAACGCGCGCCGTCTCATTGTCCGCCTCTCTCGATGAAGCAGCCGCTCGGACCCATGATGTTGAGGAATCCCGGCGCGGGAGGAATCTGATTCGGATTGTCACCCGGCTGCGCGATGATGCAGCCCTGCAAGCCGACGGGCGCGCTCGCGCCGACCGCCACTTCAACGGTGAGCACGGTCGAATAGCTCGGATACGAGTTGCCCGGCACCGCGTACGTCGCGCCGGTCATGCCGAGAACCTTGGCCTGGACGCCGGTGTTCGTGAAGTAGACGTCCGGATACGACGTCGCGCCGTGCCCGAGAGCGGTGGTCAACGCCATGAGGCCCGTGGCGCCCTGCTGGATGATGGGCGGGATGATGCTCGAGTTGCTCGCGAGATTCATCGTGAAGCCCATCGTGTTCGGGACGTTCGTGTTGATCATCGCGTTCCAGATGTCGAGGTACATGATCTGGAGCGGCTGTGACACGGGCGCGGTCGCGCCGGTGAGGCATGGCAGCTGCGGCGACGTCGCGCCGGTGAGTCCCGTCGGTCCGTACCACGTTCCGCCGACGAATCCCGGCGGGAACGCGCGGCCGAACAGACCGATCGAGAACTGCGCCTGGATCTGCGACGCGTACTGGATCGGATAGAAGTTTCCGTCCGGCGCGATGACCTGCAGATCGCTGACGGTGATGTCGGCGCCGCCCTGCAGCCATGACTCCGGAATCTGAAATGCGACGTGAAGAATGAAGTTGCCGGGATACGGCTGCCCGCTCAACTCGTCGATGAGCGTTTCCTGTCCGCGGACGACTTGCCAGCAATCCTCCGCCGACGCGCCCTGCGGCGCGTTCGCCGGCAGTTTGAAGTTCGTCTGGAACTGGTCGGACGTCGGCTGCTGAATGTAGAGACCCGGAGGATCGGCGAGCGAGAGCACGTTGTTCGGACTGGCGTTGCCGACGACCTGGTTCACGAGCTGCCCGATGTGCGGATCGCTGTTGCGGAAGTTCTGTCCGTACTGGCTGCAGCAGATGAGGTTCTGCGGCAGCGAGTTGCCGATCAGCCGCTGCACGGTGGCCGCGCCCGCGAGGCCGAGCTCCGTCTGCAGCGTGTTCGGCGTGGCGGTGAGATGCATCGCGCCGCCGGTATCGGAACCTTGTCCCGCCCACACGCGCGACGACGCGGGACCGCTGTTCCATTTGTTCAGCGGGTTGTACGCGGGATTGCCCGTCGACGGATCGATCACCGGTTGTCCGGTGTTCGGATCGTAAAGCGTGAGATCGGCGACGGTGACGGTGATGCCCGGACCTGACGTCAGGCTCGCATTCAGCGTGTCCTGATACACCTGCGCCGCGGTGGCGGGATCGGTGCGCCACAACGTCTGCCAGTACTCGGGGTTCTCGCACGTGAAGTCGACGCGCACGATCTTGTTGTCGCTCGAGCGGCGCGTGACGCTGAACTCGCAGTACTCATCGAGCCAGCCGCGCGGACCATACGGTCCGTACGCCATCATCGGTCCTTTCCAGTTCGGGCCGTTCGCGCCCTCCGGACCGCTGCAGCGTTCCGACGGGATCTGCGGGAAGGCGCCGCCTTTGTACTGGCCGGAGTCCGCCATCGCGAAGAGTGTGCTCATCGGGAAGTTGTACGGGTTCGGGTAGACGGTGCCGGTGGACGCATCGCCGTAGTACGTGACGAGACGATTCGGGAAGGCGATCCAGTTGATCAGCTTCACGATCGAGTCGGTGGGCATGTTGGTGACGAGCGGGTTGTAGTACCAGTCCTGGTACGACGCGTACTGCGTGTTCCAGGGATCGCCCATGATGCATTGCTGCGTGAAGGCATTGACGTTGTTACTCCACAGGCATTGCATCTGTTGCCAGAGAGTGGGGTTGGTGGGGAAGTCGTTTTGGCGGGCAGGGGTCGCGAACTGATTCAGCACAGGCATACGCGCATCTCCTATCTCCTCCTCGAACCGTTGGACCAATTGCAAATAGAGGAGGGTCAGCGGAAGGGGATATCCCTACCCTTGCAGCTAAAAATACCTATTCATCGGCAGAAGGCCGGAGCGATGTCAGTCGTTCGGGACGACGTTCAGCGCCGCCGGGAAGAGTGGATTCGTGCCCGCGTCCCCCTGTTGCACGATGATCACGCCCTGCAGGCCGACCGGCGCGGTCGCGCCGACAGACACTTCGATCGTGAGCACCTGCTGCATGCTCGGATACGTGTTGCCGGGAACGGTGAACGTCGCGCCGGTGACCCCGAGAACATTCGCCTCGACCCCATCGCCGA
>Ga0105245_10002504_pt1 | contig 16562 bp, 19 predicted proteins | sample KBSM54metaG_FD_81523 | JGI IMG/M metagenome (GOLD analysis project Ga0105245, IMG submission 81523) | Miscanthus rhizosphere microbial communities from Kellogg Biological Station, Michigan, USA - KBS M5-4 metaG | ecosystem: Host-associated > Plants > Roots > Rhizosphere > Soil | place...
CAGGCACTTGCACGCGAACATCCGACGCCCGCGCCGCCATCGGAGCTGGCCGAGGCCGTCACATGACCGAGGCCCGTGTCACGACCGCGGCCCGTCTCGAGTTGCGCGATGTCGTCGTGTCGTTCGGCGGCGTGCGTGCCGTCGACGGTGTGAGCATCGTCGTCGAACCGGGCGAGATCGTCGGGTTCATCGGGCCGAACGGGTCTGGCAAGACCACGCTGCTCGACACCATCTCTGGCCAGCTCCTCCCCGCCGCGGGGGCCGTGATGCTCGACGGCGACGACCTCGTCGATCATCTTCCGGAGGATCGCGCCGAGCTCGGTCTCGTGCGTTCGTTCCAGGACGCGCGGCTGTATCCCGATCTCACCGTCGAAGACACGTTGCTCGTCGCCGAAGACGCGCGACATCCGGTTGGCTTGTTCGCGACGACGTTCGGCCTGCCCTCGGCGCGTCGCAAGGAAGCCGCGAAGCGAGCGACGGTCGCGGCGTTGCTCCAACAACTCGGGCTCGTGCGCTTCCGGCACCAACCGATCTCCGAGCTATCGACCGGTACGAGACGGATCGTCGACCTCGCCGCGATCATCGCCGCGCAGCCGCGGCTGTTGCTCCTCGACGAACCAACGGCCGGCATCGCGCAGCGAGAGGCGGAAGCGTTCGGTCCGCTCTTGCGACGGCTGCACGAGCTCACCGACGCGACGATCTGCATCGTGGAGCACGACGTGCCGTTGGTGGTCGACCTCGCCGACCGGCTCGTGGTGATGGACACCGGCAAGGTCGTGAGCTCGGGGCCGGTCGCCGACGTGTTGCGCGATCCGGTGGCGATCGAGGCGTACCTCGGTGCGAGTCAGGAGGCGCTCGCACGCTCGGGCGCTCAGCCGACCGTGGCCGCCCCGAAGAAGGTCCGCGTGAAGAAGGGCACGGCGCCGGTGAAGGCGAAGAAGCAGGCGGTGAAACGCTGATGGCGTCGTCGCGATGGAGCGTGCGAGCGCGCCGGCAGTGGCGTCTCTTCAACACGGAGCCTCCGGTCGTGCGCATCACGGCGGCGGGTTCCGCGCTGGTGCTGCTGATCGGGCTCATGGCGGTCGCCGGTCACGGCACCACGCACTCGAGCGGACGGCAGGGCGTCGCCGCCCGCGGCCGTACGAGCCTCGGTGTGAACGGTGCGGCCACCGGACCAGCCGCCGGCTCCGACGCCGCGACCGCGACGGGCAGCGCCGACCCTGGCGCACCCGGTGCCGGCCCCGGTGGCGGCGGATCGGGTGGGCAACCGGGCACCGGTGTCGCGCCCGACGGCACCCCGCTCACCGACAGCGATCGCGGTGTCACCTCCACCAAGATCAAAGTCGTCTTCCCGTACGCCGACCTCGGACCCATCGGTGCGGCGACCGGACTCGACCCGGGCAGCGAAGACGAGCCGACGGCGATCAATGCGTACGTGAACGACATCAACTCGCGCGGCGGAATCAACGGCCGTCTGATCGATCCCGAGATCGTGAAGTACAACCCGCTCGACGACGCCGAGATGCGCGCCGACTGCAAGGACTGGACCGAGTCGCAGGAGATCTTCGCGGTCGTCGACTCCTACGGCTGGCACGACGACCATCAGTTGTGCATCACGCAGGAACATCACACGCCGCTGATCAGCAAGTGGACGACCGTCACCGACTGGACTGATCGCGGCAACCCGTACCTGTGGTGGACAGGGCCCGACGACGTCGAGGTGCTCGACAACCTCGTCGCGTCGTCACTCGATGTGCTCCGCAACAACAAGTTCGCCGTCATTGCGTCGGATCGCGCGAGCGACAAGCTCGCGCTGCAGTACCTCGAAGACTCGTTGAGCCGCGCCGGCCTCCACGAGGCAGTGGCACCACAGACGTTGAGCTTCACGCCCGGCCTCGCCGCGGGACAAGCGCAGAGCGTGTACCTCCAACTCAAAGGCGCAGGCGTCAGCGTCGTGATCCCCGTGCTGCCGTTCCTCCAACTCGTCACGTGGTTGCAGGAGGAGGACTCGCAGAACTACCTGCCGAAGCTGCTCCTGTCCGACTACGAGTCGGAGATCCAAGCGATGCTCGGTCTCGCCGAGTCGAAGTACGAGAAGGAGCTGCAAGGCACCGTCGGTCCCACTGCGTTCCGGCTCGGCAGCGACGAGGACCCTCGCGGCTACACCGACCTCGGCCAGACGTGCAGCGCGCAGTACCACAAGCAAGACCCGAACTACACGCAGAACCTCGAGGGCCCGGGCGTTGCGATGACGTGGTGCCAGAACATCTATCTCTTCGCGCAAGCGGCGACGATGGCGGGCAACGACCTCACGCGCGACTCGTTCAACAACGCGATGAGCCAGATCCAGGGGTTCGGGGGGAGCGTGGTGCCCGATCTCACCTTCGGGCCGGGTGTGCGCGCGGGGCCGCACAATTACCGAACCGTGGAGATCCACGTGAACCACGACAAGGCGTGCCCGAAGAAGGACGATGGTGGTGACCAAGGATCGTGCTGGCTGATCAGGCAAGACTTCGTGCCTGCGCTGCACACCTAGCGGCTAACAAGAGGTAGGGCGCGATGAGCATGAGTGAGTGGGTGCAGGTGCCGAGCGACGAGCTCGGGCGCATCGTGGTGGTGTCGCCGCACTTCGACGACGCGGTGATGGGCACGGGATATCTCCTCGCCGGCCACCCGGCTACGACCGTGATCACCGTGTTCGGAGGACGGCCTCCGGTGTACCCCGAGACCCCTACGGAATGGGATGCGCTCGGTGGCTTCAAAGCGGGCGACGACATCGTGGCGCTGCGCCGCGGGGAAGACGTGGCCGCGCTCGCGGAGCTCGGGGCGACACCGCACTGGCTCGAGTTCAGCGATCACCAATACCTCGACAAGGCGGAGTGGTATCAACCCGTCGACGTCGCGCCCGCACTCGCCGCCGCGCTCCGGCATCTCGAGCCCACCGCGGTGTTCGTGCCTTTCGGCCTGGCGAACCCCGATCACGACTTGACCCACCGGGCCGCGCGCCTCGTGATGGACGAGCTCCAGGACGTTGCGTGGTACTGCTACGAAGACGCCGGCTACTGCCATCTGCCAGGGCTGCTGGCGTGGCGAGTCGGCGCGCTGTTCCGTTCGGGTCTGTGGCCCACGCCCGCGATCGTCCCGGTCGCCCTCGACACCGAGCGCAAGAACCGCGCGCTGTCGGCCTACCGCTCACAACTTCCGCCGCTCATGGCCGATCACATGCTCGACGCCCGCATGGCGGCGCCGGTCCAAGAGCAGTACTGGCGACTGGCACGGCCGCCCGAGGGATGGGAGGGCCTCGTCGATGTCCCCGGGTGAGACGCTGCTGTACGTCACGCAGGTCGCGCCGTACGCCGACGGTCCCGCTGGCGCGCATTCGGTGCTCGAACAGTCGGCCACCGCGATGGCACAACTCGCGGACGGGGCCGGCTTGCGCTACGAACGTTGCACCGATGTGCGCGCGCTCGATGGCGACGCGCTCCAACGGGCTCGTGTGGTCGCGCTGTTCACCATCGGTGAGACGCCGTGGAACGTCGCGCAACGCGCGACGTTGCTCGATCGGCTCCGCGCCGGCCGCCTCTGCGTGCTCGCGGTGCATTCGGCAACCGACTCGTGTTACGGCTGGGACGACTACGGAAGCATCGTCGGCGCGCGCTTCAACGGTCATCCCTGGACGCAGTCGTTCACGCTCGACGTGCTCGAGCCGGATCATCCAGCGCTTCGGCATCTCGGGCCGACGTGGAGTTGGCACGACGAGGTGTACCAGTTCCGCGATCTTCGGCCTGATGCGCGCGTGCTGTTGCGCGTGCCCGACACGGAACTCGACCTGACCGTCGCCGGTGCGCAGCGTCCCGACTTCGGCTTTCCTCTGTCGTGGTGTTTCACCGAAGGCGGCGGTCGCGTGTTCTCCACCACGCTCGGCCATTTTCCCGCAGCGTGTGAGAGCGTCGCCTACCTGCGCCACCTCGAGGGAGGCCTGGCCTGGGCGATGGGGTCTGGGGACTGACTACAGGTTCGGTGTGTGTACCGAGCGCACTGACGCGATCGGAACCATGAGGTCGTCTTCGCCGGCAACCAGCCACAGGCTCTGTGCGGTGTAGGACAACAAGGTCCCGTGCACAATGCCGGCCGCCGTCTCGACATCAACCTCTGACCCGACGAGCGTTCGCACCTCGGTAGCGAGCAACGTCATGGACAGTCGGTTTACCGCGATGCAACCTGAAAGTCGCGGATGGTGGCCGCTAGTTCACACGTTCGAAATGTTCGCCGACGACGAGCGATCGAGGTACAGGGTCGCGTGCGGGCTCCGTCGAAGCACCGACGCGGGGCACGCGGTGCTGATGGGACCTTCGAGCGCGCGTTGTACCGCGTCGGCCTTGCGTGCCTCCGGCACAATCGCAAGAACGTGTCGCGCCCGCAACAGCGCAGGGATCGTCACCGTGATCGCGGTGCGCGGGACGTCATCAAGCGTCGCGAAGTGTCCCTCGCCGACCTGCTGGCGCCGCGACGCGTCGTCGAGCTCGATCTCCTTGACATCGAGTGGATCGTCGAAGTCCGCGAACGGCGGATCGTTGAACGCGAGGTGTCCGTTCTCACCGATGCCGAGACAGCACACGTCGAGCGGATGCTGTCGCAACAGCTCGGTGTAGCGCGCGCACTCGGCGACCGCGGTGTTCGTGCCGTCGACGTAGTGAAACGCGTGGGGATGCACGACGTCGACGATGCGCTCGCGCATGTACCGAGCGAAGCTCGCCGGGTGGGTGTCGTCCATTCCCACGTACTCATCCATGTGAAAGCCCGTCAGGCGGTCCCAGTCGACGTCGTCGCGTGCCGTGAGCGCGTCGAGGAAGGCGAACTGCGAGTTGCCGCTCGCGAACATGACGTTGGCGTGGCCGTGGTCGTCGATCGCCTCACGGATGTTCGCGGCGGCGTCGCTCGCCGCGGCCGCGCCGAGTTCGTGCTCGGTCGCGAACACCCGCACAGCGAGTGCTTCCGCTCGGAAACCTGACACAAACGTCATGCTACGTTCGCCCCATGGCACTGAAGTTCGGAGCGTTTGTGCCACAGGGGTGGAAGCTCGAGCTCTCCGGCATGGCCGCGGACGAGGCGTGGGCGACGGCGAAGCAGGTCGCACTGCGAGCCGAAGCCGTCGGGTACGACCATCTGTGGGTGTACGACCACGTCGAGACCGTCCCGCGTCGCGAACCGACGCACGTGTTCGAAGCATGGACGGTGATGGCCGCGCTCGCGGAGATCACGTCGACGGCGCGTCTCGGGCAGCTCGTGACATGCACGTCGTATCGCAACGCCGGCCTGCTCGCGAAGCAAGCGGCGTGCGTCGACGTGATGTCCGACGGGCGTCTCATCCTCGGCATGGGCGCGGGCTGGTACCACGAGGAGTACGAGGCGTACGGCTACCCGTTCATGCCCGCCGCCGACCGGCTGCGCGCGATGAACGAGGCGATCAGCGCCATCCGCCGGCTGTGGACCGAGGAGCGCGTCACGTTCAAGGGCGAGCACGTGCAGCTGGTCGACGCACTGTGCGATCCGAAGCCGCTGCAGTCGCTGCCGCCGGTGTGGGTCGGCGGCGGGGGAGAGAAGGTCACCCTCCGCATCGCGGCCCGGCTGGCCGACGCCACCAACTGGCAGACCGACCTCGTGAGCTTCGTGCGGAAGTCGAAGCTGCTCGAGCAGTACTGCGAGGAGATCGACCGACCTTTCGACGACATCGTGCGTACGCACGGGCCCGATTGCCGGTTGTTCGACACCGAGGCCGACCTCGAGCGCTGGCTCGAGTCGCCCGGCGGCGGGTCGCTGTGGGGGCGCTCGCCGCACGACGAGTACGTGTCGAGCAACTTCGTCGGCACGGTCGACAAGGTGATCGCCGACGTGCAGAGCTACGTCGACGCCGGCTGCCAAGAGTTCGTGCTGTGGTTCCGCGACTACCCGTCCACCGAGAGCCTCGAGCGCTTCATCACCGAGGTCGCCCCGAAAATCAGATAGGTAACTTGGTTATCTAGTTGGTACGCTGTCGTTCATGAAGGCGTTCCGGCGAGCGACGAACGAGACATTTCGCTCGCTGCGCTATCGGAACTTCCGCCTCTTCTTCACCGGGCAGCTCATCTCGCAGGTCGGCAACTGGCTGACCCTCGTGGCTCAAGCGCTGCTCGTGCTGAAGCTGACCGACAACGGGGTGGCCTTGGGTGGTCTGGCCGCCGCACAGTTCGGGCCGGTGTTGTTGCTCGGTCCCTGGGGCGGGCTCGTCGCCGACCGGTCCGACAAGCGCCGGCTCCTGCTCATCGTGCAATGCATCGCCATGGCGCAGTCGTTCGCGCTGGCGGCACTCGCCTTCAGCGGGCACCCGCCCGTCCTCGCGGTCTACGCGGTGGCGTTGGTCGGCGGCATCACGATCGCGTTCGACAATCCGGCCCGGCGTTCGTTCGTCGTCGAGATGGTCCCGGCCGACGAAATGCACAACGCGGTGAGCCTCAACAGCGCGTTGATGACGTCGTCACGCGTCGTCGGCCCTGCCGTCGCCGGGCTGCTGATCACCACGGTCGGGTTCGGTTGGTGCTTCCTGCTCGACGGCTTCTCGTACATCGCAGTGCTCATCGCGTTGTGGATCATGCGCACCGAGGAGTTGCGGCCGCCCCCGGTCGCGGTGCGCGCCAAGCGCCAGGTGCGCGAAGGCCTGCGTTACGTGCGCAGCGTGCCGGAGCTCTGGGTGCCGCTGACGATGATGGCCGTGGTCGGCACGCTCTCGTACAACTTCCAGACCGTGTTCCCGTTGTTCGCCACACGAGATCTGCACGGCACAGGCACGACGTTCACCCTTCTCTTCTCGGTCGTGAGCGTGGGTGCGCTCATCGGCGCGTTGAGCGTCGCTCGGCGCAAGAGCATCAGCGTGCGCAGCGTGGCCATCGCGTCGCTGTTCTACGGAGCGTCGATGGCCGTCATGGCGGTGGTGCCGAACCAGGCGACCGCCTTCGCCGCCGGCATCGTGCTCGGCATCAGCAGCATCGCGTTCCTAACGGCATCGACGGCCATCGTGCAGACCGAAGCCGCGCCCGACATGCGAGGGCGAGTGCTCGCGCTGCAAGCGATGCTGTTCCTCGGGAGTACACCGATCGGGGGTCCGATCGTCGGCTGGGTGTCGCAGCAGTTCGGCGCGCGCTACGCGATCGCGCTCGGTGGCGTCGCCGCGCTCGGTGCTGGAGCTTGGGGGATGCTCAAGGTGCGAAGCGCGCCCGCTCGCCAGGGCGTCGAGGGCGACCAACTCGTCGAACCCGCGATCGCCATCAGCGAGGAAGTGGCCGCGCCGATCCCGTAGCGTTTGCGCATCTGAACGCCGGACGGAGGTGTCGCCTGTGGCGGTGCATCGAGTCGAGTTGGCCCTGCCTGCCACCGACATCCAGAACGCTGACGCGACGATCAGCGTGTGGAGCGACGACGAGTTGCTCGGAGAACTCCGAGTCAGTCGAGGCACCATCGACTGGCGTCCGGGTCATCGCTCCACCGTGTTCACTCTCGACTGGGAGCGCTTCGACGCGCTGATGCGCGACAACGGCCGCCGCGTCTAGCGACCGTGTAAACCATCCCGGCCAGTTGGGCGTCATTGATGCTGAGGAGGTGGGGGACAGCTCATGACGGCGCCGAGCGAACTCGATGCTGTCTTCACGCGCCTGTTCCCGAAGCTCGTGGGGATGCTCAGCCTGTACTGCGGGGACCGCTGGGTCGCCGAGGAGATCGCACAGGAATCCCTTGCTCGGCTGTGGGAGCAGCAACGTGCGAGCGAGATCGAGTCACCCGACGCATGGACCTACCGCGTCGCGATGAACCTCGCGAACTCGTGGTTGCGCCGCCGGCTGATCGAACGTCGAGTGCGGGCTTCGATCGGGCGCGCGTCCGAGCAGGCCGACGCCCCCGACGCGGACGACGTGATCGCCGTCAGGGCCGCGCTGCAGCGGTTGCCACGTCGGCAGCGGGAAGCGGTCGTCCTTCGCTACTACGCCGATCTCTCCGTCGATGCGACAGCCGCGGTGATGGGGTGCGCGCCGGGCACGGTGAAGATCCACTCGCACCGAGCACTGGCCGAGATCGGTCGGACGTGCTCGATCGACGAGATGGAGTCGGCTGATGGCTGACCTGCGCGACCTCCTCGCACGCGCGGCCGACGAGCCGAGCGGTGGCGTCGACGCTGACGGCCTCGCGAGGCGGGCACGCCGACGACGGCGCAACCGCCAACGCACGATCGGCATCGCGCTCACGGCGATCGTATTCGTCGGCGGCGCGATCGCGGTCGCGCAAAGGTCCGACCGAACGGTCGCTCGAGTGGCGGTCGCGTCGACGGCGGCGTCATCCTCGACGGTTGCTTCGACAACGACGACATCGACCGTTCCCCCCGACACGGTCCCCCCGAGCCTCGACATCGGTCCCGCGTTGGACCCCGATCATCTGCGCGATCTCCCCGAGCGCGGTGTCGAGGTCGAGGTCGGTGTGACGCACACAGTGATCCTCATAGCGCTCGACGGCACGGTGATCGGACACCTCGACGACTTCGACTTGTATTCGCGCGCGATCAGCAACCCGCTGCTCAACCAGGCAGGACCGCTGACGTTGGGACGCGGCGACCACACGGTGCAGCTCTCGGGTCCCACCAACGACCGGCAGCTGGTCGACGTGCCCGGTCGGACGGCAGCCGTCCCGCTCGCCGAAGGTGCGGTACTCGAGCCGTCGTCGTCACGCGACGAGGTGGCGCGCCTGCACACGGCGACCGGATCGGTCATCGACCTGCCGTTCGGCGCGATCGAGGTGTCGTCCGATCGGACCTGGGTCACGTCACGGACTCCGTCGCCCGACGCCACCTACGCGGGTGCAACGGCATTCGACGCTCGTAGCGGGCAGAGCGTGCACTTCGACACGGATTGCTTCGTCGGGGACGACGACGCGATCGGACGCGTCGACATCTGCAACGACACGATCCACGTCAAGGGCCTGACGATCGGCAAGCCCTTCGACACCGGCGGCCACTGGGAAGCCGCGCAGGTGTCGCCCGATGGGAAGCGGCTTCTCGCGCAGTTCTCCGGAGAGTGTGAGGCGCAGAGCGCATGGTTCGTGCCGCTGACCGGGAGCGACCACCGGCCACAACTCGCCGGTCCACCGGGCACCGAGTGGGACAGCTCAGGGCTCGGCTGGCTACCCGACGGCCGCGCGGTGATCAGCTACGGACCCGGGGTGTGTGGCACTGCACTGCCGAACGGTCCTGGGGTGTACCTCGTGAGCCCGACCGGTGCCCTCCAGTCGATCTATCCCGTCTCGGCCGACATCATGGCGTGGGGCGCGGGGTTGTGGACCAACGCGCCTTAGTCGGCGATGTCGATCGGCGGGGGATCGAAGAGGTGGATCGCGGTGATCGGCTGCGCGCATTCGCCCGACCATCCGGCTGACGCGATCTGCGCCTCGCTGCGACGACCGAAGATGATCCGCAGCAGTTCGTACGACGTCGTGTCGAGGGTCGCGACCGGCTCACCCTCGCCGAGGACCTGTGATGCGCCGTCGACGACGATGGTCACCGCCGGCGCGCCGGCGGAGGAGTAGCGGCCGCCGAACGTCGCGAGCGTGAGCGCCGCGAGCGCGGGCACGAGCGCGTCGTCGCGCACACCACCGAGGCCGGCGGCGGCGCGCACGTCTTGCTCGTGCGTCCATGCGTCGAACGCCATGAAGGCCATCGCTTGGCCCGCAACGGTGATCCGCTCGTCGATCTCCGCGGCGCGGCTCGACCACTCGGCACAGACCTCGTCGATCGACGCTTCGCTCCGCACCGCGAGCTGCGCGTCGGTCCACTGTGGCGATCCAGCGCCTTCCATGTTCCCGTCGAGCACGTCGACACACACGCCAGTGAGATGGCGATAGCCGTCGAGCACGTTCCAGGGTGGGGTAGCGGCGAGTGACGCGGCGAGCTGGTCCGTCGACAGCGATGGCGCGAGCTCGAGCAGGCGCGCTCGACAAGCGGCGTAGATCTCGACAGGCTCCATCGCAAGAGTCTGCATTCTCGAGGCAATAGCCCGCTGCAATCTCGTGCTATTGCCTCGAGTTCAGTCGGCCGCGGACCAACAATCGCGATCGGTACCTAAGTACTTGACTCCTGATTATTAGGGACCTAATAATCAGGACGCGAGAACGTCCTCGCGTTTGACTAGGGGGTACAGAAATGAAGTCACGATCGATCTTCCTGCCCGACGACCATGGGGAACATCTCCGGGTGCTCGGCTGCGACATCACTCTCAAGGCCACGGTCGACGACACCGCGGGCGCGGTCGAGTGGGCGGAAGTCTCCGCCGACCGGGGCACGGTCCTACCGCCCCATCGCCACCCGTGGGGTGAGGCGTACTACGTCATTGACGGCAGCCTCGACGTGCAGGTCGGCGGTCGCCACCACACCACGACCGCCGGTGCCTTCGTGACGATCCCGCCCCGAGCGGTCCACGGCTTCGCCGTGACCAGCGTGCGGGCACGGTTCCTGCACGTGTCGATCGGCCCCGGCGCCACCGCGATGTTCAACGACTACGCACGGACCATCCCCGAGGCGCCCAATCCCGCGGATCCCGACGCGCTGGCATCCGTCATGAAGATCGGCGCCCGTCACGGCGTGGAATACCTGGTGCCGCAGTCGGCATGACTCGAGTTCGATCGTCGGGTCGGGGCTTTCGGGTCAACGCCGACTTCACCGCGCACAACCCTGGTGCCGATCCGACATCGGTCGAGCTGATCATCAACCTGCTTGTGACTGCGTCGCTGGTCGAAGGAAAACTCGAGAGCATCTTGCGCGAGAGCAAGCTGACCGTCGGTTCCCTGAACGCGATCGAAATCATCGCCGGCGACCCAGAACCGCTGTCGCCTACTGACGTCGCTCGGCGCATGACGATCCCGGTCACAACCGCAACCCTCACGGGCATCCTCGACACCCTCGAGCGCAACGGCTATGTCGAGCGCAAACGACACCCAACCGACCGACGGCGGGTGAATCTCCACCTCACCACCGAAGGGCGACGCGTTCGCGACAACGTCATTCCACGCCTGCAGCAACACCACAAGAGATGGGCTGCCGCGCTCACCAAGCCCGAACGCACCAAACTCACCGACACTCTCGTCCGCCTCTCCGAACACCTCCGACAAACCCCATGAGCGTCGGCCACAGGCACACGATGCAGACGATGCTCCACCGGACGCTCGGGGAGCACCCGCGCCCGTCGCCGACGACACCGTGTTGCACCAACCCGCAGCGCCAACGAGCTCCTGCGCCGTAAGGGCACTTCGCGCGTGGAAACGCTTGGACGTTTTGGCGCGCTGAGAGCGGGAACACTCCCAAGCGTGGTCAGGAACGAGAGCGCGAGATTGCTCGGGTACCGAGGGACCGGCCAGGCGACTTGTCCCAGTCGTTGTTCGAAACCCGAAGGGGCCCAAAGGTCTCAGGGATCGTGTGTGCTAATCAGCCTTGGTCTTGCCTTGCTTCTTCATCGCCTGCTTCCACTCGCGGACACGGGCGAGCGTTTCCGGTGAGTCGATGTCGGCGACGGAGCGCGGGGTGTCGTCGGAGAACGGGCCGGCCGCCTCTTGCCACCCGTCCGGGCGCACATCGAACCGCTTCGCGAGGAGCGCGATGAAGATGCTCGTCTTGTCGGGGCCGAAGCCGGGCAATGCGAGGAGTCGAGCGCGGAGGTCGGCACCATCCTTTGCGTCGGTCCAGATGCGACTTGTTTCGCCGCCGTAGTCGTCGACGATCGCCTGCGCCACGGCCTGCACGCGCTTGGCCATCGAACCGGGGAACCGATGGATGGCCCGTGGACCCTTCGCGATGACGAGGAACTCGTCGGGATCCATCGCCGCGATGCGAGCCGCGTCGAGGTCGCCCATGCGCTCCTTCAAGAGGAACGGTCCGAAGAACGCCCACTCCATCGGTACTTGCTGATCGAGCAGCATTCCGAGCAGGAGCGCGAGCGGTTCGTCCTCGAGCAGTTTGTCGGCTTCGGGATTGCCCGTGATCGGGATCTTCGCCATCGCCGCCAAACGTAGACCGTGTGATCGGCGGCACGCCGCCGGTGAACCTGCTTGTGTGTGCCACATGGCGAGGACCACAGACCGCACCCCGTTCCCGACTTCCGACACCGTCGTCGTGACCGACGCCGGTCTCGAGACCTGGCTGCTGTTCGATCGCGGCATCGACCTGCCCGCGTTCGCCGCGTACCCACTTGGCGGGACACCGGAAGGCCGTGAGGTCCTGACCGAGTACTACGAGTACTACGCGGCGATCGCCGACGAGGTGGGGGCGGCGATCGTGCTGGAGGCACCGACGTGGCGGGCAAACCCCGATTGGGCCGAGACGCTCGGTCACGATCGCGATGCGCTGGCCGCGCTCATCGTGCAGTGCGTCGACGTCGTGGACGCCGTCCGTCGGCGGCGACCAGGGAGCCAACCGTTCCTCGTCGGCGGCGCGGTCGGCCCCGCGGCGACGGCTATGTGGTCGGCACCGCGATGAGCGCGGACGAGGCCGCCGACTACCACGCCTTCCAGATCGAGTGCTTGGCCGGCACGTCGGCCGACGTCGCCACCGCGATGACCATCTGCTACGCCGACGAAGCGATCGGTATCGCCCGTGCCGCTCAACGCGCCGCGTTTCCCGCAGTGATCTCCTTCACCGTCGAGACCGACGGGCGCCTGCCGTCAGGGATGACGCTCGCCGACGCGATCAACGCGACAGATGAGGCTACCGACGGCTACCCCGTCCACTACATGATCAATTGCGCACACCCGACCCACTTCGATCACGTCTTCGACGGTGGCGCATGGACGGCTCGCGTCGGTGGCCTGCGAGCGAACGCGTCGACCTCGAGCCACGCCGAATTGGATGAGGCGACCGAGATCGACCGCGGGGACAAAGACGACTTGGCCGTGCGTTACGCCGGTCTTCGCCGCTCGTTGCCGTCGCTGCACGTGATCGGCGGCTGCTGCGGCACCGACCACCGGCACGTCGAAGCCATCGCGCATGCGTTCTGCTCGACTGCATGAGATGATCAGGTCGGGGTCGGGAGGGCGCGATGGTGTCGGACGATTTGCGCATCGAGTTGTTGGGTGGCTTTCGCGTTCTGCTCGGAGACAACGCGATTGCCGATGATGCATGGCGGCGCCGCAAGCCGGCCGCGCTCCTGAAGTTGCTGGCGCTCGCGTCTGGTCATCGACTGCATCGAGAGCAGTTGATGGACGCGCTGTGGCCAGAACTCGACGCAGGACCCGCGGGCGCGAACCTTCGCAAGGCGGTCCATCACGCCCGCGGCGCGCTCGAGGAGGTCGAGCCGGGAGCGGGCGCGCTCGTGAGCTCCGACGGCGATGTCATCGCGCTCGCGTCCGGCGCATCGATCGATGTCGACGAGTTCCGCGCGGCTCTCGCCTCGGCCCGTCGCAGTGGCAACACCGACGAGTACCGACTCGCTCTGCTCCCGTATCAGGGCGACCTCCTCCCGGACGATCGATACGACGAATGGGCTGCGGGACCTCGTCGTGAGCTGCAGGTCGAGTTCCTCGCCGGGCTCACCGAATTGTCGGGCTTACTCGAGGCACGCGGCGACCTCGACGGCGCCGCTGAGGTGGTGCGCCAGCTGGTGGCCGTCGAGCCAACCCGCGAGGAAGGGCATGAGTCGTTGATCCGGCTCTACGCACTTGCCGGTCGTCGCGTCGATGCGCTTCGTCAGTACGAGCAACTCGTGCAAGTCCTCGACGTCGAGTTGGGAACGGAGCCGTCAGCCGCTACGCAACAGCTGTACGAGACGATCCGAGCGCACCAAGCCGACGAACCGGAGCTGTCGGCCGACCTGTGGGAGCGAGTCGGCGATCTGCGCGTGCTGTCGGGTGATCCCGTTGGTGCGGCGAAGGCGTACGAGAAGGTCCTGGCGGCCGGCCCTCCTTCGGCGTCGTTGGCGCGGATCGAGCGGAAGTGCGGCGAGGCGTGGCTGATGCAACATCGACCCGAAGACGCCCGCAACCACCTCGCGGCCGCGGACAACGTCGTCACCGATCCCGTCGAGCGGGCGCGACTGTTGCGCGCGCAAGCCAACCTCGGGTGGGAGAGCGGCGACATCGCGACCGCACAACAGTTCGCGGATCGCGCGCTCGTCGCGGCGCGCGAGCACGGCACCGCCGACGACGTCGCCGCCGCCCACGAAGCGATTGCGATCGTGTCGCACTTCAGGGGCGACTGGCGGAGCGGACTCGCGGCGGAAGTCGAGCGACAGACGAGCGACGAAGGTGGAGTTCCGTTGCTGTCGCGCGTGATCGAGATCCACAACTGCATCGGCCAGTACCACCTGTACGGCGACCACCTGTCGGACTCCGTGGAGGACTACGCGCGCAAGCTGCTCGATCAATCGGAGGCGGCCGGTGCCGTCCGCGCCCAATCGTTTGCGTGGTGTCTTCTCGGCGAGACGCTTCTGTTGCAGGCGCGCTGGGACGAAGCCGACGGGTGCCTCGAACGCAGCTGCGAACTGCACGCGAGCCTGGGATCGCGATCTGGCGCGCTGCCCTGGCAGCGACGAGCCGAGCTCGCCGCGTGCGTCGGTCGGCACGACGATGCGATTGAGTGTCTTCGACACGCGTCGGGGATCGCGACCGTGTCCTCGATGGCACTGCACATGTGGGGGCGAATCCACGCGACCGCGGCGTTGTCCGCGCTCCTGCAGGGCGATCCGGAGCGCGCGGTGCAGTCGATCCAAGCGGCGGCGGCGTCGGCCGCGCGCTACGGCGACTGTCCAACCTGCAGCGCGTTGCTGAACCCCGTTGCGGCCGAGGCGTTCGCGGAGATCGGTGATGCCGTGAACGCCCGCCGGCACGCCGACTCCGGAGCCGGCATCGCGGCGATGTTCGACAGCGCAGCGTGGAGGGCGATGGCCGAGTCGGCGGCCGGGAGCGCCGCGCTGGCGGACGGCGACCCGACGACCGCGGTCCGCCATTTCGACGCCGCGGGCGCCGGCTACGACCAGGCTCGGCAGCCGTATTGGGCGGAGCGCGCCCGGCGGCTCGCATCACTCGTGCCCGTCTAGTGACCTGAGTCAGAAGTTGGCGGCAACGAGGGAACGCCCAGGGAACGCGCCGTTCGTACCGTCCTCATCGAGCGCAAGACCTGCGCACCGAGAAGAGGACAGAATGACAGCACAAGTGATCACCACCGGAACCTGGATGGTCGACGAGGCGAAAGAGGCCGCGTTTCTCGATGCGTGGGCCGAGTTCGCCGCGTCAGCCAGCGAGTCGAGTGGAGCAACCACGCTCCGTCTCGGACGGGACAGTCGCGACCCGCGGCGTTTCGTCAGCTTCGCAGCATGGGCAACCGCCGACGACGTCAACGCCTGGAAGACCAGCCTCGACATGCAAGAGGGGCTCGCGCAGGTCGTCCAGCACGTCGACGAGTTCGACAACACCGTGCTCGAAGTCATCATCACTGCCAGCAGCGGCCAGAGCGAGCTCGGTCTCACGAGTTCGATTTCGAAGGGAGCATGAAATGGGTTTGGTACTGAACGACATCGCACCGGACTTCGAAGCCAACAGCACCGAAGGCAAGATCAAGTTCCACGACTGGATCGGCGACTCGTGGGCCGTGCTGTTCTCACATCCCAAGGACTTCACGCCAGTGTGCACGACCGAGCTCGGCTACATGGCGAAGCTGCAGCCCGAGTTCGCGAAGCGCAACGTGAAGGTGATCGGCCTGTCCGTCGACGCGGCCGGCGATCACGAGCGGTGGGCCGACGACATCGAAGAGACCCAGGGTGCGCGTCCGAACTATCCGATCATCGGCGACGACGACTTCAACGTGTCGAAGCTCTACGGCATGCTGCCGGCCGACACATCGGGCGAGGCGAAGTCACGCACGCCGGCCGACAACCAGACGGTGCGCAACGTGTTCGTGATCGGGCCCGACAAGAAGGTCAAGTTGATCCTCGTGTACCCGATGACCACCGGTCGCAACTTCGACGAGGTGCTTCGAGTCATCGACTCGTTGCAGCTCACGGCGAAGCACCGGGTGTCGACGCCGGTGAACTGGAAGCAGGGTGACGACGTGATCATCGCCGGGTCGGTGTCGAACGACGAGGCCAAGGAGATCTTCGGCGACTGGAAAGAGCCGAAGCCGTACATCCGGATCGTCCCGCAGCCCAAGTGACCTGAGCGTCGCCCGGGCATCCGCACAACGACGTGCCGGATGCCCGGGCGTCGTCGCGTTCATGCGCTGACGACGAAAGGTCTTCTGGTCGCCGAGACCGAATAATTCGAGCGAGATGTCTGGGGAGGGGAATGCCGTGCGGTGGCCGCGCGCCGCGGTGGTAGCGCTGCTGCTGGCGCTGCTCGCCGTCTTGATGCCGTCGGCGCGGGCATCGTCGCCCACGCTGCCCTCCGACGATCCCTTCTACACCTACAGCGGGTCGAAGCCGCTGCGCACGATTGCTCCTGGCACCGTGCTCGCGCACCGGTCGATCCAGCTCGCGTTCGAACGCAACGCCACGCCGATCCGGGCCGAGCAG
>Ga0105245_10002506_pt1 | contig 16553 bp, 11 predicted proteins | sample KBSM54metaG_FD_81523 | JGI IMG/M metagenome (GOLD analysis project Ga0105245, IMG submission 81523) | Miscanthus rhizosphere microbial communities from Kellogg Biological Station, Michigan, USA - KBS M5-4 metaG | ecosystem: Host-associated > Plants > Roots > Rhizosphere > Soil | place...
ATCCATCAGTATCTGTCGGCGAATTCATGACCACCATACCGATTGCCGGAAGCGCATTGCCGCAATTGTTGCGACTCGCCAGCCCGATGTTGCCGGTTGGTGCCTATGCCTATTCGCAAGCAATGGAGTGGGTTGTGGAGGAGGGCACGATAGCGGACGAACAAAGCGCATCCGGCTGGATTGCCGATCTCCTGCGCTTCAATGCCGGAACGTTCGAAGCGCCGATATGGGGGCGCCTGTACTGCTCGTGGCGGCAAGGCGATTTCGAGTCCGCCAGCCGTTGGAACGAACGCTATCTCGCCATGCGCGAAACGGTCGAATTTCGCGCCGAAACACAGCAGATGGGGGGAGCATTGAAAGCCGTCCTCGACGCGACCCGGGAAATCGATACCACCCTGCTCGACCGCATCGAAGCGCCCGCCTTTCCCACCGCGTTCAGTTTCGCCGCGCATGGCCTGGACGTGCCCTTGCGCGAAGGACTGACGGGCTACCTTTGGGCATGGGCAGAAAACCAGGTCGCGACGGCTATGAAACTGATCCCGCTCGGCCAGTCGAGCGGGCAACGTATCCTGGTAAAGCTGATCGCATTGCTGCCCGAGATTGCCGACGACGCACTGGGCATGGAGGAAGACAACATGAGCAATTTCGCGCCGGCGCTGGCCATCGCCAGCAGCCGGCACGAGACTCAGTACACGCGGTTGTTTCGTTCCTGATGAGGCCGGCGTCAAAACGTTCTTGATGTTTTACATAATATGTTGGTTTTAATTTGTTGATTGTTTGAATTAAACGAGTTTGGCTAATTGGGGATGGCAATGACGCAACCATTGAGAGTGGGGATCGGAGGGCCGGTCGGTTCGGGCAAGACAGCGCTGACGCTCGCTCTGTGCAAGGCAATGCGCGACAAGTACGAAGTGGCGGCCGTGACTAACGACATCTACACCCAGGAGGATGCGCAATTCCTGGTGCGCAATGAAGCCCTGCCTCCGGAACGCATCATTGGTGTGGAAACAGGCGGCTGCCCGCATACCGCCATTCGCGAGGATGCGTCCATCAACCTGGAGGCGGTTGCGCGTCTGACGCGGACTTTCGGCAATCTCGACGTGGTGTTCGTCGAAAGCGGGGAGACAACCTCGCCGCGACTTTCAGTCCGGAGCTATCCGATCTTACCCTCTACGTTATCGATGTCGCAGCCGGAGACAAGATTCCTCGCAAAGGCGGTCCGGGCATCATGAAATCGGATCTGTTGATCATCAACAAGATCGATCTGGCGCCTTACGTGGGGGCTTCGCTCGAGGTCATGGATCGCGACGCGCGCAAGATGCGTGCGGACAGGCCGTTCCTGTTCAGTAACCTGAAAACCGGACATGGGCTCGAAGATATCGTCCGCTTCATCGAGACGCAGGGCATGCTGAAGGCAAAACCGGTTTCTGCTGCGGCCTAAACCGGAATTTCATGAGGTCACCCCGTTTGCTTGCGGCTGCATCTGTGCGGCCAATCCAAGGCCGTTTGGTTTCGCGCCCAAGATTGGAATTGGGGTTACGCGGATTCTGGCGGGTTCTGGTCGGCCATCTCGCCCAGTCCTCCGCCAAAACGAGCCAAGTACAATATCCTCAATGAGGTGATAGGTTTGGTCATCCAACAAATTGGTGCGTCGCAGAATGCAAATTTCGTCCTATATTTGATGATGTTAAAGAAATGCCACATCTATTATTCATTCGATGTTGATGCGACGAACAAATACTTTGTCTCCTTACATTAGATTAGCGTCCTATATATCTATAATTAAATGAAACAATACCAAACGATCGTCGTGATAATGCTCCTTTGGGCGGCCTGCGGAGGGTCTCGGGCGGATTCGACGAGTGATCAAGTCGAGCGTGCAATGCTCCTGCGCGAAATTCTGGAGTCACGGCCCGCGACTGAATCCGCCATGCCTGCTCCAGGGCTTCCTGGCGCCAGCATCGAAGGCGAACGCGCGCGGATTCCAGATAGCGGCCGCAGGGAGCAGTTTGAGGATTCGCAATGGCGAAATCTGCTCGGCAACCAGCAGACGCACACCTTCGCCCCTGCGTCGCAGGCGATCCCGGAGAGCCAGTGGCGCTCGCAGAGCTTTGACCGCGAACGCCAGGCACAGGATCTTTCTGCAGATATACTTCGGCGAAGTCAGGATGCCTTGTCCAACCGTCGTCGCTGACGACCCGATATCAACACCGGAGCGAAAAACATGAGGGCAACAATGCTGCGCGGTGCGGTGCTCCTTGTTTTATTGGCGTCGGCCATTCCACCAGCCGGGGCAGCAGCGGACGCGCAAAGACTGATCGACGAATTCATGGTGGGCGAGCATCGCAGCGCAGAGAACAAGGCACGCGACAAGTACCGTCATCCGAAGGAAACGCTTTTGTTCTTTGGTTTGGGACCCGACATGACCGTTGTCGAAATCTCCCCCGGCCGCGGCTGGTATACAGAGATTCTTGCCCCCTTGCTTCGTGACGGCGGGCAGTACTACGCAGCCGTGTCGGCCATCACCGAAAAGTCACCGGACGCGCTCAAGAAAAACGACGCGGCCTATCGTGGCATGTTGAACGCGGCGCCTGACCTGTACGGCAAAGTGAAGCTGTCGGTGCTCTCCGCCGGCTCATTCCAGATCGCGCCGCCCGGCAGCGCCGACATGGTCCTGACCTTCCGCAACGTGCATAACTGGGCCAAATCCGGAAGCGCGGAGGCCATGTTCAAGGCGTTCAACGAAGCGCTGAAACCCGGCGGCGTGCTCGGCGTTGTCGAGCATCGCGCCAGGCCGGAGCAGTCCTTTCAGCAACAGATCGATACCGGCTACATGACCGAGGCCTACGTTGCGGAAGTTGCGCAGAAAGCGGGATTCAAGCTTGTGAACAAGTCGGACATCAACTCCAATCCCAAGGACACCAAGGACTATCCGGGCGGAGTCTGGACATTGCCCCCGACCCTGCGCTACGGCGACGAAAATCGGGAAAAATATCTGGCGATCGGGGAATCCGATCGCATGACATTGAAGTTCGTGAAGCCCTGAAATGAATGATTCGATGCGCTGGAGTCAGCAGGTCGATGTTGCGGCGGCAGCACTCGAAGGCAAAGTCGTCGCCTGGCGGCGGGATATTCATCAGCATCCGGAACTGTCCAATCGCGAGGTACGCACTTCAGGCGTGATTGCCGGTCACCTGCGTGCTCTTGGGCTCGCAGTCCAGACCGGGATCGCGCACACCGGGGTCGTCGCATTGCTGGACTCGGGCAAACCGGGACCGGTGATCGCGCTGCGGGCGGACATGGATGCGCTTCCCGTTGCCGAACAGGTCGACCTACCCTTCGCATCGAAGGCGCGCACAACCTTTAACGATCAGGAAGTGGGGGTCATGCATGCCTGTGGTCACGATTGTCATGTTGCCATTCTCATGGGGGTCGCTGAATTGCTGGTGGGCATGAAAAGCCAGCTGCAAGGCCGCATCAAATTCATTTTCCAGCCGGCCGAGGAAGGTCCGCCGGCCGGTGAGGAAGGTGGCGCAGCTTTGATGATCAAACAGGGCGTGCTGGAGAATCCCAAGCCCGACGTGATTTTCGGCCTGCATGTGTTCGCGGGCGTGGAGGCGGGGACCATTGCCTATCGTCCCGGCCCGGCGCTGGCCAGTTCGGACCGCATCCGCATTACGGTGAACGGCCGCCAGACCCACGGCGCCTTGCCCTGGAGGGGCGTGGATCCAATCGTGGTTTCTTCACAGATCGTGCTGGCCCTGCAAACCATCGTCAGCCGTCAAGTCGACCTGACGCTCGAGCCCGCGGTCGTGAGTATTGGCGCGATCAAGGGGGGCGTGCGGGACAATATCATCCCCGACGCCGTTGAAATGCTCGGGACCGTGCGCACGTTCAATGAAGACATGCGAGCCGACATGCATGAGCGTATTCGCAATACGGTGGAACACATCGCCAAAAGCGCCGGCGCGTCGGCACAAGTTCATTTCGACAACCCCTATCCGGTCACGGTAAACGACATACCCCTGACCGAACGCATGGTGCCCACGCTCGAACGGGTGGCTGGCAAAGACAAGGTTTACGTCGGCCAGAAGATCACGGGTTGCGAGGATTTTTCTTGCTATCAACACAGAGTGCCGGGCTTCTTCTACTTTATCGGCATTACGCCACGTGGAGTCGATCGCAAACAGTCGGCTCCCAATCATTCGCCGCGGTTCTTCGTGGACGAATCGGCCTTGCTGCTTGGTGTGCGATCGCTTGCGTATTTGACGCTGGAGTTCATGGCATCGCAGCCGCTGACGGGTTAAAATCCACGCGTATATAACAACTCCGGAGGACACCGTGACCCGCATCCGCAGCTTCGTTCCTTTTGTTCTGTTGCTCGCCGCGGTTTTCATTCCGGCGACTCTGTTGCGCGCGGATACCGATGAGCACGGCTTCATAAGAATCCAGCCGGAAGACATCCAGTGGAAGGACGCCCCAGGCTATAACGGCGTGAAAATGGCCGTGATCGCGGGCGATCCGTCCAAGCCCGGTGTTTACGTCGTGCGCGTGAAGTTTCCTCCAGGTCTCATGTCCCGTCCGCATTTTCATCCCGACGACCGGTACGCCATCGTAATCAAGGGCACGTGGTGGACGGGGACGGGCGATACTTTTGATCCGAATACAACAGTGCCGGTCAAGGCCGGCGGCTTCATGAAGCATCCTGCGGGCGCTCACCATTACGATGGCGCCAAAGACGAGGAAGTTATTCTGCAGCTGATCGGCAATGGCCCGGGCGGCACGACCATGATTCACCCGGAAGACGGCCACACCGGTCCCTCCAGATAGCCACACACAAGTACTTCGCAAGCGGCAGAATCCTTCTGCCGCTTTTTTTGTTTTGAACGCAAGGAACGATAAAGACTTCAATGCTTTCCGACATCGAAATCGCGCAGCAGGCCCGCATCCAGCGCATCAACGTACTTGCCCGGGAGCGCCTTGGTATCGCCGAAGAGCACCTCGAACCCTATGGCCACTTCAAGGCCAAACTCTCGCTTGACTATCTCGACAGCCTCAAAGACCGCCCCGACGGCAAGTTGATCCTGGTGACCGCGATCAGCCCAACACCGGCGGGAGAAGGCAAGACGACCACGACGGTGGGACTCGGCGATGCATTGAATCGCATCGGCAAGAAGGCGTTGATCGCGCTGCGCGAACCGAGTCTCGGTCCGGTATTCGGCATGAAGGGGGGTGCGGCAGGCGGTGGCTATGCGCAGGTTGTGCCGATGGAAGACATCAACCTGCATTTCACCGGCGATTTTGGTGCGATCCAGCTTGCCACCAATTTGCTGGCGGCCATGCTGGACAACCATATCCATCACGGAAATGAGCTGGATATCGACGTGCGCAGGATCGTGTGGAAGCGCGTCCTGGACATGAACGACCGGGCGCTACGCGACATCGTCGTGTCCCTTGGCGGTCCCGGCAATGGTTATCCGCGGCAGGACGGGTTTGATATCGTGGTGGCCTCTGAAGTCATGGCAATTTTCTGTCTGTCGACTTCGCTGGCCGATCTGAAAAAACGGCTGGGCAACATCGTCGTTGCCTATACCCGTGACCAAAAGCCGGTAAGGGCGAGCGACCTGATTGCGCATGGCGCCATGACCGTGCTGCTCAAGGATGCGCTCAAACCCAATCTGGTACAGACACTGGAGAATACTCCCGCCATTCTTCATGGCGGCCCGTTTGCCAATATTGCGCATGGCTGCAATTCGGTGATCGCCACGCGTGCCGCGCTCAAGCTTGGCGATTACGTCGTCACAGAGGCGGGTTTCGGCGCAGACCTTGGGGCAGAAAAATTTGTCGACATCAAATGCCGCAAGTCGGGCCTTCGGCCGGACGCCTGCGTGGTCGTCGCGACCATCCGCGCGCTGAAATATCACGGGGGCGTCGCGCTGAAGGACCTCAATCAGGAGAACCTCGGTGCGCTGGAGAAGGGAATTGCGAATCTGGCGCGGCACGTCGACAACGTGCGTAATCGATTCGGGCTTCACTGCGTGGTTTCGATCAATCACTTTACTCACGATACCGATGCCGAAATCGCGCTGCTGAAGAAGATAGTGGAAACGCCGGACACCCCGGTAATACTTGCCAGGCACTGGGCGCACGGCGGAGCCGGTGCCGAGGACCTTGCCCATGCCGTAGTCGGCATCACTGGCAAGAGTGCCTCCGGATTTCGCTTCGTCTACGAAGATTCGGCGACGCTTTGGGACAAATTCAAGGCAGTCGCGACCAAAATTTACGGTGCGGCGGATGTCGCCGCGGACGCGAAGGTCAAGTCGCAGATCCAGAAACTGCAGGACGACGGCTACGGACACTATCCGGTCTGTATCGCCAAGACGCAGTATTCCTTTTCCACTGATGCAGCGGCGCGAGGCGCTCCGTCCGGGCACACGATAAACGTGCGGGAAGTCCGGCTCGCCGCCGGAGCAGAGTTTGTCGTCATGGTGTGCGGCGACATCATGACCATGCCGGGCTTGCCGAAGGTGCCGGCGGCGACGAAGATCGACCTGACAGCGGACGGAAAAGTGGTGGGGTTGTTCTGAAAAGCAGGACGTCGTCCCGCGATCTTGCGATAGTCACGCAGTCACGATAATCACGCCATTACGATCATGCGCTCCGACCTCAAATCCGCCACGGCTCTTTCCGTCTCTGCCGGCGAAAGCACCGCCGCGCAGGATTTGCATTGGCTGGAACAAAACATTCCCTGCCAGGCGGCCTGTCCGGCCGGCACCGACATTCCAGGTTATCTGGAAGCGATCTATCAGGGCCGGTATGCCGAAGCCTATGCAATCAATCTGCGTGACAACGTTTTTCCGGCCGTGTTGGGCAGAGTATGTTCCCGTCCATGCGAGGATGCCTGCCGCCACGGCTGGGAAGGCAACGGCGACCCGGTCGCGATCTGCTTCTCGAAGCGTTCGGCGGCGGATTTCGGCACTAGCGCGCCCGTCATGCTCACGCCGCGAAATGCCCCCACCGGAAAGACCATTGCCGTCGTCGGCTCGGGCGTTGCCGGTTTGGCCGCCGCGCGCGATCTGGCATTGGCCGGGCATCAAGTTACCGTCTTCGAAAAGCACGCGACGCCGGGCGGCATGTTGAATCAGGGCATCCCGGCGTTTCGCCTGCCGCGCGCGATCATTGCACGGGAGATCGAGCAGGTCGCGGGGGCGGGCGTCGAGATCCGTTGCGGTGTGGATGTCGGCGCAGACGTGACGCTGAGCGATCTCTCGGAACGGTTCGATGCAGTCATCATGGCGGCGGGAACACTGCGCCCGAACATGCTGGCACTGCCTGGACGGGACCTGCGAGGCATTGAGCACGGTTTGTTATTCCTGCTGCAGGTCAACGAGTTCGGCCGCCGCGACGTCGGTGCGCGCGTGATCGTGATTGGCGGTGGCTATACGGCCATGGATTGCGCGCGCACGGCGTTACGGCTCGGCGCACAGGTCGGAGTCGTCTATCGGCGAGCGCGCGAAGACATGGTGGTCTTGCCAGGCGAAGTTGAGGAACTTCTGGAAGAAGGCGGCCATCTGGAGACCAACTGTTCGCCAGATGCCTTTCTCGGCGAGGACGGCAAGGTGACCGGAGTCCGTTTCGTACGCACCCGCCAAGGCGAGGCGGGTCCCGACGGCCGGCGCGCGCCTGTCCATATTCCGGGCTCGGATCTGCACATCGGCGCCGATGCCGTCATCCTCGCGACAGGCCAGTTCCCGCAGACCGCGTGGGTCGGTCCGGCGCTGAAAGCAAAACTGGTGGCGGACGATGGCTGGCTGTCGAGCGGCGCGGCCCAGGAGACGGCGCACGCCAACATATTCACGGCCGGCGATTTCGCACTCGGCGCAACGACGCTGATCCAGGCGATCGGCCATGCACGGGAATGCGCCCGCAAAGTGGACAGCTGGTTGACGGGTCGCGCCCGGTTGCCGGCGCGCGCAAACATCGGCCCGGCCTTTCAGTCGAAGGTTGCAGGCGGCCGGGGCACGGGCCGGACACCGCAGATGAACGTGATACCGATCCACCCGATGCCCACACTTGCGCTAGCCGCCAGAACGCTTGGCTCCGAAGTCGAAACTGGGTTCGAACCCGTGCCTTCGAGGGAGGAGGCCGCCCGTTGCTACCTGTGCCACTACAAGTTTGAGATCATCGACGCGAAATGCGTTCTGTGCGACGAATGTCTTAATGTCAAACCAGTGGATGGTTGCATCGTCGAGATCGCCAGCCTGGTACGCGACGACGAGGGCCGCATTTCCGGCTATAACCGTATCGAGCAAGGCAAGACCGATTCGCTGTATTACAACCGACTGTGGATCGACCAGAGCCAGTGCATCCGCTGTGGCCGCTGCGAGTCGGTTTGTCCGGTCAATGCCATTACCATGCAGAAGGTGTCGCTGGAGGCTTGAGACGGATCCAGACCTGTGCCGGGGGCTGGGCCAACCGGCTGGTTGCTTCCAAAATCGCGATTTTTGCGGCTATACTCCATCTAGTGCCGTGTTGCAGCCCGATACGCGGTTCAGGGCGCAGCCGGTTGAGAGCCGATGACCGCCGTGGCGTGCGGTTCGGCAAGACAAGTCAGGAGAATGGAGTTGGCCCTGGTACTTGCAGTTGATATGGCCGGCGTCCCCAGCCGGTGGTTGATGGTTGAAGAAGCCATTTCCTACTATGCGCGACGCATGGTGGCATGGTCGCTCGGCGATCCCGTCGCGACCTATCACGGTGGCATTTGTCGTCGGACCGGCAAGCGCTCCGAGCTGTCGACGCACAGCATCATCGCGATCAAAGGCGCGGTGGATTTCGTCAAGGACCACCATACCGAACCGCACCTGTCCAACACGTCGCTGTTTTTTCGCGATCGGCACATGTGCGCTTATTGCGGAGGCCAGTACAAGGAGCGCGATCTTTCCAGAGATCACGTGATCCCCGTGTACCTCAATGGCCGCGATCGCTGGATGAATGTCGTCACCGCTTGCCGCTCATGCAATATCCGCAAGGGAGGACGCACGCCGGAAGAAGCGAACATGCCGTTGCTCTATACGCCGTATGTGCCCAACCGTTATGAACACCTGATCCTGCAGAATCGCCGCATCCTACAAGACCAAATGGAATACCTGATGGCGAAGGTCCCGCGTCACAGCCGCTTGTACGGCTGAGGAGCTGAGCGAAAGGACCTCGAAAGGCAAAGGCCGGCTGATAAGCCGGCCTTATGTTTTGATCAGTATTCCATTCGGCACGTTCATTACGCTGGCATTGAACGATTCCGGCGTCGCGTCACTCCAATTGGGTAACTGATTGCGTACCGAGGCACATAACATGAGACGAATCTTCATCGCGCTAATGCTCGCGGTCCTGACATTGCCAGGGTGCCAGTCCAATCCTGTTACCGGACGCAAGCAGCTCATGCTCGTGCCGGAAGACACGGCGATCAGCGAATCCAAACAGGCGTACGCCGCTTTGCTGCAACCCCTGGTCAAAGAAGGCAAGGTCGACTCCGACGCGGCGACGGTCGCCCGCGTGCATCAAATTACGGGTCGCCTGATTGCCCAGGCCATAAAGTACCGCCCCGAGACACAGAACTGGGAATGGAGCGTCAAAGTGATCGACGATCCGAAAACCGTGAACGCGTGGTGTATGGCAGGCGGCAAGATGGCGATTTATACCGGCCTGATCCAGCAGATCAAGCCGACCGACGATGAGTTGGCGCAGGTAATGGGCCATGAAATATCCCACGCTCTTGCCAAGCACTCCGCGGAGCAAATGTCGCGCGCAATGGCGATGCAAGTGGGTTTAGGTGCGCTCGCTATTACTCAACAAGACAGCAAGTACGCCGGTCTTACCCTGACCGGTGCGCAGGCCGCCGCGGTGGTCGCTTTGCAATTGCCGAACAGCCGCACGGCCGAGTCCGAAGCGGACCGCATCGGCATCGAATTGGCGGCGAAAGCCGGCTACGACCCCCACGCTGCCGTGACCCTGTGGGAAAAAATGGCGAAAGTCGGGGGCGGAAATCCCGAGTCGCGCAACGACTTTCTGTCTACTCATCCCGCGCCGGTCAAGCGCATGGAAACGTTGGCGGGACTTGTCCCCCAGATGATGCCTTTCTATCAGGATAAGTCGCCTCGCCCAAGCTACCAACTGCGAGCGCAAAAGGCCGGTCCAGCCGATTTGATGGCCAATGCTGTTTTGGCCCGCTAGTCGTCAGCGTTCCTTCTTCGCTAGGCCCGATTGCATTGAAGCCCGGCGTTCTATCGCCGGCCACTCCCCGCGCCAGTCGAGTGTTGCGAACGACCTCGGTCGCTAACTGACGTTCTGCGCCAGCCTTTCTGGCTGTCGTCCTGCTCATCTGCGATCACTACGCCCCGTACTGATCGTAAACCCCTCTGGTTCTGCCCTAAACGTGATTCTTTTCGCCGTGTGCCCATTGGCACGGCGGTTGCGACGTAACTATTACGCCCGGGCAGCCTGGAGCAAAGGGACTTACGGAGAAATCCGCATGGCTCGGCTCGATCCGGGCGGGTTTTCAGATAGGACAAACGTCGCCATCAGGAGACATCAGTAGTTACTGGAATTACTTAAGGTGTTTGCTGTATTGCCGTAGAATAAAATACAAATCGGCAACGGAGATAAAACAAGTTGAAAGCAGCAACGGGGCGCTCTGAGACAATCATCCGCGGTCAGGAAAGCCGCAAGCGGGGAAGCATCCGCATTTTGGCGCTGGGTTTATCTCTTACGCTGGCCAGTTGCGGCATTGCATTCGCGGAGCCTGCAGCTCCAGACCCGGTCTACCGGGCAGTGGCTGAGGCAATCGAGCAGGTCAAAGCAAAGTATGTCGGGGCGCTAGACGATCAGAAACTGATCGCCAACGCGATCCGCGGCATAGTCCAGGGGCTGGATCCTTACTCGGACTATCTCGACCCCGAGGCTTATAGCGATCTGCGCCAGGAAAACAGCGGCAAGTTCGGCGGCCTGGGACTCGAAGTGGGAATGGAAGCCGGAGCCGTCCGCGTCGTTTCCACATTCGAAGATTCGCCGGCGTCCCGGGCGGGCTTGCAGCCGGGGGACCTCATTACACGCCTGAACGATACCAGCGTCGAAGGCCTGACACTGGATCAGACCATCCAGCGCGCTCGGGGCGAACCTGATACCACCGTTGCGCTCACCGTAGTGCGAAAAGGCGAGGCGCAACCGCTCGTATTCACGCTCAAACGCGCGATCATTCAGAGTCGCACGGTGAAGTCCGCATTGCTAACCTCGGGGTACGGCTATGTCAGGATCACCAGTTTCAACCAGCGCACAGCGGATTCGACGCTGTCGGCGCTGACCGATCTCTATCGCCAGAATGGCGGGAGCCTGAACGGCCTGCTGATCGACCTGCGGGACAATCCGGGCGGCTTGCTCAAATCGGCGGTCGCAGTATCGTCGCTGTTCCTGCAAGATGACTCCCTTGTGGTCTTTACCGAAGCGGCGTCCGAAGAATCACGCATGCGTTTGCACACCAATGAAGAGCAGTACCTGCACAAGGATGGCGTCGCAAAATTAAAGCAGCTTCCCGAGCTGAAAAGCGTGCCCATCGTTGTCCTGGTCAATTCGGGATCGGCCTCCGCCGCTGAGATCCTGGCGGGCGCATTGCAGGATCAGCGCCGCGCAACGGTGGTCGGCACACAGACGTTCGGCAAGGGATCGGTGCAAGTGCTGGTGCCCCTGACCGATGGCTCCGCGCTTAAGTTGACGACGGCCTATTACTTCACACCCAACGGCAGACGCATCCAGGGCAAGGGTGTGACGCCGGATGCGGTTATCGATCCCGTTGCGACCGAGACGTCCGGCTCAATCAAACCTGCCTCACACGCCACGGCTGCGCCCGTGCAGGCTGCATGTGGACTTTCTACGGGTAACACGTCCGTGGTGCCGGATGCAAAAAATCCCGCCCTTGCCGATGACTGCCAACTGCAGCGCGCGGTTGAGATGTTGCGTCATCTGCCGGTCCTGGCCCGCAGCTGACGGCGTCGGATCGTTCGCGCCTCATGAAGCAGGGCACCATCGGGTGCTCTTTTTTTGCCGTGGCTATCGAAGGTCCGCTCAGCGCACAACGCGTTGCTGAGGGCCGGCATCTCTGAAGGACGGATTGCAAACGTCCGCGCCGTCTGCCGGGATCTTGTTGCCGACCAGTTTCTGCAGCGGCACCCAGAAAATCGATGTGACCAGCCTGCCGACCGTGCCAATGACGTCTCCGGCAGAAACGCCGATCTTGAAATTGTTGAATGGTCCGCTGACTTGTATCGGAGTGGCCAGGCTCAGGAACTGGGCCGTTTTTGCCTGCGGTCTCATATTGAGGTCGAAATTTTCCGCCGTGAAGTCGGCCTTGCCGGTGCCGTTGACCCGCATCCTGCTGGTATCCAGAATGACGGTGCGCCCCGCAAGCTTGCCGTCGCTCAGATCGAAGCGTCCGATCGCACAATTCACTTTTGACGCCTTGCCCGGATCCACGGCCGGCACCAATGCGACCAGCACATTGACCGCCCACAAGTCGAAAACACCAGACTGCATGTTCTGCGGCCAGATTGCGAATTCGATGCGTCCGTTGCCGTGGCGCAGTATCTCCGAGAGGTAGCGCGCGCGCGAATCGACGTCCACCTTCAGACTGAAGGCACCGTGCAGGTCGCTCTCCGGTTTCATTCGGCGCGCAAGCACGCCATAGTCGAATTTTTGAACGTCGATATGCAGATCGACTTGCACGTCCTGTTCCGTGGGTTCATACCCCAGCCAGAGCTTTGCCGAACCCCCGGCGATATCGACGGCGACCGGACCGATGTCGGCACGGCCGTTGGCGAGGGCCGCCTGCAGGGAGCCGCCTCCGAGCTGATCCTTGCCCGACAAGACCTGCTTTACCTCGACCTTCAGGTTTGCGTCCTGACGCCGCAGCATCTCCGGACTCAGTAATTTCTGCGCCTTGTCGCTGGCCTCGGCGGCTTTTTTGCGCACCTCCTCGGCAGTGAGCGCGGCAGCGTCATCGTCTGCTTTTTTCTCGACGGGCGACCAGTCACCGAATTTGAAATCGTCGAGCTGGATCACTGGCGAAGTCAGGGCAACGTCGATGCGCGGTCGCCCGCTTTGGGTGTCCACCCGTCCTTCTCCGTCGAGCACGCTTGCACCGATCTGAAGGCGCAGATCATCGACCTCGTAGCCCCGCGCGGACATGCGAAATTTTCCGGCAGCAGACCACGGGCCCCACGGCGGCAGCGAGGTGCGGGCGAGCTTGTTGAGGCTGTCGAATCGCTGTCCACGCGAGTCCAACGCCAGCTCGATTTCACTGCCCAGCGGGCGCGCAATACTGCCGGTGAGCGTCAAACTGGAGTCCGCGGCTTCTGCGTTCAGTTTGAACGGAAGCGGGGATTTTGGGTCCGCCAGTTGAATCGCGCGAGCCGTGTCCAGCGCCAGCGAGATAGGCACGCCGTCGAGATCTCCTTTCAGCGTCAATTTGAGCTGCGCGCCCGGAGCTGCGCTCAATTCGCCTTTGTCCAACGCGATACGCGCTTCTGCGCGCGTGTTCGGATCGCGCAATACGATACGGCCGCCGCCGATTGATCCCAGCAGCTCGGAACGCTCGAGCATGTCGCCAAGCCGGCTGGAACGCGCGACGAGGTTGATGGCGAATTCGCTGAACGTGGCTTCCAGATCCCGTACGACGCCGAGTTTCTGCAACAGTGTGCCGACGTCGATATTGGCTGCGGACAGCCACAGCCCGACGGTGGGTTCGGCGTTGCGCAAGTCCATGGTCACCGCACCGCTGAGGCCTGTGCCCGCCACGCTCACCGCGAAAGGCGAGGGATGCATGTAACCTTCGCGCACGCGGCCATCGAACGAGAGATCGCGCACTTCCACAGGAGTACCCGCGAATCGTTTCACGCGCACGCCGATGTCGGCATCGGTGAGGTCGATGCCCTGGGGCAATATCGGAATATCAAGTACGGCTCGGCTTTGTCCTGGTTTTTGCGGCCGCGTCGGAATCAGCGATTCCAGTTCGCGCGTGTCGATCTGTTCCGCGCTGAGCCGCACGGTTACCAGAGGCTTGCCTTGCGAGACGACACGCGTCAGATCCGCGCTCAGCGTCGAACGGCCCAGCTTGAACAGGATGTCACGCATGCTCCAATTCGCGGAATGCAGGCTGACTTTGCCCGACAGGGCGGCCGGAGCCTCGGCTCCGGGTTTGAAACCGAACCAACTTGCCAGTTCGCCAGCGTGGGGCGCGGAAAATTCGAACGCGATTTCCGGCCCGCGGTCAACCGAGAGTGCTTCCAGCATTCCTTCGATGCTCGCCCGTACATCGCCCGAGCGCAACTCGAACTGCAGGGGCGCGCGGCCCTCCAGCATGGTGCGCTCGAGGACTCCAGAGCGCAGCTTGGCGGTGAATGCGTGACCGAGGAGGTTCCCACGCATGCTGCTGCGTAATGGCATTCCGGGCGGCAATTTCACGTCCAGATTGTCCAGTGCGAATTGCACCGGTCGCTCCCCTTCGATATTCCCGTAGCTGAAACGACCGCGTTGCACGTCTAGGCTCACTCCAAGGCTGCGTACCAGGTCCTGGCCACTGTCACCTCGCGCGGCAAGACTGAAATCGAAGCGTCCGAGTTGTCCCTTGACGCCGCGCGCGCCAGTAAGCAACTCGGCTAGGCCGCCGAGATCGGAGTCGCGCGTGCCCAGGGTCAGCTTGAATTGCGGTGGATCCGAATTTGCGTCCGCTTCGACGCGGCCTGACAACGCAACGCCTGCTATGGACGCGTTGATGGGCGCATTCAGCACGCCGTCCTTGACTCTGAGTTGCAGGGACACATCGTTGACGTCACCCGGGAGGCTCAGCCAGCGGCCAACCCCGAGGATGACGTCGAGGTCGGCGCTGTTCATCTGCTTGAGGCTGAACGTTGCGGCGGACAACCTGCGATAGACGTCGGCAAAGTTGGGCGGCGGTTCAGTGGTTGGTTCGGTGGTTTGCGGCGCCGGCTCTTCTCCCAGGAAGGGGCGCATATCGAGTGTCGGCAAGACCAGCGAACCCGATATTTTTGGCTTGGGCCCGGTATCGTCGAATTCAAGCGCACCAATCAGCGTGGTGCTGCCCATTGCACCCGTCAATTGGGTGAGTGCCACATGATGCGGAGCGAATACCACGGTGGCAGCTATGCCACTGGCTCCGACATCCGGCATCTTGGTTTGCAGCAGGCGTTCGAACTCGAGCAGGTTTTCCGTGCCGAGGCCCAAAGTAAATTCGCCACTGGTGCCGTTCATGTTGCCGTTCACGACCAGCGTCGAACTCAGAAACGTCAGCGTGAAGGCAATGGGCCAAGGCTTGTCGGTGGCGATATCCGCCAACTTTCCGCCGGTGAATTCCAGACGGTACGGGAATTCCTTTTCGACCGCGCCGTTCAGCGTCATCTTGAAGGGCTCTCCCGCGCGGGACTGGGCCGCCAGTGCGTGCAGGCTGAAGAAATGCGGCTTGCCGTTCGGACCCGTATAGCGAACCCGCAATTTTTCCAGGGAGATTTTCTGGATGTCGAGCAAGGCGACCGCCTGGTCCGCCGTCATCGCGGGTGCCCCTCCGGGCTTGGGTTCTTTGGGCATGGCCTGCGGCGGACGCCGGAATGTCCAGTTGTTGCTGCCGTCTGCCCGTGCCTGCAGATGCGCACGCACATCGCTGCCGGTAAGTTCCTCGATATGCAGCCGCTTCTTGAACAGCAAAGGCCAGAGGTCGAGGGCCAGTCGTGCTTCGCCAAGGCTGGCGAAATCCTCCTGGCCGAACCCCGCCGGATTGGCGATATGCAAACCGCCCACACGCAGCTTCGGTGTCGCGGAAATCTCCATTTCCATCGGGCCTTCGAAGCGCACCGGGCGCCCGATGTTGTCGCTGAAGGTTTGCGCCACGCTGCTGCGCAGAAAGGACGCATCGACCGTGACGCCGACAAATGTGACGTAGAGAAATGCGAGCACGACGACCAGTATCAGCGCGAGGATCGTCCAGAGCACCCAGAACAGGAGCCGGCGCAAGGGGCTGGAAACGGCATGCAGCATGGTCGAATTGTCTGCTGATCGCGCGACGAACGCGCCGTTTACGTTGTCGGCCATATGTGATCGGACTGCCGCCGGGGCAGGGAAGTTCGGCGCGCTGCCATCCCCCGAGCCACGATCCGGTGCCGCAGTCCGGTGCACTACTCTAAACGCGCCAGCACTATGATGCCTTCGACTAGCGCAGTACGTCGGAGGCTTGCGCTTCGCCGACGAGCATATCGACATCCTCCTGCAACATCAGGCGTTGCGTTTGCAGGTTTCTTGCAGCTTCAGCGACTTTGCTCACGTAGCCGTCGTGGGTGCCATAAAGCTCATCCAGCGATGGACGCGGATCGTTGCGACTCTGCGCTTCGGCCCGCGTTTTCGGCAGCGGAATCGTCGAACCAAGCAGATCGCACAAGTCGGGTCCGCCGAAGTCCGCCGTGCGCGTATTCCAACCCAACAGCGTGGCTACCGGTGCTTCG
>Ga0105245_10002509_pt1 | contig 16547 bp, 14 predicted proteins | sample KBSM54metaG_FD_81523 | JGI IMG/M metagenome (GOLD analysis project Ga0105245, IMG submission 81523) | Miscanthus rhizosphere microbial communities from Kellogg Biological Station, Michigan, USA - KBS M5-4 metaG | ecosystem: Host-associated > Plants > Roots > Rhizosphere > Soil | place...
CGACTTGCGGCGTCTCGCGCACCATGCGCGCGTCGGATGCCGCGGCTTCCTTCATCGCCGCGTCGAAATCAGAAGGGTCGATGCGGAAGTGCGAGAACTCGCTCGAGCGGAGAACCACGTTCGCGCGACCGGCGGCGGAGACGACCTGTTGTGCGCTGACTTCGCGCGGCAGCCAGAGAATCGATCGCGCATCCATCTTCGCGACGTCGTTCGCGGTCAGAGCGGCGTGCGAATCGGCTGCGAACGGCTGAAAGTCGACGCGCTCTTCGTTCGACAACACTTCGCCGCTCAGATGAAGTTGCACCATCGTGAGGCGGATGCGCGCAAACGTCCGCGTGTCGATCCACACCGTGCCGCGATAGAGCGGCAGCGCATCCGGCGCGTTCGGCGGCGGCTCGAAGCGCACTTCGTACGTGTGATAGCCGTCGACTTCGACCTCGCGCACGAGCTGGTAGCGGTATTCGTTGGTGAGGTGGATGTCGAGCGGAAGCTGCGTGACCTTCTCCGGTTGGATGAGCGGCAGCTCGGGGATCTTCCCGTACTTCCATTTCACGCCGTTGAGGTAGAAGTCGCGCCACACCCAGTCGGCGCGTCCGTTTGGATCGGAGAAGTAGTCGCCGCTGATCGTCGCCTCGATTCCTTCGCCGCCTTCGAGCTGAAAGCGAAGTTTCGTCGCGTTGAGCGCGATGTATCGCGGACGAATCGAATCCTGAAACGACTTGTACGCCTGGTGATTGCGGATGATCTCTTCGACGGTGATGCCGCGCTGCGTCGCGACGTTGATCGCTTCTTTGGTGGTCTCCGGCTTCTCCGCATGATCGACGGTAAACGCGAACGGATGCTTCACCGGCTGCATACCGAGGAGGAAGGAGCCGCCTTTCTTGCCGACGTCGGCGAGATCGCGATCGCCGTTGGCGTCGACGATGCGCGGACGAACGTAAAGATCGCCGGAGAGCGAGACGATCGCCGCCGCCTTGTCGTCGCCGCGCGGCACGATGATCGTGCGCAAGTCTTCACCGCGCACGAACGTGACGACCGGCATCTCGATTTTGTTTCCCTTCGCATCGAGGACTGTCGTTTTCGCGGTCGAGTCGTACGCCCAGTCGCCGGCGAGCGCCAGATTGAGATTCGTGAGCGCCGCGTAATCCGAGTTGTCGGTCGCCTTGGTGAGGAGCGCGAGCGTCGCGCCGTCGGCGAGCGCGCGAGCGAGGTCGTAGTCGACGTTCGGCGACTGCGGATCGACGAGCGCGTAGATCTTCTTCGCCGGGTCATGCTCCGCGAGCCATTTCGCGGTCGCGGCGACGTCTTTGTCCTTCGCAACGATCACGTCGAAGTACGCGCCGGCGCCGCGATCGTAGAGTTTCGCCAACTCATCGAGCGAAAGCGGCGCGAGGACGATGCGCGGCGCGATGCCGAGTCCCTGCGCGTGAACGGCGAGCTGCTTGACCGCGTACGCGGCGGTGTCGGGCGCGAGTCCCGCGACCGTCGTGCCGAACGCGTAGAACGGTCCGTTCTTCGCGGCCCAGTTGGCGATCGACGTCGTCTGATTGTCGATCTGAATCAGCGGATCGCTCGACGGATCGATCATCAGCGGATAGATGAGGATCATGCGTTGCCGCTGCGCCGGATTCGATTCCTTGAGACTGATGCCGACGTTGCGCGCATCCGACACATACATTGGGTACGTTCCGGGCGAGAACATGTCGGCGGCCGCTTGCGTGCCGACGCAGAGGGTGCACGCCTTCGTCTCGGCTCGAGCCGTAGCGAGGATGAGAAATTGCAATGAGAGGACTGCGATGACGAATTTCTTCATGATTCGAACGTGCTGAACGCCACGATGTTTCTGAATCTTTCCTCCGGCGTAAGACTCCCGTCGGGGGAGCGCGACCGCCTGCGCGACGCCGCGGTCGCCGCAGGCGTCGAAGTGATCGATCTCGCGCACGAGATGGACGTTGCCGGGATCATCCGAAAACAGCTCCTGGAGGGCCGCCGTCTCTTCATCGCCGCGGGTGGCGACGGAACGGTGAACTCTGTCCTGCAGCCGCTCGTGAACACCGAAGCGTCGCTCGCCGTCATCCCCGTCGGCACCTACAACCACTTCGCCAAAGACCTCGGCATTCCTCTCGACTGGCAGTCGGCGCTCGACGTCGCGCTGCGCGGCGAGTTGCGTCAAATCGACACCGCGCGCGCGAACGACCGCTTCTTCGCGAACAACATCTCCATCGGACTCTATCCCGAGCTCGTCGCGCGACGCGAAGAGCGCGGCCGCGATTACCCGCGATGGAAGGCGCGGCTCTACGCGCTCTATCAGACGCTGCGCGCGTATCCGCATGTGAACTTCACCGTCGAGAGCGAGCATCATCAGGAAGTGATTCGCACACACGTCTTCATGGTGTCGAACAACGCCTACGATCTGTCGCGCATCGGCGTCGAGGCGCCCCGCAGCCGGATGACCGACGGACGATTGACGGTGTACTGGCTGCCGCATTTGCCGCGCATCGCCCTGATGCGATTCGCTGCGCACTACCTCGCGGGCCGAGTGACGACGACGCCGGGCTTTCGCATGTTCCGCACCGCGCAAATGAAAGTGCGCTCGCGCCACAAGACGCTGCACGCCGGCATCGACGGCGAGTTGCATCGGCTGGCGACGCCGCTGACGATCACGATCGTGCCGCAGTCGCTGGTGGTGAAGGTTCCGCGCGGAAGCTAGCGCTACCGGAAGTTTGGTTCCTCACCCTTCCGCAACGGCCGCATTCCGAACGCCGACCACATGTCGTTCACCGACACGAGCGTCACCCACTTCAGCGGCACGCCTTTGATCGAGTCCCAACCTTTGTCGCGCGTGAGATCCGTCTGGATCTTCGATGAGCCTTTCGGGAACGTGATCCACAACATGCTCTCCGGCTCGAGCGCGGCGACCGTCTTCTTGATCGACTTCGCGAGCTCCGCTTCGCTCTTCACGAAGAGCTGAATCCAGTCGAACTTTCCGCTCAGCTTCGTCGCGGCATCGACGCCGATGTCGTAGTCGTCCGGCGCGTTGATCACCGCGGGCCGTTTGCGTCCGGCAAGTTTCAGCTTGTCTGGCATTCCGAAAGTGTACGCGCGATAGACTGCGGCGCGAATGGGCGGCTTGCGCGTCATCCCCCTCGGCGGACTCGGCGAGATCGGGATGAACCTGATGATCTACGAAACCGACGATGCCGCGATCGTCGTCGACTGCGGAATGATGTTTCCCGACGCCGCCACGCTCGGCGTCGACGTCATCATCCCCGACATGACGTACATCTTCGAGAACGCCGCGAAATTCAAGGCGGTTTTCCTGACGCACGGCCACGAAGATCACATCGGCGCACTGCCGTTTCTTCTCGAGCGTGTGCCGCTGCCGGTCTACGGCATGCCGCTCACGCTCGGGTTCGTGCGCGACAAGCTCGAAGAATTCGGCGTCGAAGACACGGAACTGCGCGGCCTGATGCCGCGCGACGTCGTCGACGCCGGTCCGTTCCGCGTCGAGGCCATTCGCGTCACCCATTCGATCGTCGACGCCATTGGCTTCGCGATCACCACGCCGCACGGCGTCGTCATTCACACCGGCGACTTCAAGATCGATCACACGCCGATCGACTCGAAGCCGACCGACCTCGCGCGCTTCGCACACTACGGCGAAGAAGGCGTGCTGCTTCTCGTCAGCGATTCGACGAACGCGCTCGTGCCGGGACACGGTCCGTCCGAGCGCACCGTCGGTAACGCGCTCGAGCGCGTGTTCAGCAACGCGCGCGGCCGCATCATCGTGACGACGTTCGCGTCGCACATCCATCGCGTGCAGCAGGTGATCGACGCCGCACGCAAAGCGAAGCGCAGGGTATCGATGATGGGACGCTCGCTCGTCGACAACGTCGAGACCGCCGAGCGCCTCGGCTATCTTCACTTCGCCCGCGAAGTGCGCGCGTCGGGCACCGAAGAGCCGCGCGAGCTCGTGATCATGACGACCGGCACGCAGGGCGAGCCGACGTCGGCGCTCTCACGCATGTCGGTCGGCGAGCACAAACAGATCGCGATCGAAAAGGGCGACATCGTCGTCATCTCCGCCCGCACGATCCCCGGCAACGAGCGTGCGGTTGCGCACGTGATCGACAACCTCTATCGGCGTGGCGCCGAAGTCGTCACGCACGACACGCCCGACATCCACGTCTCCGGGCACGCGTGCGAAGAAGAGCTGAAGCTGATGATCAACGTGACGCGGCCGAAGTTCTTCATCCCGATGCACGGAACGCTGCGACATCTGATTCATCACGCGCGCCTCGCCGAACGCGTCGGCGTTCCGCACGGCGCGGTGTTGACGAACGGACAGATCGCCGTGATCGAAGGCGACGAGCTGCGCGTTCTCGAAGAGCGCGTCGCGCAAGGGAAAGTGTTCGTCGACGCGGAGGCGGAGGAAGTGCCGGAGGTCGTGGTGCGCGACCGGCAACATCTCGCCGAGGATGGATTCGTGATCGTGGTGGTCGCAGTCGACTCGAATGGGCGATTGATTCGCGATCCGGAGATCATCACGCGCGGACTGGTGCACGTCGACGCGAGCCAGGACATCCTCGACGAAGTGCGCGCACTGCTCGTTGGCATCTTTCAGGAAAGTCCCCCCGACGAGTTGCACGATTCCGATCTGCTTCAGGAAAAGATGCGCGCGGCGCTCAAGCGATATTTTCGCAAAGAAATGGGGAGGAGGCCGCTCATCCTTCCAGTCGTGTGGGAGATGTGATGGTTGCTTGGTTGCGCGGTTTCGCGGTTGCTCGGTGGGAACTCACCCATCAACCGCGCAACTGCGCAACCGTGAAACCCGGAGACTGAATGTCGATTCTTGAAGCCATCGTGCTAGGTCTGGTCCAAGGCCTCACCGAATTCATCCCCATCTCTTCGACCGCACATCTCGAGATCGTTCCCGTTCTCCTCGGCTGGGGCGATCCCGGCGCGGCGGCGAGCGCGGTGATTCAGTTCGGAACGCTGCTCGCGGCGCTCATCTACTTCGCGCCGGACATCGTCCGTCTCATCCGCGGATTCATTCGCGGACTCGTCACGCGTCATCCGCTCGCCGACACCGACTCGCGCGAGGCCTGGCTCGTCGTCATCGGCACGATCCCGATCGTCATCCTCGGTCTCCTGTTGAAGAAGCACATCGAGTCGACGTTCCGCGGACTCTGGGTGATCACGACGATGGTGATCGTGGTCGCGATCCTGATGCAGATCGCCGAGGCGTATGCGAAGCGCGCGCAGTTGCGCGACTTCGCGCAGCTCACGGTAATGGATTCGATCGCGATCGGACTCGGACAATGTCTGGCCCTGATCCCCGGATCATCGCGCAGCGGGTCGACGATCATGACCGCGCTCTTTCGCAAGATCGATCGGCCAACCGCGGCGCGTTACTCGTTCCTGTTATCGATCCCCGCGGTCGGCGGCGCGGGTGTGCTCGAGCTTTTGCACGAGCGCCATCATCTCGCGTCGATCGGATGGACGCCGATCGTCGTCGCGATCGTCGTCTCGTTCATCTCCGGCTACGCGTCGATCTGGTTTCTGTTGCGCTACCTGAAGACGCACACGACGCACGCGTTCATCTACTACCGATATGTTCTCGGCATCGTGATGATCGCGTTGCTGGTGACGCACCGGCTCTAATTCATGTGCGCCGGCGGCGGCGTGCCGTTGAGAAGAAAGTCGACGAGCGCCCTCGCGCGACGCGGCCCGAAGACGTCGCGCAGCGCGGGCGAGACGGCGTTGAGACCGACGTGTGTATCGCCGAACACGCCGATGGAAGCGGGGAAGTGGATTCCGTCGCCGACGTCGATGTTGCCGAGATGACAGCCGCCGCAGGCTTGCGTGTCGGCGCGGACGAGGAGTTGAAAAGTGCTCATCTTGCTGCCGACTCGGGTGAGCTCCGCTTGCACACGTTTGTCGAAGTCCTTTCCAGCCTGCGTCGCCAGTCCTTGAAAGTACGCGTTGCTGCCGAACACCACTGAGTCGGCGGGGTTCGTCTCGCCGACGAGGTACTGCTTCGGAAAATCGATGTAGTAGTTGATGTCGCGCAGCGCGAGCGTCGGAATCTGCCGGATGAACTCTTCGCGGAACTGCGCGGCGAGAGGCGTGTCGATCGACGCATTGAACAGCGACGAATGCGGCACGTTCTCGACGAGATCCGGCTGCATGACCAGGCGGCAGTCACCGCTCGCGCAGCGTTTCTCGACGACGAATTGATAGAAGCGCGGAATCTCGCCCGCCGGGGAGTCGCGCTGCTTGTTGCGAATGCGTCCGCCGTTGTTGAAGTTCTCCGCCTTGAGAAGCGGCGCGAATCCGGGGATGCCGTCGAAGAAGAACGTCTCGATGCGCGCGCGGCGCTCGAGCGTCGAATCGACTTTCGTCAGGTCCGCCCAGAACTGCGCGACCGGACGGCATGCGGCGATTCCGGCGGACGGATTCGGATTCGGCAGCACGCCTTCGAAGATGATCTCGAGCTTCGTGCCGGGCGCGGCGGTCGTGCGCGCGAAGATGATCCGGTATTGGCCGCAGTTCGATCCATCCGCGGGCGTTTGATCGAATCGATTCGTGACGCCGACGGTCATGTACTCGTGCGCCGTGAACGGATCGCTCATCGCCAGAGGACCTTCCGGTGTCGGACAGCGACGAATGAATCCGTTGAACGCCGGCGCGCCGTTGGCAATGAAGTCGTCGCAATGCGGCGCGTCGGCGACGAACATCCCCGGCTTCGGATTCTGCGTATCGAACCACTGCCGGTAAAGCTGCAGCGGCGTCATCTGCGCGCCGGCGCGATCGATCAATGCCTGCAGCACGCGCTCGAGCGTCAAGCCGGAGATCACGGCCTGATCCGTGATCACGAGCGAGCGGTCGAGTTGAATGTCGATTCCGATGGGCGGCTGTACCGCGTGGCGCCGCGCCGCGGCGGTGAGGAAAACGAAGACGGCGAATAGCAACGCGAACCGTCGCATGACGTATTAGTTTACGTGCACCGGCGGCGGTGCTCCGAACATCAGAAAGTCGCGCAGCACTTTGGCGCGGAACGGCGCGTAGACGTTGCGCAACGCCGTTGAGATTCCGTCCAGCGTCACGTGCTCGTTGAAGCGCGCGGCCGGGAACTGAACACCTTCGCCGACGTCGGAGGCAGAGTTGTGGCAGCCGAAGCAATCCTGTGTGTCAGCGCGCGCGATGATCTGTCGCGGCGTGATCGTGCTGCCGAGACGCGTGAGCTCTTGTTGAATGCGAAGTTGGAAGTCTTGTCCGGCGGGCGTCGAAAGACTGGTGACGTACGCCTCGCCGTTGCCGGTGACGCCGGCGTCGGGCGGACGTGATTCGCCGGCCAGATATTGCTTCGGGAAATTCACGTAGTAGTTCACGTCGCGGATGATGAGCGTCGGCATCTGGCGGATGAACTCGTCGCGGAATTGTGGGCCCAGCGGCGTGACCACGGACGCGTTGTACAGCGACGGATGCGGCGCGTTGTTGAGAACATCGGGCACGATCACCAGCCGGCACGCGTCATTCGCACAGCGCTTCTCGATGACGAACTGATAGAAGCGCGCGGTGTAGACGGGAGGCTCGATGTGCTCGTTGCGAATGCGGCCGCCGTTGTTGAAGTGTTCGGCCGTGAGGACCGGCGCAAATCCCGGGATGCCGTCGAAGAAGAATTGTTCGATGCGCGCGCGGCGCTCGGATGCGGAGTCGATCGTGCTCAGGTCGGCCCAGAACTGCGCGACGGGGCGGCAGGCGGCGATGCCCGCCTGCGGGTTCGGATTCGGAAGCACGCCTTCGAAGAGAGTCTCGACGTTGGTCGTTCCCACCGTGCCTCTGAGGCGCACGAACACGATGCGATACGCGCCGCAGTTCGATCCGTCGGCGGGCATCTGATCGAAGCGGTTGATCACGCCCGCCGTCTCGTATTCGTGACCCGGGAAGGGATCGGTCGTGGCCAGAACACCTTCCGGCGTCGGGCAGCGGCGCGCGAATCCGTTGATCGACGCCTTGCCGTTCGTCATGGTGTCGTCGCAGTGCGGCGCATCGGCGACAGCCAGTCCCGGCTTCGGGTTCTGCGTGTCGAACCACTGCCGGTACAGTTGCGCCGGCGTCATGTTCACGCCGGCGTGATCGATGAGCGACTGCAGAGTGCGCTCCAGCGTGATGCCGGAGATGACGTTCTGATCGGTGATCACCATCGACCGTTCGATGTCGATGTTCGGTACGACAGGAACCGGCGGTGTGACTGAGTGGCGTCGCGCGGCGGCGGGGAGGAGAAATACGGCGGCGAACAGCAACGCAAGGCGTCGCATGATGATTAATCTACGTCCGCGATTCGCGAAGCGTCGCGAAAATTTTAATCCGAGAGAACTTGAACGTCCGGAATGTTCCGGTACTTCTCCGCAAAATCCAATCCGTAGCCGATCACGAACTGCGGATCGATCGAGAAGCCAACGTACTCAGCCTTGAACTCCACCTTGCGCGCGGCCGGCTTGTCGAGGAACGTCGCCGTGCGCACCATCGACGCGCCGCGCCCTTCGATGTAGCGATGCACTTCGCGCATCGACAGGCCGCTGTCGATGATGTCTTCGACGATCAGAACCGCTTTGCCGTGCATGTCGAGCTGCGGTTCCTTGAGGATCGTCACGACACCCGACGATTCCTTCGAGCTTCCGTAGCTCGAGACCTGGATGAAGTCGAGCGCGACGTCGAAGTGGATCGCGCGCATCAGGTCCGTGCAGAAGAAGACGCCGCCTTTGAGCACGCAGAGCGCGATCATCTCCGTACCGGCGAAGTCTTTGGCGATTTCCTGTCCCATTTCTGAAACGCGTTGAGCGATCTGGGCGCGCGTGATTAACGTCGTCTGTGCCATTCGTGCGAGAATCATACATCCACGTTTCGCACGGCAGGCCGGCGTGTCAGTCGCAGAAATCGGAGCGTTACACGGTCGATTCATTCGACAGTCGGACCGATTCAAGTCCGCGTGGACCTTCCATCAGTTCGCGAGCGGCGCCTTCAAGAACTTCCTCGACGAGCCGCTGCCGTACGCGATCGACTTTCAGCGCATCTACGAGCGCCTGAAAACGATCAGCACCACCATCAACTCCGGGCAGATGGACGAGGCGAACGCCGCGCTCGTCGCGAACGACGCCGCGCTCGACAGCGCGCAGCGGACGCTCATCGCCGCGGATGACCGCATCACGCCGCCGGTCGTCCGCCGCTTCTTCGAGCGGTTGAAGCGCACCGACGACGCCATCATCCATCACCTCATCCGCTTCTACTTCTACGCCGCGGCGATCGAAGGCGATCGGCGCGACAAGATCGACTTCCTCTTCACGCGCATCGGCGAAGACTTCAGCGCCGATCGCGGCGAGTACTGGTCGCGCGACTCGCTCGAGTTCCGCGAGCGGATCATCGCGCTCGTCTCGGTGCTCCACGTTTCATCTGCCGCACCGGATGAAGTGGTGAAGCTGATTCGCGCCGTCCGCTCGATGCGCGACGACGTGAAGAAGATCACGCGCTTCGAAGAGCTCACCGACCGCCATCTGCTCCGTAACGCGCGCCTCTTCAAGCATCGCATCGGCGATCTCTACTTTCATCCCGACATTCTTCTCGCCATCGTCGAGCTGAACGTCGCGACGAAGAACACGTTCGTGAAGTTGTATCTGGCCGAGGAGCAGAGGCTGGTCGACGACTCGTCGAAGCTGCTGGAGCACGGCACCGCGATCGCGCGCAACTTCGGCGACACGAATCCGGAGCTGATCGAAGAGATCGCGCGATTCAAGGAGGCGAAGCAGCGCTTCGACGAGCTGCGCGCCGAGTCGAACGTGAAGCACGACGTCGTCACGCGGCTGAAGTCGACAATGACGAACATCCTCTCGCAGCTCGATCGTGGCCTCGAAGAAGACATGGTCGGCGAAATCCCCGTCGCATTTTTCGACAGCGCGAAAGTCGCCGAGCATTTCGGCCGCGACGAGACCCTGCTGCCGCATCTCACTCGCCTCGCGGCCGCGGTCGGAGACGACGTGCTCATCGCCGATCTGCGCCTCGAGCCGTGGGAAGTGGGCGCGTTCGAAAAGCTCTTCGGCCGCGCACTTCCCGAAGCGGACGAAGACAACGAAGAGCTGTGGACGCTCTACATCCGCGCGGCCGCGGTGCGCGTGAAACTCGATAACGAAGCGACGACGATCGCGACGGCGCGCGCGGCGGGCGTGCGTCCCGATCCCGAGCTGCTCGCGAACGCGAAGAAGAGCCTCGACTGCGCGAAAGAGCTCGACGAGTTGTTCGGCGACTTCCTGCACGAGGCGGTCTACTACTCGAATCCGAAGATCCTGCATCAGCTCTATCGATCGCGATTTCGCCTGCTGCGCGGCTTCAGCGGGCTGTGGTTGATTTACGATCACCACTAACGAATGAAGATTCACGAACTGCCGCGCCCCTCGAAGATCGTCGCCGTCGGCCGCAACTACGCGGATCACGCGAAGGAGCTCGGCAACGACACGCCGGCTGAGCCGATCATCTTCCTCAAGCCGCCGAGCGCCGTGCTCGCGCCGGGCGGCACGATCGTGCGTCCGCCGATCTCGCAGCGCGTCGACTTCGAAGGCGAGCTCGCGATCGTCATCGGACGCGAAGCGAAAAATGTGCGCGCATCCGAATGGCGCGACTACGTGCGCGGGTTCACGTGCGCGAACGACGTCACTGCGCGCGACATCCAGAAGAAGGACGTCCAGTTCACGCGCGGCAAGTCCTTCGACACCTTCCTCCCCCTCGGTCCGCACATCGAGACCGAGCTCGATCCATCGCGCCTGCGCATTCAAACGCGCGTCAACGGCGAGACGAAACAGGACGGCAACACCGAGCAGATGGTGTTCAAGTGCGATGTCCTGATCGAGTTCATCACGCAGGTGATGACGCTCTTTCCCGGTGACGTGATCCTCACCGGCACTCCCGCCGGCGTCGGTCCGCTCGTCGCGGGCGACGTCGTGGAAGTGGAGATCGAAGGGATCGGCGTTCTGCGCAATGTCGTTGCGTAAGACGCTGTTCGAGCTCTTCCCCGATCTGCACAAGGTGCCGCTCCCCGCGTTCGTCGTCGGCGGCGCGATCCGCGATCTTCTGCACGGCGCCGATCCCGCGGACGTCGACATCGCGTCGAACGATCCGCTCACCGCCGCCCGCACCCTTCGCCACAAAGTCATCCGCCTCGGCAAGGAAGATCACATCAGCGCCTACCGCGTCGTCCTGGGCGAGCACGTGTACGACTTCGCGGAGCTGCTCGATCACGACATCGGCGCCGATCTCGCGCGCCGCGACTTCACCATCAACGCGATGGCGCTCGACCTCGAGCGCGACGAGCTGCTCGATCCGCACGGCGGCCGGCGCGACCTCGCCGCGCGCGTCGTGCGGATGGTGAACGCCGAAAACTTCGACGACGATCCGCTGCGGATGTTGAAGGCCGTGCGGATGGCGGTCGTGTACGGCTTCACGATCGACGATGCGACGATCGCGGCGATTCAGCCGCGCGCGCAGCGGATCACGAGCGTCGCCGCGGAGCGAGTCGCGTTCGAGCTGTCGCTGATCTTCTCCGCGAATCGATTCCGCACCGCGGCGGCGTCGCTGCGCGAAACGCACCTCGACGTTCCGCTCTTCGGCCGTGAGTTGCCGCCATTCGATCGCGAGGAGCTCGCGTACGAGATGGCGATGGCGCTGATCGTCGACGACCCACGCGCATTCGGCGAGCGATGGCGGTGGAGCGAGTCGATGATCCGCGACGTGACGACGCTGAAGAAGCTGATGAAGGAGCACGATCTCGTCGCGCTCTTCGACGCCGGCGAGCGACTCGCGAGCATGCTGCCGTTCGAGGTCGAGATGCCCGACTTCACGATCAAGCCGCTGCTCAACGGCGAGGAGATCGCGAAGATCACGGGATTGGAGCCGGGCGCGCAGCTGGGCCGCATCAAGCGCGCGCTTCTCGTCGCGCAGATCCGCGGCAGCGTGAAAACGCGAGAAGAAGCCGAAGCCTTCGTCAGCGAGTGAGCTTCACTTCGACGTCTCCGAACGTCACGTGCAGGTTCAGCCGCGACGTTCCGTCGCTCTTCTCCCATCGCGTCATTCCGGGGAAGAGTCCCGAGCGCGAGATGATCTCGTGGCCGAGGTTGGTGGTGACGTCGCCGATGCGGCAGGAGGCGGAGAGCTCGCGGACGTTCGCGCGCGGCGTACGCACGGAGAGATCGCCGGCGCGCATGTCGACGAACACATCGCCGAAGACGCCGTCGATGTCGACGTCGCCGTACTTCGTCCCGAGCTCGAGCGACGTGCCGGGCGGCACTTCGATGGTGATGTGAAAGTCGGTGAGGTGCGAGGCGCGCCATCCGCGCGCGTTGGGGCCGAAGCGGCGGCGCACGACTGCTTCTTCGTGATTCGTGAAGATCTCGGCGCTGACGTCGTCGACGAGCTTCTGATTCTTTTCCTTCGGATCGGTGCCGTCGTACTCGCGTTTCGCGTAGCCCTTCACGACGACGAGCCCTGCTTCGCCGTTGCGCACCGTGACGTCGCCGGCGGGAATCTCGATCACGACGCGATGGATGCCGGCGGACGATACGCCCTGCTGGAACTGATGACGCACCTCGTGATTCGCGAGCGCGGGCGAGGCGGCGAGAAGGAAAGCACTGATGAGAATCGTGTTGCGCATATCTCTGAATACGTTCCGCGCGGTGCTGGGGTTAACAGTCGCCCAAAAAAACTGAGGGACCGGCGAACCGGCCCCTCGAGTACGACTCCCCAATTGTTGATGGTGATGTCAGGTTACTTCTTCTTGGACGACTTCTTGGCGCCGCCCTTCTTGGCAGCAGCTTTTTTCTTCGCAGCCATTTAGCTCACCACCTTTCATGCCGTGCGGGACCTCACGGTCGCGCCTATTTGGCATAACGCGCCGGAATTCTCCGGCACAACTTGATGACGATTTGAAAGGGGAGACGAGTTCTGACGACCTGCGACATATGCTGCGATGTTTAGCGAGCTTTTGGCGATCATCATTTCTGTAGTCGTAAATATGCGATTAATAAATCGTATTGTCAAGCAATTGTTTATCAAAATTGAAATGCGAAGCGGGTGTTCCACGAAGTTCCACGCGCGCGACGCGTCATCGACGCGCGCGATCGTACGCTTCGCGCGCACGTTCCGCGCATCGACGCCACGTGAAATCGCGCGCGCGCTCGATGCCGCGCGATGCGAGTTGCGCGCGTAGCGATGCGTCGCTCGCGATGCGCGTGATCGCGCTCGCGATTCCATCGACGTCGTGCGCATCGACGTGCAGCGCCGCATCGTTCGTGACTTCGACGAGCGCCGCGTGATGCGACGTGATCACCGGCGTGCCGCACGCCATCGCCTCGAGCGCGGGCAATCCGAATCCTTCTTCGATGCTCGGCATCACGAGCGCAATCGCGCCGCGGTAGAGCGGCGCGAGATCGTCGAACCACTCGAATCCTTCGCCCGCGAGCACGATCGGAACATTCGCAAGCTTCGCCGCTTCGATCGCCGCGCGCGAGTTTTTGTGCGGCTTCGCGTTGCCGACGAACAACACGTAACTCAGTGGGGCGCCGGCGCCCTCGCCGGCGGGCGTGAAATGCGCGTCGACGCCATTCGGCGTAACGATCACGTCGCGAACTCCGAGCGTCGCCTCGATCTCCCGCCTCATCGCCTCGGTCACCGTGACCACCGTGTGCCGCGCTGCGCGCCGCATCATCGTCCTCGCGTACGCCCGCTTGATCGGATTCCGCAGCTTCAGATGAATCAGGTCGTGAATCGTGACGACCGTCGGCAGCTTCGTGAACGGGACGACGTAGTGCGGCGCGTGAAAGACGTCCGCGCGAATGCCGCGGCCGACGGTGAGCAGCTCGCGGATCGAGTACTTCGGCGCATCGACGACGACGTGCTCGACGCCGCCGGGCAACTCCGCCGACTCCGGCGCGAGCGCGACGATCTCGTCTTCGCCGATCTCGAGCAGCCCGCCGATCAATCCGCGGATGTACGTGCCGATGCCGAAGTCGCGGATCTTCCGCGCGTCGATCGCTACGCGCATTGCAACAGCTCCGTCATCAGCGCCGCGCTCCGCTCCCATCGAAACTGCTTCGCGCGCTCCGGACCGCGCGCGCGGAGTTCGCGGCGCAGTCCGGCATCGCGCAGCACGCGCACGAGCGCATCGCGAAGTTCCGGAAGCTCGATGAGGATTCCGTCGAGATAGTCGGGGATCGCGCCCGTGCGCGTGGCGATCACCGGCGCGCCGCACGCCATCGCCTCGAGCGGCGGAATGCCGAAGCCTTCGTATCGCGACGGATAGACGAACGCCTTCGCGCCGCGATACAGCTCGCGCAATCGCTCGCGCGTCACGTAGCCCGTGACTTCGACATCATCCGGAATCGTCACGCCCCATCCGCGATCGCCGCACAGCACGAGGCGCGGCCGCGGCGCGGGCAGCGAGCGCCACGCGTCGATCAGCGCATCGACGCCCTTGCGCGGCTCGAGCGTTCCGGCGAAAAGGATGTAGTCGCCTTCTTCGCCGCCCGGCGAGAAGAACTCGTCGACGCCGTTCGGCACGATCTCGATCTTCGCGCGATCGACGGCGAAGCCGCGCACCGCTTCGTCCGCGATCGCGCGGGACACGCACGCGATCCGCGACGCGCGCTCGAGCGAGCGTCCGATGAAGAGGTTGTACGAGAGAATCGTCTTCAGCCGGTGCCGGCCCGGCATCGTGATCGACGTGAAGTCGTGCAGCGTGACGACGCCCGGCTTCTTCAGCGCGACCGGCAGCGTGCCGTGCGGGCCCCAAACGACGTCGCCGTCGATGCGCGGCAGCACGAACTGCTGCCACATCACGCCGTTGATCGCGCGATCGACGCGAAAGCGGCAGTGCTCGATGCCGCTGCGATCGTCGATCGGCACATGCGACGCAATCAGCGGCACGTCTCCGAGCCGCCGCGCGATCTCCGCCGTGTGCACGCCGATCCCCGTGCGATGACCGACGAGCGGGCGGCCGTCGATGATGACGTCGAGCATTCGAAGATAGTGTACGGATCTCAGTGGGGCGCCGGCGCCCCCGCCGGCGAGGGCGCCGGCGCCCCACTGAGACCAACGCGTCGAATCACGTCCAACGTTTGCTCGCCGGCGCGCGCCCACGAAAACTCCGCCGCCCGCGCCCGCCCGCGTTCCGCGAGCGACGCGCGCAGCGTCTCGTCCGTCAGCACGCGCCGCAGCTGCGCTTCCAGCTCGCGCGCGTCGCTCGGATCGAAATACAACGCCGCATCGCCGCCGATCTCGGGCAGCGACGACGAATCGGCCGCGATCGACGGCACGCCGTGGGCCATCGCCTCGAGCAGCGGAAATCCGAACCCTTCGTAAATCGACGGCAGCACGAACGCCTCGGCATCGCGATACACCGTCGCCAGCCGGTCGGCGTCGAGATAGTCGAGATGCACGACGCGCGGACCGCGCAGCCGCGACACGATGTTCTCCGACTTCCATCCGACCTTTCCGACCACGACGAGCGAGCCATCGTAGTCGCGCAATCGATCGAACGCGTCGAGCAGGACGCCGAGGTTTTTGCGCGGCTCGATGGTGGAGACGAAGAGGATGTAGCGCTTCGGCAGTCCGTCGACCGGCGCGTACTCCGTCGGCATCGCCAGCCCGGAATGAATCGCGATCGCGCGCGACGGATCGACCTGGTAGTAACGCAGCAGATCGCGTCGCGTCGATTCCGACACGCACACGATCGCATCCGCCGCCGCGATCTCGCGCTGCATGTGCACGTTCAGGTTGTGCAGCGTCTCCTTCTGCAGCAGTTCCGGATGGCGTTTGTACGTCAGATCGTGAATCGTGATGACGCGCCGCTTCGCGACGGCCGAATGGAGTCGCGGCAGAAAATAGTTCGCGCCGAAGACGACGTCGCAGTTCGCCAACTTCATCCACGCCACGTATGCTGCCGCCGTCATCGGTCGCGCCAGTCGCGACTTCGGGGTCCCGCGCAGATCGAAAGTCAGAAGCGTCGCGTTCGCAGGAACGCCGGCGTGAAGGTGCGGCCCGAGGTCTGTGACGCGCGCGTCGCCGAGGAGGATGAGGTCGACGTCGTCGTGCTTCGCGAACTCGTGGAGAAGATAGTAGAGATACCAGCCGATACCGGTGAGCGGCTCGTAGAACGGACGGATGTCGACGCCGATACGTAACTTTTGCGGATGCCGCGTCGCCGCGCGCCACACGTCGCGCGCGCGTGCCGCAGCCGCATGGCCCAGAGTGTGAACGATGAGTCCGGCCGCCATCGGACGCGGATACTAACAGTGAAGAAGTTCATCATCATCGTCGTCGTCATCGCGGTGATCATCGGCGCGCTGGGGCTGTACCTCGTCGCGACGACGCCGAGCGAATCGCGCGGCGTGCAGTTCCCGCTGACCGGATCACAACGCGCGCTGATTGCGAGCGTGCCCGCGACCGCGGACTCGTTCGCGCTCGTCCCGACGGTCGTCGCCGTCGAGTCGAAGCTGCTCGCG
>Ga0105245_10002511_pt1 | contig 16539 bp, 15 predicted proteins | sample KBSM54metaG_FD_81523 | JGI IMG/M metagenome (GOLD analysis project Ga0105245, IMG submission 81523) | Miscanthus rhizosphere microbial communities from Kellogg Biological Station, Michigan, USA - KBS M5-4 metaG | ecosystem: Host-associated > Plants > Roots > Rhizosphere > Soil | place...
CGGGCCCGCAGGGCGGACAGGCGGCCGGTCGTGCGGCGGCTGGCGGGTGTCTGGTCCTCGTCCTCCCACGGCGCCGCGTCCCATCCCATGGGCACCGTCTCCGGCTCGGGATCGGCCCACAGCTCGCGCAGGTCGTCGGGCATGAGGGGGATGACGGGCGTGGGCGCGAGCTCCTCCACCGGCGGGGCGGCCGGCCGCCGGCGGGCCGGGCGGGGGGACGGGGCCGGCGCCGGGGCCTTGGCCTTGGGCGGGGCCGCGGGCACGGTGCCCTTGCGGGGCTTGGCGATCTTCGGGGGGGCCGGCGCCTCGACGTCGGCCTTGGCCTTGGCGTTGGCCCGGGCCCGGCCCTTGGTCGGCGCCGCGGCCGCGGCCGCCGGCGCCTCCGACTCGCCCATGACGGCCCGGGCGGCGGCCGCGGCGGCGGCCGCCATCTCCCGTTCCGCGGCCACCCGGGGGGTGGCGCGGCGGACCGCCTTGGGCGGCGTCAGCGGGGGCAGGGCGGGGGACGAGGCGGCCAGCATCTCGCCCATGGGCAGCAGCTTCACCGGCGGGGGCTCCGGCATCAGGAACGGGTGCTGGCTGGCGGCGCCGACGGGGATCTTCGACACCACGGGCTTGTGCACGGGCACCGGCCACGGGCTGCGGCTCAGAGCGGCCTCGGCCAGGGAGAGGAGCACGGGGTCCTGCAGGGTGCGGGCGATGGCGTCCGCCTCGAGGAAGGAGTGGCGGGCGCGGACCTGCTCGCCGGCCCGGTCGTGGGCGTCGCCGAGGGACACCAGCAGCCGGCACTTGAGGGCGGCCGCGTCGCGGCTGTGGCCGACCAGCAGGCCGAGCCCGACGCCGTACCACTCGGCCGCCTCGTCGTAGGCGAGCTGGGCCAGGGCCTGGTCGCCCGCCCGCCCGGCGTGGGCCGCGGCCGACACCGAGCCGCCGACCGGGGACGCGGCGGCGGCGTGGAAAGCCAGTCGGACGAGGTCGTCGTCGGCGCCGGCGGGCGATTCTTCCAGCTCCGCCTGGAGGCGGCCGTGGACGTGGATGCCCCGGTTGGCGGCCACCCGGTGCTCCACCGCCGAGCGCACCACGTCGTGCACGAAGCGGTAGTGGTTCGGCTCGCCCTCGGGCTCGATGATGTTCTCGGCCACCGCCTCGTCGGCCGCCGCCAGCAGGCGCTCGGGCGGGACCTCGCCGGTGCGGGCGACGGCTTCGAGGGAGAACTCGGGGCCGATGATCGACGCCACCGCCAGCAGCTGGCGGGTGCCGGCGTCCATCCGGGCCAGGCGGCGGGCCACCCCGGCGTCGACGGACTGGGGCAGGGTGCGGGGGTCGATCGTGGGCAGGCCGGCGCCGACGTGGCGGAGGAGCTCGGTGAGGAAGAGGGGATTTCCGTCGGCCCGGGCCCACACCGTGTCGACCACGCCGGGCGTGGGCAGGATGCCGCGCACCGCCTCGCGGGGGAGTCCCTCGAGGACCCGATGGGTGACGTCGGGGTCGCCCGACAGGTCGCTCAGCAGCGACGACACCGCGTGGGCCCGGTCGACCGCCGTGTCGCAGTAGGTGCCGACCACGAGCATGGGGACCTGGCGGGTGGCGACCAGGGCGTACTGGAGGAGGCGCACGGTGGTGCGGTGGGCCCGGTGGAGGTCGTCGATGACCAGGAGCACGGGGGTCCGCGACCCCAGCTCGGCGATCAGGCCCGCGGCGGCGTGGAACAGCTCCCGCCGATCGGACGGCAGCGGGGGCACGTGGGACGTGCGCAGGCCCACGCCGGGGGCGATGTGGGCCAGCACGCCGTAGCGGGACGCCACGTCGCTGGGCACGGTGGCCGCGGCGCGGGACAGGATCTCGGCCACCGGCGCGTAGGGCGTCGACGGGTCGGGGGGGCAGGTGCCCCATAGCACGCGCCCGCCGCCGGCCACCACCTCCCGGGCCAGCCGCTCGACGAGGGTGGTCTTGCCCATCCCGGGCTCACCCGCCAGTAGGACGACCTGGCGCTTCCCGCCGAACGCTCGGCGCCAGGCCTGCTGCAACTCCTGAATGTCCGCCTCTCGGCCGACGAAGGCGGGAAGGCTGCCCCGATCGCCTTCGACAGCGTCCATGGCGGACCCACGGACACGTGTCGTCATCCCCGCGGTTATCGGCCGGCCGAACCCCCGCCTTGAGGGGAAAATAGGTCATTCGTCCTACGGGACGACGGCGTGGGCCAGCTCGAGGCTCCGGTAGGTGAGGGGGACGTCCGACAGCTCCGTCAGGCCCTCGGCGAACTCCTCCGTCTCCGGCAGGTTGTCGTTCTCGAAGGCGTCCTCCCGGCTCTCGAACTCCACGATGGCGATGTAGCGCCGGGACTCGGCCCGGTCGTGGTAGATCATCGACCGCTTCACCTTGTTGCGGCCCTGGGAGTCCGCCAGGTACTTCTCGCCCAGGGCCTTCACCTTCTCGGGCTCGCGGGTGACGAACTCGATGATCTGCACGTACGACACGCCTGGTCCTCCTCGTTCGGTCCTGGTCAACCTAGGTGATCGACCTGGCTAGGGTCGGCGCCGTGTCCGAGGTCCTGGTCGCGGCGGCCGCCGCCCTGCTCGACGAGCGCCGGCTGCTGACGGCCGCCGAGCTGGCCGCCCTGGCCGCCCTACCCCTGGAGGCGGCGCCCGCCCTCGGGGCCCTCGCCCACCAGGTGCGCCTGGCCTGGTGCGGTCCCACGGTGGAGGTGGAGGGCATCGTTTCGGGCAAGACCGGCGGGTGCCCGGAGGACTGCCATTTCTGCAGCCAGTCCTCCCGCTTTGCATCCCCGGTGCGGGCCACCCCCCTGCTCGACCGGGACGAGCTGCTGGCCGCGGCCGAGGAGACGGCCCGGCTGGGGGCGTCGGAGTTCTGCATCGTGCTGGCCGTGCGGGGCCCCGACGAGCGCACCCTGGCCCGGGTGATCGAGATTGTGCCCGAGATCGGCCGCCGCACCGGGCTGCGCGTGGCCGCCAGCCTGGGCATCCTCACCGCGGACCAGGCCCGGCGGCTGGCCGACGCCGGCCTCCACCGCTACAACCACAACCTGGAGACGGCCCGGTCGTTCTTCCCGAACGTGGTCACGAGCCATTCCTGGGAGGAACGCCGCCGAACCTGCCGGGTGGTGCTGGAGGCGGGCATGGAGTTGTGCTGCGGCGCCATCCTGGGGATGGGGGAGAGCGACGACCAGCGCCTGGAGCTGCTGGCCGAGCTGCGGGAGGTCGGCCCCACCGAGGTGCCGCTCAACTTCCTCAACCCCCGCCCGGGGACGCCGATGGCGGGCCGGCCCCTGGTGGAGCCGATGGAGGCCATCCGTTGGATCGCCTTGTTCCGCTTGGCCCTGCCCGAGGTGATCCTGCGCTACGCCGGGGGCCGGGAGGTCACCCTGCGGGAGCTGCAGGCGATGGGGCTGACGTCGGGGATCAACGCCCTCATCGTGGGCAACTACCTCACCACCCTCGGCCGGCCGCCGGAGCAGGACCTGCAGCTGCTGGCCGACCTCCGCATGCCGGTGGAGCCATCCCGCCGCGCGTGACCGGGCACTGCCCCGGGTGCGGGCGGGCGGTGGCCGACTGCGACCGCGGCGGGCGGTGCCAGGGCGCCCTCGACCCTCCCCGGTTCTGCGCCGGGTGCGGCCGGCGGCTGGTCGTGCGGGTGTTCCCCGCCCACGTCGAGTCCCGGTGCCCGGCCGGGTGCGCCGTCACGTGAGCTGGTCGTTTTGGGGGGCCAGGTGGCGGGCGAGGAAGCGGGCGGAGAAGACGAACTCCTCGGCCGGCACCGCGGCGTGGTCGCCGGGTGAGGCGTGCAGCCGCTTGTCGACCGAGCCGAGGGCGTCGAACAGCTCGAAGATCGAGTCCCGGGGGATGAGCGTGTCGTCCCACTGCTGGATGAACAGCACCGGGCAGGTGAGGGCGGGGGCGTCGGCCGCCAGGCGGAAGCGGGTCGGGCCCACCAGGCCCATGAGCCCGAACACCGCCACCTGGACGCGCCGTTCGGCCACCGCCAGGGGGAGGCCGAAGATGGTCCCCATCGAGAGGCCCCAGTAGCCGAGGGGTCCGTCGCCCACGTCGGGCAGGGCCCGGACGGCCTCGATCGTGGCTCGCCAGTCGGCCACCGCGTCGTCGGTCGACGCCTCCCGGGACCACTCGGTGAGGAAGTCGCTGAAGATCGCCATCTCGTCGTCGCCCGGCTGCGCCCGCCGGTCGCCGTGGCCGGCGCCGTCGATGGCGACGGCCGCGAAGCGGTGGCGGCGGACGAGCTCCCGGGCCAGGGCGAGGACGTACTCGACCCGCTTGTGGGCGGTGGCGCCGTGGCCGATGAGGACGAGCGGCCGGGGGCCGTCGGCGTCAGGTGGCGTCCACAAGGCCCCCGGCACCCGCCGCCCGTCGACGTCGAGGACGAAGCCGCGCTCGAGGACGCCGTCGACGCGGTGGCTGTCGCCAGTCCAATCCATGGGGTGGCTGGCGAGTGTACGGCCGGTTCAGTCGGGGTCGGTGGCGAACAACCCGTCGGTGCCGGGATCGGGCCCGGGCGGGATGTCGGTGGGGCCGACGTCGCCCACGATGTTGGGGTCCTCCACGCCAACTCCCGTTCCCCTCATGCGATCGATCAGACTGTCGTGGTGATCCTCGGACGCTTCCGGCTCGACCTCGAAAAGCTCGCTCATGCCACCCTGTCTACCCGCCGGCGGTCCGCCGGACTCGGCGCCGGCCTGCTCCTGCTCGCCACAGCCTGCGGGGGCGGGGGCGGCGGCGGTGGTGGCGACAAGGCCGCGCCCCAGGCCGCGGCCAAGGCGGCGTCCTCCACCACCCTCGGCTCGGTGGTGCCCCGGTCGGAGCGGGTCCAGGCCTGCACCCTGCTCACCAACGCCGAGATCCAGGCCGCCATCGGATCGGCGCCGGTGGGCGAGGGTGCACCCCTCGCCGCGGCCGTCCCCCACATCTGCCGGTGGAAGCTGTCGGGCACCGGGCGCACGTTCGCGGTCGCCGTCAACCCCGCGTCGGCCGTGCCCACCGGTGCCGACGACGCTCCCGCCATCAAGACGACGCCCGTCGCCGGCGTCGGCGACAAGGCCGAGTTCTGGGCCAACACGTCGCAGTCCAGCCTCGTCGTCCACCTCGGCGACACGGTGATATCGATGGCGTGCGCCTGCCCCCCCACCCTGCCCACCCAGGCCAAGCTGGCCGGCCTGGGCCAGCTCGTCGTCAACCGGCTGAAGTAGGCCTGGCCCCGACGTCGGCGGCCATCCCCAGCTGCCAGAACACGAACGCCCACAGGTCGGCCCCCTCGTCGGCCTGCTTCCACGCCGGCTTGCCCACACCGTGGCCGGCCCGGGTCTCGATGCGCAGGAGGATGGGCCGTTCGGTGGGCGTGGCGGTGGCGGCCTGGAGGGCAGCCGCGAACTTGCGGGCGTGCATGGGGTCGACCCGGGAGTCGGACTCGGCCGCGGTGACGATCGTCGCCGGGTACGCCGTCCCCTTCTGCACGTGGTGGTACGGGGAATAGGCGTGGAGCACGGCGAAGTCGTCCGCCCGTTCCGGGTCGCCGTACTCGGGAACCCACAGGGCGCCGATGAGGAACCGGTGGTAGCGCAGCATGTCGAGCAGGGGCACCGCGCAGATGGCCGCCCGGCACAGGTCCGGGCGCTGGGTGATGGCGGCGCCGACGAGCAGCCCTCCGTTCGACCCGCCTCTGATGGCGAGCCGGTCGCAGCGGGTACGGCCCTCGGCCACCAGCCAGTCGGCCGCGGCGTGGAAGTCGTCGAAGACCTGCTGCTTTCGGGCGAGCATGCCCGCCCGATGCCAGTCCTCGCCGTACTCACCCCCGCCCCGGATGCCGGCGATGGCGTAGACCCCGCCCGCCTCGCAGAAGGCCACCAGGCCCGGCGCGAAGCCGGGTGCGGAGGCGATGGCGAAGCCGCCGTAGGCCGACAGCAGCGTCGGGGTGTCGGGTCCCACGGTGGTCGCGGCCGCCCGCACGAGGAACATCGGGATCTCGGTGCCGTCGGTCGACGGGTAGAACACCTGGTCGGCCACGAACGCGCCCGGCTCCAGCGGGGAGTCCAGGAGCGCCCACGGCTGCAGCCCCTCGTCCGGAGTCCACCGCCACAGTCCGGGGGGACGGGCGAACGACGTGAAGGTGAGGAAAGCCCGCTCGCCGGCGGGGTCGGCGGGGTCGGCGGGGTCGGCCGTGGGATCGGCGTCGAGGCCGGCCAGGGACCCCAGCTCGGGCAGGGCGATCTCGCCGAGGGGCGTTCCGTCGAGGCGATACCGGCGCAGCCGCGACACCGCGTGCTCGGAGGACGACACGATCAGCGAGCGGCTGGTGACCGCCATCGCCTCGATCACGGCTCCGGTCAGCCCGTCGGACTCGGGGACGATCGTCTCCCAGGCGTCGGCCCGGGGTCGGTCGAGGGAGGCCGAGACCACCCGGCCCCGGGGTGCGCCCAGGTTGGTGACGGCGTAGATCCGCCCGCCGACGATCTGCACCCACGTCGACGCCTCCTCGCCCTCCACCATCACCGTGCGGGCGCCGGTCTCCCGGTCGACGAGGATGACGTCGGTGCGGGTGGGCATCAGGTGGACGTGCAGAGCCAGCCAGCGACCGTCGTCGGAGATGACGGCCATGGGCAGCGCCGTCTTCTCGAGGCCCTCGACCAGGAGGGGCTCGTCGACGGCGGGGTCGTCGCCCACCCGGTGCCACCACACCGAGGCCCAGTAACTGTCCTCCCCGTCGGGGACGGAGACCGGGTCGGGCAGGCGGTCGTAGGCGAAGGCGGAGCCGTCGGGCATCCAGGCCACCGACGGGTGGCGGACGTGGGGGATAGCGTCGGGGAGGAGCGTGCCCCGGTCGACGTCGACGATGCGGAGGGTGCCGTGCTCGCTCCCGCCCTCGGACACCCCGTAGGCGAGCAGGCGGCCGTCGGGCGACGGGGAAAACCAGTCGATCGACGCGGCGTGGTCGGCGGCCAGGCCGTGGGGGTCGACGACGATCGTGGGCGGAGCGTCGGCGTCGACCGCGCTCCGCATCACGAGGACGGCCTGGTCGGCGTCGCCCTCCCGCTGGAGGTGGAACACCCGGTCGCCGGCCACCGCGGGCGCGCCCACCACGCCGATCTGGAGCAGCTCGAGCAGGCGTCGGTGGATCGGTTCCCGTTGGGGGAGCGCGTCGAGCACCGCCCGGGTGCGGGCGTTCTGGGCCGCCACCCAGGCGGCGGTCTCCTCGCTGTCGCCGTCCTCCAACCACCGGTAGGGGTCGTGGACCTCGGTGCCGTGCAGCACCTCGACGACGTCTCGGACGGGCGCCGGCTCAGCCGGCGGCACGTCCGGAGGGGGGTCACCTACCGGCGTTGGGCCTCTTGCCGTGATTGGCCTTCTTGCGCCGGCAGCGGATCTTCCTCTTGTTCGTCTTCTTCGACATCGTCTGAGCAGGCTAGTGCAACACCCTGGCTACCCTGCTCCCAATGGAACGTCTGGGCCTCGTCGGCCTGCCCAATGCCGGGAAGTCGTCGCTGTTCAACGCGGTGACGGGCGGGTCGGCGCCGGTCGCGGCCCACCCCTTCTCCACCACCGAGAGCACGGTGGGCGTGGCCGCGGTGCCCGATCCCCGGCTCACCGCGCTGGCTGCGATGAGCAGGTCCAAGAAGGTGGTGCCCGCCACCCTGGAGCTGGTCGACATCGCCGGGCTGGTGGCGGGGGCGTCCACGGGGGAGGGCCTGGGCAACCGCTTCCTGGCCGGGATCCGGGAGGTCGACGCCGTCGTCCTCGTGCTGCGGGCGTTCGAGGACGACAACGTGGTGGGCGGCACGGACCCGCTCGACGACCTGCACACGCTGGAGCTGGAGCTGGTGCTGGCCGACGTGGACTCCATCGAGTCGCAGCTGCCCAAGCGCCAGAAGATGGCCCGGGCCGACAAGTCCCTGGCGCCCGAGGTGGAGGCGATGGAGGCGGCGCTCGAGGTGCTGAGCGGCGGGACGCCGTTGTACCGGTCGAGCTTGTCGGCCGACCGGCGGGCGGCCCTGCGCACGACCTTCCTGCTCACCGACAAGCCCGTGCTGGCCATCGTCAACCTGAGCGAGGACCAGCTCGACGGCGCCGAGCGGCTGGTGAAGCCGGTGGCCGAGGAGTTGGGGGACGCGGCCGAGGTGCTCGGTGTGAGCGTGCAGCTGGAAGCGGAGTCGGCCCGCCTCGACCCCGCCGACCGGGCCGAGATGCTCGACGCCCTGGGCCTGGGCGAGGGCGCCCTGCCCCGCGTCATCCGGGCCGCCTACCACTTGCTCGGGCGGCGGACCTTCCTCACCACCGGCGACAAGGAGTCGCGGGCGTGGACGTTCCGGGCCGGGGCCAAGGCTCCGGAATGCGCCGGTGTCATCCACTCCGACCTGCAACGGGGCTTCATCCGGGCCGAGGTCATCCGGTGGGACGAGCTGCTCGAGCTGGGCTCGTGGAACAGGGCCAAGGAGGTCGGGAAGCTGCGGATCGAGGGGAAGGACTACGAGGTCGCCGACGGGGACACCCTCGAGATCCGGTTCAATGTCTGACGTCCGCGCCCCGGTCGCCGCTCCCGGTCACGCCCGCGGCCCGCGCCCCTGACGCCATGCCGACGACAGGGTGGTTGCTCCGGGATGGCGAGGTGCTGGCGGCGCTCGAGGTGGCGTCGACGTTCTCGGAGCGGTCGCGCGGGTTGCTGGGGCGGCCGGGGATCGCGGGCGCCCTGTTGCTGCGTCCGGCCCGGTCGGTGCACTCGATGGGCATGCAGTTCGCCATTGACGTGGCCTTTTGCGACCGGGAACTTATCGTCAGGCGGACGATATGTCTTCGCCCGGGACGGGTGACACGGCCGACGCTGCGGTCGGGGTGCGTGATCGAGGCCGAATCGGGGTCGTTCGATCGCTGGCGGCTGCGGCCGGGCGACCAGTTGGAGGTGCGTGAGGTCGAGGAGTGACCAGCGGCGGCGTCCTCGTCCTGGTGGGCACGCCGATCGGCAACCTCGGTGACCTGTCCCCCCGGGCGGTGGAGGTGCTGCGCACGGCCGACGTCATCGCCTGCGAGGACACCCGCCGCACCCGCCAGCTGCTGACCGCGGCTGACGTCCCGGCCCGGGGTCGGCTGATCGCGGTCCACGACCACAACGAGGCGGCCCAGGTCAGCGGCGTGCTGGCCCGACTGGCCGCCGGCCAGCAGGTGGCGGTGGTGACCGACGCCGGGATGCCGGGCGTCTCCGACCCCGGCGAGCGGCTGGTGGCGGCGGCGGTGGCGGCCGGTCACCGGGTCGACGTGGTGCCGGGGCCGTCCGCCGCGGTGGCGGCCCTGGTGGTGAGCGGCCTCTCCACCGGACGGTGGTGCTTCGAGGGCTTCCTCCCCCGGAAGGGCCGCGACCGCAACCGTCGCCTGGCCGACCTGGCGGCCGAGCGGCGGACGGCGGTGCTGTTCGAGTCGCCCCGTCGGGTGCGGGCAACCGTCGCCGACCTGGCCCGGGCGATGGGCGGCCAGCGCCGGGTGGCGATCGCCCGGGAGCTGACCAAGCACTTCGAGGAGGTCTGGCGGGGCACCCTGGCCGCCGCCGTCGAGCACCTGGCCGAGACCGAGCCGGTGGGCGAGTTCGTCCTGGTCGTCGAGGGCGCGCCCGACCGGGAGCCGGCCACCGAGGCCGACGTGGAGGAGGGCCTGCGCGTCCGGCTGGCCGCGGGCATGGCCGCGCGGGACGCGGTGGCGGAGGTGGCGGCCGAGCTCGCCCTCCCCAAACGCCGGGTGTACGACGCCGCCCTTCGCATCTCCCCAGGGCGATAACCCGGGCGGGAGTCGAGCACCCGGTCGGTAGATTGAGGTCGTGGCCACCCGCTTCTACCTGACGACGGCGATCAGCTACGTCAACGACGCGCCCCACATCGGACACTCCTACGAGGTCGTCATCGGCGACGCCGTCACCCGGTGGCACCGGCTGCTGGGCGACGACGTGCGCTTCGTCACCGGCACCGACGAGTACGGGCTGAAGAACAAGCAGGCGGCCGACGCCCAGGGCCTCGACCCCCAGACCCTGGCCGACACCAACAGCGCCCGCTTCCGGGCCGCGGCCGACCTGCTCGACGTCGCCTACGACGACTTCATCCGCACCACCGAGCCCCGGCACACGACCGCGGTGCAGAAGTTCCTCCAGGCCGTCTTCGATCACGGCGACATCGAGAAGGACACGTACGAGGGCCTCTATTGCGTGAGCTGCGAGGCCTATTACACCGAGGACGACCTGGTCGACGGAACCTGCCCCATCCACGGGCGGCCGGTGGAGCGGGTGAAGGAGGAGAACTGGTTCTTCCGGCTCTCCCGTTACCAGCAGCGGCTGCTCGACTGGTACGACGAGCACCCGGAGGCGATCGTCCCCGGCAGCCGTCGCAACGAGGTGCTCTCGTTCATCCGCGGCGGCCTGCGCGACATCTCCATCAGCCGCAGCGCGTTCCGGTGGGGCGTGCCCCTGCCGTGGGACCCCGACGCCGTGGCCTGGGTGTGGTTCGACGCCCTCCCCAACTACCTCACCGCCGCCGGCTACGGCCGTGACGACCCGTCCGAGTTCGAGTACTGGTGGCCGGTCGACGTCCACCTCATCGGCAAGGACATCATCCGCTTCCACGCCGTCTACTGGCCGGCCATGCTGATGGCGGCCGGGCTGGCCCCGCCCCGCCAGGTGGCGGCCCACGGTTGGCTGCTGCTGAGCGGCGAGAAGATCTCCAAGAGCAAGCTCAACCAGATCACGCCGGGCGAGATGGTGGAGGAGTACGGCGTCGACCCGGTGCGCTACCACCTGCTCCGGGAGATCCCGTTCGGTCCCGATGGCGACTTCTCCGGCGAGGGCCTCGTCGCCCGCTACAACTCCGACCTGGCCAACAACCTGGGCAACCTCCTGTCCCGGCTGGCGACGGTGGTGGGGAGCAAGTGCGGCGGCATCGGACCCGCCCCCCAGTCCGCCAGCCCGCTGGCGGCGGCGGCCGCGACGACGTACGAGGACGTGGCCGCGGCCTGGGACCGGCTGGCCCCGTCGGACGCGCTCGACGCCACCTGGCGGCTCATCCGGGAGACGAACTCCCACCTGGAGGTGGCCGAGCCCTGGAAAGCCGAGCCGGGCCCGGAGGTGGAGGCGGTGCTCGGCGACGCCCTGGAGGCGTTGCGCATCGTCACCGTCCTGGTGTCGCCCGCCATCCCCGCGGCCAGCGCCGAGATCTGGCGCCGGCTGGGCCTGCCCGGGTCGCCGGCCGACCTGCGCCTGCCGGAGGCGGCGGCGTGGGGTGGCTACCCGGGCGGGCTGCCGGTCGAGAAGGGCCCGCCGCTTTTCCCCCGGCGCAAGTAGCCGTCGGACCGCGATGTGGTGTGACAGCCATTGCCACTTGCAGTACGAGGGCGTCCCCGCCGACGCCATCGAGCGCGCCGTCGCCGCCGGTGTGGGCCGCATCATCTGCATCGGCACCGACGCGGAGCAGTCGGCGGCCGCCATCGCCATCGCCAGGAGCCATCCGGAGCGTGTGAGTGCAACCGTCGGTTTGCACCCGCACGACGCGAAAGACCAGGTGGACGGCATAATCGTGTTGCTCGACTCCCCGGAGGTGGTCGCGGTCGGCGAGTGCGGCCTCGATTACCACTACGACCACTCGCCCCGGCCGGTGCAGCGGGAGGTCTTCGCGGCCCAGATCGACCTGGCCGCCGAGAGAGGCCTGGCCCTGGTCGTCCACACCCGGGACGCATGGGACGACACGTTCGCCATCCTGGAGGCGGGACCGACCGTGCCCACCGTGTTCCACTGCTTCTCGGGCGGACCGGCCGAGGCCCGGCGCGCCCTCGATCTCGGCGCCTGGCTGTCGTTCAGCGGGATCGTCACCTTCAAGACGGCGGGCGACCTGCGGGCGGCGGCCGCCCTGGCCCCGCTCGACCGCCTCCTGGTGGAGACCGACGCGCCCTATCTGACGCCCGTTCCCTACCGCGGACGGCCCAACGAACCGTCGTACGTCCCCCTGGTGGGAGCGGCCGTCGCCGCGGCCCGGGGGGTCCCGATTGTGGACATCGAGCGGGCAACTTGGGCAAACGCTCGGGATGTCTTTGGGCATCCCCACGCAGAGTGAGCTTGCGACCGCAAAAACCCACCCAATAAGGTCCCGGGGTCGCCGCACGCACCTTCCGACGCAGCATCCGACCGGGCGAGCGCAGACACAAGAAGGACGGGGGGGGAACTGAGGACTACGCCGGACGGGGGCCTTGTACCTCCCGCGCAGATGTTCGCGCTCTGTGGCGTGATGATCGTCGTGGGCATCGTGTACATCCGTAACGCGCCGCAGCCGGCTCCGTCGGAGACGGTGACGGTCGCGGCCGCGCCCGCCATCGAGTTGGCGGCCGCGGTCGTGCCTCCGGTCAAGCTCGCGGCTGCGCCGTCGACGACCACCAAGGCCCGCTCGGTGTCGCTCGACGCCCAGGCCGAGGAGGCGGCGGCCCCGACCTCGGTCTCCGCCAAGTCCCCTGGCCTCGCCCCCACCGTCCCCACCTCGGCGCCGCCCACGACCACGGCCCGGGTCACGATCCCGGTGTCCAGTCCCACCACGGTCACGGTCGTCGTACCGGCGTCGGTCTCCGTGAGCACGGTCGCGCCCCCGACCCCGACCACGGTCCTCTCGATCACCCTGTCGGCCACCCCGCCGCCCACGGTCGTCGCCGGCGTCACCACCACGACGGTGGCCCCGCCTCCGACGACGGTCGCGTCCACCACCGCCAAGCTCTACGCCCACAACGACGCGGGCGTCGCCTCGTGGTTCAACGCGCCCGACAACACCTGCGCCCATCGCACCCTGCCGTTCGGCACCCTGGTGAAGGTCACCCGTCCCCGCACCGGCGCGGTCGCCTTCTGCCGGGTGAACGACCGGGGCCCGACGGTGGCCACCGGGCGCCTGATCGACCTGTCGATGGACACCTTCGCCAAGCTGGCCGCGCCCGAGGCGGGCCTGCTCGACGTCACCATCGAGTGGTAGGGGTCGCTCGCAGGCGATAGTTCTGGGCGTGACGCTGTCCCGCCCCGAGGTCCGCCGCCTGCTCGAGGAGAACGGGCTGCGCCCCAGCAGGGCCCGGGGCCAGAACTTCGTCGCCGACCCCAACACGGTGCGGCGCATCGCCCGCCTGGCGGCCGTCGGACCCGGCGACCGGGTCATCGAGATCGGCGCCGGGCTCGGTTCGCTGACCCTGGCCCTGGCCGAGACCGGCGCCCGGGTGACGGCGGTCGAAGTCGACCGGGGCCTGGTGCCGGTGCTGCGGAGGCTGGTCGAGCCGGTGGGGGTCACCGTGGTCGAGGCCGACGCCATGCGCCTCGACTGGGACGCCCTCCTGGGTGGGGGCCGGTGGGTGCTGGTGGCCAACCTGCCCTACAACGTGGCCACGCCCCTGGTGGCCGACCTCCTCGACCGGGTGCCGGCGATCTCCCGGATGCTGGTCATGGTGCAGCGGGAGGTGGCCGAGCGGCTGGCCGCCGTCGCCGGCGACGACGCCTACGGGGCGGTGTCGGTGAAGGTGGCCTACTGGGCCAGGGCGACGCTGGCCGGGCTGGTGCCGGCGAGCGTGTTCGTGCCCGTGCCCAAGGTGGAGTCGGCCCTGGTGCGGATCGAGCGGCGGGACGTGCCCGCGGTGGATCCCGACGTCGACCGGGAGCGCCTGTTCGGGCTGGTCAGCGCCGGTTTCGGGCAGCGCCGGAAGATGCTGCGGCGGTCACTCGGAGCCCTGGTGACGCCCGAGGCCTTCGCCGCCGCCGCCGTCGACCCGCAGGCGCGGCCCGAGGAGCTCGACGTGCTGGCGTGGGGCCGGTTGGCGGCCGCGGTGGCCGCCGGCGGTGAGCTCGGCAGCTGAGGCGGGACTCGGAGAGGTCGCTACTTGCCGGCGCGACGCTGCCAGCGGGTGGCCTTCAACATCTTCTTGTGCTTCTTCTTCCGCATGCGCTTGCGGCGCTTCTTGATGAGCGATCCCATGAGCGGGCGTCAGGCTAACGGACAACCCGCCCACCTGCGTAATTGTCGTACCCCCGAACTAATGTTCGTCTGGTGGGGATCGAAGGGAGCAGGCGATTGCGCTTCGACGGGCGGGCGCGTCGATGTCGCAGATCTCGGCTGCTCTCGGCCTGCGCAGCGGCGGCGGACGCCTCCACGAGTGGCTGCGGGGCGTACCGCCGCCGAACTGGACGAGGCGCCCCAATGCCAAGGACGACCTCCGCTTGCAGGCTGTCGCCCTGCGTGAGGCAGGGCTGTCGTACCGGGAGATCCGGGAACGGATTCCCGTCTCCAAGAGCTCCCTGTCACTCTGGCTGCGCGACATACCCGTGTCCGAGGAGCACCGCGAGGCCATACGGCAGCGGGGACTCGAGTCGTTTGTCACCCGGGCCGAGACCAACCGAGCCCTTGGTGCCCGGCGGCGGGCCGATACCCAGGAGGTCGCGAGGGCGCAGGTGCCAGACGTGGCCGAAAGCGAGCTCTTCGTCGCCGGGGTCGTCGCCTACTGGGCCGAAGGAGTCAAGAACAAGCCCTGGCGGAGCGGCGAAGGTGTCCGGTTTATGAACTCCGACCCGGCGATGATCAGGCTTTTCCTGGCCTGGGCCCGTCTAATCGGGGTCTCCGACGATCGTCTCGTCTTCCGCGTCCAGATCCATGAGTCCGGCGACGTGGCCGCCGCGGTTCGGTTCTGGGCCGATGTCGTCGGGGTCCCCTGTGACGCGGTTCGGACCACGCTCAAGCGACACAACCCGAAGACGGTCCGCAAGAACACCGCCGACGACTACCACGGTTGTCTCTGCGTCTACGTACGTCGCAGCGCCGACCTCAACCTGAGCATCGCCGGCTGGTTCGAGGGCATCGCCGAGGGTGCCGTCCGAATCATGGGCGGCGATACCGTGGCAGAGCAGCGATCGGGAGTCGTCTAACGGTAAGACTTCGGACTTTGGCTCCGACAATGGGGGTTCGAGCCCTCCCTCCCGAGCTTTCGGCGCGTCGAATCCTGCCCCCCGGGCGGGTTCATTCGGGGTAGAACAAAGGGTATGAAGGTGCGGCCGCTGTGCGCGGTGGTCATGGCCGCCGGGCACGGCACCCGGATGCGGTCGGCCCTGCCCAAGCCCCTCCATCCGTTGTGTGGGCGGCCGATGCTCCTGCACGTCCTCGACGCCCTGTCCGAGCTCTATGTGGAGCGGGCGGTCGTGGTCGTGGGCCACGGGGCGGAGCCGATCACCAAGACCCTCCAGGAGTACGGCCCGCCCGACCTCCTGCTCGACTTCGTCGAGCAGCGGATCACCCGGGGCACGGCCGACGCCCTGGCGGTGGCGCTCACCGCCCTCCCCGACGACCCCGACCTCGACGACGCCGACATCGTGGTCCTCCCCGGCGACACCCCGCTGGTGCGCCCGGCCACCCTCAGCGACCTGGTGGTCGAGCACCGCCAGAGCGACGCCGCCGCCACCCTCCTCACGGCCCTCCCCGACGACGCCACCGGCCTGGGCCGGGTGGTCCGGGGCAAGGACGGCCGGGTGATCCGAGTGGTGGAGGACGCCGACGCCACCGAGGCCGAGCGCGACATCGACGAGGTGGCCACGTCGATCTACTGCTTCCGCCGGGGCCTGCTCGCGCCCGCCCTGCGCCGGATCAGCCCCGACAACACCAAGGGCGAGTACTACCTGTCCGACGTGGTGAGCGTGCTCCACGGCACCGGCCACAAGGTGGTGGCGGTGGCCGCCGACGACCCGTCGGAGGCGGTCGGGGTCAACGACCGGGCCCAGCTGTCGGCGGCCGAGGCCGTCCTCCGCCGGCGCATCAACGAGCGGTGGATGCGGGCCGGCGTCACCATGGTCGACCCCGGCAGCACCTACGTCGACGCCGGGGTGCACCTGGGCGCCGACGTCACCCTCCTGCCCGGCACCGTCCTCCAGGGCCGCACCGTCGTCGGCCGGGGCGCCCGCCTGGGTCCCAACACCCGGCTGGTCGACTGCGTGGTGGGCGAGGGGGCGGCGGTGGAGCAGACGGTGGGCCACGACGCCGAGATCGGGGCAGGCAGCGTCGTCGGACCGTTCGCGTCGATCGCGGCCGGCGCCCACATCCTGCCCGGGGCCACCACCGGCGCCTTCTACACTGCCCGGGGAGGCGATGACGACGGACTCTGAGCGGACGACGGGTGTGATGGAGCTCATCCCGACCAAGCGGCTGCAACTCTTCGCCGGCCGCTCGCACCCCAGGCTGGCCCACGACATCGCCGCCCACCTGGGCGTGGAGCTGGGCGAGGCCAACCTGTCGCAGTTCGCCAACGGCGAGATCCACTGCCGGTTCGGGGAGTCGATCCGGGGCTCCGACGCCTTCATCATCCAGACCCACTGCGGCCCGGTGAACGACTCGATCATGGAGCAGCTGATCATGATCGACGCCGCCAAGCGGGCGTCGGCCAAGCGCATCACCGCCGTCTGCCCCTTCTACGGCTACTCCCGCCAGGACCGCAAGGCCGCCGGCCGGGAGCCGATCACGGCCAAGCTGGTGGCCAACATGCTCATGCGGGC
>Ga0105245_10002512_pt1 | contig 16536 bp, 19 predicted proteins | sample KBSM54metaG_FD_81523 | JGI IMG/M metagenome (GOLD analysis project Ga0105245, IMG submission 81523) | Miscanthus rhizosphere microbial communities from Kellogg Biological Station, Michigan, USA - KBS M5-4 metaG | ecosystem: Host-associated > Plants > Roots > Rhizosphere > Soil | place...
CCGGATTTATTCCTTCAACAAAAGTGAGTTCGCTGCGATATATAAAAGGGCGCCAAAAATGAAGATTGACGAGCGCAAAGCCTTGAATACTCAGAAACCCCAGTCTGAGAAGGTCTACGAGACGAAGTCCGAAGTCTCTTCCAGGACCGCGAAGATCGCTTCGCCGGCCCTCCAAGACGGCGTGGCCCTGCAGGGCCAGGACCAGCTTCGTGCCCTGGCGATGACTCCCAGCGCGGAAGATACCAGCCGTATTGCGCGTCTGACCCAGCTCGTACAATCCGGCCAGTACCAGGTAGATCCTGTGGAACTGAGCGGCGCCATGGTCGCAGCAATGCTCAAGGGTTACTGAGCACGGACTGGACATGACACTCAAAGAGCGCTGCCAAGCCGGTGAGGCCAAACTAGAGCGGATTTCCAACGCCCTTCTCGATCCTCGCCCCGAAATCCTGGACCATTGCCAAGCGGAGCTTCAGGAAGTGATTGCAATCCTGGACGGCGAATCCGGGGAGTCGCCCGCGGGCCCCGCTGCCTCCGGCCGTCCTGTCGCTTCCGATAGAAATGCACTGTTGCGGCTCCGGCACCGGATCCGCCTGCTCGCGCTTCAGGTGCAAAATGCCGTGAACCTGTGCCAGGGCTGGACCCAGTTGGGCGTGAGCCAGGGTTACACGGACCAAGGAACGCCGGCCGTGCCGCTCAGCGAGCCGCTGGCCAGCTACGAGGTCTAATTCGCATGGGTCTATTCGCAAATCTAACCTCCAGCGTCAGGGCGCTCAACGCCTTCGAGCAGTCTCTCGATGTCGCGCAAAACAACGTCTCCAACGCGTCCACCGCCGGCTACGCCAAACAGTTGGCGACGCTCAATGCGCTTCCATTCCACCCTGGAACAGGATTGCTGGGTGGAGTTCAGGCCGGCGCTCCGCAATCCACGCGCGACGAATACCTGGAGCAGGCCGTCCAGTACCAGAACAACTCGGTCGGGAACTACACGGCACAAGCGCAGGCTCTGGGCGGCGTCGAGCCAATTTTTGACGTCACCGGCCAGAGCGGCATCGTCGCCTCGTTGAACAGCATGTTCCAAAGCTTTTCAGCTTGGAGCGCCAATCCCGATTCCGCCGCGGCGCGTCAGGACGTATTGTCCAAGGCCCAGGACTTGGGCGCCGCCTTCCAACAGGCCGCATCGGTACTTGCGAGTGTCACCGGTAACGTCAGCAATCAAATCGGTGGCACGGTCTCGCAGATCAATGCGCTGGCTGCGCAGGTCCAGTCCTACAACATTCAGCACAACCACAGCGGCCCTGTCGATTCCGGAGCGGATGCGCATCTGCACGATACGCTCGAGACTCTGAGCGGATTAGCCGGCATCACCGCCCGATTCGAAAGCGATGGAAGCGTTACGCTTCTGCTGGGCGGACAAACGCCTCTCGTTATCGGATCCCGCCAGTATTCCCTGCAGGCCGCCAATTTCACTCCCGCGAGCCCGGCCAACCCGAACGCCACTCCGTCCATTCAAATCCTGGATGCCAACGGACAGGACGTCACCAGCCATGTCGTCGGCGGGACCCTGGGCGGGTTGCTAACGGTCCGTAACTCGGTGCTTCCTGCTCTTCAAGGCGACAGCCAGCAAGCCGGCGCGCTGAACCAGATCGCCAAGCAAGTGGCAGATCGGGTAAATCAGCTTCTGGCATCCGGAACCGACCCTTCGGGAAATGCCGGCGCACCGCTATTCACCTATGACGCCTCCAGCGCGGCGAATACCGCGCGTTCGCTGGCGATCGATCCGAACATTACGGCCAATACGCTGGCGGCGATGGACCCTGGGCCGCCACAGGTAGCCAATGGGATCGCGTTGTCCCTGGCCGGATTGGGCGCCTCGACCGCGCCAACCGACACCATCGGCGGGCAATCGATTCTGGACTTCCTGAATGGACAGGCCCAGATCATCGGGCAGCAAGTGGCCAGCGCAACTTCAAGTCAGACCGTGGCCCAACAGTCCTTGACGCAGGCACAAGCGCTGCGAACTCAGGTATCCGGTGTGTCGCTGAATGAAGAAGCCATCAATGTGATGCAGCTCCAGCGCGGTTACCAAGCGATTTCGAAGATGATCAGCGTGATCGATGGGCTGACCGATACTCTCATCAATATGGTCCAGTGAGTCGCGAGGGAGAAACCAGTATGCTGCAAACCTTAGATCCGATGCGGAGCCAATTCCTGAACGACCTCGCGTCGCTTCAGAGCCGCATGACCAAGACTCAAGCCCAGCTAACCTCGGGTATCCGGATCAGCAAACCATCGGATGATCCCACGGCGGTGGGCGACGTGCTGCAGCTCCAGTCCGATATCGGTATGGCCACGCAGGTGACCAGCAATCTGAATGGCGTCAAAAGCCAAGTTGACACCGCCTCCGGTGTGGTTCAGAACGCTGTGTCTCTTTTGGATCAAGCCCGGTCACTGGCAGCCCAGGGTGCTTCCACCACCATTTCACCCGCCGACCGAACGGCCATGGCGGCGCAAGCGGAGCAGATTCTCAACACCTTGATCGACGACAGCCGCGCCACCTTCGCCGGGAGGTACCTGTTTAGCGGCGATAGCTCGTCGCAGCCGGCCTACTCTGTCAATCTCGCCAATGCGAACGGCGTCAATCGGCTGGTGACAGCGCCGGCCACCCGTCTCATTCAGGATTCGAGCGGCCAAACCTTCGCGGTAGCCAAGACCGCTCAGGATCTCTTCGACCATCGCAATCCCAACGACAGCCTCGCGGCCGATAACGTCTTCGCGGCGGTGAATAGCTTGCGGGTGGCGCTCGCCAATAACGATCAGGCCGGAACCGTCGCGGCGGCCAACGCTATTCAAACGGCGCAGGATTATCTGAACCAGCAGGGCGCCTTTTACGGCGCGGTCCAGAACCGGATTACGAATGCCTTGGATGTAGCGCAGAAGTTCCAGCTCCAATCTCAGACCGCCCTCAGCAACGAGCGCGATACGGATGTGGCGGCGGCCGCGACGGAACTAACTCAGGAGCAACTCAGCCAGCAGGCCGCCATGCAAGCCCAGGCGTCCATGCCTCGCAATAGCCTGTTCGATATCTTGAGTTCGACGCCGAGTACTTAAAGTAGCCGGGCGTAGCCGGCGCTTGCGTCGTTTAATCCCTATTTAGCGGGCACCGCTTTCGCGGGTTCAGTCTTTGTTGAATCGGCCTTCGCAGGCTCGGTCTTTGTTGAATTGGCCGTTGCAGGCTCGATCTTTGTTGGATTGGCCCTCGCAGGCTCGGTCTTGGCCAGCGCGTAGCTGTTCAGAATCACCAGGTCGACGCGGCGATTGCGCGCCCGTCCCTCGGCCGTGTCGTTGTCGGCCACTGGAACGGTATCCGCGTACCCCGCGATTGACAGGCGCTGAGGGGAAATCGTGAAGCGGCTCGACAGAGTTTCCATAATGGCGATGGAGCGCGCCGCGGAAAGATCCCAGTTACTGCGGAACCGGGCGGTATGGATGGGTATCGAATCGGTGTGCCCCTCGATGCGAACCGGGTTCTCGACAGCCTTAAGCGCCCCCGCGACTTTCTCGATCGTGGTCAGGGTGCCAGGCTCGACGGCATCGGTGCCGGAAGGGAAGAAGGCCGCCTGTTTCAGGCTCACCACAATACCTCGCGGAGTCATACTGACCTCCACTTTTCCTTCCTTGATCTCGTCGGCCAGCTGTGTCGACAGCATCTTGAGAGAGATGCCCAGCTCCATCACTTCGGGACGGTCTTCCTTGGCGGCTTTCTGGGCGCCACCCGGGCCATGCATCTGAGCGTTTCCTTGCCCCTTGTCGTCGACGGTGCCGCCTAGCACTTTGGCGACCGCGGGGGGGATGCTGGCCACTGACGATCCCTCCTTCAGCGCCTTCTCGACTGCTTCGGAGACCTGCTTGGCTTTGCCCTTATCGGTCTGCGAGGAGGCGAACATCACCACAAAAAAGGCGAACAACAGCGTGATGAAATCGGCGTAGGAGACCAGCCAGCGCTCGTGATTTTCATGCTCAACGTGTTTGGGGCGAGGCATGACGTTCGGGGCTTAACCCTTGGCCTCGGCGGGTGCGCCCGCGGGAGCGCCTGCTTCGGCCTTCTTCTTACTCTTGCCGGAATGCTGGAGGAATGCCTCCAGCTTCACCCGGATCAGTTTGGGGTTCATCCCTTCCACGATGCTGCAGACGCCTTCCAGCAGCAGTTCTTTGTCCTGCGCGTCCTGCCGGATGCGAGCTTTGAGCTTATTCGCGGCCGGTAGGAAAACCAGATTGGAGACCGCCACGCCATACACCGTCGCCACAAAGGCTACCGCGATTCCCTTGCCTACTTCCTCGATGTTTTCCAGGTGCTTCATCACCTGAATGAGGCCCAGAACCGCGCCGATGATGCCGATGGTGGGGGCGTATCCGCCGGCTCCCTCAAACACCTTGGCGGCGGATTCCCGATGATGTTCGGACTGGGTGATCTCGAGCTCCATCATCTTGCGCAATTCCTGAAGATCGGTGCCGTCAACGGCTAGCGATAGCGCCTTCTGGAGGAACTTGTCGCCGGCTTTCTCCAGATCTTCTTCGAGCGAAACGATGCTGCTTTTACGAGCCTTGGTGGCGTACGCGATAATCTCATCGACGGCCGCTGCGGGGTCCAGCTTTTCTTCGAAGAATACGCCCTTCAGTCCTCCCACTGCCGCTACAAGCGCGGATAGCGGCGAGGTCACCATGACCGCGCCCAGCGTTCCTCCCAGCACGATAATCGCAGCCGAGATCTGCACGATGTCGCTGATCTTCCCGCCTTCCCACATCAGTCCGCCGATAATGCCGCCGAGGGCGATCAGCAGTCCCGCAAAGCTCGCGATATCCGGTTTCGAAGTCTTGAGGTTGGATTTGGGAGCGCCCGCCGCTTCCTGTTTAGCTGCCATGGGTGGTTACTAACTCCGCGATTCGGATTCTGAGCTGTTTTCGCGGGGCGCGGTTAACCTGGCCAGATCGGGACCGAGCAGCTTTTGGCGAAAAACAATCACCTTGTCCACAACCTCGTCGGCGGATTCGAGCACCATGTACTTGTGTCCGGTTGTTAGGGTCACCACTGTGTCGGGTGTCATGTCGATGTGTTCGATAAGATCGGCGTTGAGGATCATGGGAACGTGATTTAGCCTGGTAAGTCGTATCATCGGCAAAGCCCAGATCAGGGGCAGAGTCCATATCGATGAAAAACCAGGAAAGTTTACCTGAAGTTGCAGGGGGAGTGACCTCCTAAGGGCTAAAGGAATCCCCTTAGTCGGCCGATGTTTTTTTAGGACCAGGAATGCTCGCCACACGCCCGCCGGCCGGCGCCAAACAATTCGAGATCGGGCAGCCGGACTCCGCCAACCCGCGTTTCAGGACCCTTCGTGCCGTTCATGAACGGTACGCGCCCAGCCTGGGCACGGCCTTGTCGGCATTTCTGCGCTCCGATTTTCAGGTAAGCTTCGAGGATCTCTCGATCCAGACCAGCGGTGGCTTTCAGGCCGCCCTGCCAAATCCTACCTGCCTCATGGTGTTCCGGCTCCATCCGCGAGACGAGCGCATGTATCTGCACATGGACTGCGCCACCGTATTTGGATTGCTGGAGCTGCTTCTGGGGGGCAAGTGCGGTCCCGAACCGGCCGCCGCGAGGAACCTGACCGAGATCGAATGGAGTCTGCTGGAGGAAATTGTCCGGGTGATGGTGCGTCCCCTGGGCGAGGCTTGGCAGGCCTTTGCAACCGTCGAGTTCGAAGTGGAATCGCTGGTCAGCGAACCTGGCTTGGTGGCGCCCAACGATCCGAACCAGCCCGCGAATCAGCCCATGGTCCGCTTGGCGTTCAATTTGCGCTGCGGTGAACAATCCGGGGTGTTGGAGATCGCAGCGCCTCAGTCGTTTTTCGACTCTTCCACGGGTGCCGCTCCGGACCAGAAGTCGCCGGGCGAAGCGTTGGAGCCCGATGCCGCGCAGAAATTGGCCCTGCTGGACGAAGCCGGCGTATCGATGGAGGTCCGGCTGGACGGACCGCTTCTGCCCGTCGCCGACCTCATGAATCTAAGCCCGGGACAAGTGATCAAGCTCAACCATCCATTGGATCAGCCCCTGCGTGGTGTGGTTAACGGAGCGCTCTCCATGCAAGGTGCGGTGGTCAGTTCCGGGAAAAAGCGCGCATTCCAGATCGCCACGCTGCCCTGAAAATCAATTCCCGCGATTCAGGCCCGGTTTTCTCGCCACAGCGATTCGATGCCGGCCAAGTGCCGCAGCAGCTTCACTGAAACCTGCAAATCCTCCGTGGGCGCGTCGCCTCCACGCCGCAGCCAGTTCCGCATGGCGTCGGCGATGGTGGCCAGTATTTCCAGTCGCTCGCGCTCATCTTCTCCTGTAGGCGGCCATCCGGCAGGCTCAACCGAAATTAAGCTGTGGCTCAGTGTATCCTGCAGACGCCGCAGGTCACCGCTGTTCCAGGCGGAGAGAAGAAGCCTCGCGTGGTGTTCGGAGACTGCCGCCGATTTCATTTTCATCGTGATAGGCATGGACGCAGGACATATCGTACTACCGGGCGTCCAGTTTAGGATTTTTTTAGGACCTCGACGTCCCAAGTACCAAAAGTGGCCTGTTTGCAGTTTCTTAATAAAAAAAGTCTGAAATATTTCGCCGGTTGAGCGAAATGACTTGCACGCTCCTGGAAATAGAACCGGGCGGATTCGGCGGGAGCCGAAGATTTCAATTAGAAAAAAAGGACGTGAGGCAATGTCATATTCGTTTCAGACTAACGTAACCTCGTTGCTAGCTCAACAGAATCTTCGGGTGAACAGCCAGTTTCAAAGCCAAACCATCACTCGCTTGACCTCGGGCTATCGTATTAATTCTTCCGCCGACGACGCCGCGGGTTTGGCCGTCGCCAACGGACTCCGCAGCGACACCGCCGAACTGACCCAGGGTGTTCAGAACGCCAATAACGGTGTCAGCATTCTGCAGATCATCGATGGCGGCCTTAACAACATTTCGAACATCCTGGACCGTCTCAAGACGCTGGCGACTGAGTCGGCATCGAGCACCTTCTCGGGAAGCCGCGCCACGCTGAACAACGAATATCAATCGTTGCTGACGGAAATCACGCGGCAGGCGTCCAACATCGGCCTTTCTACGGGACCGATCGGCGGCCGCTACAATGCCGACCTGGGTGTCTACATCGGCGGCGGCGAGGGCGTGCAGGCCAATGGCAACGTGTCCATCGATTTGAGCGGCAACACCAACCGTGTGGACTCCACCAGTTTGGGCCTCGCCTCCTCCTCTGTTAACGGCGGCGGAACCAACGACATCAGCGCGGGCGCGGACCTCCGGGTCGGCACGTTCTTGGCAGCTGGCACACAGGCCTTTACATTCAATCTGGGCAACGGCACCACCGTGACTGCCACGGTAGGCGGCGGCGCATCCGGCATGAGCGGCCAGCAGCTGGTGGACCAACTCAATACGCAGATTAGCGCGTACGGAATCTCGGCCTCTATCGATAGCACGAATGGCAAACTGGCGTTCACCGGCGGTTCCACCGCATTCAACGTCACAGCCGGCTTGCAGAGCGCGGGCAATGCGATCGCGACTTCCGCGGCTACCGCGACGAACACGTCTCTGACCACCGCTAACGGCCAGACCCCGTTCGTAACGGTCGCGGGATCGGCCGAAGTGTTGTCTTTCACCATCGGTGGCAATACCACCACGGTCAGCCTGGCGATTGGAACCACAATGGCCCAGGCCATCAACCAGATCAATGCCGTCATGTCGCCTCTGGGTGTGAATGCCCTGGCCAACACGGCCGGCACTGGAGTCGATCTGCAGGGGACGGCCGCTTTCACGGTCAGCTCCAGCGGCGGCGGCGTGACTGGCGTGTTCGCCACCAACACCGGCGCGCAACAGACCATCACGGCTCCTGTCGCCAACGCAACGTCGAATGGGAACGCGCTGCTGGCACTGACGGCCATCACCAGCGCCATCGCCCTGCTCGGCACGGTTCAAGGTAAGGTCGGTGCGGGTGAGAACATGCTGAACTATGCCAGCCAGCTCGCCCAATCACAGATCTCCAGCTTCTCGGCCGCCCAGTCGGCGATCCGCGATGCGGACGTCGCTACCGAAGCTGCCAACCTGACCAAGGCGCAGATCCTGGAGCAATCCTCGGTCGCTGCCCTGGCGCAGGCCAATGCGGCGCCGCAGGCCCTCCTGAAGCTGCTGCAATAAGGCAGGCTTGCAGTCTAATGTTTGGAACAGTCTGGGCCGATTCTCTACCGAGAGCGGCCCAAGCTTGTTTTTGAGAACCACTCAGGCGGCTGGCTCGGTTTTGCATTAGAAACAGAAGCGCAAGGGCGCGCAGGGCGTAGTTGGCCCGAGGCGGATTTTGCGCGGGGAAATAATACATGAGTTCCACCTCCGCAGGCGCACCTTCGTCAAGCTCGTACTCGAGCGATCTGCAGCAGGTGCTCAGTCGAGCAGTCGCGATCGCCTCGCTCCCGCTGACCCAGCTCAATAGTACGCTTACCACTTTGCAAAACCGCTCCACGGAGTTGCAGACGCTGAACGGGAAATTCTCGGCGGTTCAATCGGCCGTGCAAGCGATTTCGACCGCGGCAAGCTCGACCAACGCCCAAGTCTCCGATAGCAGCGTGATCGCGGCCCAGAGCAGTGCCACGGCGGCAGCGGGTTCTTACTTCATTCATGTCGTGACCGCCGGCGCCCCTTCGAGCGCGCTCAGTCAGAGCACTTTACCGGTAGTTACGGACCCTTCCACGCAATCCATCTCGACAGCCACATCATTTACGCTGACGGTCGGCGGCACTCCCGTCACGATTACTCCCGCGGCTAATACCCTGAGCTCTCTGGCAGACGCCATCAACTCCTCCGGCGCGAATGTCACAGCGACGGTCGTCAATTTAGGCTCGCCTTCGGCGCCGAATTACCAATTGTCGCTGCAGAGTACCAAGCTCGGGACCATCTCTCTTCAGCTCAACGACGGAACCAACGATCTGATGGGGACGCTCTCCGCAGGAGCCGAAGCCCAATATCAGATCAACGGGCAGCCGGCGACCCCCATTTCTTCAGATTCGAGCACCGTGACGATCGCGCCCGGGGTAACGGTGGACCTGCTAGATGCAGGCGATTCGACCGTGACGGTTTCGCAAAGCTCACAGGCCCAGGCGAATGCGCTGTCCTCGTTTGCAACCGCCTATAACGCGGCTGTGGACCAACTCAACGTCAACCGTGGCCAAGGCGGTGGCGCGCTCACAGGAGATGCGCTGATCTACACTCTGTCACAATCGCTCCGGGATATCAGCTCGTTCACCGGCGGCTCAGGGTCGGTTCAGAATCTGACCGATCTGGGCCTTACGTTCGATCAAAATGGACACCTGAATTTCGATCAAACCGTGTTTACCAGCGCGTCCGCGGCTCATCCCGGCGATGTGAGTGCCTTCCTGGGTTCACCAACCACGGGCGGGTTCCTCAAGGACGCGACCGATACGATGAATGGCCTCGGCGATCCCACCAACGGGATCCTCGAAACGACGCTGAACAGTGCGCAAACCGCCATCGATAACCAAAACCAGAAAATTTCCGACGAGCAGGACCGCATCACCGCTCTCACCACCAGCTTGACCTCCCGCATAGATGCCGCGGACGCCTTAATCGCTTCGCTGGAGCAGCAGAAAAACTACTTCACCACGCTTTTCACGGATATGAATGCTATCAACAAGAACCAGTGATCATCTCCACGCCGCGATTCAATCCGGCGCATGGAGCACTGCGCAGGAACTGCTGGCAGCATTCCGCGCGGAAGTGGAAATGTCCTGGCGAGCAGCCGCTACCGAGCAGGAACGCCGCGCTATCGCCGACAACGTGACCGGCTTTTTGGAGTGGGCGCGGGCCATGACCATTGTTTCCCGTGAGCATGCGCAGACCCGCTTGAACCGTCTGAACCGCCGCCACGCGTACGCCGGACCGAATCCCTCCAATCCGTATCGCGGCCTGGACGCGTAGATCCCATCGAAAGCGTCAGAGATCTGACGGGATCGTCCGAATTGCGACGCTGCGACGAAATTCTTCCATCGGGAATCAGCGGGTTACAGCTTGGCAACGAAACTGCTTTAGGGCAGATATCGTGTTTGAAGCCGTTGCTGGAAACCTCGAACGTTACATGAATCTGCTGAGTACCCGGCAGAAACTGGTGGCGTCCAATATCGCCAATACGGACACCCCCGGTTACAAGACCAAAGATATCGATTTTCGCGCGGAGTTCGCGCAGCAGATGCAGGAACTGGAATGCGGTGGTACGCAAACCTCGGGTCCGCAGACCATCGAGCCGGACGGCCTGCCGGTGAAAGCCGACGGCAATAACGTCAGCCTGGATCGCGAGTCTCGCATGCTGGCGGAGAATGCCATGCGCTTCCAGGTGGCCACTAGCCTGGCCCAAGCCCAGCTGCACTCCATACGGAGCGCAATGCAAGAAGGTACATCCTCATGAGCCTCTTTTCAGCCCTCTCTGTAAGCGCCTCGGGAATGTCCGCCCAGCGGGCGCGCACCGAACTACTGGTGGAGAATCTCGCCAACGCCGACACGACACGGACTCCGGAAGGCGGCCCGTATCGCCGCAAGGACGCGGTGTTCGCCGCAGACCCAGGCGTCGGACAGTTTTCGGCGATGTTTGAATCCCAGGTAAATCCGTCCAGCTCCGGCGTGCGCGTGGCGCAGGTAATCACCGATCAGCGCGATCCGGAAATGCGCTATATGCCCGGCCACCCCGACGCGAACAAGGACGGCTACGTCGCCTACCCGCGCATGAATCCAGCCGAGGACATGGTGGATCTTCTGAGCGCCTCCCGCGGATACCAGGCCAACGTGGCGGCCATCAGCGCGGTGAAAGACATGATCAACCACTCGCTGGACTTGTTCAAATAGAGAACTTCCCGATAGACGATCGCCATGAACATCTCTCCCATCCAGCCAGTCAGTATCCAGCCCATAGCGCCAATCGAAATCGGCGGCGCTGTTCCCGCCTCCGGAAGCAGCGAATTCGGCAGCATCCTGCAAGGAGCGATCGACCAGGTAGAGGGCGCCAGTAACAACGCCAATCAGAGCGTCCAGCAGTTTCTGTCGGGCGACGGCGAAGACCTGCACACCACCGTGCTCGCCGTCCAGCGCGCCGGTCTCGAGTTCGACATGCTGATGCAGGTTCGCAACAAAGTTGTTTCGGCTTACCAAGAAGTCATGCGCATGCAGATGTAGCTGCGACCCGACTGACCTTTCATTCCCATGGACCAAGTTAAACGAATTTTTGGAACTCTCACAGCTCGCCAGTTGACGACCATCCTGCTGGTAGCCGCGCTGGTCGCCGGCGGGATCTATGGATTCACGCAATATCAGCGTGAAGCTGGATTTCGCCCGCTATACACCACCCTGGCCCCGGAAGACGCCGCACTGGTGGTGCAGCGCCTGAAGGAAAGCGGCGTCGCCTATCGAATTTCGGCGAACGGCACCATGATTTCCGTTCCCGAAGACAGAGTGGCCGAGTTGCGCCTGGATATGGCCGGCGCCGGGCTGCCCAAAAGTGGCCGGATCGGCTTCGAGATCTTCGACAAAACCAACCTCGGCATGACCGACTTCGCCGAACACGTCAATTATCGCCGCGCCTTGGAAGGCGAGCTGGAGCGTTCGGTGATGGCGCTGACTGAAGTGGAGCAGGCCCGCGTTCACATCTCCTTTCCCCAGGAATCGGTGTTTCAGGAAGCTCGTCAGCCCGCCAAAGCCAGCGTGCTGCTGCGCCTTCGTGGAAGCGCGCAACTGCCGGAAAGCGCGATTCCCGCGATCACACATTTGATTTCGAGCGCTGTGGAAGGACTGGCTCCGGATGCGGTCTCGGTTCTGGACATGCGCGGCAATCTTCTGAGTCGTGCCAAGCGGACGGGCAACGATACCGGCTCCGGTTCGGGTACCTCCGAAGCCGCACTCGAGTACCGGCACTCGGTGGAACAGGATTTAACCACCAAGCTGGATGCAACGCTCGAGCCCCTGGTGGGCGCGGGCCGATTCCGCGCCGCCGTCTCAGCCGACACCGATCTTACGAGTGGCGAGCAGAGCGAGGAACACTTCGATCCAACGCAGTCCGTGATGGTGAGCTCGCAGAAGAGCGAAGATGTCTCGTCGCCCTCGCACACCGCCGCCGGAATTCCCGGGACTGCGTCGAACCTGCCGGATCCGGCGCCCGCGCCCGTTTCTGTTGGTGGCGGATCTTCACGCAAGACGGAAAGCGTCAATTACCAATCCAGCCGCACGGTGAAACGCACGGTGCTGCCGCAGGGTGGTATCAAGCGGCTATCGGTCTCCGTGCTGATCGACCAGGAGGTGCACTTTGAAGGATCGGGAGCGCAGGCCAAACGAGTACTGATTCCCCCGACGCCGGAACGCATCAAGGTAATTCACGATCTGGCCGCTGCCGCCGTGGGATTTAACATGGAACGCGGCGACCAGCTGATTGTCGAAAGCCTGCCGTTTGAATCGACCGTTAATCTCGAGGCGCCGGGAGCGGGACCTGCTCCGGTGGAAGCCCCGCTCTCGCCGATGGAACAGCTCAAGAAGAATCCGAAGATGCTGTACGGTGCGGCCGGGGGCGCGGCTGTAGTTCTCGCAGGCGTGGTTTTCCTGGTGTTTAAGATGCTGAAGAAATCACCTCCACCGGCGCAAGTGCGTCCGGCGGAATCGCTGCCTCCGGCGGGCGCCGAAGCGGCCAGCGCGCAAAAACTGGGCGCGTCCGATACCTGGGCGCCATCGCTGGGAGCTTCATCGCTGCCCGCGCTCGCTCCCGCGAGAATCGAAGTCCTGACCAACCAGATTCGCGAAACCGCACAAAAAGACGGAGAGATCTGCGCCGGCGTTCTGCGCGGATGGCTCCGTGAGGAACATAGCTAAGCCATGGCGGCTCCCGCGCACGCTCAAGTTCTTTCCGGCATTCAGAAAGCCGCGATTCTGCTGATTTCGATAGGCGATCAGGCCTCGGCGGAACTGCTCAAACGCCTGGGTGACGATGAAGTCCAGGCGGTCACCGCCGCCATCGCCAGCCTCCCGGCCATTTCGCGGGAGCAGGCGGAAGAAGTTCTGGAAGAGTTCCGGTCCGCGACGTCGCATTCCGGGCAGGGTCACGGCGGAGTGGATTTCGCCAAACGCATTCTGACTTCCGCATTCGGAGCCGAAGGCAGTAAGAAGCACGTGGAGCGGCTTCCCAAAGCGGCGGGCCGCAGCTCCGACGCCGGCCAGCGTCTGCAAAAACTCGATCCGCAACTGCTGGCGCGTTTCGTCGAAAGCGAACACCCGCAAACCATCGCCTTGGTTCTGGCGCACTTGAGCGCGGGCCAATCTGCCGCCGTACTGCGTTCGATGCCGTCCGACCTGCGCGGGGAAGTCACCATTCGGCTGGCGAGCCTGGATCAGATTTCGCCCGTGGTGATGAATAAGATCTCGGCCGTGATTTCGCGTAAGCTGCAAACGCTGGGCGAGGTCAAACGCGAATCTTCGGGCGGCCTGCGCGCCGTGGCGGAGATTTTCAACCAACTGGATGGCGAGATGTCCAACGATATTCTGTCGCAGGTTGGCGAACGCGACTCGGCTCTGGTGGAATCCATCCGCCAGCAGATGTTCGTGTTCGACGATCTGATGATGATCGATGCCAACGGCATCAAGGAACTGCTGGGCCGCGCCGACCGCAAACAACTCACCATCGCCCTTAAGGGCAGCAGCGACGAGCTGCGCAAGCATCTGCTGCAGGGCATGTCCCAACGCGGCGCCGCCATGCTTTTGGAAGATATGGAAGCCATGGGCCCCGTCAAGATAAAGGAAGTCGAGGGAGCGCAGCAAATGATGATCGCGCTGCTTCGCCAGCTCGAGCAGGAAGGCGTCGTGAGCCTGAAGGGAGGCGGCGATGAGCAATACATCGTCTAGGATCCTTCGGAACGGCGACCTTTCGGCTGTGACGCCGATGGCGTGGCGCAGCACGGAAACTCCTCCTCCGGCTCCGCGGCCCGCCCGCACTCCGGCGGTGGATGCGGGCAACTCCGACGATTCGGACGCTGCCAGAAAAGAATCCTATCAGCGCGGATTTTCGGAAGGCCGCAATATCGGTCACGAACAAGCCCTCGCCGAGATCCAGCCGGTGATGGACCGCTTGTCGCGCTCGCTAGCTGACCTGGCTACCGTACGCTCCCGCGTACGCAAGACCGCCGAGTCGGATCTGCTCAAATTAGCCATCGCGGTGGCGCGGCGCGTGATCCATCGCGAGCTGACGCTCGATCCCGGTTCCATCGAAGGACTCATTCGCGTGGCTCTGGAAAAACTGGAATCGCGCGAACTGTGCCGCGTGCGCGTACATCCCGACCAGGAACCCGTCATCCGGAGTTTGCTGGCGCGCTTCTCAGCCGCGCCGGTCGAGCTGATCCCCGATCCGACATTGCAGTGCGGAGACGTGCTGTTTGAAACCGCCCATGGCACCCTCGACGGCTCCATCGAAGCACAGCTTCAGGAGATCGAACGCGGTTTTGCCGACAGGATAAATCGTTGACCTTTATGAGCGCGGAAGTTCCCGATCAAGACGTCCTGGCTCCGTACCTCAAAGATTTGGAGCAGCTCGATCTGCTGCCATGGTGCGGAAAAGTCACCGCCACCGTGGGACTGCTGATCGAATCGCAGGGGCCCGCCGTGGCCATCGGCGATTTCTGCGAAGTATTCACCACCAAAGGGCATAGCATTCGGACGCAGGTGATCGGATTTCGCAATGGGCGTGTGCTCTCCATGCCACTCGAAGAGCCCGAAGGATTGCAGCTAGGCAGTAGGGTGATCGCGCGTGTGCAGGACGCGCGCCTGGCGGTGGGACCCGGTCTTCTCGGCCGCGTACTGGACGGATTCGGACAGCCCATGGACGGCGGCCCTCCGGTGGAAGCCGTGGAGACGTACCCGCTGTATGCTCCGCCTCCCAACCCGCTTTCGCGGAAGCATATCACCGAACGCCTGGTCACCGGGATTCGTTCCATCGATAGTCTCCTGACTTGCGGAAAGGGCCAGAGAATCGGTCTGTTCGGCGGCAGCGGCGTCGGCAAAAGCACGCTGCTGGGCGCCATGTCGCGGCAAAATTCGGCCCAGGTCAGCGTGATCGCCCTGATCGGCGAGCGCAACCGCGAGGTCAAAGCGTTTCTCGATCAGGAACTCGGCGCGGAAGGCATGAAACGTTCGCTGGTGGTCGCCGCCACGTCCGATCGTCCCGCCCCGTTGCGTATCCGTGCGGCTTACGTGGCGCTGGCCGCTGCGGAGTATTTTCGCGATCAGGGCTTGGACGTGCTGCTGGTGATGGATTCGGTGACGCGCTTGGCCATGGCGCAGCGCGAAATTGGCTTGGCTGCGGGAGAGCCGCCCAGCCAAAAAGGATATCCGCCGTCCGTATATACGTTGCTGCCCAAAGTTTTCGAGCGCGCCGGAAACTTCGAATCCGGCTCGATTACCGGATTCTTCACGGTCTTGGTGGAAGGCGACGATTTCAACGAGCCCATTTGCGATGCAGCGCGCGGCATCCTCGACGGACACTTGATTCTTTCTCGCGACCTCGCCGCCACCGGGCATTATCCGGCTATCGACGTGCTGAGCTCGGTCAGCCGCTTGGCGAACAAAGTCGCCACGCCGGAAGAAACCGCGGCTGCCCAGAAGATCCGCGAGGCGCTGGCGCTGTACCAGCAGTCCGCCGATTTGATCCAGCTCGGCGCGCATGTGCAGGGCACGAATCCTAAGCTGGACCAGAGCCTTCGGATGCGACCGCAGCTTCTCGATTTCCTTAAGCAATCCGCCGACACGCACACATCCCAGCAAGAGACCTCCAACCGGCTGCTCGCGCTGGCTAAGGAACTTGTGTGAAGACTTTCCGTTTCCCGCTCCAGCGGGTGCTCGAATGGCGCGCGCTGCAGTTGCGCGTGGAAGAAGAAAAGCTCGCGGGCTTGCAGCAGCATCTCGCCTCCTTGCTCCAGCTAGGAGAGAAGCTGGCAGCGGAACGGAACCGTTCCCAATCACAGCTATTTTCTTCCGGAACGGCAGCCGGATCGGACCTCCAGTCGTGGGCGCTGTATCAGGCGCGGCTGGTAAAGCAGCAGGAAATCCTGAAGACCCAGTTGGCGCAATGCGAGAAATTGACCGTGGAGCAGCGCCAGCGGTTGCTCAAGGCACGTACGGACCATCGCGTTCTTGAAAGGCTCAAGGAACGGCGCTGGCGGCAGTGGGTGTATCTCAACGATCGCGAACTGGAAGATACCGCCGCTGAAGTCTATCTATCTAAATGGAGCCGCGAGGACCTGGAAAACAAGTCGGCCGAGAGCCTGTAAACGCTTACGCCCCTGGTTTATTCTCCGGACCTGCCATCGCCGCCGCGATCTGTTCGAGCTTCCGGTAGAATTTCGACGGATCCGAATCCTTGCGCCGGTCCACAATCCCACTAGACGTCTCGACCGTGAGCATCTGGGCCA
>Ga0105245_10002518_pt1 | contig 16519 bp, 15 predicted proteins | sample KBSM54metaG_FD_81523 | JGI IMG/M metagenome (GOLD analysis project Ga0105245, IMG submission 81523) | Miscanthus rhizosphere microbial communities from Kellogg Biological Station, Michigan, USA - KBS M5-4 metaG | ecosystem: Host-associated > Plants > Roots > Rhizosphere > Soil | place...
GCCCCCTGCAACCCGACGTCGTCAAGGGCGCGGTGCACCGCGTGCGCGACGCGCACCACCGCGGCGAACCCCGCGCCTTCGGGAGGATCGAGATCGAGCACGAGGTGGGTGGCGTGGTCCGGCGCCTCCGCGGTCACCAGCGTCGGGTGGTATTCGACGGCGCGCTGATTGGCGAACCACAAGAGCGTGCGCCGGTCGTTGCACAACGCGTACGCGACCTCACGCTTCGATGTCTCCGCCCAGTACTTCACCGTGGGCACCCAGTCGGGCGTGTACTTCGGCACGTTCTTCTGCATGAACGCGTCTTGGCCCCGGTGCACTCGGATGACCGACAGCGCGCGGTCGCGCAGCACCGGGAGAATGCGATCTGCGACGGCGTCGAGGTAGTCGACGAGGTCGCGCTTGGTGGCATCGGCGCCGTCGAACAACGGCTGGTCGAGGTTGGTGAGCGACACCCCTTCTCGGGCTTCATCGCTCCCGGCGGCACTCACGTCTGATCAGTCTTCTCCTACCGGTGGTGCAGCGACCGTAGCGACATCCGCGGCGACATGTACGACCGGCAGGTCGAAGGCATGCGCGACGCGCGACGGCAGATCGAGCCGAAGCCAATGTGAGAGGTGCACGGGCAGGGTCGACACGATGATCTCGTCGAAGTGCTGGTTGGCCAGCACGGCGGCGATCGCCGTGACCGGATCCGCGTCACCGATCTCGCCTTCCGCGCGTCCGCCCCGTTCCTCGATCCAGTGCAACGACGCGTCGAGTCGACGTTCCGCGTCGGCTCGAGCCTGTCCGTCGTCGGGGGGCCCACCTTCGAGTGCGTGCAACACGTTCTGGTACAGATCGTGGGCCGGCGTGGCGGGCACGAGCACGAAGAACCGACTCGGCCCCAACGCGATCCGTGACGCAATGGCGTCGGCGAGCGGCCGCCCACCCAAACTTTGATTGGCCACGATCAAGTAGTGATGCACAAGGCCCTCCTTCGGCGCGTGCTCTGGGCGGGGTCGACGGCGCTGGCGAGCGACGGGCTCACGATGGAACGAGCTCCAGCCGGGCTGCAGTGAGTCCTCGTCAAAGCGCTTCTGCCGCGCTCGCAGGATGTCGGTGCGGGTGCACATGCCGACGACTTGGCCGTCGGCGACGACCGGAAGGTGCCCGATCCCCTCGTCGAGTAGCAGCCGGAGCGCGACGACCAGCGCCTGTGTGGGCGAGACCGTCACGACGTCGGTGCTCGCATGCTCGATCGCCGCGTGCTCGTCCGCGGTGTCGTCGAGCGGCAGCAGGTCTTCCCGGGCGATGATCCCGAGACAGCGGCCGCGATCGTCCACGATCGGATAGGCGCCGTGACCGTCGTGCTCGATGCGCCGGCGCGCCTCTCCGACTGTCGCGTCGAGGGCCAGCACGTGGGGTGAGCCGGTCATGACATCGCCGACCGTGACGCTTGCGAGCACGTCGACGGCGTAGTCGGACTCGACACGGACGCCACGACGCGTGAGCTTCTCGGTCATGAGGTTGTCGCGGAGCAGCGAGCCCGCGACGGCCTCAGCAATGACGCTCGCGAGCATCAGCGGAAGAATGATCTGGTAGTCGCGAGTCAGTTCGAACAGGAACACGATCGACGCGAACGTCGCGCCGATCGCCGCGCCGAACGTCGCTGCCATCGCTACGAGCGCAAACGCTCCGGGCGAGATGTTCGTGCCGGGCGCGACATGTTGCACCGCGCTTCCGAACAGGCTCCCGAACGCGCCGCTGATCAACAGCAGCGGAGCGAGCGTCCCGCCCGACGTACCAGACGCCAGCGCGAGCCACCATGCGACGAGCTTCGCTATGGCGAGCGCGGCGAGGGCGCCGATGGCGATCTTGCCGAGGAGGACGTCACTGATTGCGTCGTACCCGACACCGAGCGCACGCGGCTCGGCGAGGCCGATCGTGGCGAAGCCGAGGGCACCGATCATCGGGTGCCAGAACTCACCGATCGGGAGGCGGCGGTAGAGGCCCTCGATGAAGAACAGCCCCTTGGTGATCACGACGGCGAGCAACCCGGCAAGGATTCCGAGCACCGCAAAGAACGGGAGCTTGTCGAGACCGTGGTAGTCGTGAGCCGGCACCGCGAACAAGGGCCCCGTGCCGAAGATCGCCGAATGCACACCACCGGCGAGCGACGTCGACACGACCAGTGGCACGAAGGCACGGGCGGAGAACTCGAACAGCAGCAACTCGATGACGAGAACGACCGCGGCCAGCGGCGTGCCGAAGGTCGCGGCCATGCCCGCGGCGGCGCCGCATGCCAGCAGGATCTTGCGCTCGGATGGCGACACCGGCAGCACCTGTCCGACCAGCGAGCCGAGCGCGCCCCCCGTGACGATGATCGGGCCTTCCGCGCCGAACGGACCGCCGGCACCGATCGCAATCGCGGCCGACAAGGGTTTCGCGATCGCGGTGCGCGGACGAATGCGACTCTGCTTGGTGAGCACGGCGTCCATCGCCTCGGGGATGCCGTGGCCACGGATCTCCGGCGACCAACGCGCGAGCAGCGCGATGACCAACCCGCTCGCCACCGCCACGATGACGAGCCCTGGCCCTCGATGGAGCTCGGCCATGTTGGGCAACGTCCAACTCACCCGATGGAACAACGCGACGTTGGACAACAGCGCGATGAGCTTGATGAGCACGTAGGCGGCACCGCCGCCCATCAGTCCGAGCAGTGAGGCGACAGCCGAGAGCAGGAGCAGCCGTCGTGGAGGCGTTCGGCCTTGCATTTGGCACCCCCTTCGACGAAAAGTATATCGTGACACGATCAAGATGCGAATCCCGGCCACGTTCGCGCGCCCAGGCACGCGCCTTTTCGGCATCGTCATCGCCGCGGGCCTGTTCGGAGGGGCGATCGGCGCCTGCTACATCGGCCTGCTCCACTTGTTCGAGCGCGGACTCTGGCCGACGCATTGGGGACTCCTCCCCCACGGGTTGATCCTCGTGGCGGTCGGCGTGGTCGTCGCCGTGCTGACCCGCGTGCTGGGCAGTCCCGGCGACGTGGAACTGCTCGTCGACAACATCCACGTCGCCGGTGGCGTCGACGATCTGCGTCAGCTTCCTTCGCTCCTCCCGATCTCACTCGTGTGCATCGCGGCCGGCGGCGGTCTGGGCCCGGAAGCGCCGCTGGTGCAGACGACCGGCACGGTTGGGTCCTGGGTCGCGAAGCGGTTCGGGCTCGACCCGGCCGGACTGCGGATCGTGACAATCACCGGGATGGCCGCCGGCTTCACGGTGTTGTTCGGCGCACCTCTCGGGGCCGCGGTGTTCGCGCTCGAGATCCTGCATCGCCGTGGCCTCGAGTACTACGAGGCATTGATGCCTGCCGTGCTCGGGTCGTTGTCCGGCTACGCGGTGTACGTGCTCATCACCGGCGTCGGCCTCGAGCCCGTGTGGCAACTACCCGCGGTCGGTTCCGTACACGGAGGTGATCTCGGGTGGGCGGTCGCGTGCGGTGTCGTCGGCGCGATTGTCGCGGCAGCGTTCACCTACCTCAATCAATTCCTGCGCGCGTTGCTGCGACACGTCGCGCCATCGGCTCGGCCTGCGCTCGGCGGAGTCACGCTCGCGCTGTTGGCGTGGATGTCGCCCTACGCATTGACGTTCGGCGAAGCGCAGCTCGGTCACATCACCACAACCGACCTCGCGTTGCGCACGCTTGCGCTCGCGGCACTGGCCAAATTGCTCGGTTCGAGCGTGACGCTGGCGAGCGGCTGGAAGGGCGGGTTCATCATCCCGCTGTTCTTCATCGGCGCGTGCCTGGGGCGGGCAGGACACATCGTGTTTCCCCACACAAACGAAGCCGTGCTGATCGTCGCCTTGATGGCCGCTTGCAACGTCGGTGTCACCAAGACCCCGCTCGGGTCCGTTCTCGTGGTCTCCGAGATGGCGGGGCTCAACCTGTTGCCGACGACGCTCATCGCGTCGGTCGTCGCGTTGCTGCTGACGTCGAACGTCGGACTCATCGACAGCCAACGCCGCCGGACCGACGCCGTTCCTGTTGATCACGGGCGACGCGAGGGAGGCCCGGATGGCTGACGAGCACGACACGCTGACCGACGCCGAGTACCGGGTGCTCGCGCGGTTTCGCTTCGCGCTGCGAGTGTTCCTGCGCTTCTCCGAGGACGCGGCCCGCGTTGCGGGTGTGACACCGAGCCAGCATCAGTTGCTGCTCGCGGTCCGCGGCTATCCGGACGGACCTCCCACCATCTCTGACATCGCGGAGTGGCTCCAGTTGCGCCACCACTCGACCGTCGAGCTCATCGATCGCGCCGTGGAGGCCGGACTGATCTCACGTCAGACGGACGCCTCGGATCGGCGACGGCAGCGACTGTCGCTCACGCGGCGCGGCGCGCGCGTGCTCGCTTCGCTCTCCGCCGCGCACCAGGAGGAACTTCGTCGATTCCGCGGCGAGATGGCGGAGGTGCTGCGCGAACTCGGCTGACAACGAGGTGCAGACCTTCGACCACGCGCTCCAGGCATGATCTCGTCCGTCACCGCCCGGTGATGCGAAGGAGGGACGAGATGAGCACCGAGGTCACCGAGCACCACCCCGTCGTGGAGGCCCACAAGGCGAAACGGGCGGCCGACGCTCAGTTGCGCGTTGCCGACGCGATCACGTCGTTCGCGGGATCGATGCCCTTCGTGTACATCCACGCGATCGCGTTCGCGTTGTGGATGGTGCTCGTCGAATCCGATCCGTGGCCGAAGCTGACGTTGGTCGTCTCACTGGAGGCGATCTTCCTGTCGACGTTCGTCATGATCGGCCAGAACCGTCAGGCCGCGTTCCAACAGGCGAAGGCCGATCACGACTTCGTCGCCCAGGAGCAAGAGCTTCAGTCGAACACCGAACTGACGCGTGCGATCCACACGCTCACGACAGAGATCCACCAGCGGATCGTGGCGGGCACCGCTCAGTGACGGGTCGCGGAGGAAAAACCTGGATCGACGGGCGCTGACGACGGACAATGCACACGTGACCGATCAGCCGGACGACGTCGAAGGGTTTGACTGGCTGCAAGATCGAGTGACCCAACTCGAACGGTTGGTGCAGCCGGGCGTCCACGTGGCGCACAAGGCCGAGAGCCTTCTGCTGCCCGCCTGGCGGCGGGTCACGAAGGGTGAACCGCGTTGGCAGGTCACGGTCGCCGTCCTGGGCGCCGTCGCCTTGCAGCTTTCGCTCCCCTATGGCTTGGCGGTCCACCCCCGCGCCTTGTTGCCGGCCCTCGAGACGGCACTGTTGATCGGGCTGCTCTTTGCGAACCCGGGACGCATCGATCGCCAGTCACAACAGTTGCGAGCAGCGAGCATGATCCTCATCGCGGTGATCACCATCGCGAACGCATCGTCGGCCGCCCGACTTGTCAGCGACCTCGTGAACAGCACGGACCACGAGCGGCCGGCTCAGCTCCTACTGACGGGCGCGGCGATCTGGCTCACGAACGTGATCGTGTTCGCGCTCTGGTACTGGGAGCTCGATCGCGGCGGCCCGGGCGCCCGAGCGCAGGGACGACAGGAGCATCCCGACTTCCTGTTCGTGCAGATGGCGAGCCCGGAAGTGTCGCCGCCCGACTGGGAACCCTCCTTCCCCGACTACTTCTACCTGTCGTTCACGAACGCCACGGCGTTCAGTCCGACCGACACGCTGCCCCTCACGCGTTGGGCCAAGATGCTGATGCTGCTCCAGTCGATGGTCTCCCTCGCCACCGTCGCGCTCGTGGTCGCGAGGGCGGTGAACATCCTCGGCAGCGACGTTCAACCGGGTTAGAGGTGACGGAGGGCGACGAGCGCCACCATCCCGACGACCAATGTGAGCGCGGTGCTGCGCGTGCGCCAGATGACCAGCGCGGCGACGACGCCCGCCGCCAGCTCAGGCGTCCAGAAGTCGAGATGATCTCGCGGTCGTAGCAAGTCGGGCACGACGATCGCCGCGAGCGCGGCAGGAGGGATCTGCCGCAACACACGTTGCACCGGTGCGGGCACGTCGGCGAGCCGGTGCGCAGCGACGAGGAACGCGGCGCGCATCGAGAAGGTCCCGATCGCAGCGAGCGCGATGGCCAGCCACGCCGAGCTCATCCGGACGGCTCCGTCGCCACCTCGGAGTCCGCCGGCGGCCACCGCAGCTCAGCCAGGGTGCCGGCAACGATGCCGCTCACGGCGCCGACCATGAGCGACAGCTTTCCGGCGCCGACCTCGGCGCCCACCACCGCGGCGACACCGCCGACGGCGGCCGCGACGACGGCCGGCCGGTTGGTGATCGCGGGCACGAGGAGCACGAGGAACACGAGCGGCACCGCGAACTCGAGCGGCACGTCTTCGGGAACGGTCGCGCCGATCAGCACCCCGGCGATCGTGCTGAGCTGCCACGAGCCCCAGAGCAGCAGCGCGCCCCCGAGGAAGTAGGGCACGCGGCGGTGCGGGTCGTCGTCACGACCCCAGCGGCTGATGCACACCGCGTAGGCCTGGTCGGTGAGCAGGTACGCCACGACCATCCTCGTTCGCAGTCGCTCGCGCGACAGATGCGGCGCGAGCGACGCGGAATAGAGGAGCAGCCGGAGGTTGATGGTCCAGGCCGCAACGGCCGCGATGAACGCCGAGCCGCCGGATCCGAGCACGTCGATCGCGGCGAGTTGCGATGCGCCGGCGAACACGATGACCGAGAACCCGACCGCCACGGCCCCGCCCAGGCCGTGCGTGACCGGCGTTGCCCCGGCGACGAGCCCGAACGGCACCACGCCGACGAGCATCGGAGCGACGGCCCGGGCGCCGGCGCGCAGGTCCTCACGAACAGTCGGCGCCGCCACCGCTTGATCCTGCCCCAGCCCGCGCGCTCGCTTGCGCCGTTATTCGGGATTGCCTTCGATCGGTCGCCCGAACAAGTAGCCCTGGGCGAATTCGCACCCGATCTCGCGCAGCGCCGCCGCGTGACTCTCCGTCTCGACACCCTCGGCGACGACGTCGAGCGCCAGCGCGTCGGCCATCGTGATGATCGCCTGCACGATGGCCCGTCCAGGGCGATCGGAATCGATGCCGGTGAGCAACGAACCATCGATCTTGAGGAAGTCGATCGGCAGTCGACGCAGATAGCCGAGCGACGAGTACCCGGTGCCGAAGTCGTCGAGTCCGATCTGACAACCGATCTCGCGGATCGCGTGCAACACACCGACCGTGTAGTCGAAGTGCTCGATGAGAAGCGTTTCCGTGATCTCGAACGCAAGCGCTGACGCGGGCAGCTCTTGGCTGGCGAGTTGCCGCGCGATCCGCTCTGGCAAGCCCGGCGAGGCCAGATGGCGAGCCGAGAGGTTCACGTTCACGCGCCCTCCCGGAGCACTCCGCGCCAACTGTGCTGCCCGTTCGATGGTCCAGTCGCCGAGGGGCACGATCAGCCCGGTCTCCTCCGCCACCGGGATGAACTCGCACGGCGGGATGGTCCGAGCTGTCGTGTGCCAGCGCACGAGGGCCTCGGCGCCGACGGCCGCGCCATCGGAGAGGCGAACGATCGGTTGCAACGCCAACGACAGGTCCGCACCGGCGATCGCGACCCGAAGGTCTGCCTCGAGCTCGAGGCGCGCGACCGCCGCGTCGCGCATCGCGCGTTCGAAGACCTCGACTCGACCGCCGCCCATCGCCTTCGACTGATGCAAGGCGAGTCCAGCGGCGTGAAGCAGCGACTCGGCGGTCGACGCTGCGTCCTTGTGCGCGAGTCCGACGCTCGACGACAGCCGCAGCTCGCGGCCAGCAATGAACAAGGGCTCACCCACACGTTCGACGAGCCGCCACATCAGCGCGCCGGCATCGGCACCATCCAGCCCTTCGAACAGCACTACGAAGACATCAGCAGTCAGCCGGCCGACCACCGCCGACGAGGGAAGCGCTGACACCAGTCGGGACGACACTGCACGCAGCACGTCGTCGCCAACGGCGTGGCCGAGAGAGTCGTTGATCAACTTGAAGCGATCCAGGCCGATCATCGCAACGTCGAGTGCCGTCGCTTGCGACATCCCCGCCGCGAGGTCTTCGAGCACCTTCGCCCGATTGGGAAGGCCAGTCAGCGCGTCACGAAACGCCGCCTCGAAGAGCTCGTCCTCGCGTGCCTGCTGTTCCGTGATGTCTCGCGCCGAGATCAGGATGCCCGCGACCGTCGGGTCGTCCATGAGGTTGTCGGCGATCGACTCGAACACCCTCCACTTCCGCGCGCCATCCGCACGCAACCGGTACCTCGTGACGCCGGCCGAGGGTCGTCCCAACGCAACGCGCTGGAGCTCTCCCGCGACGCGTTCACGGTCATCGGCGTGAACGAGGTCGAGCATCCGCCGTCCGACCAACCAGCTCGGTTCGTGCCCGACGCTCCGAGCGGCCGCTCCGTTCACATAGAGGAGCGTGCTGTCCGGCGCGATCACGGCCACGGGAGCCAGCATCCGGTCGGCGACCGTGTCCATCCCCTCTCCACCCCACTGCGATGACGCTGCATGCATGGTGAACAGGCTCGGGCCAGTACGCACCAGGCCCAACGGGCACAGCGTCCCTTCAGCCCGACAGATCGTCCGAGCCCCTGAGCAGCTTCAGCAGCTCAGGCTGGGAGTGCACGCCGAAGCGCTCGAAGATCGTGGACAAGTGATTGCGCACCGTGCTCTGGCTCACGAACAGGTCAGCCGCGATCGTCGGCACGCGCTCGCCCCGCAGCAAGCGGTTCAGCACCTCCCACTGCCGCACGGTGAGCGACTGCACCTGGGGTAGACGACGGATGTCGGACGTACCGCCCATGCGAACGAGGACGCCGCTCGCGTCGACCTCGGCCGCGATCGCTCGAAGATGTCGTTCGAGCGCCGCCGTGCGGTCCGCCGAATCTGGTGCGGAGGTTGGGCGAGGCTCTCGCATCACGATGAACAGACACTCCGGCCTGCCCACGAGCGACGTGACCACCACACGCAATGTCCTCGGCTCGCCGGCGTTGTCGGGCCATTGGATGCGCAGCGCCAGCGCGTGAACCTCGCTGCCATCGTCACATTGCTCGAACACCCTCCGGACGTCGCGGCGAGCGTCGGGATGGAGGAGCGTGTTGCCGATGATCTCCTCCGCGGGCCCGCCCATGATCGCCTCGGCCTCGCGACTGATCGACTTGATGACCCACTCCGAATCGAGCGTGCCGACGGCCATGTCGAGCGGCTCGTTCCCCAGGTACTCCGCCAATGGGCTGCCCGCTAGCGGCTGGCCGAACGACACCTCGATGAGCGCGGTGCGTCGCCCGTCGAGGTCGACGGCGCGCACCCAGGCGATGGCGGTCATGCCATCGGCCGAGGCCGGGCTCTCGATCACGCGGGTGGTGCGATAGAAGTCCACGCCGCCAGACGCAACGGCGGCGAGCGCGGCCTGCGCGGGCTCCCGATCTTGGGCCCGCAACCAACCCAGAAGCGGGGTGCCCAGCATGGTGGCGGACTCCGCACCCAGTCGCGCCGCCAACTCCGTGCTGATGCCGGCGATCGTCAGGTCGTCGAGGTCGATCAGGGCAACCCCGAGTTCCAAACGAGCGACGATCTGGAGCAGGCCGGCTTGCGCCCCGCGGCCCTCCAACTCATTGTCCATCGGCCCCTGCCTCCGATACCCCCTGGGTGAGGACATCGTCGCGCCGGGAACGACGCCGTGAGGGTTTTCTGTGCGCGCTGGCAGTGTCGAGACGCTCTGACGGTGTGTCACGACACGAGGTCGAAACAGTCCAGATCGGTGATCGCGGCGATGCACCGATCGAGCATCTTTCTCGTCAACTCCGTGGCGCGAGGGTCGGCATGGTCCAGTCCCCCGCCGGCGATGACCGGGTAGGCGAACGTCAGCAGCGCGCCGAGGCGGTAGTCCTCCCACGCGACATCGAACGCGTAGTCAGCGATGCCGTGGGATTCGAGTCGCTTCACGTAACGCTCGACGAGCGCTGTCTCCAACGCTTCACGCAACTCGGTCTCGAGGTTCTGCGTGAGGAAGTAGGCGACATCGCGTCCTCCACGCGACCGGTCGACGAGCTGCCAGTCGCACAGCGCGAGATCACCGTCGTCGTTGAAGAAGATGTTGTCGAGGCGGAAGTCGCCATGGCTGAGGGTGAACGGTGCTTCCGAGAGACGAGCCGTGAGTTCTGCGAGCAAGCCCGGGAAACGATCGCCCAGGGCCACGATCTTCTCGGGCATGCGCTCACCGAACAGCTCTTGCACCGGTGCCCACGACTGTTCGAACGAGAACGCGATCGACTCCGGAAACGGCGAGTCGGCGAGACGTCCCAGCCAACCGTTGTCGACGAGCGCGGCGTCGTTCCAGAAACTCGCGTGGAAGTCAGCGAGTCGATCGATCGCAAGCTCCGCTTCGGCTTGTGTGCAGCCGTCGAGCTGATCGACCGACCGGCCGCCAGCGAGGTCGCCGAGCAGCAACACGAAGTCGTCGGACGCCTCGTCGTGCACGGCGTAGAAGCAGTCGGCGTGCGGGACCGCGCAACGATCGGTCAGCTCTTGGTAGAAGCGGACTTCCTTGCGATACATGCCCAACACCGCCGCAACGAACCGGCTGCTGTCCGCGGGTGAAGGAAACTTGGCGATGACCGTCGCCGGCCCGGTGCCGTCGACCCATGTCGGCGTGACGCGTGCGAGCGAACCGACGAGTCCGACGCCGACGCCGATCGGCGTGACATCGACCGCGCTCGCGACGCCCGTGGCGGCGCCGGTCGACTGCATCGCAGCCGTGAACCACTCTGGCGTGATGTCGTCAGCGGTGCGTGGGATCGACAGTGACGCAGTCACGCGGCGCCGACCGTAGCGCGATCACGAGCGAGCTCGTCGAGCGCCTCGTACTCCTCACCGGTGTCGACGTAGTGCTCGAACTCGATCACACCGATCTCGGTGAAACGCTTGCGCAGCATGCCGTCGCCGGCATCGAGCAGGCCGAGCTTGCGACAGTTCGGCACGATCTTGGCGAAGAGCTTCTTCTGGAACTCGTTCTCTTCTGGCGCTTGCGCGAGCAGCAGCGGGATCATCCGACGAGCGTCGACACCGAGCCGCTCCCAGATCTCCTGCTGCAGGAAGCGATCGCGCATCCGGATCGCAGACTCGAACGCGAACTCCTGTCGTTCCTCGATCTCTGACACGGACAACCCGTCGTAGTACTCCTTCAGCGAGAGCACGCCGAACGCTACGTGGCGAGCTTCGTCGCTCATCACGTAGCGCAACAGGTTCTTCAACAGCGGCTCGGTCGTCATCTGATGCATGGAACCGAACGCGGCGAGCGCCAGCCCTTCGACCATCACCTGCATGCCGAGGTAGGTCATGTCCCATCGGCTGTCGTTGATGATGTCGTCGAGCAGCAGTTGCAGATGGGCACTGATCGGATAGTGGCCATCGAGCTTCGTGTCGAGGTACTTGGCGAACACCTCGACGTGGCGCGCTTCGTCCATCACCTGCGTCGCCGCGTAGTACTTCGCGTCGATCCACGGGACGGTCTCGACGATCTTGGCCGTGCACAGCAGCGCGCCCTGCTCGCCGTGGAGGAACTGGCTGACGCGATGGTTGACGGTCTCGACGGAGTACTGCGACCAGTCCTTGTCGGTCCAGTGCGCCACGGGCGAGTCCGGTGCGTCCATCAGCCGGCGGACGTACTGCCCGCGGTAATCGCTGCGCGCCATCTCCGCGCTGACCTTCTCGGGATCGACCTCGGTCGACCAGTCGAGGTCGGTCTCGGCGTTCCACTGCGACACCTTGGCCTTCTCGTAGAGCTTGTTCAGCGCCGGACGCGCGCCCTTCTCGTAGTCCCAGGTGAACAACGCGTCGGCGTTGTCCTTGACGGTGTGGATGAGGCCGTCCACGTCGGTGTTCGTGATCGCGAGGATCGCCTCGATGTCGTTGACGTCAGTGACCATGTGGTCATATGACCATGCGGTCACTCGTTCGTCAAGAACCTCTTCAGGTCGGGTTCCCATACGCCCGCTGCAAGGCATCGACCAGCTCGGACGCGATGCGGTCGACCTGTTTCGCCGACTTGTCGTACAAGCCCAGTACGGGGTCGACATGGGGCTGGAACGGCGCCGAGTCGAGGTGCCGTAAGAGCAGCACGGTCATGGCCACGAGCTGGTTCGTGTCGGTGCCTGCGCGGAGCTCACCCGTGGCGAGTGCGCGCTTGGCCAGCGGGCCGAGCTGCTTGACATAGCGGTCGTTGGGAACGCCCCGCACCGCGGCTCGGGCGTCGGCATCGATCTCGCTCGCCGCGGCGTGCGCCATGCTCCGCTCCAACGGGTGGGTTCGGAAGAAGCGCAACCAGTTCGCGACGAGCGAGTGGATGCAGTCGAAGTAGCCGCCGTTTTCGAGGTCGACACCGTCGAGCACCGAGCTCTCGATCATGCTCGTGCCGGCCTCCGCCACCGTGGTGAAGAAGTCGAGCTTGTCGTCGAAGTACTGGAACAGCGAGCCCTTCGCGATCCCCGCCTCTCGGGCGATGACGTTCAAGCTTCCGGCCGAGAAACCCCGCGCACCGAACTCGGCCATCGCCGCGTGCGTCACGGCCAGCCGCTTCTCGTCCGACAGGTTCCACCACGTGTCCTTCGGCATGCACGCATCCTAGAGTGACCATCTGGTCATACCGTGCGGGGTCGAGTTCAGTGCGGCAATTTGGTTCAGCGCGACGTCAGGATGTCGCCGGTCTCGAGCAGCGTCTTCAACTCGGCCATCACACGGGGCCAGCCCTGACTGACCATCGTCGAGATGAGGGTGTCGGGTGCGAAGAACTCGTGCACGACCGTCAACTTGCACACGCCGTCGACGGGTTCGATGTCGAACGACGCCTGCGATCGCTTCTCGCTCGCGAGTTGTGCGCGTCGAGCCTCGTCGAAGTTGTTCGCGGCCGCCCACTCGGGAGTGAACGAGTGCCACGTGTACGCGAGTCGTCGAAACGGATCGGCTTCCACGACGACTTGATCGGGATCGACGATCGTCACGCCGCGGTGGTCCCACGTGATCGGTGAGCCGACCTTCCAATCGGTCTCGAGGTTGATCCCCCAGTAGCGACTGGTGAATGCAGGATCGGTGAGGCCCTTCCAAACCAGCTCGGGCGTCGCGTTGATGTAGGTCGTGTAAACGAACGGTCGATTGTCCACTGATGTGCCCTCCAAGGCGAGTTTCAGATCTCCGAGCGCTTTGACGCGCTCACGGTCGTATTGATTGATCCAGCGCTGCTGGATCTCGTTGATCGGCGCGGCGTTGAGGTAGTGCAACTTTTCGCGACCACGGCGCACCGTGGTGACGAGGTTGGCGGCTTCCAAGATCGCGAGGTGCTTGCTCACTGATTGCCGCGCCATGCCGAGGCCATCGCAGAGCTGCACGAGGTTCTGTCCGCCGCGCTCGTTCAGTCGGTCGAGCATGCGCCGCCGGCTGGGATCGGCGAGCGCTTTGAACACCGCATCCAGGTCCCCTGCCGTGGTGATCAGCCCCAGCTGCTGATCTGCAGTTCGCCGGGAAACGGCGTGGCCTTGCCGCCCTCGAGCGACGCCTTCAGACCGAGGAGGAAGTAGGCCCACTTGGTGCTGCAGTGCGACATGAAGGCCACAGGTTCGCGCCACGTGTGAGCGAACATGAGCACCGTCTCGTCGCCGTTCTCCTCGGTGTCGAACGTGACGACGCCGTCGACCCACTCGTCGGGTCCGGCGGTGCAGCGCCATTCGACGCGACGGTTTGTCGCGTCGGCGACGTGCATCACGGCGCTGGGCTCTTCGCCGCCGAAGAAGAACTGCAGGTCACCCCCCACACCCGGGTTCCCCCTCACGTCGCGGGTCCACCACGACGCGAGACCTTCGATGGTCGTGAGCTTGTCGAGCACCTCGGCCTGCGGTGCGGTGATCCCGACTCGATGCTGGATTGCTTCCATGTCGTGCTCCTTCGCTGGTCAGCCCTCATAGGCAGCTGTTTGTCTGCCTATTAAGGCAGCCAAATGGCTGCCTGTCAAGGAGGAGCTTCAGGAAGGTTGCCGGGCCACCGATCCCGGGTCGCGGCCACCGAGGCTCCAGCCCGCGACCGCCGCGATGAGGGGCAGGCCGATCGCGATGAAGAGCAGGTTCGCGATCGGCGGCGACGACAGGCGCGAGAGATCAGCGCGGTACGCAGCGATGAGCGCGACGTAGGCGCCGATCATGCTGATGACCGCAGCGACGAGCGCGAGCGCTCCGGCCGCGCTCGCCGTCACCGAACGGCGCGTGCGCGATGCCGCGCCGACCGCCGTGAGCGTGCGCATGTCGCTGGTGGCCTCGCCGCGAAGCAGACCGATCGTCATCGCCAGGATCGCCAGCGCGAGCACGACACCGGCCGCGGTGGCGACTCGCCCCAGCGCGACGAGTCCGGTCTCGGCATTGTGGCTGTCGAGCGCGAGCCCGGCATCTCCGGCGGCGCGCGTTGCCGCCGCGAGCTCGGGCGAGGTGATCGCGCTCGGTGTCTCGATGAACCAACCTGCGTAGACGGCTTGCCAGCCGTACCGTTTCATCGCAGCCGGCGTGATGAGCGCAGTCGGCGCTTCGGACCCCGTCGAGAGGGGTTCGCGCTGGATCCGCGCCGTCGCCCCAGTGGTGTCGCGGCCCGCGGCGGGGTCGAGCAACACGATCGAGCCGGAGAGGCTCGTCAGCAGGTCCGTCGAGTCGGCGATCGTCGATGGGTCGATGCCGTAGTGCGCGAGCAATTCGGGAGTTGCGACATACGCGGGCCCAACTCCTTCGAAGCCATGATCGATTGGTGTGGCCGCGATGATTGCGCCCTGGCCGCTCGGGTTGACGGCGATCTGCAACGCGAAGACCGATGGGTGATCCAACACCGACGCGACGGGGTCGATCGCGTGCGGGTCGACCGTCGGCACTTTGGCATCGCCGACGCGATTGCCCGCCTTGTCGGTGGTGCCCACGGGGCGGCCGTCGGTGGGAATGCCGCCGCGTACGAGGAGTTCATGATCCGACAGGTTCTGGTTGCCTTGGCTCGCGCTGGCCTGCGCGATCACCGTGACCGACACGGAGATCGCCAACGCGAGCGTGATCGCCGCAAGGGCGGCACCAGCGCGCGATTGATGACGGGCCAAGTCGCGCAACGCCACACGGGTTGCGATCGGCATCCTGCGAGCCGGTATCGCGAGCGCGCGGATCGCACTGGGGGCGGAGAGCACCGTTCCCAGCACGACGGCCAACAGCCCGATGACGAGGAGGCCGGGCCGGGTGTGCTGCGTGGACGGCTGCGCCTCCGCGATCGCCACGACACCACCGGCGGCAATCGCGAGCGCGAGCACCAGCGATCGGTGGACGGGCGACGGGCGCGGTGGCCGGCGCGAGAGCGCCGCGGTGATCGGCAGCTTGGCCAGCGTGCGCGCCGGCCACCATGCCGCGGCGACCGACGCGGTGATGGCGAGTCCGAGACAGAACGCCAGCAACGCCCACGGCAGACCGAGACGATCGACGCGGTGATCGGCTGCCCGCTGGATCACGGGAGCGATCCCGAACCAACCGGCGATGCCGAGAACACCTCCGCACAAGGCAGACGTGACGCCGACGAACGCGCCGTTGGCGACGAGCACCAGCCGCACTTGCTTCTCGGTAGCCCCGATGGCCGACACGAGACCGAGCTGGTGCTGGCGACGGTGCGCAACGACGAGGAATCCCGCCGCCGCGATGAGCCCGACGAGCCCGAGGAGCACCGTGATCGCGGCGACGACGACGATCAGCACGCTGCTGCGATCTGTTGAGGTCGATTCGAGGTCGACATGTCCGACCTCGCCGGTGCCCGGCGCGCTTTCGTTGATCGGATGATCCGACCCGAGCAGCACCGTCCACGTCGACCCCGACGGTGCCGCAGCTCCTGCGACGAGCGCGAACTGGTCGCTCAACGCCAACGGGTTTTCGACCCGTCCGACAACGCGCCGCGTCACGCGGTCGAGTGACTCGGTCGATCCGATCGACGCACCCAGCGCGTCGGCCACGTTGCTCGAGAGCGCAACCTCGTCTGGCGCTGTCGGATAGCGGCCCGCGAGGAGTGCCAGCGTCGAGTGCCCATAGATGCCGTGCGGATCCTGCGCCCGAAGGTCGATCGGCTTGATGAGTCCGGGAACGCTCACCTGGGAGTGACCGACGACTTCGACAGGGCCGAAGCGTGCAGTCAACGTGGCTACCGCGGCGATGGCCTGCGCGCGATCTCCAGCGTCGACTCGAGCGAGTGCCTGCGCATCGCCCTGTGCGCCGTCGGCCTTCGGCGCGGCGGCATCCGCGGCGATCGAACCGGTGACGGCAGCGGCCACGGCCAAGGTGAGCAGCACGAGGATCATCAGTTGCTGGCGCCATTCGCGACGGAACTGCCGCCACGCCCACCGCGCCATGGCCCGACGCGCCGAACCGGTACGAGCGCTCCCAGCGCTCACGCAGAGCCGTCCGTGGCCGATGCCAGCAACGACTCGGGCCCAGGCGCCGCCTCGGTTTGATCGACGACGCGTCCATCACGCAAGAACACGA
>Ga0105245_10002519_pt1 | contig 16517 bp, 18 predicted proteins | sample KBSM54metaG_FD_81523 | JGI IMG/M metagenome (GOLD analysis project Ga0105245, IMG submission 81523) | Miscanthus rhizosphere microbial communities from Kellogg Biological Station, Michigan, USA - KBS M5-4 metaG | ecosystem: Host-associated > Plants > Roots > Rhizosphere > Soil | place...
AGCGACGCAGCCTCGAGCGTGCACATGGCGAGCTGGCCTTCGCACGACGCCGCTCGGCTCGACCGCGAGTTGATCGCGGAGACGGATGTCGTGCAGCGCGTCGTCGGCTTGGGGCGCGCCGCACGCAACGCATCGAAGCTCAAGGTGCGGCAACCGCTCGGCCGCATCCTCGTGCGCGTGCCGGACGAGGTGGCGGCGGCCGCGGTGCGGCGGCACGAGGATCAGATCCTCGACGAGCTGAACGTGAAGAAGCTCGAGCTGCTTGCGCGCGACGCGACGCTCGTGACCTACCGCATCAAGCCGAACCTGCCGGTGATCGGCAGGCGCTACGGCAAGCTGATCCCGGCGATTCGCCAGTACCTCTCGGGCGCCGACGGCTCCGCGATCGCGGCGGCCGTGGCGCGCGGCGAGACGCAGACGTTCGCGATCGACGGCCAGGAGCTCAAGATCGAGCCCGCCGATTTGCTCGTCGAGAGCGCGTCGGCCGAGGGCTTCGCGTGCGCGGAGGAGAGCGGCTATCTCGTCGGCCTCGACACGTCGCTCGACGACGAGCTCCGGCGCGAAGGCCTCGCGCGCGAGCTCGTGCGCGCCGTGCAGGACGCACGCAAGCAAGCCGGCCTCGAAGTCTCGGATCGGATCGAGCTGCTCGTCGAAGGCGACGAGCGCGTCGGCGCGGCGCTCGATGCGCATCGTGACTACGTGATGAGTGAGACGCTCGCGAGCAAGTGGCGCGCGCCGCCGCCGGCGACCGCGTTCGTCGCGCGTCAGGACGAAGGCGACGCGCGGTGGGTCATCCGGCTCGCTCGTGACCCCGAGTCGCGATGAACGAACGGCGCTGGTTCGGCCTGCAAGCCGGAGCCTCGAATTGGCTCTGGCTGTCTCTCGTGGTCATCGCTCTCGACCAGTGGACCAAGTACCTGATCGCCGATCACCTCGACGAGTTCGAGGAAGTGATCTTGCTGCCGGTGCTCGAGCTCATGCGCCTGCACAACGACGGAGCCGCGTTCAACTTGTTGAGCACCGCGTCCGGTTGGCAGCGCTGGCTCTTCACCGCGTTGGGGCTCGTCGTGAGCGGTGCGATTCTGTTCTGGCTCCGGCGCTTGCCCGCGAGCGGTCGAAGCTTGCTCGCGGCGGGCCTCTGCTTGGTGCTCGGCGGAGCGCTCGGCAACGTGATCGACCGCGTGCTCTGGGGGCACGTGATCGACTTCATCCGGGTCCATTACGAAGAGTGGTACTTCCCCGCGTTCAACGTCGCCGACTCGGCGATCACCGTAGGCGCGGGGCTCCTGATCCTCGACAACCTGCTCGACTCGGGGCGAGTGCGCGCGCCACGCGGCGGCAGCGCCTGACGGCTAAGCGGTAGCCAGGACTACCAGCACGTCTCGGGCTGCGTTCCTTGCGCCGTCTTGTCGCCGGCCGACGTCAACGAGAAGGACGTGCACTTCGCGTCAACGCTCTGATCGACGCCGTTCGTGCCGCCGCCTGGGACCGGCGTCGCGGTCGCCTTGTAACCCTGAGTCCAGTCGGCGCCGAGCAGCTCGACAGTGATCGCATAGACGCCGTTTTCGCTCTTGGGGAGCGCGAAGCCGACGCTTCCATCGATGGTGTCGGAGTAGCGGTGATTCTGTATGTAGAACCGCTCCTGGTTCGTCGCGAGGCGGAGCAGCGCAGTCTTCGCTTCGGTCCGATGTGCGCGGATCGTGTAGTCGCGATAGCTCGGTATCCCAATCATCCCTAGGATGGCGATGATCAGCACGACCGCCATCAGCTCGATAAAGGTCACGCCCGTTTGGCGCGGTGGCCGGCCCGCGCTGCGCGCGCTTTTCATCCGGATCCGTTCTACGCTTTGCATGGCGATTCCCTCGGGAAGCATTCCGCGATCCTGCGCCGTCGCAAGCGGTCCCGCCTTCTAGTCGGCGCTTTGCTCCGACCAGAACGTTCGGACCGGGTTGTTCGCGAAGCCCGGCGGGAAACAGAACAGGTCCACGCACGCGACGGGCGGAGGCATGCACTGATCGCCGACGCAGTCCGCCTCGCCCTGCGGGAAGATGAATTCGACTTCGCTGGAGATCGAGCCTTTGAATTCCGTGAACCGATCCGTCTCCGTGAGCGGGCCGTTGTCGACCGAGCCGTCCAGGTTGTTGACCGGGGAGCCGTCGAACAGGCTCACGATATATAGGCGGTTCGTTCCGGCTTGCGGCTCGCAGCTCGTCGCGTTCTGCGAAGGACGGAAGGTCGTGAACATCACCTGGTTGTTGAACGTGCGCGCCTCGGCGAGCACCTTCTCGCCGATCCAACCTCCATCGCGCAGCTGGAGCTGCCACCCGGGTTGACCCTGCGGCACCTTCGCGTTCACGTTGTTGGTAATGTCGACGAGATCGGAGTCCTTGTACGGAATGATGCCGTCGTACGCCGTCTGGCTCAGCTGGTTGACGCCGTTGTAGTCGCGAATCGCGTAGAACCGGTCCTGGTTCATGAGCGACAACGGATGCGCGCGGTGGCCGGAGCCGATGCCGACGTGGATGAAGTTGAAGTCCTTGTTCGCGACGAGCGCGACGTCGGGCGAGTAGTAGAACCGGCGCGTCGCGGCGGCCGGCGCCGGCGGCGTGACGCCCGCCGCTCCGAGCTGCGCGATGACACCGCCCGTAACGAGATTCGCGGCGCTCTGGCCGTTTATCACGTCGAAACGCCAGACTTGTCCGCCCATGTCGGCCGCGTACATCCGGTCCGCAAAGCCGTCGCCGTCGAAGTCGACGACCTTGACCTCTGCCGGGATCGAGTAGTCCATCGACTTGCCGGTGACGTTGAACGTCTTCGTGCCGCCGGTGTTGGTGCCTTGCCAAAGTAGGTTACCGCTCACCGAATCGACGATGTAGATCGAGTTGCCGGTCGCATCGGTGCTCGAGGTGTCGAGGTCCTGGTCGGGCTCGTAGCCGCCGCCGAGCACGAGCACGAAGTTCGAAGCGTTTTGTCCCGCGCCGCTGATCAACATCCGCGTCGGTACCGGCGTGGACCAGGTCTGGCCGACGCCGGGCAGGTTCGTATGGTCGAGCCGCCACATGAACTGCGGCGAGTCGGGATTGGTCACGTCCAACGCGTAGTACGCGTCGCCGCCGCGCCGCAGGCCGAAGAACAGGAACACCTTTTCGCTCGCGGGGTCGATCGTGCCGTCGTTGTTCGCCTTCATCTGGACGCGGAGGCTGCCGTCGATCGCGTAGTTCTTCGCAGCCGCGGTTCGGTCGAGCAGCTCGAGGACTTGCGACCCGAGAAACTCTTTCGGCACGAACGCCCACTTCTCGATGCCCGTCTTCGCGTCGATCGCGTGCAAGAACCCGTCGTTCGTCGGGAAGTACACGACCGCGTTGTCCGGGCTCGGGCCGTACACCACCGTCGTCGGCTGCGAGTGGAGCGGGTCGCCCATCTGATCGCGCGCGTCCGTCGTGCTGCGGTTGCCGTTCGCGTCCGCGACGTCCACGTTGTTGATGAACGCGAGCACGTCGTCGCGCGTCGGGTCGCCGGCCCCGCCGGTGCCGAGCATCGCGTCGGTGATCGCCGAATTGCTCGCGGCGACGCGGTTGCTCGAGTCCGTGAGGTTGGCGTTGCCGAGATTCGTGACGACGACGCGATTGCCCGATGACGGAATCAGGTTGGCTGCGCCGCCGGCCGTGACGTCGTTGCCGTCGACTTTCGGCGACCAATAGCTCCTCGCCGTGTCCCTGAAGAAGCCCGTCGCCGGATCGACCGCCGCGGTGGCGTTTATGCCGTCGCCGTTCGCGCCCGCGTCGACAATCGTCGCGGTGCTGGGGCTCAACCGGTACTTCTTCAGGTTGCCCGGCCAGTGGAACGAGTCGGTCGGCTTGAACAAGCTGACGAACAGGTCGTTCAGGTTCTGCGTTCGGTTGAAGCTATTCACCGAGACCGTCGGCGAGACGAACGTCGAGCCCTTGTCGAAGATCTGCGTCACGATGCTCGTGAGCGCATTCGTGAGCGTCGCGGTGTCGTTCGCCGTGTAGTACGCGCCGCCGCCGCGTGCTGCGGTGTCGGCGAGAATCGGCAAATCGACGGTGAAGCCGATCGTATACGTGATCACGTTTTGCTGGTCCGGCTGCGCCGACAGATCGCCCTTGAAAAGGAACTGCGCGAGGTCGTCGAGGCAGTTGCCGCCCGACGGGCTGAACCCGGGGGGGTAGGTCTCGACGTCGCAGGTGGCGCTGCCGGTCAACCCCGCGAACGATTGGCCCTTCGCGTCGACGAGCGACTGGATCTTGGCGTCCGCGTCGGAGTCGAAAGTCGGCTCGCCGTCCGTGAGATACACGATGAAGTTGTTCTGGCAGCTCGCCTGCAGCGGCGACAAGTACGTCGTCGGGTCGCCGGGCTTTCGCGAGGCGGCGACGCTTGCGGGGTTGCCGAAGTCGACCGTCCGGCCCATGTAATAGAGCCCCGCTTCGTAGAGCGTTTCCGACAGCGGCGTAAAGCTGCCCGCGGCGAGAGCGTTCACGCTCGAGATCATGTCGGCGCGCGAGGTAGCGATGTCTTGCATCGGGACGAGCACGTAGCCGCCTTGGTCGGGGTTGAACGTCATGAGGCCGACGTTCACGCCGTTGAGCGACGTGAGCAACGTCGTCGCGACGCTCTGGACGATCGACAACTTCGTCGCGAGCGCAGGCGGCGTCGCGAGCCAGTTCAGATAGTTGCCGTCGTAAAGCGTATAGGTCGTCGTCGTGCCGGCCGTGTTGTCCCAGGTGATTGCATTCGGATCCTTCGGATCGGCGCTCCACGCATCTTTCCCGCTGCTCACGCCGTTGATCGGATAGACGTTCGCTGTGGGATTGCCGTCGCCATGCACGCCGTAGTCGGCCTTGCACTCGACGAGTTGGTCCTTCTGCGAGGTGACGAGCTTCACCCAGGTTCGCGCGGTGCTGCTGCTATCGTCGTATTGCGCGAGGGTGTCCGGACCGTAAATGCCCGTGGCGGCCATCGCGTCGAGCCCGGCCTTGCACACGAGCGCGCTCTTGTTGAACCAGTTCGTCGACGAGCAGTCGGGCGCGTTGCCGGTGGTCGAATAGTAGACGTGGCCACTGCCGCAGCTTCCGCCGTATGTTTGCCTGGGATCGTAGTTGGGCTGGCTACTGACGAGGTCGCCCATGCTCCCCGAGTCGTCGATGATGAACAGGATGTTCGGTTGCGCGGTGTTCACACCGTTCGCCGCGCCGATGAAAAGCTCCGTGTCGTCGGCCGACGCAGAGACCGTGATCACGAGCGCCGACAGAGCGCCGACGCCGATCCAAGCGAAGCGTTTGGTTACGGAATTCATACGCTTACCGGGACACGCGCACGAGCGCAGCGCGATTCACGTTTTGGGTCTTGAGGTCGACGTGCAGCACGAGCACCGAGCGCGGGTGGGTGCTCTCCGCCTTGCGGATCTCGGTGGCGGTGGTCATGAAGCTCGCGGCCGTGACCGGCTGGGTGCCAACGAAGAATTGAGTGCTCGGGGTCAGCACGCGGCTCATCGGCGCGCACTTGTCGCACGTCTTGAACGACACGTCGCCGACGGCGCCTGCCGGCAAGCTAGTGTCGGCGAGCCTCAGCTCGAACGAGCTTTCGACGGGCACGAGCGTGCGCTGCGCGTGCGCCTGAAGCGCCGCGAGCGCAACAACGAGAACGAATCCTGTGCGCAGCATGTCGACCTCCCTATCGCAGCGGTTACGGTCCGCCGGGTCCTACCTGATAGAAGCTCTGCGTGTGGGTCGAGCTCGCGTTACGCGGCCCCTTGCCCACCGACACGATGTCGAAGTGAAACGCCTGCACTGAGCCGGTCGACACGCCCATGCTGAATGCGGCGTCGGGAACCGGTGTGGTCACACGGAATTGGGACACGGCCTGGCGGTCGTAGTCGGGATCGCCGGTCGGGGGGAGCGTCGAAACGCCCGCCGTCGTGTACTTGCGCTGGGCGAGAACGGTGTCGATACCGTCCTCGGCCGCTTGGAACGCGTCGGTCTGGAACTGCGTGTTGCCGGCCATCGTGACTTCCATCGTCGCCGTGTTCATGCCCGAGACTCCGACGACGGTCAGCACGAGCAGCAGAATCAAACCGACCACGAGCGTGGCGCCGGCTTGTCGAGCTCTGAGGGTAAGGGCCGCGTTCATGTCAGCGTTTCTCCGTCGCGCTCAGGACATTTGTCGAGCGTTGCGCAAGTAGATCGTCTTCGACACCAGCATCCGCCGGAACGGCGCCTGAGCGGCCGACGGCGTGAAGTCCACGTCGGCGTATTTGTAATTCGTCGTGTCGGTGAAGCCGTTCTCGATGTCTTCCGCGCGCACCCGCAGCCAGATCCGGACGGCGAGGATCACGACGTTCGGGTTGTAGGTCGGGCTCGCGGGGTCGAGGATCGGGTCGTCCGCGTTCACGTAGCGATCGACGGCGCCCCGATTCGGCGTGCCGGGGACGTCGGTGTCGATGCCGAGCTCGACCTGCAGGTCCTCGACTCCGGCGAGGATCTCGTCGTCCTGCACGCCGGGGCCTTTCACGAGCGACTTGCGGTGCAGCGCCGGAATGGCCGCTCCCTTCAAGCCGAGCTGAGTGGACTGAGAGGCGATGTAGTAGCCGCGCACGATGAGCTCGTTGGTTTGGCTCGTCGCGACCGCGTAGCCGGCCGGGACGGCAGGGCCCCTGAAGATTTGGCCCGGCTGAAAGCGCGTGCTCTGCAGGTATAACGTCGCCGCATCGAGCGCACCGGTTACGACGTTCTCGTTCGCGCGCCGAATCAGGACGGTGTCCGTGCCCGCCTCGAAGCCTCCGGTCGGGCCGCAGGGCCAAGGATACGTTCCGTTCGTCGCCGTAATCGGGTTCTCGGTGTCGAGCGCCCAGTTCGCACCGCAGCCCGCAACGCCGCCCGGCCAAAGCGCCGCGGTGTTCGCCGCGGTGATCTTCGCGCGCCCGTTGATGCGCACGCCGCGCGACGACAAGCCGTAAAAGCTCGCCATCCGAATGTCCGGCTCGATTGCCGCGAGCGCGAAGCGCGCGTTCTCTTGGAGACGCGCCACGGACTGGTTGATTCGGAACGTCGTTTGGCTCTGCACGAACACGGTCATCGCCCCGATCATCAGGAACGCTCCGATCGCGACTGCGACCATGAGCTCGACGAGCGTGACGCCGCGGGCCGCGCGACGAGAGGTCGGGAGGAGGGCGTGTGTGCTCATGCTGCGAATCCGTCCGATCAGATGGTCGGTACCTGAACGACGAGCGTCTCGGTCACTTGACCGAGGCCCACCTCTTCCCAGGTGACCGTGATCGTGTAAGTAGGCGGCGTGCCGGCCGCGAACGTCACCGCCCCGGCGCCGTTCGGAAGCTCCCTTGCGACGTCCGTGTTCCAGCGGAAGAGGTCATGAGCCGCCATCTGCGCCGGCGTGCAGTCCACGCCGCCGCCGGCGTCGGGATCGCAGTTGTTGTCGGCTCCGGCTCCCGCGTACGCGCCCTGGCCGAGCCGATTCACGCGGATGTTCTCGGCCATCGTGGCCGCGAGGTTGACCGCGAGTGTGCGCGACAGCGCGGTTCGGCCGGCGCTCAAGCCTTGGCCGTAGAGCGCCGCGATCCCTATCATTCCGACCGAGATCACGATCAGCGAAACCATCGCCTCGACGAGGCTGAAGCCCCCGGACTTGCGTGAGCGCGCGTGCGGCGCGCGTAGCTTCGCCGGAGTCATGGGCACACCGCGCCTGGAATTTGCGACAAGGCGCCGCCCGCGCCGTTGATGTCCTGGAGCGCCTGCTGGACGTTCGCGCGCCCCGTTGCCTCGATTCGCACCAGGCGTGCGGTCGAGAAGTTCGCGCCGAACGTTTCCTTGGCGCCGCGGTCGTCGCAGAAGAGAACCAATGTGGCCGGCCCAAATCCGACGCCGGGCGCCGTACGTAGGAAGCCGCTCGGGGCAAAGCTCACGTATCCCGAGTTCGCGTTTCCGCTTAAGGTCGTCGCGGCGTAGATCTTGAGTACTCCGTCCCTCGCGCCCGGCGGAGCCGGAGTGCGGATCAGAACGGTCTCGTTGTTGTCCACGACGGCGTTTCCGTCGCTCGCGGTGAAGATCGGAGTGTTCGTGAGAGCGTCGACGTGCGCGGGATCCCAGTCGACCCAGACGATGAAGCCGCCGTTCGCGCCCGCGCCGTCCTGAGCGCAGACCGGGTTCGGCGCGGAGGGGTCGGGGCTTGCGCAGAGCGTGACGGGGACTTGTCGCTTCACGGCTTCGGCGCGCGCTGCAAGCAGGCCCGTGATTAGGTCGTTGGCGGCGGCCGTGATCGCGCTGTTGCGTTGCGCGTCCCGGAAGCTCGGGACGCCTACCGCGAGCAGGACGCCCCCGACGAGCATCGTGACCAGCAGCTCCCAGAGCGTGAAGCCCGTTTGGCGCGGCGCTTTCATTGCCGCGCACTTTACATCTCGTATCGTGCGAAATCGCCAGCCGTCCGACGACCGGTCGTCGTCGCCGGACGAACGGCAGAGTGGGGTAAACCATTATGGAGAATTCGTGCAAGCGAGCCGCGTGCCGTCTGCCGCGACCGTGTCGACCCGCGGGCGGCCCGTGTAGCTCACGATCACTGCGCGCGCGGCTGCGGCGCCGCGCTCGTCGCAGAACACGAGCGTGCCGTTCGTGCTGCGGCGCATGATCGGCCGAAAGTCGAAGTACGGGCGGTTGCCCACGATCGACCCCAAGATCGCGGGGCGGTAGGTATAGATGAGAGGCTCGTCGTCGGAGCGTTGCGGCGGGCGCTTGGAATCTCGGTCCGCGAACACGAACCAGCCCGCGCCATAGCCCTGCTCGTCATTGGTGCACCGGCGCCCGTCACGCGATTGGCAAAGCACGACCGCTTCGCCGCGCTTCGCGGCCTCGGTGCGTGCGACCTGAACGGCGAGCACGAACGAGTTGATGTCCGCCGTGCGCCGCGAGTCCAGCAGGAACCGATGGAAGCTTGGGATCCCGAGGCCGAGCAGCACCGCCGTGACCGCGAGCGTGCAGAGGAGCTCCCAGAGCGTGAAGCCGACTGCAGGCCGCAACGTGCACTCTCCTTATGTATGGCGAGCGGCGACTCTAGGGCGGCGCGGCGGCGGGTCGCGAGCACGGAAACCGCGCCGAATGAGCGGATTCACGCGGCGGTCCTGTTCCGAGGGCCGGTTGGAACGACCGGTCTCTGGACTCAGTCTTGGGTTTAGGAAGGCTCGTGCCTATACTCTGCGGGGTCCACGAAGACAGGGATGGCAGACATGGCGGTTGCCGAGATGGTTGGCGAAGAACAGATTGCTCAGCGGCTGATCGCCGCGGGCGTGTTTCCGACGAAGCAGCGACTCGACGTCGGCCTCGTGATCCTTGCGAAGCCGCAACATCTTTCGGCCGATCAGATCATCGCTGGGATCCGCGCGATGGGCTCGCGCGTGTCGAAGGCCACGGTTTACAACACGCTGAACTTGTTCTGCGAGCGGGGACTGTTGCGTACCGTCGAGGTGGACCCGACTCGGCACTATTACGACTCGACGATCGACGCCCATCATCATTTCTATAACGTCGACACGGGCGAGATCACGGACATTCCGCTCGGCGCGATTTCGCTGCAGGTGGGGACGGAGCTTCCGCCCGGCACCGAGCAGGCGGGCGTCGAAGTCGTGATCCGCGTCCGCAGCCGCTGACGCGCAGCGTCACCTGCACTCGCGACGGGTCGTCCGCTCAGGCACAATACCCGGCCTCTATCGAGGCCTCGCCGGCGTAGCTCAGTTGGTAGAGCATCCGCTTCGTAAGCGGGGGGTCGGGGGTTCAAGTCCCTCCGCCGGCACCAACACTTCTAAGTAACGGATTCTCCGAAGATTCCAGCGACGCAGCGTCACTCAACTGCGGATCGATCTTGTCCGTGCAATGCCGCGCGTGTAGCGATGGTGGCAGCGATCAAGGACGCTTTGGCGCCGTGGTGACGCAGACCAGCGGTGAACTTGGCGCTACGATAGTCAGCGCCCGTCGCTGAACATTAGGAGGCGACATGAAGCGCACAAGACAGCGCCTGACTCAGGTTCTCACTGCGATCCCGACAGTCGTCCTTACGTGGTGGCTATTTGAAGCTGCTGTTGGCTGGTCGGGTGTGACATCCCTGAGCCGGTTCTTCGTGTTCATGTTCTGCATGCTCGGGGTTGGTCGAGTCGTGAGCGCCGCTGTTGATCTCGCGACGATCGCATTTTCGCCTATCGAGACGCTCAAACGTCATCAGTGAGCGCGATCACTCGCGCAGCGTGAAGTCGAGCAGCGCGACGGCGGCCGCCTTCCTCTTCATGAACTCTCCCGACGCGTAGGTGCTCACTGACAGCTCCTCCGAGGAGTGCCCAAGGAGCCGCCCGCGCAGCTCCGCGTCGACGCCAAGCTCCGCGAGCCTTGTATTAAAGGTGTGCCGCAGCCCGTAGGCCGCGAACTTGCCGTCCTTGTTGTTGAGCAGAGCAGCCCAGCGAAACGGTCACACCTGGCCGTTAGCCGTCCGATCCATGCGTCATCGCGTCGGTTGCTCGATTATCCACTGGCGTCCCTTGCGACGGAGCACCGTTCGACTTCCTGCGCTCTATGTTTCCCTGGCCGTAAAGGAAAACACCGAAGACGATGAATACCAGCGACGTGGCGATTCGTTCGCCAGGGAAAACGCCGGCAAACAATTGGAGTGATCCAAGAATTATCGACGCGAGCCCGACGAGACGGAGGACCACTCCCAAGGCGCGGCTGCCGCGATATTCGCCGACCGATTCTTGCGAGTGCAACTGACGGACGAGTTCAATCGCTCGTTCGCCGTCTTCATCCCGCTGAACCCACACCTCGGAGCAGGCGGTCCCGATGAAGGTGAAGCCCAGACGGTTCACCATCGCATCTATACCGTTCGCAACAAGCATATTGCGAACGACGACGGCCTCAATGCCTGTCCTGGCTTGGAAGACGTTTCGCATGCGACGTTCTCCATTGCGCACCCGTACGCGGACAATATACCGCTGTCAGCGCAATCGGCGCGACAGTGGGGCTGTGATCGCCAATGCGGCGAAAACTACAGGTACCAAAGCGCGTATGTGCAGAGTTTCCGAATACGCCGCCGCCCCGTCCTCCCTTTCGGCGCAAGGACCTGCGCGCCTGCGAGACGTTTGTGAAGGAGGCCTGTCTCTGGTTGTACCCGCTGCGGCCAAGGCCTATCAGCGATAGCAAGATGAATTAAAGCGTAGGCAGGCCGAGATTCAAGCCAGCCCGCGCGGGCACTCGCGTGGCCGGTGAGCCTCGGCCGAGTATCGCGCTTAGCGCACCGAGCGCTACTATCTCAAGCCGGTTCGACAAGAGCGAAGAGAGGGGAAAGCGGGCATGAGAAACGGGGCGTTCCTTGTCCTCCTGCTCGCAGCGATCGCGCGGCCCAGCGGCGCCCAAGAACCTGCCGACCCGATCCGTCAAATCGACGCGCTCACGCAGCAGTGGACGAGCCTCGAGCGCCAGAAGGATGAGCTCCGGTCCGAGTGGCGCACGCAAAAGCCCGTCCTCGAGCAGCAACTCACGCTGCTCGAGCGCGAGATCAGCGAGCTCGAGACGCTCATCAAGACGACCACCGAGCAACAAGACGACGTCGAGCAGCAGCGGCTCGCGATGCTCGAAGAGCAGACCCGGCTCGAGCAGGACTCCGCGGCGCTAGAAGCGAGTCTCGCCCAGGCATCGCTCAATCTGCACTCGCTCAGCCGCGACCTACCGCCACCGTTGTCGAAGCATTGGGATGACGATCTCGCCCGGCTCGACAATCCCCTCGCGACCGTCAGCGAGCGTTTCCAGAAGCTCCTCGACCTGTTGGGCCAGCTCGACGACTTCGACGCGAAGGTCACGCTCAACGAGGCCGTGATGACGCTCCGTGACGGCGATCACGTCGTGAAGCAGGTGTACCTCGGCCTGTCGCACGGCTGGTACGTTACGGCCGACCGGCGCTTCGCGGCGGCCGGAATGCCGGGCCCCGACGGCTGGGCGTGGAGTCCGGTAGCCGACGGGGCTGCGATCGCGAAGATCGTCGGCATCCTCGAGCAGCGCGAGCATCCCGAATTCGTGTCGATCGGGCTCAAGCTCAACGAACCGTTGGGCGGAGCGAACTGAGTGCGGCGCCCGAGCACAATACGGCCAGCGCTCGCGACCTTGTCCCTGTCGCTGCTGCTCGCCGCAAGCGGGACGGCACTCGCGGACCTCGACGACGTGCGGGCGGAGCTCACGCGCAACATCCAGACGGCGCAGCGCGAGCTCAGCGCCGAGCAAACCCGGGTCGGCCGCGAGCGCGGCGAGCTCGCGCAGCGGCTCGCCGCCGCGCAGAACCGCGTGCTCGATCTGCGCGAGCGGGCTACGGCCGCGCGCCGGCTAGCGGACGAGCGGACGCTAACGTTGAAGCAGATCGAGACGCGCCTCGACACGTGGCGCGAGCAGAGCCGCTTCCAGAAGAACCTGCTCGCAGGCTTCTTGGATAAGACCGGCAGGCGACGATTGTCAGAGCAACAGGGCGAGGTCGATATGCGCAAGGACCTCCCGCTGCTGGGCGAGCACGTGGGCGCGCAAGAGGCGAGGCTTCACCCGAGCTGGCATCGAGGACGCGTCGTGCTGCGCGACGGGAACATCGCCGACGGCGACGTTCTCAACGTGGGACCGACCGCATGGTTCCGGCGCGCAGAGCCCGAGCTGTCCGGCTTGATCCGCAGGGACAGGGACATCACCCGCGTAAGCCTCGAGCTCACGGGGGACGCCGGCGCGGGAATTCAGGATCTCTATCGCGGCTCGGCAGGGGTCGTGACGTTCGATCCGACGTTGTCGCGCGCGCTGCTGCTCGCCGAGCAAAAGGAGTCGCTGCTCCAGCACCTGCGCCGCGGCGGTTTCTGGGCTATCCCGATCGTGCTGTTCGGATTGTTCGCGTCCACGATCGCGGTCTTGAAGGCTGTGTCCCTGTATGGTCTGCCGACGCCGGTGCCGGCGCTCGCCGAGCGCGTGCAGTCCGCGGTCGAGCGCGGCGGCGAGCCGCGCCGTGCATTGGCCGAGCAGGTTACGGGGCCGCAGGGGGAGCTCGTGAGCATCGCGCTCGCGGCGCAAACGAACGACGAGCGCGACGACCGCCTACATGCGACTCTGTTGGCGCAGCGGATTCGGCTCGAGCGCTGGCTCGGCGCCATCGCGATCACGGCGTCGGTGTCGCCGCTGCTCGGACTGCTCGGCACGGTCTCTGGCATGATCACCACGTTCAAGGCGATGAGCCTGTTCGGCGCCGGCGACGCGAGCGCCGTGTCGGGCGGCATTGGCGAGGCGCTGATCAACACCGAGCTCGGTCTCGTCGTCGCGATCCCGGCGCTGCTCGCCCACGCGCTGATGTCGCGCAAGGCCAAGGGCTATTTCGCGCAACTCGAGAGCGACGCCGTGCATCTGAGCCGGCTGCCGATGCGCGCGGGTGTGGCGTGACGAAGCGGTTTTTGCTGTTCGCATTCGCAGACAACCCTGTCGTCTGGGGCATCGTCGTGTTGGCGCTGCTCTGCTACGTCGTCGAGATCGACCTGATCCTCGCCGAGCGCGACGCGCAGTGGAAGCGACAAGCGGGCACGTGGCTCAACGTGCTGCCGACGTTGCTCGGCGCGCTGCCGCTGCTTGGCTTGCTCGGCACCGTCAACGGCCTGCTCAGGACGTTCAACGTGCTCGCCGGCTCGGCCGTGCGCAACGAGGTGGACTTCGTGAGCACCGGCGTCGCTAACGCATTGGTCACCACGCAGCTCGGGATGATCATGGTGATTCCGGGCCTGCTGCTCTACACGTACATCCGGCGCCGCCAACGGGAGCTCCCCGAGCAATGAGACCGTCGCTACAAGAGCGTTTGGATTCGGACCGGCCGCCCGGCATCGACCTCGCGCCGATGCTCGACACCGTCTTCAACCTGCTCATCTTCTTCATCATCACGAGCGCGTTCATCCACGAGTCCGGGGTCCAAGTCGAGAAGCCCCAGGCCGTCACGGCGGCGCGGCTCAAGAACGACTTCATCGTGCTCGCGATCACGCCGACGGGTGAAGTCTGGTACGACCGCAACAACATCGGCGTCGCGGGAGTGCGCTCCACGGTGCAGGCGCTGTTGCTCGCCGAGGACCGGCCCGTGGTGATCGAGGCCGACCGGCACGCGACCACCGACGTGCTCGTGCGCGTGATGGACGAAGCGAAGCTCGCAGGTGCGAAGTCGCTCAACATCGCCACGGCCATCGAACGATGACAACGGGGCAACGGCGCTGGCTCGCAGCCGCCCTCGCAATGGGACTCGTGCTGCTGCTCGTCGTGATCGCGTCCCTCGACACGCTCGGCGACCTCGATGCACCGAAGCGCTTCGAGCTGACGGAAGTCACGACGTTCGAGGCGCCTCCGCCCCCGCCACCACCGCCGTCTCGTCCGAGCGCCGTACACAACGGCGGCTCCACCGGCGCACAACTCACGCTGCGTGCCAGCCGAGCACCCGTCGAGCTCGACAAGATGCAGCTCCAGGTCCAGTTCGCGGTCGCCGAGCTTGGCAAGGTGAATCTCGCCGGGCTGGGTCATGGAGTCGGTGTCGGCAGCGGCGATGGCACAGGGGACGGAAGCGGGACGGGCTATGGGCTCGCCTTGCTTTCGGAGCTCGACCAGCCTCCGATCGTGGTCTCGGCGCCGGTGTTCGTATATCCCGGCGAGGCCACGGCGCGCGGGATCGCGGAGTTCGACCTCGAGTACGACATCGTCATCGACGAGGAAGGGCGCCCGTATCCGATTGCGCTCCTCCGAAACCCTTTTCCGGACTTGACCCAGGAGTTCTTGGACTACGCGTCGAAGGTGCGCTTCAGTCCGCCGACGCGGCTCGGAATTCCCGTGCGGACGGAGTACCTGTGGCCCGTCAAGATCAAGCGCTGAGGCGCCGATGAGACGTTGGGCATTGGCGTGGGTCCCGCTTGTCGTGCTCGCCTCGGCGGCAGATTCGCTACGTGCGGCCGAGCCGCAGCTCGCGATCGAGCTGCCCGACGTAGAGGTCACGCTGCCGCAGTTGAGTCCGCCGCACTTCCAGAAGGAAGGTCTGCCCTACTTTACCGAATACGAGTTCGTCGCCGAGCTGCTCGCGCTGATCGGCCGCCAGGATTACGAGGGCGCATTGGCGCGCGCGAAGGAGAAGCATGCCGCCGAGCTCGCGCTGCTCGAGACCGGCGATCCGGGCGGCCTGGTCGGTCGGCGCGCAGGCCCGGGACGGTTGCCGGCTCCCATCGTGACCGCCGGCGACGACATCAGCGCGACGGCGGTGTACTTGATCGGCATCGTCTACCTGGAGCTGGAGCGCTACGTGCCGGCGGAGGCGGCGCTCAAAGCCGCGCTCGTTCCACTGCCGGACTATCAGCGCGTGCACGAAGCGCTCGGGCTCCTATATCTGCGGACTGGGCGCTTCGCGGACGCACGCGTGCATCTCGCGCGGGCGGCGGAGCTCGGCCTCAACACCGCCGGCCTCCACACGTCGCTCGGATATCTCAACAGCATGACCAAGAACTACTGGGGCGCCGCGAGCGCATACGAGCAGGCGCTGACGATGGACCCCGACAATCACAATTCGCAGACCGGCCTTCTGCACGCGCTCAACGAGACACATCAATACGCAGCGGCGTTGGCGCTCGTCGAGCAAATGTTGCAGGACGATCCCAACGATCCGCGCCTCTGGTTGTATCGCGCGCACCTGTCGCTCTCTTCGGGTGAGCGTGGGTCGGCGCTCACGAGCCTCGAGACCGCCATCCGGCTCGGCGACGATTCGGCCGCGAACAAGCAGGTCTGCGCCACGCTGCACATGGAGCGAGGCAGCGTCGCGCGTTCCGTGGAGCTGCTGAAGAGCCTCTCTCCCGAGGACTTGGACTTTCAGTTCATCGACCAAGCCTTGGCCTGGCTCGACCACGAGGACGAATGGGACTACTTCCGCGATCTCTTGAAGTCGATCGACGGCCGCCGCCCGACGCTGACCGGCTTGCAGCGAAGCCGCTTGCTTACGCGCCTGGCGAGCCTACAGCTGCACGACGGCAACCGGCTGGCGGCGACAGCGTCACTGCAAGAAGCCGTGGAGCTCGATGCGTCGAACGCCGAGGCGCTCCTGGTTCTCGGCCAAGCCTACCGCGACGACCGCGATTACAATCGCGCGGAGCTCGCGTTCCAGCGCGCGAGCGCGTTCGATGGCTATCGCGAGAACGCGCGCGTGTCGCTCGCGCAGCTCGCCATCGATCAGCAGGACTTCGAGCGCGCACTCACGCTGTTGCGCGACGTGGTGAGCCGCAATCCCGCGCGCACGGATCTGCAGCGCAACGTCGACACGCTCGAGAATCTCGTGTTGGAGCGGAGCCGAGAGTGACGAAGGCTGGCCGAGCACGAACGCGAATGAAACGTTGGCTGGAAATGTGTCTCTCGGTCGCGATGTTCGCGCGAGTCGCGCACGCGGGGGACCTGGCGCTCGAGATCACGCCGCCGAAACCCGACTGGCTG
>Ga0105245_10002523_pt1 | contig 16507 bp, 11 predicted proteins | sample KBSM54metaG_FD_81523 | JGI IMG/M metagenome (GOLD analysis project Ga0105245, IMG submission 81523) | Miscanthus rhizosphere microbial communities from Kellogg Biological Station, Michigan, USA - KBS M5-4 metaG | ecosystem: Host-associated > Plants > Roots > Rhizosphere > Soil | place...
CTCGTCGCGAGACGAATCCGCAAAGCCACGGAGCTCCGCCGGAGCGAGCCGGGCTACCGAAGACCTCATGACCCGAGCCGCCCCCGAGGCGGGAAGCGGCTGGGATCAGGACCGTCGTCAGGAATGCTCGACATATAGGGAGGACATCCATGTCCAACCGATTCGATCTCAGGCGCGCCCGGCTTGCCGGCATCGCCCTCGCGATGCTCGCCGCCTTCGCGCTGCCCACCGCGGCCCAGGCCGCGCCAGTGGGCCTCGGCACCGCCAGCCCTTTCGTGGTCCTCGGCGGCACCACGGTCACCAACGTCGGGCCGTCGGTGCTCAACGGCAACCTCGGCGTCTCGCCGGGCACCGAACTCGAAGGCTTTGGCCTGCCCGCCGTCATCAACGGCTCCACGCACGCGACCGACGAAGTCGCCGCCCAGGCGCAGCTCGATCTCACCACCGCCTACGACGCGGCGGCGGGACAGCCGGTGCTGCCGGCGAATGACCTCTCCGGCACCGACCTGGGCGGATTGAAACTCGCTCCGGGCACATATCGCTACAACGCGGCGGCCCTCATGACCGGAGCTCTGATCCTCGACGCCGAAGGCGATCCCAACGCCGAATTCGTCTTCCAGATCGGCTCCCAGCTGACCACCGAATCGGCCAGCTCGGTCGTGCTCGTCAACGGCGCTTCGCCGTGCAACGTCTACTGGCAGGTCGGCAGCTCCGCCGTACTCGGCACCACCACTTCCTTCCAGGGAACCCTGATAGCGCTGACCTCGATCTCGCTCAGCAGCAACGCAACGGTGGTGGGGAGGATGCTGGCCCGCAACGGCCAGGTCAGTCTGATCGAAAATACCCTGACCCGGCCGCTGTGCGCGACTGGGCCGACCAGCCCGCCCCCCGGTGAAACGCCGGGTGGTCCGGGGACCGTGCCGCCGACCACGCCCGGAGCTACCGGCTCAACGCCGGGAACTACTGGCTCAGCAACGGCGCCAGGCAGCGGCTCCCGGCTTGCCTCGGGTCGCGGGGCGAAGGGTCCCCGGTCATCTAAGAACGGCAGGGCTACGGTGCGATCTGCACCGCGCGAGGCCTGCACCGAGGGATTCCGCGCCACTGTCAACGGCAAGATGATCAAGCGGGTTGCCTTCAGCCTCGACGGCAAATCGATTGGCAGCCGAGCCAAATCGCCGTTCGCGATGTCGGTGCGAGCCACCCCCGGCGCGCACCAGGTCAGCGTCCGCGTCACGTTCACGGACGCCACCCAGGCGAAGACGATGACGCTCCCCTATCGCGCCTGTGCCGCAGCACTGCTGCAGCCGCACCGCGGCCCGTCCCAGTTCACGGGATGACTCGCAGGGCTGACCACGATCCGACCCTCTCCGGCACTCGCCGGAGAGGGTCGGGGTTGGCCTCGGCGCTGGTCACGGCGGCGGTCGCATGTGCCTTCGCTTCTCCGGCTACCGCCGCCCCGATGCCCGCGAGTCAGCCACTCGTGGTGCTCCTGCACGATCACGTCGCCCGGACCGGGCCAAGTGCAAATGCAGGACGGATCGAAGCGGTTGCTTCCCGCCGGCCGCTGACCCGAGCTCGAACTGTCCTCCCAGTTCTTGGCCGTGCAAGCAGCCGCAAGAGAGGTTCGTGGCTGCACGTCCGGCTTCCGGGGCGGCCCAACAGTCATAAGGGCTGGGTCTCCAGTAACCGGACAAGGCTCACCTCCACCGCCTGGCGCATCCTGGTCAAGCTTTCGACCCGGCGCGTCACCGTCTACCACGGCGCTCGTGCTCGCCGCCACTTCAATGCTGTGGTCGGCAAGCCCTCGACGCCGACCCCGCGGGGATCGTTCTTCATCGAGGAGGCCCTTGCTCTTTCTTCCTATGAAACCGGCGGACCGTTCGCGCTGGCCACCAGCGCCAGGTCGAATGTTTTCCAGGAATTCGAGGGGGGTCCCGGGCAGATCGGCATTCACGGGACAAACAACCTCACGGGTGCTCTCGGGACGGCGGCTTCACACGGCTGCATCCGGCTTGGGACCCGAGCGATCACTTGGCTGGCGAGACGTATCGGCGCCGGTACCCCACTGACCATCACGCGATGAGGAGCCAGACTATGTGCACGAGACTTCGGAGCTTCCTGCTCTTCGCGATAGGCGCGATTACTGTTCTGTGCCCGGCCGCGATAGCTACGGCGGCGTGTCCACTACACCCCCTTCCGCCCTGCGGCACAGCAGGGTTCACCGGCAGGGTTGTGACCTCCGCACGCTGCGGTCACCGCCCGCCGCCGGTTTGTCATACCCATAGAGGCCCACGAGGGGAGCAGGGAACCGCGGGCGAGACCGGCTCCGCAGGTAAACCGGGGGCGCAGGGAGCCACCGGCGCGAATGGCGCTCCCGGTCCCCAGGGACCGGGAGGCACTCCCGGCGTGGCAGGCAGTGACGGCGCCGCGGGCGCCACCGGGCCGGCGGGCGCGTTGGGCCCTGAAGGCTTGCAGGGCGTCCAGGGCGAAACCGGTGCCACTGGTGCCGCTGGACCGGCCGGGGCTACGGGCGGGGCAGGCGCAGAAGGAGTCGCAGGGTCGACCGGGGCTACGGGATTGCGAGGAGAAACTGGAACCACAGGCAGCACCGGCCTAGCGGGCGCCAACGGAGAAGTAGGTAAAGCGGGAGCCGCGGGTCTTCAGGGTGAAGTCGGGGCTAACGGTTCTATGGGCTCTCAAGGACTGCAGGGAGTCCAGGGTGAAGTTGGCGCCGCGGGGGACACAGGAGCCACCGGGTTTCAAGGAGAAGCTGGCATTAACGGTGCGCCGGGAGAAGCTGGCGCGACCGGTGCTCCAGGTACTCAGGGCGAAGTAGGCCCGTCGGGCGAAGCCGGAGCCACTGGCCCAGAAGGATCCGCCGGGGCTCCGGGACCGCCCGGCGAAGTTGGCCAGCAGGGAGCCGCTGGCGCCGAAGGCCCTCAAGGGCCGGCCGGCACGCCGGGCGCCACTGGGGCGACTGGCCCCGCTGGCTCGAGTGGGGTCTCGCAATACGCCTACGTCTACAACTTGGGTGGAGAGACCGTGCCGCTCGAGGCCGATGTCCCCTTTGACTCCAACGGCATCCTTACGCCTGGTATTACCCACGCGCCTGGTGCTGCGGGGGTCACGCTCACGACCGCCGGCACCTACGCGGTCACCTTCTCGGTGTCTGGCACCGAGCCCAGCCAAGTGGCTCTGTTCGTCAACGGCACCTTGGTTCCGGGAGCGGTCTATGGCTCAGGCGCCGGCACCCAGCAGAACACCGGGCAGGCGATACTCGTCGCTCCCGCGGGCGCCGTGCTGACGGTCAGAAATCACACCTCGAGTGCGGCAATCGGCCTCGCGACACCGATTGGAGGGACGCAACCGAGCTCGAATGCGTCCGTGATGATCGAGAAGCTCGCCTGATGCTGGCGATTGGGAGGCATCTTTGCTTGGTTTTGGCCCTCATCGTGGGGTCCAGCCTGGCACTCGCGACGTGCGGTTCCCCGGAACCGACCACCACTCTCAACACGGAGAAGATCGAGCGGGCGATTGCGCGAAGCAGCTTGGCTCAGCGCGGGCAGCATGCCCGCGTGAGCTGCCCGTCGGCGGTTCCCCAGATGAAGGGGTTGAAGTTCTCCTGCAGGGCTGTCGTCGGGTCGGTCAGCACGCGATTCCTCGTCGTCGAGCAGGATGGATCCGGGCACGTCCACTACGAAGCGCCTTGAAACCCGAACCGATAGACACGACTACATCCGTTAGGTGCGGGGGAGGGAACCTTCCGGCGCCGGCAAGGGAGCCGATGACGGCGTGAATGTTCGGGATCTGTTCGGGATTCGAGGGGTGTGAGCGCTTCAGTTTTGTTCGGGAAGCGCGCCGTACCGCTCTGGACTGGGAAGCCGACGCCCGGATTTGAACCGGGGACCCCTTCATTACGAGTGAAGTGCTCTACCAGCTGAGCTACGTCGGCGAAAGGGTCCGAGGCCGCCTTCTCATGCGGATTCGGGCTACCTCCGTCGCTGATTTTACAGGCCCAGCCCTTAGCTGGTTGCTCGCAGTTTGGGGGAGTTCCGAGCGGATTTGGGCCACGGTTCCCCGAGCCGTGGCCCAAACCTCTGCCGCAGTGGGACTGGGATTACGGCGATTGGTTAGGTTCTTCGGAATGGACCCGAAGCGTGAACTTCTCGAAAGGCTCAGCGAGGCCCTGACACGAGGACAGGATGGCTTCACCGAGGAGGAGCTGGCCCTCGCCTATAAGGAGGTCTTCAAGATGCTGATTCAGGCACAGCTTGGAGAGTTGATTCTTGAGGGACGGCTCGATCTCAAGATCAGCGACGGGACGATCCTCTACACAATTGCGAAGAACGAGCAGGGGTCAGACGAGGCGGTGCCGCTTGAAACTCTGATTGAGAACATGCGGGGGGCGGAAAGGTAATAGGCACGTCGGTACTGACGGCTTGCGCCGCTCCGGTGGACCTGAAGCCTCCGCGTCGGCATTTGCATGGCGCCCCACAGGGTCTTAGTCAGTTCGAGACGCTGCCATTTGCTCGCTGGCTCGCTTCTCCACAAACTGAACAATTTGGGATAGGCACGACTTGTTCACGCTCGATTTCCATCGTGCGCAAGTCAAAGATGTGACTCACGCCCTGGCTCGAAGGCTCTGCCAGACCCGTGAGGTAATGGACGATGTCGAGCGCAACATGACCACCTATCAAGGCGCAAGCCGCGCCCAGGGTTGCCGCCGGTGAGGGCTTTGCCCTTTGCTGCTCGACCACTATGTCGTACAGCGGATAGGAGTTCCGGTAGGCGGTCTCCTGACAGGCATAGCAGCCCGTTTGCCCCGGAATGTAGAACGGCCCCACCCTCGCTATCGGGGGAAAGTGGCTCATCGCGACAAAGGGAATGCCAGCCCGAAAGCACGCTGAGTTAACCCAGCGCTCGATATCCAAGGCCGGCCAATCCACTGCGTCGATTACGACATCGGCGCCAGCGATCGCGGCCGCCACAGCCGCTTCACTATCGAGCCGTTCCTCTCGGACCTCAAGGCGCATCGAGGAATTGAAGGCCCCGAGTCGCTCGGCGGCAACGCGCGCCTTGGACCGTCCGATGTCAGCCTCGCCATAGAGAACCTGGCGATTGAGGTTGTTTAGCTCAACCCGGTCGAAATCGACTAGCAGCATCTCTCCAATGCCGTGGCAGGCGAGGGCAAGGGCGGACCATCCCCCCAGACCACCGACGCCAAGTACCGCTACGCGAGCCTCTTCCAAGCTGCGCTGGCATTCGGACGGCAACCGGCCCTCGGATATGTCACTGAAGTACCGCAGTTGGCGATCAAAGCGGGCCCAGACTCGCTTTGGAATGCGATCATCATCGACTGCGTCCTCCAGCGCATCGAGTTTTTCGAGCTGGACGAGGCAGTCCTGCACCGCCTGCCCGCCGAACCTCGCAACCAATTCCTCATGGGAGGAGCGCCCATCGAGCGCCGCCAAAAGGCGACGATCCGTATCGGTCGGAGACACGATCCGCACGTCCTGTCCTCTGGACGGCCTCAATAGGTAGATGTCGCCATCTCCACTTTCGGCCCGTTGCGTTGTTTGCTTGAGTCGCGGTCGCTCGTACATAGCCTTCTTCTATAAGGACCCCGCTATTGATCGAATTGTTTCGATCAATAGCGCTCAGCCTCGCGATCCTGGCGCCTGGGGCCGGCCACTTGCACCGGCCCACAGGCTTCCGCTGAGCTTGCGGCGACTGACCCGCCCTCTGGGCCCGCCAGTCGCGGACTCGCCCCCGTTTAGCGCGGCTTGAAGGTCGAGACCATCGGAACGACGCTTGAAACGCCTTCGATCTTCACGAGACCACCCCCTCCTTAATGCCGTTTGATAAGGAAACCGAAGAATAATCAGTTTCTCTCAACTAATACGAAGCGACATTAGAAAGATTCTGCTAAGCACTCATGAGGATCTGTTGAAATAGATAAGGTGCCCGCCGCAAAGGCGGCGAAGAAAAGGAGCGGCAGTGGGGACAACGACGCGCGATCAAAGCGAGCTGAGCAAGCAGCTCGGGGGCCTGCTTCGGTCTCCGGAGCGCGTCAAGGCGCTTGTGCTGATGCAGGAACGCCCCGCCTGCGCCAAGGACCTCCAAGACGAGCTAGGGATAAGCCTTCCTACCGCTAGTCACCACATGAAAGAACTAAAGAAAATGGGCTTGATCGAGCACGTTCGCGATGAGCCGCGCCGGGGAGCAGTGGCGCACTACTACCGAACGGTCCTGCGCCCGGCTTGGAATGACGATGATTGGGGCAAGCTCAGTATCGAAGAACGACAGCAGCTCGCGACCTGGCTTTTGCAAATTCTGAATTTGGATGTCGCCCAAGCTCTGCTTGCCGGCACCTTCAACGCGAGATCGGATACTCACTCAAGCTGTCCAAAGATTCTTGTGGACGAGCAGGGCCGACAGGACATTCACGAGATCCTTGACGACACCCTACGGAAGGTCCTCAACGTTGAGGAGGCCAGCAACAAACGCATGTCTAGTGGTTCGGGCACATCAGCTCAGATGGTCACTTGCGGAATTCTCTGTGTGGACTTGCCATCTGCGGGCCGGCTACAGAGGAGCTAAGCGACCAATTAATCCCCACGATTAATTGCTTGCAAATATCTAAATAGTAGGGTTGCCTGCCCCGTACCGATTTGAAACTGTCCAGCAATCAGCACTTCCACTCCTTTGGTCGTCAGTGATCGAAGAAGTGACCGTGCTGGATGCCCCGGACGATTGAGCATGACGATCGTCCGGGGCTCAAAACCAGTCAAATGTTCTTACACACTTCCACTCAGCAGCAACGCGCCGTCGCTCATTTCCCATTGACTCGGCGGCGTATGCCTGCACAGCAAGAATCCGCCCGAGGGGCGTGGGCGGATGGGATTGGTGGGGGCCGGGCGTTGCTTGCGCCTTGACGCCCGGTCCCACACCCAGAGGGCAAGGGTGGCGATCGTCACAGAGATGCACGAGCTGAATCGCCCTGTGGCCGCGAAGGAGCTTTACGCGAGGTTGGATCGTGCCTGGTCACTTGAGGCTATTGAGCGCCACCTTGTGACCCTTGTGAAATCAAGGATTATCGAAGTCGTATACCGCTCCGAACTTCATTTCAGCCTTACCGGGACGGGGACCAAAGGAATTACCAGGGAGCGGTGCCGTTAGCGCTAGCGGATTGAAGCGCGCCGAGCCCAGATAGGGCTCAAGCAGGAATCCATCGAGCAAATAGACAAGGGGAGGAACTCAGTTGAAGGGGATCAGGCTTATCGCAGCGTTCATCGCTGTCTTGCTTGCGTTGGCAGCTACGAGTGTCGCGCTCGCCGCGCAGGGCGAAGGCGAAGGACAAAACGCCGGCTCCCCGGCCGCTGAAGGCGAAAGCCTGCCCGCTCGCACCGCCGACTCGGAAACCCTCACCCTCCCCGACGGCCAGCTCGAAACGAGGATCTATCCCGAACCGATCAACTACCGCGACGACGAAGGCAACTGGCGCCCGATCGAAGAAGACCTCCAAGAAGGGACCGCCGCGGCGCTCGAAAACGGCCAGAACGACTTCGACCTCGCCCTTCCCGAGCATCTGGGCGACGGGGCAGTGCGGATCTCGACCGACGAGGGATGGGTCTCAAGCGAACTGCTCGGCGCCGACACCAAAGCAGCCGAAGTCGAAAACAACTCTGCCAGCTACGAAGCAGACCAAGGAAACCTCGAATTTGAACTCTCAAGTCTCGCCACCGGACTCAAGGAGGACATAGTCCTCGCCGACGCCTCTCAGCCGAGCAAGTTCACCTACCTGCTGAAGGCCTCCGCCGGGCTGACGCCACAGCGCCGCGAAGACGGCTCGATCGTCTTCCTCGACGGAGGGGGAAAGCAGGTCTTCGTGCTGCCGGCGCCGGTCATGCTCGACTCAAAGCCCGGGCTCCCCGCGATCTCCGACGCGATCGAATACGGGCTCGAAGAAAAGGGGGCAGGCGAATGGCTGCTCATGATCGAAGCCGACCGCGAATGGATCGAGAGCCCCGAACGAGTCCTGCCGATCCGCCTGGACCCTTCCCTGACCGTGCCGAGCCCGAGCCAGGACTGCGACTACCTCCTCTACGGCGCCTCGAAAAGCTGGACCGGATGCGGCTCGACCGGCTTTGGCCAGCTGCGTGCCGCCTACTGGCCCGCTCACGACGAAAAGGCCCTGGAAATCGAACGCTCGATCCTCCAGTTCAGCACTTCCTCGATCCCCTCGAACGCCTATATCGTCAAAGCGACCGTTGGCCTCTACGCGCTCTGGGAAGGCGAACGTGTCAACGGAATCGAACTTCGCAGGGCCACCAAGAGCTGGAACAGCGCTGTGGGTTGGTTCAAAACCGGTCTTGCAGAATGGACGACCCCCGGCGGGGACTTCACTTCCGAAGGCGCCGAAATCCTTGGCGAGAAAAAAGGCTTGTGGGAATTCAGCAACGAATCATTGACCAGACTGGTCGAAGGCTGGAGCAGCGGGAAAGTCGCCAACCAGGGCTTGATCCTCAAGCAAACAGAAGAAGAACACTGCCAGCTACCTGCCTGCCCCGACAGCTGGATCGCTTTTGGCAGCAGCGCCGCGGAAAGCTCCCAGCGCCCCTACCTCTCCGTCATCTACGGCTTCAAACCCAGCGCGACTACCGAAGCCGCCAGTTCGGTCACCGAAATCGGAGCGACCCTCAAAGGCCAGGTCAACCCCAACGGCGCAGCTACCACCTACCAGTTCGAATACGGCACGACGACCTCCTACGGGACCAAAGTGCCGGCTACGGCCGAAAGCGTCGGCTCGGGCACGACCAACGTGGCTGTCAGCAAAGCCATCAGCGGCCTGAAAGGCAACACGACCTACCACTACCGCGTCTCGGCCACTAACGCCTACGGGACGATCCCCGGCGAAGACAAAACCTTCACGACTAAAAACCCGCCGAGCGTGATCACCGAAAGCGCTTATCCACCCACCGAAACCGAAGCCGCAGTTACCGGCAAAGTCAATCCAAATGGGTTGAGCACCACCTATCAATACGAATACGGCACGACGACCTCCTATGGATCTCTTTCTCCGGTCAAAGCCGAATCGGCCGGTGCCGGTACTAGCTACGTCGCAGCAAACGTGCTGATCACTGGCCTCAAAGCGACGACGACTTACCACTACCGCCTCACGGCCACGAGTTCGGGCGGAACATCATTCGGGGCCGATAAAACCTTCACGACCGCGACTCCGCCCGAAACGACGATCACCTCGCCGATGAAAACCTACCTATCAGGCGAAGCGCCCGCGCCGATGGAATTCACCTCGAATCAGCCGGGCTCGACCTTCAAATGTGCGCTGGACAACCAGATTCTCACGAAACCATGCACTTCCCCCTACACCGTGCCGGAATTCATTACCAAAGGCCAATGGCACACTGTTTGGGTCACGGCAACGAACTCCGAAGGGATCGCAGATCCGACGCCGGCAAAGTATGTCTTCAGCACCGGGATCTACCCGCCCGCGCCCTCGACCAGCAAGCTCATCTCGCCAACTGAAGGCGAACAAACCTCTAGCTGGTTCACCCTGCAGGCCGAATGGGGAAGCCCACCCAAAGAAGGCGAAGGGGTGACCGGGGTGACCTTCCAAGTCAAGACGTATTGGGACAAAGAGTTCGAAACCATCCCGACCGAATGCGTGATCGGTAAAGAAGGCAAACAAGTCTCATGGCCACTGCGGGTCAGCGAAAACCCGGGCAAGACCGAACCGGTGTTCCTGAAAACGAGCGGGGGCTGTAAAACCTTCGAATGGGGCCCTGACCCGACATCAGACATTAAGTTCCGGGCTGTCTTCGACGGCGGGCTTAAAGCGGCCGGTGCCAGCGAGCCGGTCACCACCGAACACGTGATGCCCTTCTATCGCGGACAGGGAGCCCCCACGGACGCCACTAAGCAGATCGGTCCGGTCAATCTCGACCTATTGAGCGGCATGTACACGATCAGCCGCACCGATGTGTCGATCCCGGTTCCGGGTTCCGAATCGAACCTGGAATTCACCCGGACCTATGGGCAGAACTTGCGATCCGGGTCGGTGCTGGGCGCGTGGGCACCCTCGGTTCCCGCTGAATCGGCCTTCGAAGGCGAAGCGTGGACCGAACTACGGGAACACCATGAGTCTGGGGAACCAGCCGTCTACGACAAAGAATGCGAAGAAGAAGGCTATAGCCACGAAGAATGCATGGCCGAAGAAGCGCTGCCGCCCTCTGACTGGATCGAAATTGAAGACAACGAAGGTGGCATTGCGGCCTTTGAAGTACAGGGTGGCAACTTCATAGCGCCCGAATACATGAAGGAATACGTGCTTATCAAGCAGGGGACGGGTGCTGGCACTACCTACGAACTAGTCAGTCCAGAAGGCACCCACACCGTCTTCGGCATGAATGTAATTGGCGGCATACTTACCGAAAGCTACCGGGCGGAAACGATTTCGTGGCAGGCCACGGCGAAGTCCGCGCGCATGGTCTACGCGCACACCGAAGGGTCCGGCGAATATCACCTCGCCAAGGAGATTGCCCCAGCTCCAGCGGGGGTGACGTGCAGCGATGCGACCTCGACCGAAACGCCCGGATGTCGCACGCTTACCTTTCAATACGGAATTGAATGCAATTGTGCTTCACACATACGCCTGACCTCAATCACCTACTACAATAGCTCGGGCCAGCCGTCTCAGGCGCAGGAAGTCGCTCGCTACGAATACAGCGGCCCAAACGAAATCATCGCCGAGTGGGACCCCCGCAACCCGTCCGTGAAGGAGACCTACACCTACGGCGGCTACGGCATGACCTCGATGACCCCTCCTGGACAAGCTCCTTGGGAATTCGACTATTACACGGGGGCAATTTATTCAGGTCAGCCATATTACGTGGAGAGCCGACTGAAGACCGTCAAACGCGCCAGTTTGGTTGCAAGCCAGCCTACGGCACAGTTCACGATCATCTACGAAGTCCCTCTCAGCGGAGGTGAAGCACCTTACGAAATGAGCCCAACGACCGTTGCCAAATGGGGGCAGACCGACTACCCGGTCAACGCAACCGCAGTCTTTCCGCCAAACGAAATCCCTAGCGAACACCCCAGTAGTTACTCGAAGGCGACGATCACCTACATGGACCCCGATGGCTATGCCGTGAACACGGCCTCGCCCCAGGTCCCCGGCGTGAGTGGTCAGTCGATCACCACCTCTGAAACGGATCGACACGGCAACGTCGTGCGCTCCCTCTCAGCACAGAACCGCCTTGTTGCGCTTGCCGCGGGTGGTGAAGCCGTTCTTCGCTCACAGCAGCTCGACGAACAGTTCAAATACTCATCCGACGGGACGGAGATGCTGGAATCGCTGGGGCCGCTGCACAAAGTGCGGCTCCAATCGGGCTCGACCGTTGAAGCACGCGCTCGCACGGTGGTTGCATACGAAGACGCGAAAGACGGCTGGGACGGCACTGGCGTCGATCCGCGCCTGCCGACCACCGAAACGACCAGCGCCAGGACGCCCGGCGGAGAAGACCTCGAACCGCGCGTCACGGCAACCCATTATGAATGGAAACTGCGCAAGCCGACGGAAACGATCGTGGACGCGGCAGAAGGTGGCCTCAAACTGAAAACGCGGATCGCCTATGAGCTGGCAACCGGTATGCCGACCGAACGGAGCCTTCCCGCCAAACCCGAAGGCGGCGACGCACATACGACCAAGACGATCTATTACACCGCCGGAGCAAATGCCCAAGACGGCTCCTGCGGCAACAATGCCCCCTACGCGGGCCTCCCCTGCAAGACCCTGCCGGCGAGCCAGCCCGGAACAGCAGGACTGCCGGAACTCCTCGTCACTCGCTATGTCAGTTACAACGGACTGAGCGAGCCAACCGAAGTCATCGAAAGCCCAGGGGGTAAAGAGGAAGAAGGAGAAGAATGGGCAAGGATTCGAAAGACGAAAAAGACCTACGACTCGCTAGGACGGGAAACTAGAAGCCAATTGATCGGCGCCGGGAAATTCCTATGGCCTACGATCACCGTCTACGATCCGAAAACCGGCCTGCCGGTCGAACAGAAGTTGGATTGCTGGGTCGTATGCGAAGGGTTCGACAGTCAAGCCGTCACGGTCGCATACGACGAACTGGGTCGCCCGGTCAAATACACCGACGCGGACGGGGGTACGTCGGAAACGACCTATGATGCACTCGGGCGTCCGGCAAAAATTTCCGACGGCAAGGGCACCCAGACCTTCGGCTATGACGAAACCTCGGGCGCGCTCATCGCAATGAGCGACTCAGCCGCCGGGACATTCACCGCCTCCTATGACGCTGATGGCAAGATGATCGAAGAAGGCTTGCCCGATGGCTTGGTCGGCAAAACGACCTACGACGCAGCCGGTGCGCCAATCAAGCGTAGCTACACCAAGACCGTGAGCTGCACCGAAAAATGCACCTGGATCGACGAAAGCAACGAACGCTCGATTCGCGGCCAGATCCTTTCCCAGACCAGCCTGTCCTCTAGCCAGCAATACAGCTATGACAACGCTGGGCGTCTGACCCTTGCACAAGATACGAGGGGAGGTAGTTGCACCACCCGCCAGTATTCCTTCGACGCGGATTCCAACCGGACAAAACTGACGACGCGGGCGCCGGGGACTGGTGGTGTCTGCGACACGAAATCGACGGGAACAAGTCAGGAATACAAATACGATGCGGCCGATCGCTTGACTGGACCTGAAACAATCACTTACGACAGCTTCGGCCGGATCACCAAACTGCCTACCAAATTCGCAGGCGGCAGCACGCTTGAAACCAGCTACTACAGCAACAACATGGTTGCGAGCCAGTCACAGGCCGGCCTAACCAATAGCTACCAGCTAGACGCGGCCGGGCGGGTCCGCCAAGTGACCCAGACGGGAACGAAAACGGGGACCGAAGTCTTCCACTACGCGATGGGCTCAGACTCGACGGCGTGGACCGAACGCGGAAGCAGTTGGTCCCGCGACATTGTTGGGATTGGCGGCGGCCTCGCCGCGATCCAAGAAAGCTCGGGTACAACCAGCCTCCAACTCACCAACCTACACGGCGATGTCGTGGCTACTGCAAGCCTCAGCCTCTCGGCGAAAGAACCGACAGCCAAGTTCGAATTCGAAGAGTTCGGCGGTCCTGTGAAAGGTAGTGCAGGTCGCTATGGGTGGCTAGGTGGCAAGTCGCGCCGCTCCGAATTGCCTTCCGGGGTGATTCAAATGGGCGTCCGGAGCTATGTGCCTGCAATAGGGCGCTTCATCTCAGTTGATCCAGTGCAAGGCGGATCGGCGAATGCTTATGACTACGCCAATGCGGACCCCGTAAATGGTTTGGACCTCTCAGGCACCAATGCAATGTCCTCCAAACAACTTCCGTGTCGGGGAAGAGTCCATGCCCACACACATCATCATCACATGGAACGTGGGGGCTACGGCCGCATCTTCGTGCGTTTCAATGTGTATTGCGGCGGACGACACGAGGAAGTAGAAGCTTTCTCGGTAAAAACGAAGTTCACTGGTCCACGCGGTACCGTGTCTGAACACTACATGCCCGGCAATAGAATTACACATGACGGAGAAGTCGAGATCGGCAACTACAAGAAGCGGAATCCGCTAAGCTTCCAATGCCTACAAGGCTCAATCTATGAATGGACAATCACAGTTGAAGTGATAACTTGGTCGGAAGACGTGCCTCATACAATTAACCCCGACTCGGGTAACGTGTCCACCTTCACGCTGCATGCGGAAAGTAAGTGTCGTAACTAAGATGCCAGGCCTGTTTGTTTGTCCGATGATCAAGACATGACAAAGATAACGAAACCTAGGGTGTACGCTGCTATCGCAGCTCTAGGTGTATGTCTTTTTGTGGCCATCCTCTTGAGTGCAAAACCCTGGGCACAGCCAGATCAAAGAGTACTTACATGCCAGCATCGTCAACCTATTGCACATGGAAAAGGCGCTAAAGGCACCCCTTGGACAGTGGCGGGTTCAATTCGAGGTAATGGGGGCAAGTGCTCAAGTTGGCTTTTGGGTTTCGAATTCCGTCCGGATCAAAAGCCATACAGTCGACGCTGGGAAGCGGAGATTAATAGAAAGATCCCAATGCCGGGAAGTTTCGGCTGGCGCTGGGGAATTCCAGCTGGTGGGCATCTGCCTAATGACTTCGTAATAAGTGGCCAAGACGAATACGAGGGATCGGAGAGGGTCTTTGCAGGTGCTGCTGGCGGTAGCGTCAAGTACATAGCGCTAGCCATGAGCAATGGGCAACATATGGTGATACACCCGCGTCTGCCGAGCCGAGTGCTTCGAAGACGGTTTGTGTGGCTTCGGAATCTTCGATATTTTGTGTCGTACTACCACCTGGGTAGCCACGTACGCAAGGTGACAGTTCGAAGTGCTAATGGCGTGTCCACCATTAGAGGAAACGAAGGGGCATTCGAAAAGATAGGTCTAACGGGCCTCTAGGGCGCTGTCGTACGCCGCGTCGCTCGATTCCGGTTCTGGCAAGTAGGCAGGCGGGCTCCCCCCGACCTACCCGCCAAACCAGCGCCGCGAGAGCGGCAGTCAAGGGCGCAAAGCGCCCGACCCCCGCAGGGGGTTGATGCCATGAAGGAGCTGGTGCCCGGCAGCGTCCGGCGCCCGCTCTAGACCGAACCTCACGTTCCCGACTACGGAGGTGTTCTGATGAACACGGTTGGCATCGACCTTCATCGCCGCCGGTCGGTCCCGGCGGTGATCGACGGCGAGGGCGAGGTGCATCGCCCTGTTAGCATCGACAACGACCCCGCCGCCTTCCTCGATCTCTTGGGCGGGCTCGAGGGTGAGACACAGGTGGCCGTCGAGGCCACCTACGGCTGGGAGTGGCTCGCTTAGCTGCTCGAAGACGCGGGCTATGAGATGCACCTCGCCCACCCACTCGGCACCAAGGCGATCGCCGCGGCGCGGGTGAAGACCGACGCCGTCGACGCACGCACCCTGGCCCAGCTCTTGCGGGCCGAGATGCTGCCGGAGGCATATATCGCTCCGCGCGAGCTTCGCGACCTGCGTGAGCTATTGCGCCACCGGATCGCCCTCACCCAGCTGCGCACCGCGCTAAAGAACCGCGTCCACGCGACGCTCGCACGCCAGGGAATTGCAAGCGACCACGCCGACATCTTCGGCAAGGCCGGCCGGGAGTTCCTCGCCGCCCTGGAGCTGCGAGAGCCCAACCGGCGGCGGATCGACAGCATCCTCTCGCTGATCGATGACTTCGACCGCGAGATCGGTGAGGCCACACGAGAGATCGAGACCCTGGCACGAAAAGACGAACGGGTGCCGGTGCTCTGCCAGGTCCGCGGCGTCGGTCCCTATACGGCGATGCTGATCATCGCCGAGATCGGCGACATCACCCGCTTCCCCGATGCGCGCCATCTCTGCTCATGGGCGGGGCTCACCCCACGGGTCAAGAACTCCGATCGCACCGTGCGCCTCGGCCACATCACCCGCCAGGGCTCTGCTGCCCTTCGCTGGGCCCTTGGCGAGGCCGCGCAGAAGGCTGCCCAGGGCGGCGGTCCTCTGCGCGATGCCTATGAGCGGATCGCCAAGCGCCGCGGCCGCAAGGTCGCCAAGGTGGCGGTCGCGCGCAAGATCCTCACCCTTTGCTTCTACGGCTTGCGCGACGGAGAGATCCGTTGCCTTGCGCCCCGCGCGCGGGTCGGCACCGAGCTTCCGCTGGAGTCATCGCAGTGATGGCCTTCGCGCAACGTGTGCACCCCAACGCGGTGGTGAGTGATCGCGGATACTCAGGCGCGCCCGGTGCTGTCATGTCCTCCCTGAAACAGGGACGGCCGCGGGGTTGATTGAGCCCTTGAGTTCCCGCAAGACACCCTGGTCTGCAGCAAGCACGACCGAATGGATGACTGGAGGCACTCCCAAGCTCGTGCCGGCGTCACCGGCAGGGCAACCGACCGCCCGCGCACCCTGATCCGTCGGATTTGCCAGAGGTCGGCCCCGCCGACCTACCCAGCTAAGAGCCGAAGGCGAAGCGCTGTCCAGGCCGCCCCGACAGGGGCGCGCGAAGCGCGGGCGAAGCCCGGCCTTGACAGCCAGCGGAGCCGCAGGCTACCCGTGCCTAAAAGTGACTCCCCGCGAAATCAACCGCGAAGAAACTCCCACTTGACCTTGAACGCTCCTTCATGGATGACCAGCGCGAGCGCGGTGCTTCAATCGAGCGGGTCGGGGCGCTCATCGACCAAAGCCCATGTCCCTCTTTATCGACTCCAAGCGGTCTAGCTGCTGCTGAAGGCCAAGGCGGCGCTGGGCCTCTCGAACCCTCCGCTGCGCCGTCTCCTGGGCGGCGCGATCGATCCCGGCCTTCGCGCTCGCCGACGTCTACCTCGGCTTGATTGATCCAGTTGCGCAGGGTCTGGATCGCGATGCCCAGCTCGTGGGCAACTTGCGGGATCGAGCGCCCGGTTACGCGGACGAGCTCAA
>Ga0105245_10002526_pt1 | contig 16492 bp, 18 predicted proteins | sample KBSM54metaG_FD_81523 | JGI IMG/M metagenome (GOLD analysis project Ga0105245, IMG submission 81523) | Miscanthus rhizosphere microbial communities from Kellogg Biological Station, Michigan, USA - KBS M5-4 metaG | ecosystem: Host-associated > Plants > Roots > Rhizosphere > Soil | place...
CGGCTTCCAGACGAAAAAGCTGAAGTGGCGCGCCATTCCCGAGAACGAGATGCGCGATCGCGCCGAAGAGGCGCTGACCCACCTGCTCCACATCCTCAAGAACCCGAAGCAGACCAAGCTGGACGGCAAGTACTACAAGGGCGACGACGTGCAGGTCGGGCTCGACTTCGTGCAGAAACCGCATCCGCCGGTGGCGCTGTCGGTCGCCAACACGCCGGCGTCGGCCTTCACCGCCGGCAAGCTCGGCCTCCTCATGATCACGTCGGACTTCATGAGCGCGAAGAAGCTGCGCGGCCTGGCCGAGTCATTCGATGAGGGCCGGCGCACGGCAGGCCTGCCGGCAGATCGCACGCCCGTCCATGGCTGCCGCGTGGTCTACGTCGCCGGCACCGACAGGGAAGCGCGCGACGACATGCGTGCTTGTTACAACGCGGTCATCAAGTGGGAGATCGCGAACACGCCCTGGCACCAGCAGGATCGCATTCCGTCGGGCGGGACGCTCGACGACATCACCTTCGATTACCTGGTCGATTCCGGAAACCTGTTCGTCGGATCGGCCAAGACGGTCGCGCAGATGATCCAGGAGTATTTCGCCGAGACCGGCGGCTTCGGCACGCTGAACTTCCACTGCGGCCGCGACTACGCCACGCCCGACAAGTTCAACGAGTCGCTGCGCCGGTTCATGAAAGAGGTGGCGCCGATGGTCGGCCACCTCATGCCGAAGACGGCGGCGAGCCGCGTGGCCTGAGCAGCTAGCTGTCGCCGTAGTCGTGGTCGGGATAGTTGGTCTCGCCCAGGCGCCAATAGCCGCGCGTATGAATATGCGAGGGCGCGACCTTGCGTTCTTTCAGGAGATGCGCGCGGATGCGGCGCATCGCGCCGGCTTCACAGGCGATCCACCAGTAGGCGTCTTCCGGCGCATCGAGTTCCGCGACGGCGCGCTCCAGCAGAGTGCTGGCTTGCGCGTTACCGCGATGCAGCCAGCGCGGCGACACTTTGTGCGTGGCACTCAGGCTGCGCTCTTCCGCAGCATCGGGTATCTCGTAGAGCGCATGCACGCTGCAGCCCGCGGGCACCGCCTCGACCACCATGCTCGCCGCGGGCATCGCGGTCTCGTCGGCGACCAGCACGATCGAGCGGATATCCGCCGGCATCTCGTATCCGCCGCCCGGACCCGCCAGATAAAGTTCGTCACCGACCTTCGCCTGCTGCACCCATCCGGCGGCAAGGCCGGGGCCATGCATCACGAAGTCGATCTGCATGCTGCGCGCGGCGGGGTCGTAGTGCAGCGGCGTATAGGTGCGCGACGGCGGCCGCGGCGCGTCGGGATCCTTCGGATTCCAGTCGCTCGCAGGACCCGGAAAGAACAGCTTGATGTGCGCGCCGGGCTTGGGCGGGCCGAAGCCCTCGAGCGCTTCGCCGGCCACGATCAGCCGCAGCAGCTTCGGCGTGACCTTGTCGACGCTGCGCACGGTCGTCAGCCGCGGCGGTCCGCGGCGGCGCGGTGGACGGGCGGTGGCCGGGGCTGCGTCACTCATGTTGTCACCTTGTGATGCGCGTTTCCGGCGGGAACGCCGGCAAGACTGCATACTTAATCACCGGCGCCACGCAGCGAAAGCGGCGTGCGGCCGCCTGACTTGAGAATAGTTCGAAAGTGCCGCGCTAGCTCAAGTGCAGCGCGATCCGATAGAAGCCGACTTCGGTGTCGCGTGCGCTCATGAAGCGCTTCTCGTCTTGCAGGATGTCGCTGCCCGACCGGCTCATGGCACGCAGATAGGTGTCGACGTCGGGCTGGTAGGCTTCCGCGGTTCCCTCGAACGTATGCCGTCCGACGCCCGCCGCGCGTGCGGCCTGAAAGCTCGCCTTGGGATCGGCGTGGAACTGCCGGTAGGCGCCACCCCGCGCGTCAACGCGCGGCTTCACCAGCCAGCCATGCTTGTTGAGCCAATGCGAATGAAAGTCCTCGTAGCTCGTCTCGAGCGCGCGGCCCATGAACACCCGCAAGGTGTGTGAGTTGTCGCCGGGGCAGAACACGTATTGGCGCCCCGCCAGCGCACATGATCCTTGCGCGTCCGCCATTGCCGCCACCGGCGGCAGCAGCGCCGCGGCGATGTCCACGAGGGTTGCGAGCGGCGCTTCCTCATGGCCGAACTCGATGAACGCGCGCAGCGCGGTCGGTGTGTAGCCCTGGCTGGTGACGTGCGGGGTCTGCGCGGAGGCGCCGTCGATCAACAGCGCGACGCGAACCTGTGCGCTGGTGGCGCCGGCCATGCGCTGATGCACCTGGGGCGCCAGCGCGAGCAAGGCTTGCTCGACCTTTGGCAGGCCCGCGCTTTCGACTTTGTAAAAAACGGCGAGCTTGTTGATCATGGCGTGTCCGTTGGATGCAAGCCTTCCACAATCGCGTCCCCCGGTCAAAGAACGCTGGTAGACTGGTTCATCTGGTCAATCGCCTCGCGGGGGGAGCATGCTGCGCGACAATCTCTTCAAGGGATCCCACGTCCTGGTGACCGGCGGCGGAACCGGGCTCGGCCGGATGATGGCGGAACGGCTGCTCACGCTCGGCGCAAGCGTCGAGATCTGGGGCCGCCGCGGGCCCGTGCTGGAGAAGACGGCGGCGGAAATGAATGCCGCGCATCCGGGCCGCGCATTCTGGCGCACGGTGGACATCAAGGATCCCGCCGCGGTCGATGAGGCCGTGGACGCGATGTGGGCCGCGGGCCGTCCGGCGACGCACCTCATCAACAACGCGGCCGGCAACTTCATCAGCCGCACGCAGGATCTGTCATCGCGCGCCTTCCACGCAATCGCCGACATCGTCTTTCACGGCACATTCCAGACGACGCAAGCCGTCGGCAAGCGCTGGATCGCGGCAAAGAGCGGCGGCGCAGTGGTGTCGATCATCGTGACCTGGGTGCGCACCGGCGCGCCGTTCGTCGTGCCGTCGGCGATGTCGAAAGCCGGCATCGACGCGATGACGAAGTCGCTCGCGATCGAGTGGGGCCGCTACGGCATCCGCCTCAACGCGATCGCGCCCGGCACCATCCCGACCGAAGGGATGCTGGCGCGACTGCGCCCCGGCGAGGCCGACCCGATGGCCGATCAGGCCAAGCGCAACCCGATGGGCCGCGTCGGCACCGCCGAGGATATCGGCAACCTCGCCGCCTTCCTGCTCGGCCCGATCTGGATCAACGGCGAGACCATCGCGCTCGACGGCGGCCAGTGGCTCACCGGCGGCAGCGGCTTTCAGGATTATCTCGACTGGGGCGATGCCGAATGGGCCGCCGCGCGCGAACGCATTCGCGCACGCAACGACGCCGACAAGGCGCAGCGTGGATAAATGTCAGATTGAAAAGCTGACTCGCTAGCGCAGCCAGGCGAGCGGATCCGCGTCGCACACCGATTGCTCGTGCACGATGGAGCCTTGCTCGTCGACCACGACAACGCGTTCGTCCGGCGTCGGCCGGCGCGTCGTCGACAACGCAAGACGTTTTGCCAGCAACAGGGCATGCCCTTCGGCCGTCGAGCGATCGCTAAAGGTCAGCCCGGGAACGGGCGCGCGAGCAGGTTCGAGAGACAACAGGTACTTCGCCATGGCTAACTTCCGTCTAGATGCCGACCCCAGCCAGGGGACACTTCGGGTATTAGGCACCTCCTGTTTCGGGATTATTTCCGGAGCGTTTCATTGGTTTCATATCCCCTTTGAAATCGTTCGGATTTATCGCTTTTTTCGGCCCTAAAAAGCGGCTCACAACACGAATGAAACGTTCGGCGAAATAAGCGCGAAACGGAGCGGGCTTAAGTCACGCGGCAACGACGTACCGTGACTTTTCGGCTAGCCCCATGATCCACCTGAGCCCCCGCTTCTTCGTCCTGCCGCTGATCGCGCTCGCCGTGATCGTGAGCCTCCCGCGCAACGCCGACACGGCGACCGCCAAACGCGCGAGCGCCGGCCACGCCCTGAGCTGCGCCTCGCCCTCCTCAACCCCGTGCGTCGCTGCGGCCGCAAGCCGCACGATCGTGCGCTGACGGAGGACAGGACCATGGCCCTCGTTTCCTGGCTGGATGGCGCACTCCACTTCTACGCCCACATCGGCACGTCCGTGCTGAGCGCCGCGTTCGCGCGCTCGCTGCGCTCGTGCTCGTTGCCGGGATGAATTCCACCCAACAGACCTGCGAATCTATGGGGATTGCAATGCAGTCGTTGAGAGAAACTTCCGTGGCCGACCGGCGTGGATTGCAGCTGATCGGCATGACCCTCGCCGCGTCGATGATTGCAGCGACTATCATCTCGGCGATCCTCATCCATCGTGGCGCGACAGGTGAAGATTATCGGTCGAGCTACACCACCAGCGCGCAACGCCTCGGCTGATCGGGGCGCCGGGTCGTCCCCCCGGCCGGCCCCTCGATCACCGCGTTGCGCGCTGGAACTGCCGCAGCAACTCGTTGCCGCGGCGCGTCGCCGACTCGAGCGCAGCCGCCGCCGACTTCTTTCCGGCAAAGGCGAGCTCGAGTTCGTCCTCGATGACATCGCGAATGAGCACGAACGAGCCGAGCCGCACGCCGCGCGAGTTCGCGGTCGGCGGCTTGAGCGTGATCTGCTCGATCGAAATCGCCGTGCCGGGATTGCGGTCGTAGAACCCCTGATTGCGCGTCAGGTCGTAGGCAGCCTTGGTGATCGGCAAATAGCCCGTGTTCTGGTGCCAGGCCGCCTGCGTCTCCGGTCGCGACAGGAAGGCGAAGAATTTCGCCACGCCCTTGTACTCGGCCGCCGGGCGATTGCTCAGCACCCAGAGTGTTGCGCCGCCAATGATGGAATTCTGCGGCGCGCCTTTGACGTCCGGCCAGTACGGCAGCATCCCGTAGCCGACGTCGAACTTGGAGTTGGCGCGGATATCGGCCCGCGTCGCCGACGAGCCCAGGAAAATCCCGCACTCGCCGCTCTGGAATTTCGGTTCGGCCTGGGTGGCCCGGCCGCCGTAATCGAACGCTTTTGTCTTCTGCAACTCGGCGAGCTTCTCGATGTGCCGCATCAGAATGGGATTGTTGATGGCGAGCTCGGCGTCGGGCCCGCCGAGCCCGTTCGAATTGGTTGCGATCGGGATGTCGTGGAAGGCCGAAAAATTCTCGACGTTCACCCACGACGGCCAATGCGTCGTCAGCCCACACGCCGCGCCCGTCGCGCGCAGCTTGTGCGCCATGACCTCGAGCTCGGGCCACGTCTTCGGCGGCGCGTCGCCGAGGCCCGCCGCTTTGAACATGGTCTTGTTGTAGTAGAGAATCGGCGTCGAGGAGTTGAAGGGGAACGACAGCATGTTGCCGCCGAGATCGGTGTAGTAGCCGGCGACGGCGGGAAGATACGCCGCGGGGTCGAACCCTTCGCCCTGGTCGCGCATCAACTGATAGACCGGATAGACCGCGCCCTTCGCCGCCATCATGGTCGCGGTGGCAATCTCGTTCACCTGCACGATCGCCGGATGCACGCGCGTGCGCATCCCGAAGATGGCCGAGGTCGTCGTCTCGTTGTAGCTGCCCTTGTAGGTCGGAACGACGCGGTACTCGGACTGGCTGTCGTTGAAGTCCTTCACCAGCACCTCGAGCTGCCGGCCGAGCTCACCCGCCATCGCATGCCAAAGATGAATGTCCTCGGCCCGGGCCGGCACCGCCGCGAGCAGGCATCCCGCGAACACGGCGCAAAGCCGCGGCAGAAAGCGTGCTGCAGATGAGACGAATGAAGGCCGCATCGTGTGACCGGAAATATCCGAACTGTGGCGAAAGCCCTGAATTTCCAGTAGTATGTTGGGCGTTCACGGGACGCAACTCACAACGAAGTCACACCCTGTTGCAAATCCCGCATGCCGCTGGCGGTTGGACCTAACCCGTTGAGAGATGAGACTGCACGGTGGCTGTGACCGAACAGGATTCGCAATCCAAGCCAGTTGTCTCGCGATGGCGCCGGTGGCGATACGGCGTTGAACGCGTCGCGCGTGCGCTGCCGATTCGCTGGCGCATCCTGACGCTGGCGATGCTCAACATCAGCGTCGTGCTGATCCTGGCGGCGCTGATCTGGAACGGCGCGAAAGACCTCAACTCGGCCTGGGCCGAGGTGCGGCAGGTCCGCGATTCCGATCGCCTGCTGGCGTTGCTGGAGAGCGAGGCCGGCCGCCTGCAAAGCCTGATCCATCGCTACATCAATCAGCCCAGCCCGGAGATTTTTGCCGAGATCCTGCTGCTGCGCGAGGCGGTGCTTGGCACGTTGCGCACGCAGGGCAGCACCGATCCGATGCTCTCCGGCTCGGTCGACAAGCTGGTCGAACTCACCGTTCGATTTCTGGACGGCTTCGGCGATCTGCGCGCCGAGCAACTGGTCATCACCGAAACCTATGAAACGGACGTGCTCAAGCCGGCGAAGGAGATGAGCGTCCTCTATTCCGCGCTCGACAGCGCGCTCTTGCGCAGCGAGGGACCGCTGGTCGCCCGCCTCACCGCCTCGCGTGAGGCGTTCACGCAGGTGCTCACCGCCGCGAACGCCTACTATGTCCTGCCCGGCTCCAACGACGCCGTGACGGCGCGCAGCAACCTGAGGGCGGTCGAGCAGTCGATTCCCACGATGATCGACATCGCCGAGACCGACGTGCAGCGCGTGGCGCTGACCAGGCTCGGCGAGCAGGCCGCGAACCTGCGGCGCGGGCTCGAGAAGATGACCGATCTGTTCGCGAACCGCGCCGTCATCCTGCGCACCCGAATTGACGGCAACCAGGCCGCCATCATCGGCATGATCGATGATCTGTCGAAGCAGATGCAGGATCGCGAGCAGCAGGCGCAGAAACGCTTCGATCAGACGCTTTTTGACATTTACAGAAGGATTGGCGTCGTTGCGGGCGTGTTCCTGCTGGCCGTCGTCATCGGCAGCACGGTGATCGGCCGCAGCATCACGGGGCCGCTGCGCGATCTCATGCGCGCAACACGCGGCATCGTCGCAGGCTCCTATCAGAAGCAGGTGCAGGGCACCGACGCGCGCGACGAGATCGGCGACATGGCGCGCAGCGTCGAGGTGTTCCGCGAGAACGCGATCGCCAAGCGCCAGGCGGAAGAGGAATTGCGCACGGCGAAAGAGAGCGCCGAAGCGGCGCTCGCCGAACTGCGCGAGACGCAGCAAAGCCTGATCGAGGCGGAAAAGCTCGCCGCGCTCGGCGGTCTCGTCGCCGGCGTCGCGCACGAGGTCAACAACCCGGTCGGCATCAGCCTCACCGTCGCTTCGAGCTTCGCCCGCCGCTGCCAGATCTTTGCCGACGAGATCAAGGACGGCGCGATCCGCAAATCGAAGCTCGACGAATTCATCGCGCTCAATCTCGATGCCGCGCAGCAGCTCGTCGCCAACCTTCAACGCGCCGGAGATCTGATCCAGTCGTTCAAGCAGGTGGCGGTCGACCGCAGCCACGAGGACCGCCGCACCTTCGACCTGCTCGAGGCAACCGAACAAATCGTGTCGAGCCTGCGGCCGGTGCTGAGGCCGACCGCGATTGCGCTGACGGTCACCGGCGCGCCCGGTGTGGTGATGGACAGCTACCCCGGCTCCTACGGCCAGGTTCTCACCAACCTGTTCCTGAATGCGGTGGTTCACGCCTTTCCGGATGGCGGGGCGAACAACCGCGTCGAGATCTCGACGCGGAGCCTGAACGATCGCGACGTCGAGATCGCCGTGACGGACAACGGAAAAGGCATGACCGAGGACGTGCAAAAGCGCGCCTTCGATCCGTTCTTCACCACGCGCCGCGACCAGGGCGGTACGGGCCTCGGACTGCACATCATCTATACTCTCGTGCGACAACGCCTCGGAGGCACCCTGAGCTTTGAGACCCAGCCCGGACGCGGGACCGTCTTTCGGATCACGATCCCACGCGTAGCACCGCGCGACACCGAACAATGAGCGACACCGACATCCTCCGCATCATCGACGATGGCGACCAGCCCGGGCCGGACAGCGCGGCGCGGCCGTGGAAGATCGCCGTGATTGATGACGATCCCGCCGTTCACGAAGGAACGCGGTTTGCGCTCAGCGACTACAGCCTGAACGGCCGCGGTCTGGAAATCGTCTCGGCCCATTCGGCCGCCGAAGGGCTCGCGTTGATGCGCGAGCACGGCGACATCGCCGTGGTGTTGCTCGACGTGATCATGGAGACCGACTCGGCCGGGCTCGACCTCGTCGACTACATCCGCAACGAGCTGAAAAACGAAACCGTGCGCATCATCCTGCGCACCGGGCAGCCCGGCCAGGCGCCCGAGCGCGGCATTATCGTCGACTACGACATCAACGACTACAAGGCCAAGACGGAACTGACCGCGGACAAGCTGTTCACGTCGCTCACCGCGGCGCTGCGGAGCTACCAGCAGCTCGAGCGCATGGTGGAGACCAGGCGTGGGCTCGAGATCATCATCGAGGCGGCGCCGACCCTGTTCGATTTCAGGTCGATGCAGCGGCTGGCCGAAGGTGTGCTCACGCAGCTCGCGTCCGTGCTCAACGCCGATTGCGCCGGCATCCTCGTGTTGCGCGAGAGCGGACGGGGCAAGGAAGGATTTTCCATCCTCGCCAGCTCGGGCAGCTACAGCGACGTTGCGCGCGCCTCGACTTCGACGCTCGAGGGCGAACTGAAAGCAATCGTGGAGGAAGCATTCCGGCAACGCCGCCATGATTTTCTGTCGCAGCGCTCGATCCTCTATATCGAGACCGGCAGTGGCCGCGAGGTCGTCGTGATCATGGAAACCCCGCGCGCGCTGTCCGAGACCGACCGCACCCTGGTCGAGATTTTCGCTGGCAAGCTTTCGGTCGCATTCGACAACGTGATCCTTTACCAGCAGGTGCAGGAAGCCAACGCGACGCTGGAACAACGCGTGATGCAGCGCACGACCGACCTGACCGCCGCGAACGTTCGGCTCGCCGCACAGTGGCAACTCCTGCAGCGTGCGAACGCGTTCAAGCGCGACATCCTCGGCACGGTTGCGCACGACCTCAAGAACCCGCTCGCGGTCATCATGGGCCGCACCGAAATGCTCAAGGAGCTGGTCGGCAACGCGACCGCGCCGACGACCGACAACTTCCTGCGGCAGGTCGAGCAGATCCGCAGCGCCACGTCGCGCATGGCGGGGATGGTCAACTCCCTGATCTCGGACGCGATGGCCGACGCGCTCGACATCAACGTGCGCAAGGAGCGCGTCGACCTCGTGGAGATCGTGCAGTCGGTGGCGGAAGCCAACCAACCGACCGCCGCGCGCAAGGAACAGGCCCTGCAGGTGCGCGCACCGCACCGGCTGATGATCGAGTGCGATGCCGATCGCATGCGCGAGGCGATCGACAATCTCGTCAGCAACGCCATCAAATACAGTCCGTTGAGCGGCCAGATCGACATCGTCGCCGCCGAAGAGGCCGGCGTCGCCGTGATCAGCGTCATCGACCGGGGTCCCGGATTGACGCGGGACGACATGTCGAGGCTGTTCGGGCGCTTCCAGCGGCTCTCGGCCAAGCCGACCGGCGGCGAAAGCTCGGCCGGCCTCGGGCTCTCGATCGTCAAGCGGATCGTCGACCTGCATGAGGGCTCGATCTCGGCGTCGAACTCCGCCAGCGGCGGCGGCGCGACCTTCACCATCACCCTGCCGGTGTCATGAGCGCGACCCACATCATTGTCGTGGACGACGAGGCGCCGGCGCGCGAGATGGTCGGCGACTATCTGCGCATGCATGGCTTCGAGGTGACGCTGTGCGACGGCGGCAAGGCGCTGCGGGCGGCCATGGCGCAGCACGCTCCCGACCTGATCGTGCTCGACCTCAACATGCCGGAAGAGGACGGCCTCTCGATCATCCGCGACCTCAAACGGCAGTCGAGCGTCGCGATCATCATGCTCACGGCCACTGCGAGCCCGATCGACCGCGTGGTGGGGCTTGAGCTCGGCGCCGACGACTATCTGGCAAAACCGGTCGAGCTGCGCGAATTGCTGGCGCGCGTGCGGTCCGTGCTGCGCCGGATCGCGCCGGCGAGCCCTGCCGCACCGGCCGCAGCCGTCTCGGCGGCGCCGTCACCCAGGCCGGGTATGGCGCGCTTCGGAACGAAATGGCTCGACGAAGACGCGCGCGTGCTGCGCGACGACGACGGCACCGAGCACCCCCTCACCGCGTCCGAATTCAACCTGCTGCGGGTCTTTGCCGCCAATCCAAAGCGGGTGCTCTCGCGCGAGCGCCTGCTGGACCTCGCCGATGCGCGCGACGCCGAGGCGTTCGACCGCGCCATCGACCTGCGCATCATGCGCATCCGCCGCAAGATCGAGCGTGACCCCGCGCATCCCACCGTCATCAAGACAGTGCGCGGCGGTGGTTACGTGTTCACGCCGTCAGAGAAATAGCCGGCCTGACGCGCCATTGCCCGCCGAGATTGGTAAATGCCGGCTGAACGGCCTCTGCGAAATATCACCTAAAAGACTGTTTCTCCTTCGAGGAAACATTTCAATTCTCGTCGCTACACTCCCCATAACTTCCCGTCGGGCAGCCCCACCACCGAGAAAGCAACGATGCAAATTTCACTTCGGGACGGCAGCGTGTTTGAAATCGGTTCGCGTGACGAATGCCGGATTGCATTTGGTGAGATCATCATCTGTCCGTCAGGGCCGGTTCCGACCAACCTCGCCTGCATCTGGGACGACCCGCCGACGTATGGCCGGCTCATGCCCGTTCGTGCGGAGCGCGTCGCGAGAGGCGATTACATGCTGTCCGCGCGCGGGCTCTCACAGATCGTCAGCGTCGCGTACGAACCCGCCTGAGAAATCACCCTCTCTGAAGCACAAATAAGAAACGGCCCCGCTCATGCGGGGCCGCTTCTTTTGAAGCACATGACTCGAGTCATGCGCCGGACGCGCTAAGCGCTAGTCACAGATTCTGCGCTCCTGGAAGATGACGCGTCCACTTGGCGTGACGATCCGCTCACGAATCAAGCGGCAATCGCCGTAGCCGTACGAGTAATGACGCGGGCGCCAATAGGGGTCAGAGCCGACGCCCACGCCCAGCGGGCCGACACGCACGCCGACGCCAGCCGGGTCCGCATAGCCGTACACCTGCGCCGCCGCCGGGGCGGCGAGACCCACGGTCGCCAAGGCCGCGATCAAGAGAAGTTTTCTCATGATACTCTCCTTCTTCTTGTCTACCCCGCTGATAACGCATCATCCGGCCCGATGTTTCATCACGCATTCTGCACAACGCCTTGATGAATAAGGGATAATTGCAATGGTGCGACCACACCTAAATCGGCAGCGGTGAAATGATCCGACGCCGCCGGAGCGTCACACCGGCGGCGGATTGCGCGGCAGGAAAACGCTGCGCTGGTGCCAGTAGGGATAGATCGGGCGCAGATCCGTCGCCGCGTCCAATCGCTTGATCTGGTCTTCGGTGAGTTTGAATTCCATCGCCTTGAGATTATCCAGGAGCTGCGCCTCGTTGCGCACGCCGATGATCACGCCGGCAACGGACGGCCGCGCCAACAGCCAGGCGAGCGCGACCTGTGCGATCGACCGGCCGGAATCGCGTGCGATGATTTCCAGGACATCGGTTGCGCGGAACACCTGTTCATCCGGGACCGTGATCGACGCATCAGTCGCGGCGCGCGTTCCCTCGGCTTTCTTGTTGCGACCAAATTTTCCGGCAAGTTTTGCGCCGGCCAGCGGCGACCACACCAGCGTGCCGACGTTCTGATCGAGCGCAAGCGGCATCAGCTCCCATTCAAACTCGCGATTGACCAGCGAATAATAAGCCTGATGCGACACCGGCCGCGGCACACCGAGTTGATCGGCGAGCGCCAGCATCTTCATCAGGTGCCAGCCGGAAAAGTTTGACACACCGTAGTGACGGACCTTGCCGGCGCGGATGAGCGCCGCCAGCGCGCGCAGCATGTCTTCCACCGGGACGGTCGCGTCAAAGCCGTGCAATTGATAGAGATCGATGTAATCGGTGCCGAGCCGCTTCAGGCTGTCGTCGCAACACCGCAGAATGCGGTCATGCGACGTGCCCATGTTGTCCGCGCTGCCCATCCGGTTGCCGACCTTGGTCGCGACGATGAGCTTGTCGCGACGGCCCGCGATCGCCTTGCCGAGGATTTCCTCGGATAGTCCTTGCGAATAGGAATCCGAGGTATCGACCATGGTCAGCCCGGCCTCGAGCGCCACGCTGATCAGCCGGGTCGCCTCGGCAACATCGGTTGCACCCCATTTGCGGAAGAAATCGTTGCCACCGCCGAACGTCGCGGTGCCGAGAATGAGCGCAGGGATCTTCAGTCCCGCGCTGCCGCCGAGCAACCGATATTCCATTCTCAGTTCCTTGCAGCCGGCGCGACGGCGTTGAAGGAACGGATACGCGGCAACACTTCCTTGCCGAACAACTCGATCGAGCGCCGTTCGTCCGCGGCGGGGATTTGCGCCGAGCTGAAAACAAGGTCCACGACGCCAACGCCGGTGAGCGACTGGAACACCCGCAGACGCTCGACCACGGTGTCCGGGCTGCCCGCGAACATCATGCGCCCCAGGCCAAACGGCGTGGCCTCCGCGAGTTGACCCTCCGCCGATGCAATCTTTTTCTGCATCCCTGGTGGCGAGCCCGCCACGGGCCCGTCGAGCAGAAAACGCTGGAACGGCGGCAGGAAGGTGGCTTCGAGCTCGGTGGCGCGCGCATCAGTGTCGGCGACCAGGCCGAAGCCCCGATAGACGATCTGATCGGGCGTCGGCTCCCAGCCGCAGCGCTTCGCTTCGGCGCGGTAGTGCGACACGATATGCGCCACGGCTTCCGGACGATGGAATGAAAGACACACCCCGAGCCGCTCACGCGCGGCGTATTCCGCCGAGTTCAGGCTGTTGCCCGAGAAATACATGGGCGGCATCGGCTGCTGGAGCGGGCGTGGCCAGATCGCGATGTTGGGATAATCGAAGAATTCGTCCTTCCACGCGAACGGCGTCGTCTCGGTCAGCGCCTTGCGCACGAGCTGCATGGCGACCTGGGTCTTCTGCTGTGTCAGCGCCCCGTCGATCGGCTCGTAGGTCTTGAACTCGTTCGGTGTCCCGCGCAGCAGAAGAACAATGAGCCGGCCCCCGCTGAGCTGGTCCAGCATCGCGATTTCCTCGGCGACACGGACCGGGTTGTTGATGGAAACGAGCGGACCAAGCAGCGCGATGCGGGCGCGCTTCACGATGCGCGTCAAGGCGCCGGCAAGCGGTCCCGTCGACGGCACCAGGATGAGCGGCGAGTAATGGTGCTCGGAAACGCTGACCCAGTCGAAGCCGAGTTCGTCGGCCATTTCGGCGTAGCCGAGCCAGCGCTGGAAGCTCTCGTGCGCGACCTTCGGGTCGCATTCGTTTGGCGGAGCGCCGGGCCGGTGAGCGCCGGCGCCAGCGTAATGCGCGCCACACAAGAACGAAGCTTTCATGAGAGGCATTCCCCGGAAGCAGTTACATCGCCGTTATTTGTGGTAGCAGTCACGGCTGGCCTCAGTTTGGCAAGAACAGGACGCGAAGCGCACCCATGAAATTCTGCATGCACCTCAGCACCCGTATTCAAGACAAGCGGAACGAACTTCCGCTCATCAATTGCCTGACCGACCTGGCGCTCGAGGCCGATGCCGGGGGATTCGGCGCGATCTCCTTGACGGAGCACCACCTCCACGAGAACCAGGGCTATCAGAACTCGCTCCTGTTCGCGGCCGCGCTCGCACCTCGACTGAAGCAGGCCACGCTCGTTCTCGCCACGGTGAACCCTGCGATCCACCATCCGGTGCGGCTGGTGGAGTCGTGCAATCTGATCGACCAGTTGAACGCAGGGCGGCTGGTCGTCGTTTTCGGCCCGGGCTTCAAGGACACCGATCTGGTGGCTTTCGGGCGTGACCTTGCGACGCGCAACGCCCTGTTCGAGCAGGGGATACGCACGGTCCTCGACGTCTGGAATTACGACGGCACGGGCGGACCACTCGAGTTCGCGGTCGGGTCGGATCGTGGAAGGCTCGACGTCGCCGTCAACCCGTCATCGTTCCGCAAGCCACGCCCCATCCTGTCACGCGGAACCCTGAATCCGGCAGCGATTGCCGACACCGCCGCGCGCGGCTGGCCGGTGTTCACCGCGATCAAGGATCCCATGGCCGCCCGAGAGTTGATGGCCGGCTATCATGCGGCGCTTGCGGCGTCCGGCCACGACGCGGAGACGATCAGGCTCGCCAGGGAATGGACGTCAGTGGGAAAGGCGCTGCATGTGGCGGAGACAGACGAAAAAGCCAGATCGGAGGCCGAGGCCTTTTTCATCAAGAACCCGAGCGGCGCGATTGCGCGCAACCCCGACGACATGATCTGCGGCAGTCCGGACACCGTCACTCGCAAGATGCGCGCTTTCGCGGAGTCCGGCGTGGGGCTGATGATCTGCGGGTTCCTCATCGACCTCGACAACCTGGCGCAGCTTCGTCGCAGCGTCCGGCTGTTCAAGGAAGAGGTCATCCCAAGGGTGGCGGCGTGACACGCTGCCAGAGAATCTCGGTCAGTGACCGTAGCGCTTCCTGAACTCCTCGACGCTGTATGTCTTGCCCTCCTCGACATCAGTGATGGCGACGCCCAGGCTTTCCTTGCCGCCCTCCGCGACGTCGAGCGCGTCGGCTGAATTGTCCCTCTCGTAGGACAATTTGCCGTCCAGCGTATTCACGTCGATCCGAAATCGCATGGTCGGCAATATCCCGCCAGCTCAATCGCGGCATTCAAAGCTTGCGGCATTCTCCGGATCGCCGCTGCCCTTATAGGCTGCGTATTGCGGATAGGCACAGAGCGGCCGGCTGCGCCCGGGAAAGGCCGCGCCTGTGGCCGTCACCATGTCGGGCGCTTTGTTCTGTTCGACCCAGTCGACGACGGCTTGCAGCAGATCGAATCGATCGAGAGTAGCGGCGCCGGTTCGGCAATGGCCCATGCCGGGAACCAGAAACACGCGGCTCGCGTTCGCGCGCACCTGGTCCATCCCGCCGGAACTTTTGGCCATCCGCTCGTAGTAGTCGACCGTGTCCAACGCGGAGAACCACGGGTCGCTGACCCCGTGATAGAAAAGGATCTTGCCGCCGCGTGCAAAGTAACTGTTGAGGTTGGTCCAGTTCGCCGTGGCCTGGAGGCGATCCATTCCGTCTGCCGTAAGGCGGTCCTCGATGTCATCGACATTGATCGTCTCGAGAAATGGCGGATTGACGGGGCCGCGAGCGCCGGTCGTCAGAATGCCAGGAATTGGCACGCCCTCGGCGGCGAGGCCTGAGTCCCACGGATACGCCACATAGGACTGAGCGCCGCGCGAGTTCGTCGGTCCCGCGAGCGCCTTCGACAACGCGCTGGCCTGCGCCGGAGCCAGACAGACATCAGTCTTCGCACCGCTGCACGCGAGCGATGCCGGATCAAATTGACACTGACGCCGGTTGAAGATCATGCCGTCCTGGAGGCCGTCCTTCGCATCGCATGCGGCGACAATGGCGTCGGTCACGAGCTTCCTGTCGGACGGCGAAAAAGCCCTGCTGGTTTCCGGCTTCCCGGCTGCGTCTTTGGGCGAGATCTGCGTGAAGAGGAAGTTGGCCCAGGCGAGGCCGAGGTTCGAACGGCCGGTGCGCATCGCCGGCGCCCCGGCGACGATCCCGTCGAACTCTCCCGGATAGCGCTGTGACGCGAGCATGCCTTCACGACCACCGGTGGAGCAGCCAACCAGATAGGAGCGCGCCGGGGGCTGCCCGTAATAGCGGGCAATGATTGCCTTTGCGGCGGCTGTCACTTTTCCGACGGAACCGTGGGCGAAGTTCATCGCCGCTTCCTGGTCCCGCATGAAAGAACCGTCGAACACTGCGCCCTGATGACCGCTGTCCGTCGAGACGACAGCGAATCCGCGCGCGAGCGCCGGCGTGTTCCCGGCGGCTTGTGCGCCCAGCGGTGGCCGGATCGATCCGTTCAAGCCGCCGCCACCTTGATAAACAAGCCGCCCGTTCCAGCGATCAGGAAGAGCGATCGCAAAGCCGATGGCGTAATTTTTTCCGTCGCCCCCGACGCGCTTGTCGATGACACCCTGCGCGCGGCAATTCGACGGGAGTGCAACGTCCACGGTTTCCGGCTCAGGAGGCCCCACTTGCACGGTTCCGGGCGGCGCTTCGGCCACCGCATCGGCCTTTTCGATCAGAAGTGTCGAGCCGGGAATGCTGAAACCCGTCAACGCCTCGCATTTGAGTGCGGGCACGATCGTTGGATTGTCGGCCGCATGAGCACCCTCCGACAACAGCATCGTCGTGCCGGCAAGAAGCGATAGCATCGAGGCTGCGGCTGCTCTCATTTCCCGGCGCATTGGCGCCTCCCTGGCTGAAACGCAGGCGGAGGAGAGCGCAACCGCTCTCCTCCGCCTATTGCATTTGTGGTGGTGAGAAGAGCAGCGCGTCAGGGCCGGCCAAACAGACCGACGATGCCTGTCGAAC
>Ga0105245_10002528_pt1 | contig 16489 bp, 12 predicted proteins | sample KBSM54metaG_FD_81523 | JGI IMG/M metagenome (GOLD analysis project Ga0105245, IMG submission 81523) | Miscanthus rhizosphere microbial communities from Kellogg Biological Station, Michigan, USA - KBS M5-4 metaG | ecosystem: Host-associated > Plants > Roots > Rhizosphere > Soil | place...
CTGCGTAATTTTCTGCAACTCTCTTATGAAGAATTAGAAGAACTGAACCTGAAGGCCAAGGAACAACGGCTAGGCCGCGTTCCCATGGAGACTATCCGCGAAGAACGCCTCAAGTACCTCACTGGTGAGAAGCGGATCAAGGCAGTCACGGTGATGTTCAGCGACCTCGAAGGCCGCCTGCACATGCTGGACTACGACAAGAAGTTTCTGCTGAAGAGCTGGGACAACTTGACCTTCGACGGCTCCTCGATTCGCGGCTTTACGGCGCAGAAGGAAAGCGATTTGCGCCTGGGCATCGATTGGTCGGCATTCTACTGGGGCCAGGCGGATGTTTTCGGCGAGGGCAAGGTGATGGTGTTTGGCGAAGTCCTGGAGAAGGACGGCAGCCCGTACATCGGCGACATGCGCGGCGTGCTGAAGAGCTTTGCCGAGGGTCAGCACAAAAAGAACGGCTACACGCTGAATGCCGCCAATGAAATCGAAGGCTTCATTTTCGCGGGCCTCGACGCCGAACGGCGTTACCACGAGACCGGCAAATTCGAGTACGTGAACACCGGCGGATACTATCACTCGCTGCCTGGCGACCCGCTGCGAACCTTTATCGATAAGAGCGCCGAAGTACAGCGCGCCATGGGTTTCCAGAACGAAAAAGATCACCCGGAAGTCGCCCCATCGCAGTTTGAAATCAACTACGGCTATGCCGAGGTGGTGGCCGCGGCGGATCACATCCAGCTCTACAAATTCATCTGCCGTCAGGTGGCCAAGAACATGGGAATGTCCGCCAGCTTCCTACCCAAACCGGTGGTGGGCGTCAACGGAAGCGGCATGCACACCAACGTTTCGGTGAGCAAAGGCAAGACCAACATGTTCTGGGATGCCAAGGGCGAAGAAAAGCTAAGCAAGTTCGGCTGGGAGTTTACCGACCGCATTCTGACTGCCGGCAACGACATTTGCTTGGTTCTAAATCCCAGCGTCAATGCCTACCGTCGCCTGGACCCGCACTTTGAAGCGCCCAACCAGCTCATCGCGTCGGCGGTGGACCGCGGCTCGATGGTCCGCATCCCGCTCGGCAACGAACGCAGCATCCGCGTGGAGGTTCGCGCCGTAGCCCCGGATGCGAATCCCTACATGGTGCTGTATTCGATCTTCAAGACCGGGATCGATGGCAGCATCTCGAAGATCAAGGATCTGCGCTCGGCCAAGCGCTTCCTGCCGGACAACATCTACGATGCGATGGACAACTTCAGCAATGCCGATTGGACCACCAAACTGTTCGGCGCCGAAGTAAAGGCCCGCTATGTGGATTTAAAGAAGGGATCGGCGGACCGCTGCCCGCGTCTTCTGGGAACCGTTGTCAAAGCCCCGGAGATCCAGTTCCACCACGAGGTTTATAACCAGTACCTGTGGAATCAGTTCTAAGACTTGCCAGTTGGAGGAACGCAGCGCCCCGGGCAAGTGTCCGGGGCGCTTTGCCGTGCGGCCGGCGTGACCGGCCTTAGCCTAACAGGCCGCCAGCAGACGTTCTTTCAGAATCGCCTGAGTTTCCGGCGTGAGTTTACTCCCCTGGTGCGCTACATAGAAGACATCAATCGCACGATTGCCCTTAGTGTCAATCAGCACCACATCGATGTTGCAGGCAGCGGATGAGAACGCCGTCGCCAGGCTATAGAGCAGGCCTGGCCGGTCTTGCGTATTGATCTCCACTAGCGTCGCGGTCGCGCAAGCCTCCGAATCGAATTCGACGCTTGGCGCTTCAGCGGCCCTCTTCGCTTCCGGTTGCGGCCGGTTCTTCAGCAGCATCCTCACATCGGTCTTGCCGGTGGCAACGTGACGCAGCAGATCCAGTAACCGGTCGGTCTCCGAGGGATTCAGTTCCAGAGTGCGCCGCGGGTCGGCGAAAACGAAGGTATCGAGGATCAGGCCTCGCGCGTTCGAGAAAGCTTCCGCCTTGAGGATATCCAGACCGAAGCTGGAGAAGGCGCCGGCCAGCGAGGCGAACAGAAACGGCATATCGCGAGCCACCACCGTAGCGCGCCAGGCGCCGCCGGTATGCTCGAGTTTCGCCGCCACCCCGGTGGGCCGGCTCAGCTCATACAGCTTCACGTGGCTCTCGATTTCCGCCGGCAAATGTGTCCGTAAATATCGCACCGGGAAACCCTTCAGGAAGGCCCCGCGGGCCGCGAGATTCTCGGGGACTTCCTGAATGCGGTCGGTCTCCAGTTCCCGCGTGAGTTCGTGCTGGGTCACGCGGTAGACTCGCCAAAGCTGTTCCAGTCTCCACGGCGTCATGGCGCCAGGGTTCACGCCGGAGATATCCGCGTAAGTCAGAACCGCCAGCGATTTCAGGCGCTCGATGGTGCCTACACGATCGGCGACGGCGCGGGCCGTGGCGGGATCACCCAAGTCGCGGCCGGCCATCACTTCCGATAGCGCCAGATGGTGGAGCACCAAAAACAGGACTGTGTCCTGCTCTTCCTGAGGCACCTGCAGGCGCTGCATGGCGGCTAGCGCGTACTGGTGAGAGACGTCCGAATGGTGCCCCGTGAACGCTCCTTTGCCCACGTCATGATAGATCAGCGCGAACAGCAGCACCGCGGGATTGTCGATCTCGGTCAGGAGTCCGCTGAAACGCCGCGTGGCGGGATCCTGCGCGGTGCGCAACTCGCCCAATTGTTCAATACACACCAGTGTGTGCTCGTCCACCGTGTAGCGATGGTAGAAGTCCCGCACTACCAGGCTCGCCACTCCCTCCCATTCGGGGAAGAGGACTTGCATCAGTCCGGTATTTTGCAGAACGCGCAGAGCCATCGACGCGTACGGCAGCGACAAAATAACCTTGAGCTGGGGCCATAGCGGGCGCGGAGCCTGGCACCATTCCGCGAAGGCGCCACGGGCCGCTTCCAGGCGTCGCTCCGTTTCGGCCGCCAGCACAACGCCGTGACGCGCCACAAACTCCAGCAGGCGCAAAACCATCTCCGGGTCGCTCTGCAGCCGCGCGGGATTACGCAGGAGCACGCGTTCGCTGGAAACCGTGAATTCGGAGTTGGATATGCGCGAGCGTATATTGCGCAGATTGCTGAACAAAGAGGTCTCGGATTTCTCGGCGGCGTCGAGCGTGCGCTGGGCTTCGCGAAACACAGCGGCGGCGTTACTGAAGTACTCGCGCATCCAAAGCGTCGGCGTTTTCGCGCCGGAAAACGGCTGCTTAACTACCGACTCCTGGGCTTCGAAATTCAGCACATTGCGGTCGCCGGAGGCTTGAAAATGCAGGAAGCATCGCAGCGAGGAAAGGAATGCGGTAGGGCTCAGGAGCGGCGCCTCCGGGCGAAGTTCCGGACGCAAAACCGAGATCCAGTGAAGGAAATGCAAATCCCGCAAGCCGCCTGGCGTTTCTTTTATATCCGGCTCCAGATGGTAGAGCGTGTCCTGATACTTGCCATGGCGCGCGCGCGTCAGTTGGCAGAGATGCTTGGTCAAACGGTGACTCTGCTTGGTGAAAAACAGCGGCAGGCGGGCTTCCAGCTTGGCATGCACCTGCGCGTCGCCCGCCAGCAAGCGCCGGTCGAGAAGACTGATGTTCAGTTCCGGATTGTGATCGTGAACCTCCGCGCAGTCGTTTATGGTGCGGACCGAGTGACTGAGCCGCAGCCCGGCGTCCCACAGTTGCCGCATGAATTCGGAGAGTGAATCCTTGATGGTAGCCGTCAGCGACTCATTTTCCAGCAAAATCATGATGTCGATGTCGGAATACGGGAACAACTCGCGGCGCCCATATCCGCCCACCGCCAGCATCGCGATCCCCTTGGGGAAAGCACTCCGCAGCGTCCCGTCGAAGGCCTCGATCGAGAGCGTATCAATGACCCCGGTTAGCTGATTCTGCACGGCGGCGGCATCACCGGTAGCGTAAAATTCCTCGCGAATCCGGTTCCACGCCGGGCCACTTTGTAGTTTCTCCATGCTGATTCCTGCGCTTGCCGCCATCTCTTATCCTATCCAATCAGTATCCCGCAACCATTGCAGGCGACAATGAAAAACTCTGTATGAGGTCAATCGAAATTATCTATATCCATGCCGTTGACCCCTAGGGATTTAGGGGCTATCGGGTCCATCCAAATTATCTATTAGCCAAGCTCGAAAGTGCCCATTACAATCGGTTTATTCGCACTTCAGTAGGACACAAGCCGCGCCGCTTGTAGCCCTGTTCAACATAGTTTCAGCTAAATTTTTGGGAGGTTTCACCTTGAAGAATACAAGACTATTCGTGGGCAGCTGTCTCGTGGCCATCGCGTCCTTGGCATATGCACAGGATCAACCGGCGCCCGCGGCTACCCCGGCTCCAGCGGCGCCTGCTGGCCCGACGCCGCTACCCACGCCTGCCATAACTGGCCCGCTGTCGGGACTTCCGCCGGCCATGTTCGACGCCGGCCCTTTCGGCAAGCTCGCCGTGAACGGATTTCTCAGCGGCTGGGGTCTGCTGCAGAACAATCACATTCCCGGGGATGACACCGCTCGCGCGGATTTGAGCAACGGTCAGATCGTGATTCAAAAGACCGATGGAGTTTTTCAGTTCTACCTGCAGGCGGGCGCTTATGCCCTTCCGGACCTGGGTGCGCCGTTCATAAAGACGAAAGATATCGTCAGCAACACCTATGGCCCGCTGCCCGTCGCTTTTGCAAAGTTGCAAGCGGGAAAAAACACCTCTTTCCTGATCGGCTCTCTGCCCACCCTGATCGGCGCCGAGTACACCTTTAGCTTCGAGAATATGAACGTCGAGCGCGGCCTGCTGTGGAATCAGGAGACTGCCATCAGTCGCGGAATCCAAGTGAATCAGGCCATGGGCAAATTCAGCGCCTCGTTTAGCTGGAACGATGGTTTCTATTCCAACCGCTACAACTGGCTGTCGGGTTCCTTGGCCTATGCCAATGGTCATCATGCCCTATCGTTCGTGGCTGGTGGGAACCTGGGGCAGACAGCTTTTCAGACGTTTGCTACGCCGGTGCAAAACAACGGCAGCATTTACAACGTCATCTACACATACACGAACGGGCCCTGGATTATTCAACCTTACTTTCAATACACCGATGTGCCGACAAACAAGAAGATCGGCGTGATCGATGGTGCGTCGACCACCGGCGGCGCGATCCTCGCGAGTTACGCCTTCAAACACGGCTTCTCACTCCCCGTGCGCTGGGAATATATTTCGAGCTCGGGCAGCGCCGCGAAGAACTCGGTCAATCTGATGTACGGCCCCGGCAGCAATGGAACGACGTTCACCGTGACGCCGACCTTTCAACAGGGAGGCTTCTTCGCTCGCGGTGACTTTGCTTGGACTCACATTGGCAGCTATACGCCGGGTCTCGTCTTCGGCCCCAACGGCCTGGACAACAACCAGTTCCGGGTTGCCGGCGAAATAGGCTTCATCTTTGGCGACAACATCATGAAGAAATAAGGAAGCTGGCACCGTTCCAAGCTTTGGGCAAGGGAACGGCAAGGCATCGCGTTCGTCGGAGGAGACACCCCCTGGGTCGCTACCGCGCGGTCTAGGGGGTTTTTATTTGTGACGGCGCTCTCCGCGATACCATGAGTTCTATGCAAATAGGAATGATCGGTCTCGGCCGGATGGGCGCCAACATGGTCCGCCGCCTCACCAAGGGCGGCCAATCGTGCGTAGTATTCGACCTGAACGCCGCCCACGTAAAACAACTGGCGGACGAGGGCGCTACCGGGTCGTCGTCGCTCGCCGATTTTATTGCGAAGCTCGACGCGCCTCGCGCCATCTGGATGATGGTTCCAGCGGGAGCGGTCGACAGCATGATCGCCCAGCTTGTGCCGCATCTCGCGGCCGGCGACATTCTGATTGACGGCGGCAATTCTTATTACATCGACGACATCCGCCGCGGCCAGGAACTCGCGGTCAAGGGAATTCACTACGTCGACGTCGGCACCAGCGGCGGTGTCTGGGGACTGGAGCGCGGCTATTGCCAGATGATCGGCGGCGAAGCCGGCGTGGTGGCGCATCTGGATCCGATCTTCAAGACTCTCGCGCCAGGACGCGGCGCCATCGAGCGGACTCCCGGGCGCGACGCGGCAGCGGCGAAACCTGGCGCCCCAAATACTGCGGAAGAAGGCTACCTCCACTGCGGCCCGGTGGGCGCGGGCCACTTCGTCAAGATGGTTCACAACGGCATCGAATACGGTTTGATGGCCGCCTACGCCGAGGGATTGAACATCCTGCGCCACGCCAACGCTGGTCTGCACGCTCGGACCGTGGACGCCGAAACCACTCCGCTGCGCAATCCCGAGCACTATCAATACGAGTTAAATCTTGCGGACATCGCGGAAGTCTGGCGGCGTGGCAGCGTGGTGGCGTCGTGGCTGCTGGATCTCACGGCTTCCGCGCTCACCGCCAGCCCCGGCCTCGACAACTTCTCGGGACGCGTCTCGGATTCCGGCGAAGGCCGCTGGACCATCCTGGCCGCTATCGACGAATCCGCGCCTGCGCCGGTGCTGAGCGCCGCTTTATACCAGCGCTTCACCTCGCGTGGCGAAGGCGATTTCGCCGGCAAAGTTTTATCTGCCATGCGCTTCCAGTTCGGCGGACACGTCGAAACGAAGGCCGGCCACTAACCCCATGCTCTCTTCTAAACAAATCGATCAGGCCGCGCACCACCTAGTAGCCGTCCGCAAGGCCAAGACGCCCGGACCGTGCATGCCCGAAGATTATCGACCTACCGATAACGATTCGGCGATCGCGATTCAGGAACGAGTGCTCGAACTCCTCGGCGAAACCGTTGGCGGATGGAAGTGCGGCACACCGAATCCCATGAGCGGACCAGTCTTCGCTGGTCTCGCCGCATCGGGACTCCTTCGTTCTTCACCCTGCGCGGTGCCCGGAGAGGTTGGCCTGATCGAACCGGAAATCGCTTTCGTAATGGCGCACGACTTGCCACCCCGCGCCACGCCCTACACCGACGCCGAGATCCGCGCTGCCATTGGCGAGGCGCGCATGGTCCTGGAATTCATCACGACGCACTACGCTGACCGGGCCGCCGCCACTGCTCCCGAGATTCTGGCGGATGCTTACAACCACCACGCCCTTTTCATCGGACCGGTGATTCCGAACGTGCTCGATTATCCGCTGGAGCGCCTCCACGTCACCATTCGAACTGCCGCCGGACCACTCTTCGACAAGGTTCATCCCCATCCCAGCGGCCATCCCTTGAAATCTCTCGGCTGGCTGGTGCCTTTCCTGAACAGCCGTGGCCAGGGCCTTAAGGCCGGCGAGATCGTCACCACCGGCTCCTATGCGGGCATCGTCGAAGCTCCGCTGGGAGTACCCATTCACGTACAATTGAACGGTTTTGGCTCGTTCAGCGTCGAACTCATTACCGACCAGCCGTAAGTTTTACGGCGAGTCAATCTATCCCTTCGGCATCGCAAGTGCCGTAGTATCAAACGTTCCGAAGCCTATCCGTTTTTGGCATCCGGCGTGCACTTTTGACGCCCGTGAGGCCATCGAAATGAGGGGGCCTACAAGGAGCGCACAATGGAAAACGATTTCAACGAGACGCACATGGTGGTAGAGGATTCCCACAATAGTCATAGGACGGCCATCGTAGTTTTGGCGGTTGGCTTGGCAGTCGCATTGGCCGGAGACGGCTATCTATTGGTGCGCGCCAGTCATCTGAATGACGACATCGCGCAGACGCAGAGCGGCACGCAGACCCAGATTTCAAAATTGAACGAGGCGACCACCACTCTGCTCGAGCAGGAAAAGCAGCGTTTAGCGGACCTGGAACAGCAGATGAAGCAGGACGTAAAGGGCGTCAGTGATTCGGCCAACGTTGCCATTCGCCGCGCGCGGGCGGAAGCCAGCAAACAGGGCGAGGACTTGAGCGGCAAACTCAGCGAGCAACAGCAGCAGGTAGCCACCCAGCTTTCTCAGATCCAGGACACCACCAACTCCAAGTTCACCGAAGTCGCCACCGATGTTGACGGGGTCAAGGCCAACGTGGAAACCGTGAAAACCAATGTGGCCACCGCGCAGAGCGACATTGAGAAGACCAGCAACGACCTGAAGCGCGCCATGGGCGACATGGGTGTGATGAGCGGATTGATCGCCACCAACGCGAAGGATCTGGACACCCTGCGCGCGTTAGGCGAACGGAACTACTACGAGTTCGATATCAACAAGAAAGACGCCGCGAAGAAAGTCGGCGACCTCATGTTGACGCTCAAGAAGTCCGATCCCAAACGCAGCCGCTTCACGCTCGACGTTCTGGCTGATGACCGTCATGTCGAGAAGAGAGACAAGACCATCAACGAGCCGGTTCAGTTGTACGTCTCCGGCAACATGCAGCCGTATGAGATCGTGATCAACCAGGTGACCAAGGACCATGTAACCGGCTATCTGGCGACCCCGAAAGTTAAGATGGCGCGCCGTTAACTGCTCGCCATATCCTCCTACGAAGCCAACTTCGCGCGCACTCGTCCAACGGGTGCGCGCATTTTTTTGCCCGCCTCTAAAACTTCAAAATCGGCCACAGGCTCGCGAAGTCGTCCGTCCAGGTGATCACCGGATCCTTCGACGTGCTCCAGCCGAGTATCGTGTCGCGAATCTTCGACTGCGCGAACGTCTCCCTCTTCTCCGTCACCAGCACCCAGCGCGAATTGCTCTCGCCTTTGTCCTCATCCAGCAGATCCTTTGCGACCAACACCATCCGTACCTGCCATCCCAGATAGCGCGCCAGTCCGCGCGTCACCGGCTCTAAATCCAATGAGCGATTGGAAATGTGCAGCGCGAGGATGCCTCCCGGAGCCAGACGCTGCCGGTAGATCTCCGCGCACTCGGCGGTGAGCAGATGCATCGGAATGGCGTCGCCTGAAAATGCATCCACCGCGATCAGGTCGTAATCGTGCGAGTGGCCCTCAGCCAATTCCAGTTCCAGTTGAATCCGCGCGTCGCCCAACACCACTTGCGGATTCGCCTTCGAGTCCTGCAAAAACGTGAACCATTTGCGCGCGATCGGTTCCACGTTGGGATTGATTTCGTAGAACCGATAGGTGTCCCCTTCACGTCCCCACGCGGCCAGCGTGCCCGCGCCGAGCCCCACGACAGCCACACGCCGCGGATGCGGCAACGCATCGATCCCCAGCGCCACTCCGCTGTGGGGTCCGTAATACGTGGTAGCCCAGTGACGCTTTTCCGGGTCCAGATATTGGAGTCCGTGCTGCACCCGCCCGTGGCTCAGCTCACGCAGCGGACCATTCTTGTCGCTTCGTTCGACCACGCGCAGGACGCCGTAGAAATTGCGGCGCGCCTCAATGCCCGGTTGCTTGTTGGTGGCCGCGGCATAGACCGAAATGATTCCGCCGAACATCAGCGCCATCAGCGGGACCCGCACCGAAAAATTGCGGCCAGTCCACTGCGCCAGCGCGCCACTTCGCATCCAGCCCAGGAAGCCAAGGATACAGGCGCCTCCCAGTCCAATCGGGTACTCGCTGAATTCGCTGAAAACTCGCGGCGCGAAAATCGCGGCGAACACTCCGCCCAACGCACCACCCGCTGCGATCGTAAGATAAAACGCCGTCAAATGCCGCGACGACGGACGCGAGCGCGCGAGCTCCCCGTGACACACCATGCAGGCCACGAAGAGTGCCCCCGCGTAAACCGTGAATTGCTTCCAGGGGGAAATCGCCACGCTAAGAGTAATCACCACGCATGTAATGGGCGCGACGATCCCGCCCAAGACCGCGAAGATGCCGCGACGATACCAGCGGTCGCTCTCGAAAGTCAGGATGAACGTCAGCAGGTAAAGCGACAGCGGCGCCACCCACAAGAATGGAAACACTGCGATCTCCTGCGTAACCTGGCTGGTCGTCCCCAGCAGCAGCACGGAACCGCAAGCGGCGAGCGCCAGCCACATCGCAATGTCGATCGGCGAGGGCCTGTCGTCTACCGGCGCATCCGCTCGAGGCTCCGTGACTGGTACGCTCCGCATCTGCCACGCAATCCAACCGCACAACCCGATGAAGACCACGTACAATCCCGACCACACTCTACTTTGCGTGCTGAGCCGGAAATATGGCTCCAGAACCAGCGGATAACTGAACAGCGCCAGAAACGATCCCAGGTTCGAGAGCGCATACAACCGCCATGGCGATTGCTCGGGATTCGTCAGATGGAACCAGCGCTGCAGCAAGGGAGTCGTCGCGGAGAGAAGCAGGTATGGCCCTCCAATGGTCGCCGCCAGCAAAAGCAATATGCGGCCGGACGGATCGCCCACCGCCGTGGATTTCCACACCTCCGCGCGCGGCGCAATCGGCAGGAACGCGAGCGATGCCGCGAGCAGCGCCACATGCACCCAGCCCTGCAACTTTTGATTGCGGCGCGATCCCAGCCAATGCGCGTAGCCATACCCGGCCAACAGCATCGCCTGGAAAAACAGCATGCAGTTGGTCCACACCGCCGGCCCGCCGCCGAACCAGGGCAGCACGTAGCGGCCCATCATCGGCTGCACCTGGAACAACAGGAACGCGCTCAGAAAAATTGTGACGGGGATTAGAAGAGCCGACAATTTATGAATCTAGCACATCACCAATTTGCTCCAACGCCCACGCGGTCTCGGCCTCGGTGATCGCGTAGGGCGGCATGAAGTAGACGATATTGCCAAGCGGCCGCAGCAGCAGGTTGCGCTCCAGAAACGCGGCGCCTAACCGTGCGCCGATGTCCGCTAGATATCCGCTATCGCCCGCGAGTTCCACCACGCCCACGCCGCCGATCACTCTTACATCGCCCACGCACGGCAGCGAGCGGAGCGGCTCCAATCCTAAGCGCAGCTGCTGCTCTAGCCGGCCCACGCGTGCCATTACATCGTTCTCATGGAACAACTCAAGGCTGGCGATCGCCACCGCGCACGCCAGTGGATTCGCCGTATAGGAGTGTCCGTGAAAAAACGCCTGACCTCGATCCGTGCTGAGGAACGCCTCGTAGATTGCGTCGGTCGCCGCAGTCACCCCCAGCGGCAGATAACCCGCGGTCAGTGCCTTCGACAGGCACAGGATGTCGGGCGTCACTTGGGCGTGCTCGCACGCAAACATGCGGCCGGTGCGGCCAAAGCCGGTGAGGACTTCGTCCGCGATCAGCAGCACCCCATAGCGGTCGCACAGCCGCCGTACTCTGCCGAGAAATTCGGCCGGCCACACGATCATTCCCCCAGCGCCTTGCAGCATCGGTTCGATCAGTACCGCGGCGGTGCGCTCGCCCCGCTCCTCCAGACGCCGCTCCAGATCGCCGAGGCACTCGATCCCGCAGGTCGCGCGCTTCAGCCCGAGCGGACAGCGATAGCAATAGGGCGCGTGCGCGCGCGTCACCGGAAATAGGAGCGGCGTGAAGGCACGCGTGAACACCGAGTCTTCGCTCGCGGACATGGCGCCCACGGTGTCGCCGTGGTAGGCGTGATGCAGCGTGATCAGTCCGTTGCGCTGCGGCTCGCCGCGATTCCGCCAATACTGGACCGCCATCTTGATCGCCGCCTCAACCGCCGTCGAGCCGTTGTCCGAATAGAACACGCGGTTCAGCCCGGGCGGCATTACATCCACCAGCCGTTCTGCTAATTCGACGGCCGGCCGGTGAGTGCACCCAGCGAAGATCACATGCTCGATCTCACGAGCCTGCGCCGCCAGCGCCGCATTCAGTTTGGGATGCGAATGCCCGTGAATGTTCACCCACCACGACGAAATGCCGTCGAGAATCTTGCGTCCGTCCTCGGTGTAAAGATAGACGCCCTCGCCGCGCACGATGGGCAGCAGCGGCGGCTGCGTCAGCATCTGGGTATAGGGATGCCACACGTGCGCGCGGTCGCGCTGATTCAGATTCATGTGTTTAGGCTCACCGCAAAAACTCCGCATGGAGATGCGTGACGCTCCAAGCGGCGAGCAAGCCCGGATCGAGCGGCTTCAAGAACGGCATCTCCGCCACTACGGGAACGTGCCCGTACTCTTCGATAGCCGCTCGGTTGTCCGCATTCGGTTCACCGATCATCATGACTCCCACCACGCGCAGCGAGCGCGCCCGCAAAGCTTCCAGCGTCAGCAGCGTGTGATTGATAGTCCCGAGCGCGCTGCGCGCCACCACCAACACCGGCAGAGCGAGATATGCGATCCAATCCGCCATCGTCTGCGTTTCATTGACGGGGACCAGCAATCCGCCTGCACCTTCGACAATCCAGGTTGTGCCGTCGTCCTCCCCAACCAGCGCGCGCAATTCCGCCAGGTCTATCCGTTGTCCCGCCCATTGCGCCGCCAGGTGTGGCGAAACCGGCTTCGGCAAGCGCAGACCTTTGCCGAAAATCTCTTCCGCTGAGCAGGCTCCGAGCCGCTGCACCGTCGCCGTATCGTCGTCGATTTCGATGCCGGTCTGAATCGGCTTCCAATAACGGAGCGGCCCCGCGCCGCGGTAGCGATGCATCAACGCCGCGGCAGCAACTGTTTTCCCGACGCCGGTGTCGGTGCCGGTGACGAAGAGGCCCTTCATGCCGCTGCGGCGGCGGCAAGTGCTTCGACAAACCGGTCGAGCACCTCTTCGCTCAGCCCCTGGTTCACCGTGACTCGCAAGCGCGCAGTCCCCGCAGGCACCGTCGGCGGACGAATCGCGCGCACGTCGAAGCCTGCCGCTTGCAACTTCCGCGCGACTGCCACGGCGCGTTCGTTTTCACCAATGATGATCGGGATAACCGGCGAATCGCCGGCCAGCCCTAACCGCTCCCGCAGGTAGTGCGCACGCGACAGCAAACGTTCGCGGCGTTCCGGCTCAGTGACGATTACTTCCAGACTCGATTCGAGCGCCGCGGCAACGGCGGGCGGCGGCGCCGTCGAAAAAATGAACGGCCGCGCGCGCTGGATCAGGTATTCGATCGCATCGGCCGGCCCGGCCACGAATGCTCCGCTGACACCCATAGCCTTCCCGGCCGTATTAATCGACGCGAAAACGTCACCGGCCAGCCCCCTGCCCTGCGCTCCATAAACTCCGATGGCATGCGCTTCGTCTACGATCAACTCTGCCCCGGCGGCCCGGCATAGCGTAACGTATTCCGCCAACGGCGCTTGATCGCCGTCCATGCTGAATAGCGATTCGACCACCACAAACTTCTGACCCACCCCAGTATCGGCGCGCAGCAACTGCTCCAGCGCCGCAGCGTCGTTGTGCGGAAACACGACCCGCCGCGCGCGCGACAACCGCGCTCCATCAATCAGACTCGCATGATTCCGTTCATCGGAGAAGATCACATCCCCGTCCTCCGGAAATGTCGTCAGGACCGCCAGATTCGCCAAATAACCGCTCGAAAAATACAAGCTTTGTTCCGTACCCTTGAACCGCGCGAACTTCTCTTCCACTCGCGCGAAGCCGTTTCGCTCGCCACGCAGCAAACGCGAGCCCGTACTACCCACACCCTCTGCCATCACCGCATCCACCATCCGCTGTTTCAACTGTGGATGCGCCGCCAGCCCCAAATAATCGTTGGAGCAAAGATCGATACCCGCCGGCGGCCGCAGCGTTCTTCGCAGACCCTCCGCGTCGATCGCAGCCAAACGCTCGCTCAACCGCAGGCTCAGCGGCATCAGCACTTCAGGCATGTGACACATCAGGCATGGACCTGGTCCTCGGCCTCCGCAGTCATCAGCCGCATGCCGAGCTTATCGAATAGCCGCCGGTCCGCATCGGCCTCCGGATTGGGCGTCGTCAATAGCCGGTCGCCCATGAAGATCGAATTGGCGCCGGCCAGGAAGCACAACGCCTGCGCCTCGTCGGAGAGCGACAGCCGGCCCGCGCTCAGCCGCACCATCGAGGCTGGCATTAGAATTCGCGCCGCCGCGATCATGCGCACCAGTTCCAGCGGATCCACCGGGCGCTGACTCGCCAGCGGCGTCCCCTCCACCCGCACCAGCATGTTTACCGGGACGCTCTCCGGATGCGGGTTGAGCGTCGATAGCTCCCGCAGCAGCCGGTAACGTTCCTGACGGCTCTCGCCCATGCCGATGATGCCTCCGCAACACACGGTCACGCCCGAACGTCTCACTCGATCGAGCGTGGTCAGCCGGTCAGCATACGTGCGCGTACTAATGATCTCGCCGTAGAATTCCGCCGACGTATCCAGGTTATGGTTATAAGCCGTGAGACCCGCCTCAGCTAACGCCGTGGCCTGCTCGTCCGTCAGCATGCCCAACGTGCAACAGGCTTCCAGGTTCAGCGCGCGCACGCCGCGCACCATGTCGAGCACCCGGTCGAACTGTTCGCCTCTGGGGACGTCGCGCCACGCCGCGCCCATACAGAAACGCGTCGCGCCTTGCGCCTTGGCGTTGCGCGCTGCCTCCAGCGCCGCATCCACGCTCAGCAATCCCTCGCGTTCAACGCCGGTTTTGTAGTGGGCCGATTGCGGGCAGTACGCGCAGTCCTCGGGACAGCCGCCAGTCTTGATGCTCAGGAGCGAGCATCCCTGCACCTCGCTGCTTCGATGATAGGCACGATGCGCCGTTTGCGCGCGAAATATTAGGTCGGGAATCGGGGCGGAGTAAATCGCTTCGATCTCGACCACGGTCCAATCGTGGCGCAGACCCGGCGCGGCGGTCGTCGTGAGTTCCAAGGTTTCATTTTAGCTCCGCTCAGCGCGCTACCCGACGCGCAGTCCGAATTCGCGCAACAATTGTCCGGCTGAAGAATAGAGATGCACCCAATATGCTCCCGCCCGCAGTGGCCCGTCCACTCGGATAGATAGATGTTGGTCCGCAATCCGCACGTTCCCGCTCCACATCCGGCGTCCGGACGCATCAACCAGCTCCGCACGGTAAGAGGGGTCCGTGGCCAAATCCGTCCGGCCGAACACCAATTCCAGAGGACGACCGGATGGAGCGCGGGCAACGTCTCCTTCTCCACCCCGCAGTGCAACGAGCATTACCGTGGCAACTGGAGCCAGCGCCACCGGCGACGACCGCATTCTCCAAGTCACGGCTGTACCGGCTACCACCAACACCACAGCCGCGGCCAACAGACTCCTGGTCACCGAAATTCCAGACCACGCGAAATGAAAGCCGAGTGCCTTTCGCAACGAAAACCCAAGGCCAATCGTAGAGTCCGCGCGAGCCGGCGAGCCTAAGGATACGGCTCCGGCTAGACGTTCGCTCTCGAAAGCAGCCAACCCGGCCTTCATGAACACCTTGTATTCCTCGATGTCATCCAGCGCCGACTGGCACTGAGGACAGATCAACAAGTGTTCTTCTAGCCAACCAAGTTGCGGCTCGCCGATCCGTCCGAAAGAGTATTCCTCCAAAAGTTCTTCGGTCGCGTGGACCAGAACCGAGGGCCGAGCATTCGAGGACATGCTTCCTCCGTGTGTCCGCTTCGTACCGTCGCGGACTAACCTTCCGGCACCGAACTCGCCAGTACTGACCTAGGGCCATCCCTGACTCGGAACCGAACAAGAATGGTGCCAAATCGGCACTCTGTTTCTTAGTGGGACGCAGTCGCCGATTTTCTCAAACAAATTGCATTTAAAGTTCTGTGCGCCAATTTTTTCTTGCCCAACTCGCCAAAACGGGATTTGGCGCGGGATTTGAGCAAGCGAAACTGGGTCTCGGTGAGGATCATCACGGCACAGATTTCTTCCTGGCTCTCTTCATCCAGGTAAAAGCGGGTCAGGATTTCCCTATCCCGGCTAGAAAGCTCAGCCAGAATCTTCCGTACTAGATCCTCCTTCTCATTGAAGATCGCGACTTCTTCCGGATTTCCGCTCGGGTCGGGGACACGAGCGCTCGTGTCCAGGTCCATTTGCTCGCGCCGGGCCTGCACGGCCTTGTCGATGTGGGCTGCTACCTGACGGCGCACCACCGTACGGACAAATCCCATCAGCCGTTCGGGCTCGCGCAGTTCCCCGCGGCGGATGGCCTGCACCACCACCACAAAGATGTCGTGCACCTTGTCGTCCAGTTCCTGGATTCCCAACTGGCGGCACAGATAGAAGCGAACGCCTTTGGAGAACAAGTGGTAGAGCTCAGCCATGCCATCTGTCTGGCTGTAGCGAATGCGCTCGACCAGTTGCGCCCATCCGGCGTATACCTGGGCTGCATCCGGTGGAAGCCGGCCTTCCTCTTCGCCGGGAGTCTTCGATTCGCTGTGAGATTCGTGCCCGGCCGGGCCAGCGTGGGAGGTGGAAGCATCCTCCGCATGGGGCGCCGGGGGCGTGCTGCCGGCAGGTCTTGGGGGGAGCATGCTAATGGATTCCTCCAGTCACTTGGTACGAAGCCCAGTTCTCCGGCCCTTGCCGCCCGGTTCTGGAGTGCGCCGCTTCCCGCTGACTCAATTGCAGTGCTTCGGCCGCTGAATGATTCCTCAAATGGAAATAAAAACGTGCGAATATGCCGCCCGAATTGTCTTCGACCGGCCACGCGGTCGAGATCACGGTGCTCGCGCCCGCCATCAGCCATGCGCGGGTTA
>Ga0105245_10002529_pt1 | contig 16489 bp, 19 predicted proteins | sample KBSM54metaG_FD_81523 | JGI IMG/M metagenome (GOLD analysis project Ga0105245, IMG submission 81523) | Miscanthus rhizosphere microbial communities from Kellogg Biological Station, Michigan, USA - KBS M5-4 metaG | ecosystem: Host-associated > Plants > Roots > Rhizosphere > Soil | place...
AGCCGTGCGATCGTTGAATCCAGGGGCTGCACGTCGGTCAGCACGACCTCGTGTCCCTCATTCGCCAGGACAGTGGCGGTGGCCAGACCCACGCCTTGCGCGGCTCCGGTTACGACTGCAATACTCATCAGCTTCCCTCAATTGCGCAGCACTAGGCTCGCGCACAGTGGTGTGCGTATCATGCCGCAGAGACTGCACGAGCGAAACATGAAAAAAAATGCTGAATTGATCGATCGACGGGAAATGCTCGCGCTGTCGCTGGCCGCGGCGGTCGCCGCCTCCCTGCCCCGCTACGTCCTTGCCGCCGGTGCGTCTGCGCCAAGCGCGAGCCCGCTTGCGGCGACTCTGGCGGCCTTCGCCGAGGAGATCCTACAACTCGAGCCTGAGACGGCGACCGGTCTGGGTGTCGATCGCGGCGAGCATCGGTCACTCAAAGCGCGACTTGATGACGAGTCGGAAGCGGGTCGCTCACGCTGGGTGAGCCAGATCAATTCCATGCTGGCCCGTCTGAGCAAGATCGATGCCGCGCAGCTTGCGGCAGTCGATCGGATCAATTACGAGTCGGTTCGCTACTCCGCAACCATGGCCAGCGCCGGGGCAAAATTCTTTTATGGCGCCACCGGCTGTGGCTTCAACGGGAGCGGTCCGCCCTACGTGGTCAGCCAGCAAAACGGCGCCGTGACGCGGATCCCGGAGTTTCTCAACACCCATCATCAGATCGCAGACAGCGCCGATGCCGAAGCCTACCTCGAGCGCGTGCGCGGCCTGGCGCGCATGCTTGACCAGGAATCGGCAAGAATCGCCGCGCACGCGGGCCGCGGGGTCATGCCGCCGAATTTCATCGCCGCCAATGCGCTCGGCGTGCGAAAGCGCTTTCGGGGCACGGCGGCGGCCGAGCAACCCCTGGTCAAATCACTGGCGACGCGCGCCAAGGCCGCAGGCGTTGCCGGGGATTGGCAGGCGCGCGTGGCCAAGCTGGTGCAGGCCGAGGTGTACCCCGCCCTCGACCGGCAGATCGCCGCATTCGGCAAGGCCACTGCGCATGCCCCCGACACGGCCGGCATCTACCGATTGCCGGACGGCGAGGCCTATTACCGCTGGGCGCTCAAGCTCGGCACCACGACCGAGATGAGCGCCGAGGAGATTCACAAGATCGGCTTGGAACAAAATCGCGCCATCCAGGCGCGCATGGACACCGTATTCAAGTCACAGGGACACACCCAGGGAAGCGTCGGTGAACGCTGCCGTGCGCTCAATGCCGACCCCAAGCAGCTGGTGGCAGACACTGACGGCGGCCGCCAGCAGCTATTGGACTACTGCAACGATCGCATGGCAGCCACACGTGCGCTGATTCCGAAATTCTCGAACCTCGGCATGAAGGCGCCGCTCATGGTCAAGCGCGTGCCACCGGACATTGAGGATGGCGCGGCGCTCGGCTACATGAATCCGGCCTCTCTCGACGGGGTCAGGCCTGCGATCTACTACATCAATCTCAAGTCCACCGCGCTGTGGCCGAAATATCAGATCCCGACGCTCACGGCGCATGAAGGCATTCCGGGCCACGCCTGGCAGGGCGCCTTCCTGGCTGAACACCACGACGACATTCCGCTGATCTCGCAGCTGATGAGCTTCAACGCGTACGTCGAAGGCTGGGCGCTGTACTCCGAGCAGCTGGTCGATGAGCTGGGCTACTACGCCAATGACCCGTACGGGCAGATCGGCTACCTGCAGGGGCAACAGTTCCGGGCCTGTCGCATGGTGGTCGACACGGGGCTGCACGCAATGCGCTGGACCCGCGAACAGGCCATCCAGTTCCTCGTCGCCGAGACCGGTCGCGGACGCGAGGCGATGACCAGTGAGATCGACCGTTACTGCGCCTCCCCGGGCCAGGCCTGCGGATACAAGGTGGGCCACAACGAAATTCTCAAGCAGCGCGAGCGTCTGCAGGCGCAGCGCGCTGACAAATTCAAGCTCGCAGATTTCAACGACGCGGTAGTCAGGACCGGTGGTGTGCCCATGGCTCAGCTGGGTGCCGCCATCGACCAGCTGCTCGCCTAAGGGTATCACCATGAAACGATCTGCCTCGGCTGTATGGTTCGGTGATCTGCGCACCGGCGATGGATCATTGACAACCCACAGTGGCGCGCTCGAGCAGGTGCCCTATTCCTTCGCGAACCGTTTTGAGGAGGCGCCGGGAACCAATCCCGAGGAGCTGATCGGCGCCGCGCATGCAGGATGCTTCACCATGGCGGTATGTGCAGCGCTTACGCGCGGCGGCTTCAAGCCGACGCGCCTGTCCACCCAGGCCACGGTCAGCCTCGAGCAGGTGCAGGGTTCCTGGACGATCACCGCCTCGCACCTTGAATTGCGCGCCAGCGTGCCGGATATTTCTGCGGAGAAATTCGAAGCCATTGCCGCCGACGCCAAGGTCAATTGCCCGGTTTCGAAGGTCTTAAAGGCGCAGATCAGCCTGGATGCCCAACTCGAAACGACGCCTTAATTTCCAGCAGCGGCGCCGATTTCAGGAATAGCGGCGCACCACGACGACGGTGGCGATACCCAGAACCGTCAAAACGACCGAGCCGCACACGTGCGCGGCGATAGCCGCGCCGGCCATGGCGACGCGACCCTGCTGCAGCATCTGAGTCACCTCGGCGGAAAAAGTGGAAAACGTGGTCAACCCGCCCAGAAAGCCGGTGATGATCAGCAGCCGGAGTTCTGGCGCCAACACCAACGGTCCTGACAGCGCCTCTATGGCCACTCCAACCAGATAACCGCCTATCAGATTGGCCGCCAGCGTCCCCAACGGCATGGTCGGAAACAGCTCATTGAGCCCCAAACCTAAAAGCCAGCGCAGCACCGCGCCGGCGGCCGCGCCCGCGCTGATCAGGGCGATGGAGCTGAGCATCGCTGCGAGTCCTACGGCACTACTTAAAGGGACGACCAAGCGCGGCCGCGCGGGTTTTCGTTGCCATCCTAGGCATAGAGGCGGCGCAGGAACGAGAGCAACAGATCGAATTCCGCGCGCGTGAACCTGCTGGCCATGCGCCGCTCGAGGGTTCGCACGGCCGAGAGTAGCGAGTCGAGTGCCTCGCCGCCGCGAGTGGTCAGGTATATGCCCTGTCGCCGTCGATCGCGCGTGCAGCGCAGGCGTTCGAGCAAACCAACCTTCTCCAGCCGGTCAAGCAAGGCGACCACGCTGGCCTTGTCGATGCCCAGATGCGTGCCGAGTTCGATCTGGGCAATGCCCGGATTGGCGCCCACAAGCACCAGCAGGCTGAACAGTCCCGGCCGGATGTTGTTCTCGCCGATTACGGCGACGTATTGACGCCAAGCGCTTTGGTGCGCACGTCGCAGGTTGAAGGCCAACAGACGCGGCAAACATGCAAGGTCCACGCGCGCGTCCGCTGCACGCTCGATGCGTTCCGGGTCCGCTCGCCGCGCGCGTGCGCGCGTGCGCGCCGGAACCGGATCACCACGCTCACCGCCCGTGATCGCCGCCATCGATTTCCCCAACTGTCCCTTGGCACGCCGCTCACAGCATGCCTTTCGAAAAGTATAGGTTTGTTACTGTTGGTGCTGCAAATCGTTGCAATACTGCACTGCATTCAAGTGGCCTGGGCGTTTACACCCGGGCCGACTTTCGGCATAGATGCATGCACGGCCGCGGCGATCGCCACGGCAGTCTGCAGCGCGTGCATGCCATCCTCCCCGCTCACCACCACACGGCGCTCGCCGCGACAGCTGGCGAGGAAGGCCTCGATTTCGGCACGCAGGGCATCGCCTGGCTCGAACGATTGCTCATTGATGCTCACCGGCAGGCGCGCATCATCCACCGGCACGCTCTGCTTGCGGATGACAGTCAGGATCTTTTGCTGCAGGTCGAGCGACATATAGGCATCGTCCTGGAAGAGGCGCATCTTGCGTTCCGTCTTCAGGCTCACCCGGCTGGCGGTGGCATTGACCACGCAGCCATTGGCAAAGCGGATTCGCGCATTGGCGATGTCGATCTCGTTGGAAAACACGGGCGTGCCGACCGCATCGATCGTGGCGATCTCACCGCCGACGATACTCTGCACCAGATCGAGGTCGTGAATCATCAGGTCGAGCACCACGTTCACATCGGTCCCGCGCTCGCGAAACGGCGCCAGGCGATGGCACTCGATAAATCGCGGCGTGCTCAGCTGCGGCTCGGCCGCCAGGATCGCCGGGTTGAAGCGCTCCAAATGGCCGACCTGCAAGACGCGCCCCGCCGAACGTGCACTCGCAATCAGTTGCTGGGCCTGCTCGACCGATTCGGTGATGGGCTTTTCGACCAGCACGTGCACGCCCGCCTGCAGGAAGCGTTGCGCAATCTCGAAATGGCTGGCAGTCGGTGTGGCAATGCTGACGGCATCGATCTTGCCGAGCAGATCGCGATAATCGGTGACTGACCGCGTGCCGAGTTCTTGGGCCAGCGCCGCACCCACCTCCACGCTGCTGTCAGCGACTGCTACCAGTTCGCACTCAGCAAGCGCGGCGTACTTCTGCGCATGAAACCGGCCGAGGTACCCCACCCCCACGACTGCTACGCGAAGTTTGCTCATGGGCGCTATTATGCCCAGAACGGCTGTCGCACTCCCGCTCGCAGCCCAAAGAGAGGTGGAATGCATTCAGCGTTGCATTACTGGCGTCGTTACCGGCGCACGCGCGGCCCGCAGCGCGAACTGCTGACGCTTGCGTTGTGCCTCGCGCTGGGACTGTTGGTGATGCCGGTGCTGATCTGGATCGTAGGCGCGGCGGAACTTGGTCATTACACCAACGGCGGGCTGGGGAGCTTACTCAAGGACTACTTTGTCGAGCTGGCCCACGGCTCGCTGGCCTACTGGCTGGTCGCCCTGGGCCCCTATCTGGCCGTGTGGCTATTGCGAGGATTGCGCCTCTGGTTTCGGCGCTGACGGCCGCTTCAAAAACGTGGGGTCCGTCACATTTCGCGCCCTCAAGGTCGCCCCGGCGGACTGTTGAAGCAATCCCGGCACAGGCAATCTTTAGCCACTGCCCTCGTGCGCCGAATGCCAGAGCCATTGGACACCAAAACCGATTATGTAACCGCTGAGGATACCGTCGTTTCTCCGGGCGACTCGGGGATCCGCCCGGCCATGATCGGCCACATAAGACAAGCACTGGTGACTTCCCGTGTGACACTGGCCGGTCAAAGCACGGGGGCAGACCCCTACAACAGCCGCCGCGACCGCCGTCGAGCCTCGGTCTGGGGCACCAAACGCGACCGCTAGCAGAGCTCCTTAAAAGACCACAGCGATTCAGGCAGGCCAAAACCGCCAAGCCAACAGCATCAGAATCAGTACCAGCAGCGCCTGCGCCGGCCGCCGCCAGGGTTTGCGCTTTAGTTCCCCAACGAAACTGGCCGCCGCAACGAGAGCCAGCGACCAACTCCAGGCCAGTCCCTTAAGGAGCGGCGTCTGCTCACTGGCAAGTCGGGCGGAGTATTCCGGCAGCAGCAGAAAAACCACGCCGGTCATGCCCAGCGCCACGGCCAGGGCCACCGCGGAGCCCGTAATGATGCCTAACAGCACGGTCAGAGGCTTCACCACACCCCTCCTGGGCGTCCGATTCCACAGTTATTGCTTCTCATGACTGCCCTAGGAACACCAAAGCTGTCAGACTTGTCCAAGCGCAATCCAGCCCATGGAGCCGCCGGCCTGATGTCGAGAATCGCAAGCGTCCTACACCGAGCCCTCACGCCGATCGCACTGACAGGCGCCTGCCTGCTATTGCTGGCGGCCACCGGCTCGACGGGGACGTCGATCACCTCCGTGCGTCTGCCGACCGGCGCAATTCAGCCGACCGCACGCCAGCAGCTGCTGGCCCCACGGATCGCCAGCATTCTCGAGCAGGCCCACTATAGCGGGCGGCGCATCGACAAGGAATTCTCCGGGCAGGTCTTCGATCACTATCTGGTCCAGCTCGACGGCCAGCACAGCTATTTTGAGGCCGCCGACATCGCCGCCATGCAGCAGTGGCGCAACAGCTTCGATGACATGATTCACACCGGGCAGCTCGATCCGGCCTACCTAATCTTCGCGCGCCTGCAACAGCGCAACCGCGAACGCATGCAGTACGCCATCAGCCTGTTGGCTACCGAGCCCGACTGGACGCTCAAAGAAAGCTACGACTTTGACAGGGACAATGCCGCGTGGCCGAAGGATACGGCTGAGCTCAACGAGCTGTGGCGCCAGCGGGTCAAGAACGATGCGCTGTCGTTGATGCTGACGGGCAAGACCTGGCCCGAGGCGGCCGACGTTCTGCGCAAGCGCTACGGGCGACTGCTCGCACGCGTGGGCCAGGTGAGTGCGGACGATGTGTTCGAATCACTGATGAACGCCTACGCCGCGGTCTACGATCCGCACTCGAACTACTTCTCCCCGCGCAGCTCGGAGGAATATCGCATCCAGATGAGCCTGAGCTACGAGGGCATCGGTGCTTCGCTACAGCTGGTCGATGACTACGTCACGATCAGCGCCCTGCTCCCAGGTGGCCCGGCGGCGGCGGCCAACACCCTCAAGCCCAATGACAGGATCCTGGCGGTCGGACAAGGCAACAGTGGCGCGCTCACCGATGTGGTCGGCTGGCGACTGGACGATGTGGTGCAGCTCATCCGCGGCAAGGGCGACACCGAGGTGCGCTTGCAGATCCTGCCGGCCGGAGCGGCGCCAGGCACAGATCTTAAGGTTGTCGCACTGACGCGCGGCAAGGTAACGCTGGAGAATCAGGCCGCGAAGAAGGAATCGCGCACCGTGCGCATCGGCGAACGCAACATGCGGGTCGGTGTAATAACGGTACCTGGCTTTTACGAGGACAACGACGCACGCAGCGCAGGAGATGCCAACTATCGCACCACCGCGCGCGATGTACGCCGGCTCATCGGCGAATTGCAGGCCCAGGGACCTCTGGATGCGCTGGTGCTCGATCTGCGCGGCGATGGCGGCGGCTACCTGCCGGAGGCCACCGCGCTCAGCGGCCTGTTTATCGATCACGGCCCGATCGTGCAGCTCAAGACCACCGATGGCAGCATCGAGGTACTGCAGGATCCGGAACCGGGCATAGCCTACTCCGGCCCCCTAGCCGTGCTGGTCGATCGCACCAGCGCGTCGGCGTCGGAAATATTCGCGGCGGCCATACAGGACTACCACCGCGGGCTGGTCGTGGGCCAGACCACCTTTGGCAAGGGCACGGTGCAGAACCTGATTCCGCTCGACCGCTGGTCGCGCCAGTCGACCGAAGGTCAGCTGACCGTCACGATTGGCAAGTTCTATCGCATCACGGGCGAGAGCACGCAGCTGCGCGGCGTGCAACCGGACATCGAATTGCCCGCGCGCATCAATACCAAGGATGTCGGCGAGAGCTCACTGGACTTCCCGCTGCCCTGGGACCGCATTGCGGCGGTGCCGTTCCGCGCCGATGCGCCCCTGGCGGGCACCGTGCAGACGCTCGCGAAGGAACAGCATGCGCACTCGGCGCGCGACGCCGACTACCAGTGGCTGGTGGCATCGCTCAACTCGCTCGAGGAAACCCGCAAGGACCACGCCCTGTCGCTCAACCTGGCGGAGCGCCAGCACGAGCGCACGGCGCAGGAACAGGAAGCGCTCGCGCGCGAGAATTCCCGCCGGGCCGCGGACGGCCTGCCCGCGCTCAAAGCACTCAGTGATGCACCAGCCGACGATCAGCCCGATGTGATCCTGGCGGAGACCGCGCGCATCGCTGCGCAACTTGCGCTCTCGAGCGTCAGCAATCCAGACGTTACGACCGCTGCCGCTCGCGCCTCAGCGCAGTAGGACTCGGTAGATTTCCCAGCAGTCTTCGACCAGCACCTGGGTCGAGGAGCTGACATCACCTTCGGCCAGGCTGGCCGGTTCCGGGACTGAGTCGCTGTCGGCACGGTAGCGGGCCATTCGCCGCAGTGCATCGGCGCGCGTCCGGATCTCGCCCAGCACGTCGCCGCGCTGTTCCAGCAGCACCCGCGCCCGCTGTATATCGCTCATCATGCGCTCGCACTCCTTGCGGGTGCCGTAATCATCGGCCGCTGGCTCTCGCCGGCCGCTGGCGCGCTGCGTGGGCTCAAACAGCCCGGTGCCGGTCAGGCGTTCGCGCAACACCTGGGCGTAGGCGACCGCCGCCAGATTGATCGCGCGTCGCGAGTCGATCGAGACTCCGGAGAAATTTGGCAGCTCGCCTTCCAGCGCATCGCGCGCCGCGCGCGCCTCGGACAGCGCTTGATCGCTCAGGAGAACCTGAATACTGGCGCTGTGAAGTTCCTGCTGCACAGCGCGGCGCATGAAGTAGTGCCAGAAGCGTTGCAGCCCCAGCAGGCGGCGTTCAATTTCCCCGACCCGGGCGCGGGCGGCTGCCGCCGCGCCCTCCGCCTTCAGGTAGTCGGCTTCGATATTTTGGCGCTGGGCGAACTGGCGGCGATTGAATTCCGCAAAGAAATTGCGGCGCTCGCGTTCCACCTGCTGCGACTCAAGTTCTGATACAAACTGTTGCAACAAGCGCTGGCCAAGAGACCAGAGCTCCTTGAGCTGGTAGAAAACCAGCGACTGATAGCCGCTGGCAGGCTGGGCCAGGCGGCGCTCCAGGTCCTTGAGCAGTTCCTGCACCCGGGCGGTTGCGCCCTCCTGCTGTTTGACCCGGTCCTTGAGACGCTGCACTTCCTCGAGCGCCTGGCTGAAGGACTTCTTCAACTCCAGGCGATTGCGGAACAAATGCATGACGCGCCCGTCTTCGGGCACCGCATTCGGATCCTTGAGCGCCACGTGCAGGAAGCCGAGCTGCCTTAGGCGTTGCATCATTTGCGCCAGTGGGCGCGTGGGCGATGGAGAGTCAGCCGGACCGATGGTCTCCAGCGCCGCGGACGAATTCATGACCCCGCTCCGCGCAGTATTCCAGCCACTTATTTACCATCATGTTGCGCTGCCAACACCGATGCAGTTCACGTTCCGGGGCAACTTCTCCGGCCCCGCGGGCCTCCAGAAGGCGGGCATCGTGGTACAGGCGCAACCGCAGATTGGGCACGCGCTCGAGTTGCAGCGGGGGCCGGACCGTCGGCAGCAGGTAGGTGAGAAGCAGTTCGCAGGTGTAGCGGGCGCGTTCACAAACGCATAACAGCAGGGTGCAATCGCCGGTCACCCGCGAGACGCTGCGTTCCGGAAGCGAGCGCAGATCGCCGGCAAGCTCCGCGAGGCGCAGATAATTGCTCTCGTAGAGGCTCATCAGCGCCACGAAACTGCGTGGCCGCGTGCGCCAAGGCACCACCAAATTGCATTCGGCTATCACGGCTCCGAATATAGCACGCGCTGCGCGTAGGCCACTGCCGCTTGGATGAGCCGCGAACTGCGTCACGCGCTCTTGACGAACAGCCGCTCCCGGTAATAACGAAGCTCGGCGATTGATTCATAGATGTCGGCGCGCGCCAGATGCGCCGACCGCTTGACAAGTCCGCTGCTCAGGTGTGGATGCCAGCGCGACGCCAGTTCCTTCAGAGTGCTGACGTCAATGTTGCGGTAATGAAAAAATGCCTCGAGCGCCGGCATCCAGCGCGCCAGGAAACGCCGGTCCTGACAAATGCTGTTGCCGCACATTGGCGAGGCCCCGGCCTCGACGTGCGCCGCTAGGAAGGCGAGCGTTTGCTGCTCCGCCGCTGCCACGCCCGTCTGACTGGCGCGCACGCGCTCAATAAGCCCGCTGCCGCCGTGCTGGCGCTGATTCCAGGCGTCCATCTGCGCCAGCACCGCCTCGCTCTGGTGAATGGCCAATTCAGGGCCATCGGCGATGACATTGAGTTCGCGGTCGGTCACAACCGTCGCCATCTCTATGATGCTGTCGTGATCGGGGCGCAAGCCCGTCATCTCAAGATCGATCCAGATCAGCCGGTCCTTCTGCGCCAAATGTCTGACTCCTTCCGGTTAAGGCATCATAGCAGGGTGAGCAATGCACCCGTCGCCGATAACGGACACGCAGCCGCGGACTGTTTGGCCACGGTGCTGGTTGCACACGGGCCCAGCGCCCGCGTGCGCCTGCCGGGTGGCGCGGAAGCACTCGCTAGGGCCAGCGGCCGCGAGTTGCAGTTCGTGTGTGGCGATGAGGTGATGTGCGTGCGCGATGAGCAGCATGCCCAGTGGCAGATCCGTGATGTGGCACCGCGCCGCAGCGCGCTGTATCGGAGCAATGCCCGCGGTCGTGCCGAGCTGGTGGCCGCAAACCTGACCATGCTGGTCATTGTCGTGGCACCGCGCCCGCGGCCGGATCTGTTTCTGGTCGATCGCTATCTGGCGGCGGCCGATAGCGCCGGCCTCAGAACGGTGCTATTGGCTAACAAGTGCGACCAGCCGTCCAGCGCAGAGTTGCAGCAGGAACTCGAGCACTTGACGGCGATCGGCTGCGAGGCGCTCAGCTGCAGCGCTCAATCGGGCGCCGGAATTTCCGCCCTCGCCGCAAAATTGCAGGGTGAGACGGTGATGCTCGTGGGCCAGTCGGGCGTCGGCAAGTCCTCGCTGCTGCGCGAGCTGATACCCGGAACGGCCGCAACGGTTGGTGAGCTGCTCAAGGGCGATGAGGGCCGTCACACCACGAGTGCGGCCCAGCTCTATGCCCTGCCTGCCGGCGGCTCGCTGATCGATTCACCAGGCGTGCGTGACTTCGCGCCCGCGGCGGACATGCTCAATGCCCGCACGCTGGGCTTTGCCGAACTCGCCCGGTACGCCGACGGTTGCCGGTTCGCCGATTGCGCGCACCTCAAGGAGCCTGAATGCGCGGTGCGCGATGCCGTCACCACCGGCGCGATCAGCGCGCGGCGCTACGAAAGCTACCGACGCCTGCGGCGCCTGCGCCAGCGTCTGCTGGATCGTGTGCCCTACCCTCGTTCTTGAGATTTACCAGTGGGCGCCTGAGCACCGCCGGGCTTACAGCGGCTGGCGGCCCGTCATTGCGTGGACCAGCGTACTGCCGTCGATATATTCAAGTTCGCCGCCCATCGGCACGCCGTGGGCAATGCGACTGACCGTAATGCCGCGCTGGCGCACCAGTTGCGCCAAAAAGTGCGCGGTGGCCTCGCCCTCGACCGTGGAGTTGGTGGCCAATATGACCTCGCGTACCTGCCCGGCCGCCAGCAGCGCCGTGAACTGCGCGCCACCGAGCTGCTCCGGACCGATCCCATCGAGCGGTGAAAGGTGACCCATGAGCACAAAGTATCGACCGCGATAGCCACCTGACTGTTCGATCGCCACCACGTCGGCCGGAGATTCAACCACGCACAGCAGGCCAGGATCGCGCTGAGCATTCGCGCAGATGTCGCAGAGCTCATCTTCAGTGAGCATGCGGCATTGTCGGCAGCGATTGACCCGCTCGAGCGCGCGCTCCAGGGCGCCGCTGAGCGCCTGTGCCGCTGGGCGAGCGTCCTGCAGCAGGTGGAAGGCCATGCGTTGCGCGCTCTTCGGCCCCACGCCCGGCAGCGCACGCAGCGCCTCGATGAGCGCCGCCAGTGCCGGCGAATGTTGCATCAGAAGGGCAACTTCATGCCGGGTGGTAGCTTCAGGCCACCCATAAGGCCGGACATCTTCGCCTGGCTCGCTGCCTCGAGCTTGTGCACGGCATCGTTGAAAGCCGCCGCCAGCAGATCCTCGAGCATCTCGCGGTCATCGCCAAACACCGCCGGTTCGATCTGCACCCGTCGGGCCTCGTGGCGCCCATTGATGGTGATCTTCACCATGCCCCCGCCGGCCTCTCCGGTAACTTCCAGCGCGGCAATCTCGGCCTGGGCCTTTTGCATATTGGCCTGCAGCGCCTGCGCCTGCTTCATCATGTTGCCTATGTTGGCCACAGCAGCCTCCTTAAGGTTTCCGCGTTTTGAACTTCAGGCCGGCTTGCGCGGCCGCACCGAATCCGGATTCATGGTGGCGCCAAAGTGCTGCTGCAAGGCCTGCACCGTGGGTTCCGCAGCCAGCGCGGCACGTGCCGTGCCGAGCGCTTCCTGATTGGCGCGCTCGCCGGCCTGTGCCGGAGTCTCGGCGGCGATGGTTCCGGCCGCGATCTCCAGGTGCAGGGTCTCGCCAAAATAGCGGCTGAGAGCCTGCGCAAGTTTCTCTTCGCGTCCGCGCGTACGGGCACTGGCGTTGCGCGCATCAAGAACCAGTCGCAGCAGGCCGGGCGTGTGGGACACCATGGCGCAGTTTTGCGCCAGCATGCGAGTGGGGCCATCCAGATCGAGTGCCGCGACCACATTGCCCCACTCGGTGCTCGCCATCGGCGCCGCCGCGCCGCCGCTGCTGGCAACCGCAGTAACCACCGCCTCCGGCGCCGGGCGCGCACCGACGTTGCCTGTCGGGCTCAATGCCTCCGGCCTGAAAGCCAGCATGCGGATCAGAGTCATGCGAAAGCCAGAGCGCGGATCCGGTGCCAGGGCCAAATCTCGCCGGCCGAGGATCGCCGTCTGGTAGTACAGCTGCACGTCCTCCGGACTGATTGCGGCGGCCAGTTCCTGCAGTAGCGAGGACGCGAAGTAATCATCCCCAGCATAGTCGGGTAGCAGCTGCTGCAGAGCCACGCGCTCGAGGAGGGCCGCCATCTGATCCAGCAGCTGACCATAGTCCGGGGAAAACTCTTCGAGCTCCCGCGCCGCGTCCAGCAGCGCGCCAGCATCAGCGCGCGCCAGCGCCCGAGTCATGCGCTCGACATGATCGCGGGTAACGGTGCCCAGCATTGCACGCGCCTCGGCCTCTTTGGCGCTGCCATTGCCGAAGGCCAACAGCTGATCAAGCAGCGACAGCGCATCGCGCATGCTGCCGTCGGCGGCCTGCGCCAGCAGCTGCAAGGCGGCAGCCTCGTAGGCGAGTTGTTCGGCGTCCAGTATTTCCGCAAGGCGGGCAGCGATCAGCGGCACGCTCAGGCGCTTGAGGTTGAACTGCAGGCAGCGCGACAGCACGGTCACCGGCAACTTCTGCGGATCCGTGGTGGCGAACAAGAATTTCACGTGTGGCGGCGGCTCTTCCAAGGTCTTGAGCAGCGCATTAAAGGAATTGGCGCTCAGCATGTGCACCTCGTCGATCAGGTACACCTTGAACCGGCTGCGGGTAGGCGCGTACTGGACGTTGTCGAGCAGCTCGCGGGTATCATCGACCTTGGTGCGCGAAGCGGCGTCAACCTCGATCAGGTCCACGCTGCGCCCTGCTTCGATTTCGCGGCAGCTGCTGCACTCCAGGCAGGGCTCGGCGCTCACGCCGCGCTCGCAGTTGAGGCACTTCGCCAGAATCCGTGCCACCGTGGTCTTGCCCACACCGCGCGTGCCCGCAAATAAAAACGCGTGGTGCACGCGCCCGCTGCCGAGCGCGTTGCTCAGCGATCGCAGCACGTGCTCCTGGCCGACCATCTCGGAGAAGCGACGCGGCCGCCATTTGCGCGCTAGCGCGGTATAGGCCATGGATCCTCTAAAGCTCAGACTAAGTTGCTACACCAGGGAGGCAGCCCGCGCCGGCCGGTCTTCGGCGCACTACGTGGCCGTTACCGCTGCTCCCTTCCGGGCCTGACGGGGTTGGCGGCTCGTTGTCGCGAAGGAACCGGCGCGGACCACCATAGTCTGGTGGCGGAGAGGGTGGGATTCGAACCCACGAACACCCGTGAAGATGTTACTGGAATTCCAGTCCAGCGCCTTCGACCGCTCGGCCACCTCTCCTATCAATAGGTTACAGTGTATTTCGAAAGTAAATCCTAAGACGCACAAGTGCCCATTGTAGCAAGGCCTCGCACCCGGGCTTGCGCGGGTCAGGGTGCAAATGCAACGCCGTGACGCCCGCTCGAACACTCGCTAGTGTGGCAGCGGTGCGCAAGTGCTCTGCGAATCGGTCAGAAGCGGTACCCGACCTGCAGCGGCAAGAACTGAATCGAGTTATGGCCCTGCACGCTGGTGTAGCCGGTTTCGAAGAACCACGCCGAACGCCCGCTGCGCACCGGTATTTCCAGGCCGAGTGCCGCCGTCCAACCCAGCTTGGTTGTGCTCCGGCTTGCGATAACCACGTCGCCTTCGTGCGCAACCGTATAGCAGTAACCCCACCAGTCGCACACCACGGTGCCCACCAGTGCCGATTCCGTCAGTTTCAAGGACTGCTTGTAAGCACCCAGTCCGAGCGCGGCGTAGCCGAACAGGTTGGAGGTCAGCTGTGTGGTGTACTTCCCTTTGGCCGTCACTGCCCAGACATCGCCGGTGCCGCCATCGATGCTGTACAAGACCTTCTGCTGCCCAAGGCTGATCAGATTATAAGAAGCATTGAAGTCCGAATAACTGACATCCAGCATCCACGAAAACTTGCTCACGGGCCCGGTCTTGTAGCTCACGCCGCCCCCAAGGGTCCAGCCGGTGTTCAGCAGACTCGACGACTTGCCCATCGGAAATGCGGCACCGCCATTGACGTACCAATCCCACTGGCCCTTCTGCTTCGAACTCGGGCCGGTGTAGGCGGCCAGCTGCTTGCCAAAGCTTGGCGGCGAGGACAGGCAGGGTTCACTGTCCAAGCGCGCAACCTCGGGTTCGGTCAGCGTTGGCACCTTGATGGCATTGCGGGTGTCGGGCGCATCGAGCCCAGTTGGCACACGGAGCGGTGGCATGTTTTTCACATCGCTGCTGATGGCCGGCTCCGGGCAGTGCGGCTTCTTGGTCTTGCTGTGGTGAAATGAGGCGCAGCCACCCGCCGCTATCAGCCACAGCGCGCCCAGGGCGGCGCCCAGCCTCTGCACGATTGGATGTTTCATGCGCTGCGCGCCCGAGACTGCGCGAGGACTGGCTCCGCGGCGTGCAGCGCGCTGCGCACCCGCGTCTGCGCGGCTGCACTTAGCCAAGTCAGCGGCAAGCGAATTCCCGGGTTGATCAACTTCATTTCAGCCAGCGCCCATTTGACAGGAATAGGATTCGGTTCTACAGACAAATCACGATGCAAAGACATCAATGGCGCATCAAGAGCCAGGGCCACATCCCTGTCGCCTCTGCCAGCCGCCGCCATCACTGCAGCCACCTCGGCCGGACGCACGTTGGCGGTCACTGAAATCACTCCATGCGCACCGTTCAGGACCGACTCGCAGGCCGTGGCATCATCCCCAGACAGCACCGAGAACTGGGCCGGCAGCACCGCTAGCAACGCGCGGATGCGATCCAAATCGCCGACCGCCTCTTTGATGCCAACAATCGCCCGAAGTTCGGCAAGACGCGCCACGGTGCCGGGCAGAAGATCCACCGCCGTGCGGCTGGGCACGTTATACAGCAACACCGGCGCCCGAGCCGCATCGGCCACTGCCGCAAAGTGCCGAAACAAGCCCTCTTGGGTGGGGCGGTTGTACGCCGGCGTGACCACCAGCAGGGCATCGACCTTGGAATCCGCCAGTGATTGCACCCGGCGCGCGACCGCCGCCGTGCTGCTGCCGCCCACTCCTGCAATCACCGCCATGCGCCCGGCGCAGCGCCTGCGCGCCTGCGCCAGCAGCCAGTCGTGTTCTGCATCCGTCAGACTCACCGATTCCCCGGTGCTGCCGCCGACCACAACGGCGGCAGTGCCGCTGCGCAGATGCAGGTCCAGCAGCCGGTCCCAGGCCTCGAGGTCGAGCGCGCCGTCCTCAAGCATCGGCGTGACAAGTGCGACCAGACTGCCTGAAAACATGAAATCCCGCGGCGTGCTCGGCCGCGGCACGATTACCGCGGCGGGGGCGCGATGTTACGCATCCAGCGTGACCTGAAGCAAGCCCCGGAAACCGGTACACTCGGCGCCGTGAGTGACCAAATCGCGCCAGGAAAGCAGCATCTCGCCGTGTCGGCCATCGGCAGCGATCGGACCGGCATGGTGCACGATTTCACGCGTGTGATCACCGATTGCGGTGGAAATATCGCCGAGAGCCGCATGGCTGCTCTGGGCGGCGAATTTGCCATGCTTTTGCTGGTCACCGGCAACTGGCACACCCTGGCGCGGATCGAGTCGGAACTCGGCCGGCTGGCGGAGGCCGGCACCTTGAGCGTGCACTTGCGGCGCACGGAAGCGCGCGCCAGCCGCAAGGAAATGGTGCCCTACTCCATCGACATCGTCAGCATCGACCAGACCGGTATCGTGGCCGGCTTGTCCGGCTTTTTTGCCAGCCGAAATATTGACATCTGCGAGGTAGCCACCCGCGGATATGCGGCGGCCCACACCGGCGCGCCGATGTTCGCGGTGCAGATGACCATCAATGTTCCGGCGCGTCACCACGTGTCGCAGCTGCGCGAGGAGTTCATGGACTATTGCGACACTATGAACCTCGATGCGATTCTCGAGCCCGTCAAGTCATGAGCGCCCCCGCACTCGGCAAGGCGGTGCCTGATTTTTCGCTGCCCTCGACCGCCGGCGAAGACTTCCGGTTGCGCGCCGCGCGCGGCAAATCCCTGGTTCTGTATTTCTATCCGCGCGATAACACACCCGGCTGCACT